>Ga0210040_10004911_pt1 | contig 17207 bp, 12 predicted proteins | sample CryGeyCG12114_NA_FD_185462 | JGI IMG/M metagenome (GOLD analysis project Ga0210040, IMG submission 185462) | Groundwater microbial communities from aquifer - Crystal Geyser CG19_WC_8/21/14_NA (SPAdes) (version 2) | ecosystem: Environmental > Aquatic > Deep subsurface > Groundwater | place: USA... | reverse complement strand
AATGTTTTTGTTACAACAACTTATTTTTGCATATCGCTCAATGTGTTATCGCATGCAGTTTTCATTTCGATGGAGGATAGATCTTCCCACAGGTCAAGGATTCACAAACCTACAGAGCAGTTTTCCCTGCGTCATTCCAATAGCCAAACTAAAATCATTAGTCAAATACTATTCAATATAAAAACCACTTTGTTGACATGGAGTGAGGGAAATGTATTTTTCCTGTAGTGTACTCTTCCTCGAACGATTCAGTGGTTTTCCGTCATTAGTCATGCAAACCAGTAATTCTTAGCCGTCTAAAATGTTAATGCCTCCAAATTTGTTCTCGTACCAACTTAATTATGGATCTTATATTTACAAAATATTGGGTTTCTCAAATTGCACTAAATGTCATCGTCGTGACTTTATTAGTTTTCCCCTGCAGTGCTCAGAAGTTCCAAAAAACGAAACTGTATAAATGCTCTGATGCATCGTCTGAGTTACCTAGTGCTATTACATTCTATGGAGATTTGAGTAAAACTGAAGAAGCTCTTATTTTTGGGTGCGTTATTTAAAAAATAAATTTTTCAAATTTTACGCAATAAAAAACTTAAACAATTTGAGCAGATTTCATGCAGACGCTAATGCCACATGCGACACAGAATGGGTCGAATTTGTTTTGAAAAAAACGAACGAAACCATACCAGAATTATTCAATGAGGTCTCTAGCGAAATTTTTATTCTGGACGATGCTAAAGTTCATGAAAATGGAGATATTGATATCGAAAAGGAATGGTTTCATCCCGATGAATACTGTATCCAAAGGTACACACAAACTACGTTAAAGTTGGTAATACCAATACAAATGCTATACGGTAATTAACTAATTTAGGCGTTAACTGCCAGTTACGTATGCTTCAGCCCCAAATAAAAGTTATGTGTTTGGAATCAGCTTGTCAAGTCAAATTCTTTCATTTGATATGTGGATGTGTCGTTTGTCGGCGCCGCTACAACCAATTTGCTCGCTAAAATTCAACAAAAAACTAAAAACTGTTAAATTTTTGCAGTGAAACCAATCACATTATACGAGGAAAATATTGTGAAGCGGATTGCAGTAAAACACACTTTTGCATACCCAAATGTTGTTCAGTAGGAAAAGTAAGTGATGACTTTTTTATCCACTGCTACAGTATAAATTTTTCCGTAGTCTTTACGTTTGTAAAAAAGCATTCACTGGTATTCAAAAGGTTTTTGACTTCAAATCCAAACTCTGTACTCATCGGGATGTTGATTGGGAGCCCAGGATTTACGATGTCAACAATTATAAAAGCTGTGGGAAAACTGTATCACACTTGAAATATCATTTTTATCAGAATCCACCAGTATGTGATAGGTATTTGACGATTCCTCGGAGAACGGCAATAAATGAAACAACAGGGGAAATTGTAAAGAGCCACAGGTAATGTCAGGGTCTTGACCTGAGTCTAATAATTCAATCCATCCCTTTTAAACAATAAAGAAGAAACTAAGAAATACAAAATCCTAAACTAATTAACTTAAAACTTACTTGAAACTTAAATTAGATTCAGAATCTTAAGTGAAGGAAATATTTCGGCCAGTTTGGGAGGCGATGATTGGAAAATATTCACGCCAGAAGATAGCTGTATCGATGCAATGGAAAATTTTTCGGCAACTTTCACGCCATTTGCAAACCACCCATTGGACATGGTTCTAATCATTTGCGAATCGCAGTTCACTGTTTCCAGTGATTCGAGTAATTCACACAGCACACCCATGGATTTGGTAACATTGGTATCTCAATGAATAAAATCAAAATAAATAAATAAAATGTTGAAAGTTGAAATATTTTTTTTGATTTTTAAATGCATAGGTTGATGAAAACGATATTCCCGAGTGGAGATCAACACTAATTGCATCCCTTATGATAATCTGCTCTGTTTTTCTATTACTCACAGCCATGATATACTTACTGACTTGGGAAAAATCCAACATCCATGATTGGACTGTTTTCTCTTTTGTTACCTCAATGCTTTTCATGTATATTTTCTTGGCTTGTGCTCATCTCATAACCACCACAAATACCCATGAAATTGCCTACTCGTCTGGATGTACTTTTGTCGGTCAGAAAAAAACACTTTATTATTTTGTTGGCTATCAACTAAAGTTTAATGAGAAATCAACAAGGGATTTTAAGTTGCTAGCCGACTAACTTACTAACTAATTGTAAATATAGCTCTCATTAGTTCACTTGTCTAATTAGTAGACTAATAGAGTTTACATTACAGCGGTTGTCTCACATTTCGAATTCATCTCCATGTTTTGCTGGATGACCATGTTGTCATTAAATTTCTGGTTGACTTTCAGGTATAATATTAGACTTTGTTTGAAACTACATGAAAACAGTTTGGTTTGTAGTTTAAAAACAAAAAACAACACTTTAAATAGGAATTTATCCCCGGGTTCAAGTAAAGCCAATTCCATCACCCGGTACATTTACTATGCTACATTTGCGTACGGAGTGCCCGCAGTAATTGTAATCATTGGATTGATTGTAAATGGTATCAACCGGAGGTTAGTGAAATTTGAGATACGAATTTCCAACATCAAATGATTGCAAAAGTGTTATACAGTGCCAAAAAGATTAATGTTTGTGTACCTTGGTTTAGTAAAAACATTTACATTTTCCACTACAGATCGATGACAGATGAGTTGGACGGGTGTGAAACTTCATTAGTAGGTCCTGAATATGGAAAAACTTGTTTTCTCTTGGGAAAAGCACGGAGCTACTACTTGTACATTCCAATAACACTGCTCATGATTTGCAACGTTTTGCTGTATTCCTCCACGGTATTCATTCTGTGGGCTTACAGCAGGACTACGAGAAATGTGAATGCCAACAAAGGAAAGGCGCAAAAACAATCGTAATATAATCATATTACCAATGCAATGCTTGTTTCAAATCTTCCATAACCGGTTATCTATAAACAGAACAAGCCAATTTTGAATGTTTACAGGATAATTCTATACACAAAGCTATTTCTGGTGAACGGGATGTTTTGGATTTTTGAAAGTCAGTTGTTTTTTCATTTCTGTAATTAGGTTAATGGTTGGTCATGATGTAACCTAGTGGACAATATTATTTTTAGTTATCTCGTGGGCGGTTGAAGAATATGATGGAAGTTCTGAAGAATCTTATATTTGGATTTTTTTCGACTTTATCAATCTATTACAGTCTGTTTTCATTTTCATCATCTTTGCTTGCAAGAGGAAACATGTGGCTCACTTTTGGAATAAGTATCCGAAGTCCAGAGGTACTTTACAGTTATTTACAAAAGCCTAATATTGGAAATTTAAGACGTAAAAACAAAACAAGTTTCTCCCATGTTTTTTCCACACAGGTTTCTTGAGAATTCTCATAAAATTCCCTGGCTGCAAAATGGAAACATTGGATGCAGATGCAACGGCTGTAACTGCAGTCAGTATGAGCCAAATTTCTGCACAACGAGTAAATTAATTTAATCTATATGACCGGAATTTGTTTGTACTTTCCTTGATATAAGCTACGCACTTATACATTAGATTTCTTTAGCTGTTAGTTACTAAGAGCCAAAACGGCAAAAATGCAAAAATCACATTTGTCTGTCATTATTCACCCAATGATGCTTCTTTCTACCCACACCTGTGAATTCTGTTTGCCAACAATTTTCAAGTTGCAGACAGACTCAAAACTGCACTCTTTTAGTTAGTTTATAGACATAAAAACGCATATTTTAGTTAGTAATAACTAACTACGAAAACTGAAACCAAATAGTAATAAAATCCGTTCTCAATCAGTCGGAAATTGTTATACTATAGCACGCCACTGACTGACTGTCACTACGCAATACATTTCTATAACTAACTAAATCTATTATGTGAGGATAAAGAGCAAACGGTCTACGGTTTCCCATGAATTCTTTTTGGCAAAGATTCAAATGGACGAAAACATTATCACACACACATACGGTGTTCCATATTTTGTGTAACGTTCAAAATAATGGCCCAATTAAATATCCATGTGTGAAACACAATATAACAGATTCGTAGAAACTTAGGAATCATACACTCATCTTCATATTACATAAAAAGTAGTTTTCCTGCTATGCGGTTTTAGTTGTTCCTGTGTGTTTCTGTTTCACGGTGCTTTTCTTTTCTGATTGACTGCATGTCATCTCATGATATACACCCGAGTGGCAATGAAGATAGCCGTATTATTGGAAAAATTCAATATATAAAACGGTGCAGTGTCTTCTTGTCAAGACTTTGTGATTTGGGTTTCTATACATTGTATATACAATGGAAGGAGGGAAAGTTTTTGGGCAAACCTTTATTATAGCATTTTTGGCATCATTTGTTTCATCTCAACTTGTTGTGATGAATCGATGTCCCCAGAATAAAATTGACTGGTGGAAATATACCATGATGATTCCTCCGCACTTGATGACCAATAATGACACTGCTGAATTCAAGTAAGACTATCTTTCTTTAGAGTTAGAGTTGGTATTTTCATATTTAATTGCCTACTTTTGTTTTCATGTTTTTGTAGTATTCAAAAGAAATGTTGGGGCAATGCTAACAAATGCGATTGGACTTGTGCAAGTGGAAAAGTACACGTATTGGAACTTCATTTACCTAATATCGTCTTTGAAAACGATGGTTCTACAAATGTGCAATTTACTCCTGAAGGGATTTTGAAAATTGAAAAGCAATATTTCTTCACACATGATTACTGCATTCAAGAGTATGAAATAATTAAATGCTACTACTATATCATTTAGCAAATTCAAAGCACACACAAAAACGTAACCTACAACAAATTTGAATGCAGACTTATAGGTTCCACGGTGAAAATCCATGTATGTGAACCAGACTGTGGGAGAAGTAAAATTTGCGTACCCAAATGTTGCTCTTTTGATAAAGTACGCATATAATTTGAAGGGTAATCGAAATTTGATCCCTCCAAAAATCTAATTTTGGCATTTTTCAAAGGTAATCGACCATGGAAAAGGATCCTGCGAAGTCACACCACACCAGTGGAAACCATTAGTATACAACAATGACAACGTGGATGATCAAATATGCGGGGAAATCAAACCCGACATCAATTTCCACTTTTACCAGTCTGCGCCACCATGCGATGAATTCCAGACGTATTTCTTGAAACAAACTAATGATCGTACTAAAGCCAGAGTTAGGTAATACAGTGAGTGAGTCATTTACAAAATTTATCAAATACGGTCCAACAAAGAATACTCACCTTCCATTATTAGATTCGGACTGCAGAAAAATGGATCGTTAGTAATAAAAAAATTGCAAGATCGAATCTGGACAATTCTACAAGCCGGAGAATTTTGCTTGGACGGAGTTCAAAATTTCAATAAGGAAACCACAGAATTTGCTGGAGATCCTTTGGATCAAATTTTAATTGCTTGTCCCCAGCCCGGGGAAGGACAAATTACTTCGTTGGTTAGTAGCTATAGTTAGCTATTTAAACTAAAATCCTACATCTTCAAAAAGATCTGATCCAAGATTCTTTCGTTTTTCCCAGTAGAATCTCTCGGGGATTCTGTACATAATCCTATTGTTTGCTGGGACTCCATTTCTTCTGCTCACAGTATTGGTTCTCGGCGTCCTATTCAAGCAACAAAATATTCACAGCAGGGCTCTATTTGCTCACAGTTTAGCCATGTTGCTAAATTACGTGGGACAAGGAGTGACAAATACTGTGGCAAGAATTTTCGACAGTGAAGATTCAAATTCTACTGTTTGCCGTCTTATTGGTAATAGAATGCCTGTCAACTTATACCTCCACACATATTTTGTGTCTGTACAACCGACCCACAGAAATATAGTTTTGGGATAATTTTTTTAGGCATTGCCAACCATTATTTCATCTTAGCTTCATTTTGTTGGCTTAGTGTCATCAATTTTGATTTATGGTGGATGTTTCGGTATGGAATATGCAAGCAAATTAAATGTACTTTAGTATTTAGGTAATTTTTTTTCGCTGGTTTTGCGTTTGTAGGCATTTGCAGATGAAAAAAGATCGCCCACGCGGTATGAAAAAATTTCTCAAATATACAGCCTTTGCTTGTGGCTTGCCACTAGTTGCTGTCATCATAGGAATAGTATTGGATAAAAAATACGGACATTTTGGGTAAGAAAGTGAAAAAATTAGGAATATTTGTGAAGAAATTGAGAATTTTCGCTGTTTGTTGTGTAGGGACGAGTTTTTATGCCAGGATTTGATCATTGTGCCTCTGTACGGGTACAAAACATGTTTTATGGTGAGAAAGGATCTATTTTATTCATATTAAGAGCTTGCCTGAGGATTTGCTTTGTTCCATTTGGTCAAGTCTGTAGGGAATTGTGTCTTTTGTGTGATAATACATGCTATAGGTGGAAGAAGCTCGTGACTACTACCTGTACACTCCAGTTCTATCTATGATGGTGATCAATATCATTTTTATTGTGTTGACCTTACGGAACTTGAGCGAGCACCGCAAGAGTACCAAAATTGCATTGGTTCAGAAGTCAAATAAACAAGCTGGCAAGTAAGTTTTGTAATTTAATCGGGAAAAGACAGTTTTTTTCGCTCCGTTTTCGTTCCACCAAGACCAACCATAGTTAGTTTGCGCATTGGAATTTATCATCGCATATGCAGAAATTATTAGTGTTTGTTTCCAGCCCTAGGCCCAATGTTGATATTTTAAAAAGCGTGAACTTAAATTCAGTGAATTTTAATTCTTTCAAGATTTTCAGTGATGGCAAAACTTTTCATTGTAACCGGATTTGTCTGGGGATTTGAATTATTCGTATGGAAACTGAAGAAAAAAGGAGAGACACTCCCTTGGTATCTAGTTTTCCCAGATTTGCTCTCCGTAAGTGGGATTATGTGTTATGGTGTTTATGCGGTATTTTTCCAAAAACTTGGCTCATTATGTTTGTAATTAGGTAATTCAAGCCATTGCCATTTTCTACTTGTTTGTCTGCAAAAGAAAAATACTTCTACAATTACAAGCGTCCTTTCCAGTGCTAAAACGTAATACACACAAACATAAAAAACATGTTTTTCTGGAATTATGGGGTTTCAAAATCGTGTTTATAACTAAACAAAATTTTTTCAGCTCTTTTGGGAAAAGTCTTGCAATTGAACGTATTCAAGGATCCGAATGAATCAAAAAGTGCTGGAGCCTGTAATAAAGAAACTATTCCACTGCACTTGACCCCAGAAAAAGTGGATACTTGACGCTGTTAATGCATTTTATGCAATAAATATTGTTATTTTGTTAACGCAATTTATTATTTTCTCATTTTAATTATGTGATTTACAATTTTATACCATTTGAGGTCAATAAAAGGGCTTCGTGCAAACTAAAACTCACTGAATTCTCGTGCCAGAGCCAGCGCATTGTCCCTTAAATGTACGAAAAGAGTGAGGAGAATTTTGAACTGCTCAATATCTCGAAAGAACACGTTTCATTTCTTTTTTTCTGTCTTTCTATGACATGTCAAATGTTTCTTTTCATTTCCTACCAATTTATTTACCGCAAAATAGGTCACAAAATCGTTGTTTTTTTAGTTTCCGGGAAGTCAAGATTATCCATTTGACCATTCATAAAGTAGTGAGCAAAGCAAAACCACTTACGATCCCCGTGTGCGTGTGTTTGTGTACGATTCCCGTTACTCCGTCTGTCTGGAATCTCTGTCCCCAAAATATTTCGTAATTGCTTAAAGGATTTTGATATGGTGTGCATAATGTTATTTGGCAAGGTTGTACCTAACATGATATAACGGCTTACCTAGATAAGGTAGACGGATAGGATAGAAAAAAGGACCCTCATTTTTGCAATATGCATCGTGCTCACTACTACTACTTTTTTAGTCTACTTGCTGCGGTTTATTATTATGTACCTTAAATATACGTGCTGAAAAATATTTTCTGCCAAATATTGTATCAGTCTTAAGTGGCATAATCATTTATTCCTGTTTTCGTGATTTATTTTTGCTGCATTGAAACTAAGAGAATTCTAAACGTTTTTTAACGGCAGAAGTTCAAACAAATATACACCACATGCACACTCACTCAGTAGACAATAACAAACTATTCGGATATGTTATTAAATACGTAGTCTGGAGAAGTCAAACAAATGACAATGACACGTTTCTGCATTATTGATGTAGTGCACTGTATTTAGTATGTCATTATCTACTCACTTGTTGAGTAAGACGAAAAATGGTATCTTCACTGTATGTGCTTAAAAAAGTAGCTTTATTTTTGTCAACAATTACGAACCTCAATTTTACTGCAGTTAGCTCTTTAAAAAGAAAATTCAAAATATTAAGTTTGTTGATGTAGTTACCAGGAGCTGTGTATGTGTGACAATGACAAAGACCAATTTGAATTCACTGCACGTATGCATTTTGTAAACTATTTACGCAAACATGACTAAAATTATGGGACAGATCAGCTATTAGCAGGAATAGAAGGCGTACTATTTACAGCTTGTTTAACCCAGCTTAAAGTGCTAAAATTTCAATTCAGAGTAAGTAAATTTGCATCCGGTTTTAATTTCAAGGAAACAAGATGTTTAGTGTACTGTCGGATATTTGAGAAAATGTGAGGGTGGGTCCTGAATGCATGTTCACTACATCTTCAAAAATCCAGTGATAATGTTAAAAATCAATAATTCAGTTAGTTCGTATTTGTAGCAACAACTTGGCTAGATCCAAAAGTCGGTATTCTTAGAGAAGCTTGTAGACCAATATTTCATGATTTTTAGGGGGGCGCTTCCTCACATACAGCATGCATGGTTAAAGATACATGGCGATGATTATATTTACGACAGAAGAAGTTACTAGACACACTAATGATGTTGATTTACGAGATAATGGATATCACTTGGATCCTACTGGGAATACAAATTGTGTTGGATAGTTCATAAATCGATTATGAAGCAAGAATTGAAAGTGTACTGTGTCTGTACGACTTTTTTCAAAATTCAGCTCACAGTTTTTTATGACATTTGAAGCACTGAAATTTGTACGTCATTTAAAATTCAAACCTATTTTATTTAATTCCAATACAATTAAACTTTGAGTTGTACTTGCGCACACAGGCTTCTGTTAAGTGTAATTTCCTCATTCCTTTAACGCGCACTGTGTATTTATGCTTATAGTTGTTTCAATTAGCGACTGATCAAGAATCTGAAACCTTCAGTAGTAGTTGCTGAATATGAGATGATATCATCTGCGAGCATATACATTCTGATGTGTTTAATTCATTCTACGCAAAAGCATACGAACTAACTCATTAACTTGAAAACAAATTGTGTTAATATTTAGCTGCAGATTAACAAGACATGTAGAATAGTATACGTAAATTGAGGCTAGTGAGGAGTTTTTTTCCGGTTAACAGCAACAATCTAAATATCTTATATGAAGTCGATTGAGCCTTGCATATGTGTTGTGCATCCGCTTTATTTGATTTTGGGACATTGGTCATTTGCCGCTCATAATTTTGCTAACGTTTTTTAAGGCAAACTTTCCTTTCTCCGGGGAATAACCGAATAAATTAATTATATATTTACGGTACTCTGCTAATTTTTTTGCACGCAATTTCATGTTTCTTGTTAATTAGCCCTCACGGGGCTCACGTAAATTGCAATCAATCTTTTTAGCACCATTCAATCTATTTACGCTCCTATTATTAAATTCACGCACAGGGGTATGATAGGTTAGCAACTTCGTATAGTACACTTTCAGTGCCATAGGGTCTCCCTATATTTTTAAATTCGATCCTATATCGTTATTTCATACATAATTCCCATAAGAATAATATGTTATCAGAAAGCAAATATCCTGATCCTGAATCTACACAGCAAACAAATTAATTCTTTTATCATTCCATTATATAACGTACAAAGCGCTCATTCATGTCACTACTACACTTTTAGAGATACAAGTAGCCAAACAGTGACATCTTTATTTATCTGGTTGTCTCAAGATGTGCTAAACCAGTTTTAAGCGTTTTGTCATTCTGATAAACTTGTGCTTCAGGTCAAGTGTACAGTTCATCCAATAATACTCAATACATTAAGTTTGTGAGCTTATGTTGGTCCCGTTTGCCCTGCATGGAGTCCTTACAAATACCAACTAACTAACTAAACACCATGTGCACCCCACAATAATTAATCTGCAATAAATTACATCTAAATCCTCTATCCATTCCATGCACTATAAGTTGCACACAGCGGAGCTGAACTTCTGAAGCATCGATTTTCTGTTTACATTTTAGTCTCTTGAAATCCCACGTGTAAACTGTTTCCAAAACCTAAGGTCCCTAGCTGAAAACTCGGAGAATTCTCAAATTCTTAGAACTTCACAAACTGGCAAACCAGCTTTAACTTTAAGCTAAATATTTGAATCACAGTTTATGTTCATATCGCATGTATATTGATGCAAAACCGTAATTTTTTCTCTAATGGGCTCAGACTACGACCTTTAATACACATGTACATAATTTATGCGTCACCAATGATCACACTACGCATTGCAAAAAAGTAACAACTAATTCATCCCATTTACAAGTGTATATTTTTTTCAGTTATCAACAAGTTGCGATATATCTTGCATCTATGAGAGAAATCCACTACTGGATGCCAAATACGCGGAGTTTTGCTTTGCTTGCACGCAAGCAAAAAGCAAGCCATGCGTACAAAATATAACACAACATGGGCCGAGAAGAAAAAGGGATTTAACCGGAGCAAAAATGAGAAGAATATTTCAAATGCACACAGACTGTGCCCACAATCATACTGTGTAAAATCATTGTCTTATTGAAAATTCTTACGTGGCAATAATAATGGAGCATGTAAATCACGTAGGCAAGTCTTTAATGTGATCATTTATCATATATGGTGGAAAATATTCCGGTCACAACCGTTTTTGGGGTATTAAGGACAAAGCACTTGGGCTCGTTGCATTTAGTTATGGAAGCAGCAATGTGAAAATGACAGTTCGTTTGTGTACTACTACGCGATTTGTGATTTGTGTGTAAAGCAATAAGCATCATCGTTATTTGACTTTGGAGGAGAAAAAGTCGCTTAGTTTTTCAGAGTTGAAGGATCAAAGTCGAAGTAAAAAACCGAAAAGTAAAAGTTTGCGATTGTTTATTTGTGGTGCAGTTGAAAATTATCAGCTATTCAAATTCTCTAGCGTCAATTCAGTTTTAGACGTGTGTCTTTTGTCTGACTAGTTGATCTGCAATAGGGTAGTTGCTTTACTGAATTTGAAGACTGCTTGCTGATGTCGTGAAACTCTACCAAAGTTTGATTAAAGTTTTTGGAATAAAGGATTTACGTTTTCCAATACTAACTATTTACCACCGTAATTTGTATTTCAATTCAAATGATGCATCCGAGAATGATGAAGAATCAAATGAGCAGAAGAATTAATAGTACCCACATTTTACATCTGGTACCCGCAATATGTCTACTAGGTTTACTAGTTCTCGCCTCCCTTTTTACGACTGCTAGAGGACATTCGGGCAACAAAATAGTGTTGGCTCCCTACAAAACAGCATTGTACACTGGAATTGACAAAGATAAACTACCAGTGCTCCGAAAATGTGGTGAATTTATTTCCTCCGCATCTGATAACGAGATCCTACTTATTCCATCTCATTTAATTGCCAGTACTCGCAATTTCACGGGTGCAGCTCTACCCTTTAGGTAATAATGAGTGCATGTGGAATTTAAGTCAAACATTACATGCATACAGCTGCATTTACTTTTATAGTCAAGTTCAAGTGCATCGTAAAAAACCCTTATGTTATGACAATGGGATACCATGGGTTGTTCAAATAATTTAATTTCCCTCACTAACTAGACTTTTGGATGCCAAAATAATTTTTTTTGGGGAACTTTTATTTCCTATGAAATGTGGAGGAGTTGCGAAACGCAAAGCTGTTTATCTTCATTTCGATGCAAACTTTCCACTTTGTATGCTTACTTCTACTTGGTTAGTTAGTTAGTTAATAAACGCTAAAAATGTGATAATTGTTTCAACAAATGAGAAACGAAAGTTATTCCACTAGTTTGTAATTTTGAGATGGGTTATTTGATGGTGAGCTGTTTCGACTACAATGATTCTTAATGCAATTTTTTTAGACTGGAGTCCCAAAGAAGACAATGTGGGCGAAATGAGACCATCATTTTGGTCCCATTAGAGCCAAACATACAAGAGGAGGAGGACACATCATTTTCCACAACAATTAAACCCACTACTACTACTACTCCCAAAAATGTGGAAACGGGACTCCCAACATTTCAATTTTTGGTCGACTCGAATACTAATGGGAGTACTACAGCATACACTGAAAACAATATTGAGCGCAGTGTCTCAGATTTGACTACAGAAATGAATCTCCATATCACAACTCATGAAAGTCCTTCTACTACTTATTATGTGTCAATCAGTCCGGATTTACAATTCACAGAGAATGGCTATTTTGTGGTTGATAACGAATATTACAACTCTGATGACTTTTGCATTGCTGAGTAAGCTGTCGAGCAAAATAAAAACATGGTTTTCATCCTTCATTTAAAAAGTTGTTTAATTTGTACGACTTTTCTTAGAATATCAGAAAGCCATATTGCCCTCTCTATTTGCCCAGTAGAGTGCACCGGATCTAATAATAATGATGAACTTGAATCTAAAACGAGCGTACACTGCATCCCCTTGTGTTGTCACATGGGCCAAGTATGTGTAATCTATATTTGTTTGCTTAGCAATTATAACGGAGAAACAAAATGACCATCATCTCATTTTTCCAGGTTATCGATTGGGAGCTCCGAAAGTGTAGACCATCCATTGAGAAAATCTATTTGCCGACATTCTATGAAGATTTGGATACCAAGGTTTCCCCTCAATCTCAAGTGAATGTCCATTATTATCGGGCCAAACTGAACTGCCCATTGATCGGCCATCAGGACAGATTTGAACCATGGTCATTTCGAGATCTACCGGACTGCTTGAAAACACCGTAAGGATTTTAGCTTTTAGTCAAATGAAAATTTCCGTCGTCCATGCATGCGTGACTAAGTAGCATAGATTACACAGTCTTATCTAGATTTCCCTGATGGACACATTTTTTGCAGTTGCACTATGATAATAAAACAGGGAAGAAATGTTGAACTCGTCTCTTAATGAATTAGAATTTTCCCTGTAATTTGGTATTGCCTTGACCTTCGGTATGTCAAATTGCAGTTGGAATTATAACAACATAAAGTATTTGGATAAGCGTTCTAAAGTTAGTTAACATAGCCTACTAGCCCACGCAATGAAAACAACAAATATTGCATGCTGCGGCAAAATGAATCTGAAAATCGCCGTTTTTGCTTGCATTAGAATGCGTGTGATGAGAGATGGCAGTGTTTTCTATGTGGGACCCCGGAGGAAATGGGCAAAGCTTGCTAAAGAAGAAAGTTGTCTTACTGGAGTTCAAAATTTCGGACAACAATTTCTATACTCGGGTTCTGAACATGATCAATTGTATATTCGTTGTTCGCGGAAAGTGAATGCGGTAAGTTTTTAGGATAATATAGCCTTTACTTACAATGCGAATCAGTAGAGTTAGAAACAAACACTAGAATCCCAAGTAGTGTGAGCAATTTCCTTGCTATTTCTTTGTTTACTATGCCAAAGTGAATAGAGTTTTAATCATGAGAACCTTTATGACTTCTCGACTAGACATGAAATGAGCATTTGTTTCTTATTTTTAGGAGAGACCAGCTTCTAAATACTACGTGGCAGGATTTCTCGTAGCATCCATTTTCCTATTGTGCACAGCAGTAGTTTACCTCATCTTATTTGACAAGCAAAATGTTCATGGCTTCTCACTATTGTCTCTAGTCATTTCCATGTTCCTCTTATTTGTGATGCTGGCAATATCCCATTTGATAGGCAATATAGGCTTTACGTATCAGAATGAAATACAAGGGGACTTGCATTACGCTTGTGTCGGAACTGGTAAGTTTTTGCATTAAATTGGTCTCAATTTATTCTTTACATATTGATTGATGAAAATATAATTTGTTGACTTATTTCAGCTGTTATCATCCATTTCTTCTTCTTGTCTACATTTTGTTGGCTCTCAGTTATCAACTTTGATCTCTGGTGGACTTTTAGGTATTGAAACAATAGGTGGATATAGTGCGCATTACAGGAAAGAAATTGTACTATTCGGGCTGGTTTTTATTTTTAGGAGTCTTGCTCCTTTATCAGAACGATCCAGAGGCATGAAACGATTTTTCGTGTACTTGGTGTTTGCGTGGGGAGTTCCAACTATTGTTATAACTGTGGGTTTTATTCTGACCAGTTTGTTTCCGTGAGTACTTCATTTTTGTGTGGGAAAAATATTTCATTGAATCTTATCCTAAAAACTGGATGCTTATTTAGGGAACGAGAGAGCTTAGTAGTCATTCCGGAATATGGAATTACCACCTGCTTTATGCCAGAGTGGTCAAAAGGTTAGTTTAGTTCCTGAGTCTATAGGGTGGCGATGTATCGTTCAATGACTGACTAAATGATTTTTTTTCCCAGGATACTACCTATACTACATAATTGGCGCATTGCTCCTTTTAAACAGCGTCTTCATCGTGATGACCCTGTATAACTTTTATTTGATCAAGAAAAGTACGCGGGCTATACAAGGAAGCCGATCCAAAAAACAGACTCAATCGTATGCTTGAAAATTTTTTTGCTACTCAGTAAATAAATATTTCCTTTCAAAAGAATATTGAAATTTTTTTCAGATTCAAACTATTCAGCAAGCTTTTTGTATTGATGGGAATTACTTGGGTAAGTTTTTATTTAAGATGTTTAGAATCGAAACCGTATTAGCGAAGTGACATCATATTTTTTTAAGGTTTTTGAAATTCTCTCATGGGCGTCAGAAGATGACAACCATCCCTCTCCATGGTACTACATGGTTGCAGATTTCGTGAATCTTTCACAAGCTGTGGGAATTTTTATCATCTTTGTCTGTAAAAAGCAAGTTGTGGCACAACTGAGACAAAAATTACAGAGTAAAGGCTGATTCATGTATACAGATTTTGCTTTTCGTGTGCTTATCTTTATTATAGTGTTATTTGTTCATACATATTTCAAAGAATTCGAATGAATAAGGGAGCAGGCAAGAATATATAGCATGATAGCTTCTGTCCGTGTTATTTGCAGTTTTACTAGGCATTACTTTCGGGGTTTTGTAATTAAAGCTTTTTTCTTGTGTTTCAGAGCTATCTCAAACATTGTCATTCCGGCAATCATTCTCAACTTCAGCTGATAAGACTGGAGGTACAATGAGTACTTCTACCGGCCGAAGTCTCAAAGGTCCGAGAAATTTATCCTCCATTTCGGTTCGAAAGTTGTAAAAATGGATTTCCCATTGAGCTCGATTGGTGAAAACTTTTCAAATAGTTTTGACCTCCCGAATCTTTCCAAAATATAATTTAGTTAGTCTTAATAAGTACACAATACAGTTCTATCATATAGATGCATGGGTAGATTGTTTTTTTTACCTTGTACGTACACACATATTAAAGATTCCATTTAAAAATATTTATTAACTATTAATAATAGTTTTTAAGCTACAGTTAAAAATATTTGGTTGACTTAGTTCTCTATTCTAGTATGGATAGTCAGTCCATTCATTCCTCTGATTAAGAACTCATTTTAAACTATGTGCGAACTTACTTTATAGTTAGATTTAGATCGTTGCTAGTCCATAGTTTCCTTTTCCAAGTTTTAAAAGATAATATCATTTATGAGGGTGGGGTGGGGTATGGTACATTAATACCACTCCGTCAAAGCGCAGAATGCCTGTTGCGAAAAAACTCCAGAAGAGAGAACAAGAATTCACAATTCAATGTATATATTCATTTAAGTTAAATTGAATTGACTGAAATTTTAGCTATAAAAACGCATGAGACCTGAATAAAATGTGATTTGTATTGAAATCCTGCAATTTATTTCCATTTTTACTATTTTCTTAAGTTTCTAGCTATGAGTTAGCCATTGGTTTAACCTGACAAACTTATAAATCAGACCAACCAATCCAGTATTAATTATATCCCTCTCAATTGATTGGCTGCTGTTAAACAATAATATTCTTTTTAACCCAATCAGAATCGTTTAAAAGGACGCTGCAAGAGGATTGTAACGAATCAAATGAGGGATTGATACAGGCTGCTGCAGCATAGCGTTTTGCAATGAGCCATCAAGTGGCTTCATAAGGTTGAAGCGGGCAACTAGAGCGAGCACATGATAAAAGATTGCTTTGGAAAGCAGATTTTTGTGTGAAAATTTTCAATTTTTTTTACCGAATACTTGTGAATTGTAAACTCTGTCGCTGTCGCTGTTACTATTATAAATAAATTGCGGTTACTAATTAAATATGTCTCACGGTTAAAAATATTCAGATAGGAAGTGTGTTATCGATTTTTTCTGTCGACTTTGTGTGAGGATTTAACTTTTGCCATTAGACGATGGCAGAATTTGTCCAGTTTCGGATGGAGTCGCTGGCTTCAATGTTTAAGATATTAAAAGATACGGGAATATTGTCGGAAAATGAAATCAAGTTAGTATTCAGTTCATCTTTGTTGTAGTTTAAAACTAACCTATATGTTCAAAATTAAAATGGAAAAGTTCAGGCGAAAGTTTTGTCTTTGTGTTATTGGTTGTCTTTTGCTGGTTAACTTGTCAAACAAATTCGACGAATGAACCGAAATAGCGTAGTTACTTTTTTTGTAAGAAGTAATAAAAAAATCAATTAAGCCATTAGTTATTTGCTAGTCCAGCACATATTTTGAGACTAGCTGCTTATACATTGAGTGGATGGGGGTGAATTATATGGGATATAAAGCAATCAATGATAAATGGATCGCAGAAGGCAGCACATGATTTTCATTATTATGGTTTTCCAATAGTGTATGTAAACCTGAACTAGAACGGATGGAATACAAAATTCAAAAAGGAAGTAGGACCATGGATGATGTTTTTATGCTCTTGGAATACGAGAAAAAGTTTTTGCGTGGCATTAGAGACCGGCGAAAGGTATGGTGAAGAATGAAATATCTTAATTTTTGTAATATATTCAATCGAGTGGT
>Ga0210040_10004910_pt1 | contig 17216 bp, 19 predicted proteins | sample CryGeyCG12114_NA_FD_185462 | JGI IMG/M metagenome (GOLD analysis project Ga0210040, IMG submission 185462) | Groundwater microbial communities from aquifer - Crystal Geyser CG19_WC_8/21/14_NA (SPAdes) (version 2) | ecosystem: Environmental > Aquatic > Deep subsurface > Groundwater | place: USA... | reverse complement strand
AGTTAGTTTTGAAACTATTTTTTCTAGAATATACAAGCTTAGGTGATAAGCACTTGCATAAAATTATGTTATGTACGTAAACATATTGATGATTGAAGTTCAACTAATTACAGTAATAGTCATACTACATACTATAGTAGTCATACTATATACTATAGTAAAGAGTTTGAAAACTTCAAAACATCAGCTTGATTCAAGTTTTATTCTTGAAAATTGTGTTTAAGTGACAGTTTGAAAACTATTCATATCAACCATCATATTGACTTCAGTTCGAATTTTAATTTCCATTAAACTAAGAAAGTTTCTAAGCATGACTGGGGTATATTTGTTCCACTTCAATATGTACATCTCACAGCCGCTATGTAACAATGTATCTCTGAATAGTAAATTAGTGTGTACCTTAAGTTTGAATGTAGCATAGTTAGTGCATTGATTCAATCCCAACATGCTAAACAAGAAGAAAAATGGATATTCCGTCTAATTCCGCTAAAAATGGATACTTTTTAAAATTTTCTGGATTTTTTTACTTTCAGTCGAATTACTTCGCCACCAAAACACAACAAAGATGTTGCAATGCCAACTCCAAAAATTACAAAAAGAGTGGCAAAATTCGAATGCAATCCACATGCAACGAATTCCAATAAATGGATATCCCGAATACCAAAATATTTAAATCGATTTTGCAAGTTTTTCCAAAACATGAATATTCCTGAGGAAAGCATGATTTTTAATCTATCGGGAACCAAACTGCCATCAAATGTGTCGGCAAAAGTCCAGAAAATATTAATTTCCTTAATTTTCAATCCATTTCCGTAAAATAACTCTTTTTGATTGATTCTAGATCTAACAGGTAAAAGTTTGTTTTTAAAATTCCCCATTAATTCCTCATTAGGAGCAATAAAAGCGGACTTATCGCACATTTCTACTTGGTTTAAAACTTTTTTCAACTCTTTCGGCTTTATCATTGTAATTTGATTCCAAACGTCAATATACTTTGCATACCTGCTCTTCATGTCTAAGCAATTGAAACTGACATTGCTCTTTTCGCATTCTACATCTAATTCCTCCAGTATTGGCTTGATAAGTCTGACCAAATACCTTCCAAATGTCGAAAACAATTTACTCCAGTCATATTCCTTCCTGGTCACTGGACTGTAAAGGGACTTTAATGTAAAAATGGTGAAATTGTTTTCCATAAGATCGGCCAAACTATTTGGAAAGTTGTCTGCAGAAATATCAGGTGCAATCAATTTTTTGACAATTACTCCTTTGTACCCATTTGATAAAATTAATTCAGTAGTCATCCAAAGAGAGACAATAAACATTATAATTTTCGCCCTTTTAGATACTTTTGAAACCAGCAAAGTTGGGTTTGTAGCAACCAAAAAAGCTATTTCATAAACTTTAAAGTAAAAAAATCCTATCTTTTTCAAAATTCCATAAATCGCGCCAGTAGCAAATGCTAGAGATATTAACCCACAGATCCAAATCCAAACGTCAAATGGAGCTAAATATACGGAAAAGTTGTAATCATTTGTCTTGGTGGAGCATGTAACAAAGTTGAAAGGATTTTCCCAAGAAAAATAATATTGACCTTGCCCAGCATGTTTTACAGGCAGGGCAAAATGAATTTTTGGTGACATCAGATTTAAATATGAACATGAGGAATTTTGGCCACCATTTCTCTTCATTGCTATTCCTCCCACAATGACGTCTGCTGAAATCACTTGCTTGTAATTTATGAAATGATTCAAGTATTCGACTGGAGATATTGAGTCCAAAGATTTAAATGTTGCAGAACCAGTGATCTCTCCTGCTTCGTTTGTTTCCAAAAGCCACTGTGTGAATGGTTGATTTGCATTTAATTCTTCAATAAGTATAGTCGGACTGAAAAGGAATGAAAGCAAGATAAAAGAGGAAAACAATGGAAAACAAGCTAGATTCCTTGGTGATTATATTAAATTCAATATACCTCGAAAAATCTATTCCACGGACTGACGAGTTGACCTGCAAAAATTTTTTTTTCGGCCACAGAAGATTGCTGTACCAAATGGTACTGTTGGACCCCAGAGACGCAAAAAACCAGTGTGGTAAATAGTTGAGGCTGTGTCGAAGAAAATTGTGTTCGTTTTCGTCATAATGATGAATATCATTTGGTATGAAAAGGACAATGAAAGTACTTTCATATCGAATGGGATGTGAGGGTACGAAAAGTAGATCCGAACAAATTGATCTTTCCGTGTCATACCCACATATAACCGGTACGCTTATTAAAAATATATTGAATTCGTACTGTCGGATTCTGTTTATATTTTTAATTGTCTTTGAAGCAAATGAGGCTACAAAGCAATGGGACATGTGGGCTGATATTTTTGGCCATAGTGGTGTTTGTTTCGCTACCTTTTTCAACTCTAATTTATCTTTAATTGGAGTAAACGATAATAAATGCCATTTGTTGTACAAGTTTGCCAAATATTGAGTACTGTACAGTTTTACAGGGAATCTGAACGGTCCGCTGATACGGGTTTCAGGTGTAAAAATTATTGTATGATCACACGTCGGGAATAAATTGTTGAGAGTTGATTCGATTTGGATCTGCATTGACCCCAATAGGAGGTTACATAGTAACAGGGAGAATATAATGCGTTTTTGAAAGCCCATGTTTAAAGGCAAAGGTGTGGAATTTTAGATTTAAAATTAACTACTGGATTTTTTGTTCGCTTTTTATAGCTACTGAAATCGTTATACGTAACAGTTATGCATGCTTTACATATTTTTTATGTAATTTTATTGACGTGGGAAGATATATAAAGTCACTCGATTCACCCACTCAGTTTTAGAAGCGCTTGGAATTTAGGCCAATGTGAGTAATTACATTATTCGTAAAATTTGGTTGACCATGAGCACATTTTATTTGCGTAGACAATGCTTTCAAGCAAAGGGTTTGATAACAGTTTACGTGCAATTTCTTTATTGAAAATTGGGAATTTCAAGTGACACTTTTGAAAAGTAACAACTATTGTCTTGACATGTGTTCAATTGAATTAAGGGTTACGAAAGCTGTCATTTTCTAATAGCTGTTTGGGTTACCTATCATTTTAAATCGATTGCCTAGCACAAAATAGTAAAATTACAGGAAATCTTATCTTTTTTTTCAGCTTTTAGATTTTTTCTTCAAGTCTGCTAATTCAGGCCAATAGGATGCTAAAAATTATAAACGCTGCGTATTAGGCTGCATGCATACTGCATACTGCATACGGCTGTATAAACGCTGCATATAATACTCATGATACTATGGCTCATTCACACAATCTCAATGCAACATCATAACTACTAAATTAACTAAAACATTCTTTTTAATGCACTTGTTGACATAAAAACAATTTAGTTATCAAAATATTACGCTGAAATGAACGTGTACAGCTCAAGTATCATTAGTTATTACTTGAAGTATTAACTGCCACCTAACGTGGGTATAATATACATGTTATGGAATGCTACTAACTGACTATACTGTGTAGCGCAGTAAAAAAATGGAGAGTGACAATTTTATGGCTATTTTATTGCAATCCTATTGTAATAGTATCCCTAAGAGGCATCACTTGTGTCTCCTCAATCGCCAAACTCAACACTTTAACATTGATTGCTTCATGTAGTGCCATCTGGTTGGCCAAAAGGGCTTTAAGAGCTGATTTGCTTGCATTGATTTGTTGATCCATTACTGGAACCAAATGTCGGAGTCGGACGATTTCACTTTGCAGGAGTTTGAATGGTGCATCCCTACATACATGGTTTGAAAATGAAAAGTGTTTTCGTTGTCTCAATCATCAAAGATTAATATTTTATTCATTAATTTACTTGACTAGCTCCGTATGAGGTCTTTTATCCCTGACAGCAAATCGTGCTTCAGCTAAAGCCAAGGATGATTTCATTTCTTCGTGTGATTTTTTCATCTTGTCAATCACGTCTTCCATTTCACGTATTCTGATTGCAATCTATAAAAAAATGTATATTTGTCCATGTTCATTATTCCGGTCAAGGATGAGCCTCATGGATTACATATTGCATAATAGCATATTGATATTATCAACAGTTGATTGTTGATAGAAGTTGTGTATTTATAATGTTCAAGCCCAACACTGAGAAATTATCAATTTGTTTAAATAGCTTTACCATAACATGCTGATTTTCAAAGTCCTCTTTGCGTCGTTTTATGTCCTTAATCCGGCAAGCAAATGCAAAATTTGTTCTTGCAACTTGAATTTGTAAGCTTTCACAAGCATGCACAAAAAAGAGACTCATTTGTGTTCTCAAGTCTACTGAGGAAGAAATCAGTTTCTCCGCTCTGATTTTGAACTTTTTGGAAATCTCTTCCCACTCCTTTTCGTTGTCCACGGTGCTATATAACAAAAAAATCTTTAAAGATTAACAAATTATTTTGCACGCCTGAAAGAAAAGAAGATTTTTAGAAAAAGATTACCAAATGTAGTCATTCAAGCCTTTTCCCACTGTTTCTCGGTGAAGCTGAAAATGGTGCTCATTTAAATTTAAAGCTTTTGTATCTACAGATAATGCCATTTCCTTTGCTTTTAGCTCATGATCCAGCTCATAATTGCATTTGCGTAACAATCGTAGCATCTCCTGAGATTCTGTCAAGACCATTCGGGCTTCTTTTTCCAATTTCTGGATTAAAGCGATCTCATTGGTCATTTCCTTCTGCGGTTCATCGTCCACTGAATCAATCGAGATGCGTCCTTCCCTGCAAAATTGTTTTTTAATTTCCTTATTCTATTTATTTAAGTGCAAATGGTGCTGTGCAAAATCCGTATGATTCATGACAAAAAATTCTAAACTGCAAAATCTTATAAAAATTTTCTAATTTATGATATGAAGACTTCATGTATTGAAGCGACATAAAATATAGTGAACTTTGTTGCTAACTTGTCAACATGTAGATTTGTGTACTTAGTACTTCTAAGCTTGTTTTTGTATGCAAAGTTCTGATAAAGATTTTTTTATCAAATACCAATAGAACTTTTTTCATCTCGCCTTTAGTCTTTTAGTAAACGAGAATCTAGCAATGCTCTTGCGAACAAAACTGGTTTGCAAACAGCAGAATTCCCTGATACATACTACACTACAAACCTGCTTGCATAAACATTTACTTTTATAACACGAAGTTCTAGCTATAGACTCAAGCATCTCCACCGGGTTGTCCTCAGTGATCATTTAGCTACATGATTAATAATAAGAAAATATGGATCGTAAAAAATCTTTGCTAAAATATTCGTCTCAAGTGACATCAATAATTGCAGCCGCAAGATCCCTTGTGCAAGAAAAAGGTGTCGAAAATTTCATAAAAAATGAAATGGTCCACATTTTTGAAAACTATCAAGCATTGGAGACGTTATGTGAAGAAATGAATTGCGTTAGTGTTGAAGAGCTCGAGCAAAAACTTTTGGAATCCTGTGAAGATATTGTTGAAACAGTTAAAGAATTTCATTCTACAGAATCTGCATGGAACAAGTTCCTATCAGATCTAGATGCTCAACTTCTATATCCGGAAGATTTAGAATGCAAAGAATTTAAGGATTTCCAGTTGCGGCCACTTGATCAGCCCGACCAAATTTTGAAATTTTCTCAAGTTTTGAAAAGTAATTCAAATGAATTTAAATGGGTGGTCTTTTTACGATTTGCTGGGTGACCCCCATGACAAAATCACATAGCGTCTATTTTATCCCAAAAGGTAAAAACAATTTCAGAAATTTCAAAATTAAAAAAGCATTTGATGCCTATTTTAAATTATCTTGTACGCAGGAAGTTTTGGAAAAAATTGGATGCAGTGCGATTTTTATTTCATTCAGTGATGTACTTTTTGCTAACAAGTGGAAAGAGGATGTCAAAGATGCCTTTCCTATATATTTAGATTCTGATAGGAGTCTTTACAAATATTTCAAAATGCAAAGGTCTATCACTCAGGTGAGTTCTTACGTTAAATATCAACCCTCAAGTACTAAATGGACGAAAGCGCAAAAAAAACCTTTAAGATATAACCTTCTCATATTCAACCACATTTTTTTATCATCAGATTTGGGGCGAGAGAAGAAGAAAATACTGCGTGAATGCAATGCTTTGTGAAAAGCCATTTGGAAAACCGCATGAAAATTTGGCTGATGATATTTTACAAATGGGAGGAGACATAGTGTTTAAAGATTTGAGTATTTTGCATTCACATGTAAGTACAAGTCCAATGGATCGGGTTAAAATTAGTAAAGTTATTGACAAATTGCAAAACTTGAGACAACGCAATTAAGCAAGGCTACAACGAGTCTTTGGAATACCCCTAAGTGTTGACAGTTTTGTAAAGTAGCTTTGTGACGGGATATAGCCAAATTGCAAACTGTGAAGTTATATTCCCGATAATTTTTTTGCTTACTTGCATACTGCTACCTACTGACACACTACACTGTAATCTATTATTGAAGCGTTCATATCCTTGCATTTTAAAATAGGTTTAATTTTGGGTGTTTTAGTATCTCCATGTTGACAATTTGTTAAAGATGCATTTACCATCTTATGTTAATTTGTTCAATAAACATTCATTATCTCTACTATTTGAATCTTGAATCATACAGCGTCGGGGGGATCGAGTACCTCGGCGAAGTACGGTTCAGTAGTGCAGATAAACATTTCATAGAATAGTATGTAATGGGGTGCTGAAAACCAGAAACTACGTTTACCTTGGGTTTGGCAGTTAAATATAGTTGAATAAAACGAAAGTTTTTTGTTTAAAATTAAAAAAAATTTATTTAATAAACCTTTGTCGTATTATTTCCATATTCGTTTGCAAATGTGGAGGGAAACTATGGAGCAAATTTTCACATCTTCGAACAAAAATGCTCAACTGATCCGCTTCATCCGAACATTGATCATATTTCCTCTGCAACTCATTTTTCCATTCACCAATTTCTTCAACTCTTTTCTTCAATTGCCATGTTATATTTTCTTTCAACCTATCATTTATTTCCGTGGCTGCAGCAGCTGTACGGAAACTTTCGGCTGCCACTCTTTCCGAAAACTCACAATGATCACTCACAGAAGCAAAAACTGATTTCCCGTGTTCTTTCCATTCCATTTCATCAAATCGGGCGGGTAATTGCAACATTTTGCCTCTTCTACCGATGAAAACAATTTCTCCCGGTTTCGGCATTCTTATTTAATATATATGCTTTTGCAGTGGTTTCCTTTTTCAAAAATAAAAAGAAATACAATACTTTTAAACTAATAGGCATGTACAGGGCAGATTTTCTACTGATAAAATGTGTGCTCGTTTGTTTGATCAAAAAAGGATCGATACGTAAAACAAGATTACATTATATAGTTCATTTCACATGGGAAAAGTTAAAGCTCACATCTTTTCATTGCTTTTACTTGCTGTTCACATTATTTTCACTGACAGACTGACTTTGTACATACATTGAGCTGTTGTTTCGCTAGAAAGCTCGCAGGATATTGCCTCCATGTGGGGAATAAATAATGTAACATAGAGCGTCCTACTTATACTAAATGACTTTCTTTGCTGCACACAAAAGCAATGTATCATCTAATCAACAGTTTGATTAATAGTATGTGGTAGTGCATGCACTTTCAAAGCTTTTATTACATTTTTAGGAGAGGAAAAGATAGGATGGGTGAATAAATAGGAGAGAAGAGCGTTTAAGTCATTATTTTTGGGTAGCTAGTAGTTGCTTGAATATTGCAGATGGAAAGAAATTCTGCAGTAACTTCATTGGATTCTTAGAATGCAGACCTGTGAGTGACTCATAAGGTTCACAAATAGTGAGCAATAAATATTTTGTGAGATTTTTTAAGTAAATTACAGATAGAGTGGACACGTGATGGTGATAGTTATTATCAGAATATTGAGTACTGATTAAAAAAGAATATATCTTGAATGCTATTGGAATATCAAGCGCAAATTGGTAGCTTCATTATTCACGGGATAAGAGAGCGCTTCATGCCATAAGTTCTGAAATAAATTACAAATGAGGGGCAAAAAAGACTATTTTTTGCCATCTCTGAGGGAGTTCCGTGGATATCTTGACTTGTGCCTCAAGGATATTTTTTCATCTCCTGCTAAAACAAGGACAATATACACGATCTAATGTCGTATTTATTGTTTGAGTGTGACAGATATATGTAAATTGCTGTTGAACATGTAGTTGTTAGGTGGTAAGACACAGTGTTAAAATTAATCAGTTGACAGAAGAAGAAATTATGTTTTTTGTGAGCTCATCAGACGGATTTTTATTGCTCAAATATCTTGCTCGCTTTAAGGACAAGCAGATAAATAATACATTTGTAATGAGATTGTGAATTGATGTGAACAATCGAATTTTTAAGACAATGACATATTTTAGAGCCATAACTAGTAAATTCTCTACTTTTTTATATTCCTATCAGTGATTTGTCTCGATACTCATTTTTTTTACGCACCATTGCATTTAAACACGCAACTTATCTTCTCTGAAATTATCATGTAAAGTGCTCTCAACCTATCGAGCCGTGCAACAGATTGTCGGTATTTTATTTTATTCCTACGCTTTCGGTCCCCACTGTGCATCACAACTAATCTACTACTTATGCTTGATATAGGAACAAAAGAAATTCAATATTACACATAGACTGTCCTCCTGTTCCCTTGTTTGTAAAGAGAGACATGATCACCATATTTATTATCCGCAATACTTAACAGTGAATGTAGAAACGTAGAAACCTGTTGTATTAAGTTCACCCTAATATGAGAGATTCCCACAGAAGAATTTTCTCAGCAAAAAACCTCTCTGAACTAGCTTAAATCTTTTCCATCGTTAAGCTCTCCGTGCTAGTATTAGTATAAAATACATATACGAGACATGTCATGCACATTGCACATCGGCCATAACTACAGGAAGATGGGATGATGTGCAGTGCACATCCAGTGTAGCTAATCTTTCCAAAGTGATTTAATGCGGTGTACCTGCATACAGGTGTGTAGGTAGAAGTATTTCACGGCGAAATAGTATATTACAAACAATGCAACAGTCATTGTAAAGAGTTTGGTGAATCCGCCAGTATGCCGAATAAGTGAGTAATAGCAAGTCAAACAATACTGCTGATCACACAATTTTTGACGGAATTCTCCACAAAATGGCAAAAAATTCTAGAATGGATAAAGCTAAGGAACATGTTCGGAAATTGCCATCCGAACCCCTTGGCATCTCATCCAACTATTTCAAAAACAACAATATCATGTTCAGATTACAAGGGACTGTGATTTTGAGAATTTGGTGGCAAGTGCTTCTAGTGGTAATTTATACAGCAGGAGTAGTATCCCTCCATTTGTACGTGGATGGACTTCGCATGGATTATCCTATGTCGCTGATTCCAGTACTTGGTGTAGTCACGGGATTACTTCTTGTTTTCAGGACCAATACTGCTTATGATCGGTAGGAAAAAAATATTTCGTTTAATTGCATACTAACCCACAGTGAATAAACATTTTTGCACAATCTTGGTTAGTTAGTTTTTACCTTTGTCATTAAGCTTGCCAAAGTAAGAAAAACCTTGAACTTGGGATAATAAAATACGTAGCTGGCTGCGCACTGATGCAATTTCTCATTTTTATAGCTTTGAATAACATCCAGTAACATTATATGAATAATATACGAATTTGTCATGCAAAGTGGATTTTAAGACAATACTTATGATGCCGTGTGAAGCCTTGAGATAATATGTTTTTTAGGCAAAAACAAGATAAACCAAATACCTTCTGCATAAATTTTTTCTGCAGTTATTGGGAAGGGAGACGCTTGTGGTCCCAAATGACCCTTGGAATCCGTAACCTAACCCGATCCATATGGGTGGGTGTGAAAGAACCCAGCAGCAAAGAACTAGTGGAAAAAATTACTGGAATCAATCTCCTAGTGGCCTTTGCAATAGCTACAAAACATTATTTGCGGGAAGAATACTCTTACGATATGGAAGACATGCAGGATCTGATTGGACATATTCCAAGATTTACTACTCCGTCTTCTAACCTCAGCTTAGGAAATCAAGAACCCAGCGTGGAAGATATCTCCATTGAAGTTCCAAAAAACTCACAACTTCGGAAACCAAGTACTACTGAAAGTAGAGCAAATGGAAGTGGGAAAGCTAAAGTTTACAACTTCAAAGCTCACGATTATCCGACGCCGACTAATATTTCTATCGAGATTTCATACTATATCGCTTCCTTCATCAACAGCGTTAGAGAACGGGATTTATGTGACGCTTCAACGACAACTGCAATGAACAATGGTTAGTAAAGTCCACAATGCTAACTTTCTGTTAAAGCCAAAAATGAAATCAATTTAATTACTGCAATGTACGCGGATCCATCGTACGTGTGATACGGCCATACAGACAAACGGCAGGTAAAAGAAAATCTGTATTGTATGCGTCGGCGCAGTGCACACGAAAAAAGAACGCCTGCAAACATCGATTGATGGTTGCGCAAGTGCAGTTGAGTTATCTTTGTGTAGTGCATTCAATCTTATTGTTCCATGATTGGAAACTTGTGTGGCTTACGTTTGCTACATTGTGAAAAAGTTTTTTCGATTCGATCAATTATTATAGCGATCTTGAGATAGTTGTTCGCTAAAATCGAATGTAATGCTTTGGGAAATTTCTTGTTTTTATCAGTCAGTATGAGTAGTTAGTGAGTCAATCCATCATATAAAACCCAATAGCTGTTGGCTGTTGTACTTAAACTACATCCGACTCGATATTTTTTATAGCTCCTGCTGTGCCCGCATTCATATATGGCAATCTTTATTACACACAGGCATTGTGTGGGATGCGAAGTGGCACTGAAATGGACAGCCACTGTTTTCTGTGACTTGTGACTGCATTATGGATGGTTAAACTGATATGGGTTAAAATAACGAAAGAGCTTTGATTTTTTTAAATGTTGTAGTAAATACTTTGATCAAAGTGATGTATTGACATTTTTGTATTAATAAGTTGAATAGCGTAAGAATAATGAGTTTTTAGCTATAATACGAACACTTTATCCTGTAAGAAATTGAGTATGTAATACATGTATATAGAATCTAACTTTTGTTTTCAGCCTTATCATCTCTTGTGGAGTGCTTGACAGGATTTGAGAGGATCTTAAGAACTCCAATTCCACTTGCATATTCTGTACATCTTCATCACGCCGTTTGGCTGTATTTATTAGCTTTGCCGTACCAACTTGTTGGACAATTGGATTGGTGGACCATAGCTGTGGTTGGATTTGCCTCGTTTGCTCTTTTGGGAATTTTAGGCATTGGCTGGGAAATTGAAAACCCTTTTGGATATGATGACAATGATTTGGTACATTATTTTTTTGCAAGTTTTATTAACTGAAGGGGTGGGGTGGACAATTAGGTAGCGAAAAGCAAATGCATCTAAAACTAAACTTTGATATTGATTATTTACATACAGCCTCTAGACGATTTTTGTCAAGTTGTACAAAAAGAAATTCAAATGATAGTTGGCCATCGAATTCCTTCGACGGACACTTGGATTTTTGTTCCTGAGAATCGACCCATTGCTCCTGAATCAGAGCTAAGTGCTGTTGAACTTAATGACAGGAATCCACGAGAAATTCAAAGATTGCTTTCAAGGCGAGCAAACATTACAAGAGAAATTGTGTTTGGCGATGACTGGGAGACGGAGTTAAAAGCAGTGACAACAATCGGAAACAAAGGAAAAGGGGCTAAGCAAAAAGTTGCTAAATACAAAAATGATGCGCAGCAACAGCAAAAATTACTTTCCGAGTCTACTCTCACGAGTAAAGAATAAATCATATCAATGTTACAGCACGTTCTCTAATTCTCCATTTGCGAAAAAATGTGAACAGTATTCCTATAATTGTGTTCATTTGCACATATAGTTTTAAATTACATTTTCTGTGCATGCAATTGAAGTTATGTTTATTAGTTTATCAAATATTTACCTTTACTTATAAAAGGGTGTTGAATAAGTAGTGCAAATATTTTAAAACTTATGAAGATTGACAACGTATTGTCAGAAAGCAGAAACACTTAAGCTCTCAGCAATACCCGTAAAAAACAAACCCTTATCAAAACAATTGGCTGACTGAATAGAGCACAACCCAAACAACTTATTTCGGTTATTCAAACTATCTATTCATAGAGTTATCTTTGTTCTGGACTTTATCTACGTGTTCGGTTTGTGCTAATTTTGCTGTAATTCTCATTAAATTGTGAGACAGAATCAAAACAAAAACTTTTTTATTCAAAGCTCAATTTATCAATTTCCAAAACGGCGCTGTTGCTACATCAGGTCAATTCAATCAGGGCACACGTCCGAAATACACTCATCCACATCGTTACTATAGTAGAGTGGAGCGCCTTCAGGACTCTCGCCACAGAACATGAGATATGCATACCCGCCCGCGCACGCATAAAAATATCTGTCACATGCTTTCCGGGGATAGGTTCCATCAGCCGCAACAGCGCACAACATGGAGCCTTCGCCTTGAAGTAAACGGTGCATACAAGTGAATAATATCTTTCACACTAATTGAATGAATAGAACTACTAATTAGCAGGGGGCGGCAGATCGCCTAGCAATTTGTGATACTATTCTATATACCTTGCTAATTAGTAGATAAAAAAGGAAATCGTACTTTTTTCATCCGTTAATCGAACACCACTAGATTGTGCTTTTGGAATGACGATGGTGAATATGGTCAACAGCGCCAAAAGTTGGAACAAGGATTGCATAATTGATTTCCTTGAAAAAATTCTGCTCTGATTGGTGACTGCGTTGGTAGTGAATAACTTGAGCTAAATGCATACAAAGTCTTATCAGGTAATAGCAAACTATGCTTGAAATCATAATGCAAGCTATTGAGACGAATTTTGCTGTGGCGATAGATTAGTAAATTCTCCATTGTAGTAATGGTGACCGAATTCTCTGCACAATGATTGATTGTCCATCCAAACAAAGTTAAGAAGTTGACCTCTTATTTAGTGCACAGTGGTGCGAGAGTCAAATGGTTTGTTTCATTTTTTAATACAAAAGCTATTAGTTAGCTATATTTTAAAATTTAAACAATTTTAGCTTGATTTATGGAGATAAGCAAATAATACATTTTTAATAAATGATAACCCCGTTGTATTTTAAATATTCTGAAATCATTTTCGATTCAAACTGTATTAATACTAGTATTTAAAAAGTACCAGTTTTTAATTCTGCCTTGCAATTAATTGCAAGAGTTTATCTAAATATACCATGGTCTATCTAAAGGGATCTGTCTCTTCATCTTCACCACACCAATCGCTCGAAGCAGGTAAACATGCGACCAGTTCCTCGTTGAAGTAGATTGGTGGGTCCTTTTTCATCGCCCTGCGGGCCCGGCTATTATTATCTATTCCCATCATATGCACAGAAAGCAATCATAATCAACTAAAACAGTGAATAAAATGATTTTAATAGGCCTTTATTATAATATTGAACATTATTCAATCATAAAAAGTCAAAATTTTGAAGCTATACTAAAGTTTCCCACATTGCCAACAATTTTCTCACTTCCTTGTACTGCAACTGGAATCCACTTCTATGAGAAAGAAGATAGCAGGTCACTTTATTTTGAAACGCCCGTTTGATACAAAATAGCAGCTTTTACAATTAAAAATTAATTTGAACTGAATACCTGGAAAGCATATCTGGATTGATTTCCCCAAAAATTCGTGGGAGCGAGACCCCCTATTTCTCTTTTTTGCAAATAGCCGTAATAGTTATAGCCCCTGAAGTACGTAAATCGAATATAAAACCAAATGATGACTCCTAAAATAAATCCACTACAAACTACAAGACCCAAGGAAAACAAATTTGCAGCAATATTGGTGCACTGTTTTTGAACTTCCGAATTTGACGTAGTCACTGCACCAATATCAGAACTAATTAAAATGTTTGAAAAAATAGATTCCAAATGCTTCATTTTATTTTTTAGTTAAAAGACAAATAAAGAAGAAAAAAATAAACCAAAAAAAAAAATGAACAAAATTTAAATACATTCATATTTTCAATTCATTAACCTTAATTAGGTAAGCTATTAGTATAAGTAGGTTGTTGTGTGAAACACATGTGCATAAATCATTTCTTTTATATTTTTTTCCAATCCAGCTAGATCCTGCTCTGTATAATGTATTATAATTTGGATTGGATAATTAAAAACCCGCACATAGAATCCAGTACAAAACTTGTTATAAGATTCTAATGTCGTTTGCAGCAACTTTTTCACAATATCATATCTTGCACATAGAAAACGGTTCAATTTTTGCATGCAAATATCATTTTCTGACGTTCGCACTAACATTAATGGCTAGAGGCAAAATTTTTGTAACCTGTCCACTCAAAAAAAATTCAAGATCAAACGTGATGCGTATCAGGAAAAATAATGAAATACTGTATAAACAAGTAAATGTTGAACGTATAGTCAGCCACGTGCATATTAAATTCCTTCGATTATTTTTTAATCTACATTCAAAAAACAAATGAAAATTGTAAATTTTCGTGATAAATATGTGAAAGGTTTACTCGTTTAAATCAAAATGCATAATTTATTACTGGTGCAACGAAATATTATTTCCATTTTCAGTGCCATGATTATCATATTTTGGATCCCAATTGTCACATATTCATTTGCAGCTCTTCCGTATCATTGTAAGTCAAAGATAGCAATAGCTATACAACTGCATAACTAACAACAATTTTCTCAAATTTATTCCTAACGTTCTGAAAAATTGTACAGCACCTTGCAACGCATTCTACAAAAGTACCGGCCGCGGCAGTTGTGTTACATTTCCTGAGTGTCCAATTTTATTTAGCGTCCTGAGGTCATCGGCAGTCAAAGCTGCGCATATTTTTTTGCTTCAGAAACTCACATGCACTCCTGACAATGAAAACCCTACGGTACGTTACGCCGATAGTAGCAATCACAAAAAAATACGACAACATTTTCCCCCGGACTGAATAATTTTCATTCAACATAGGTCTGCTGTGCTTTAGAAGATATCAAAATCATACAAAATTATCACCCCGGATTGCAAACCAATAGGAGAGAGCCATGTTCTACCTGTAAACTAGAAGAGTCAGTCAAGAAAACAGAGCAAAATGATATGGTTATTGTTTACCCTTCACAGAAAAATTACAGCACCAGTGAACCAGAGAAGAATGATACAGTAGAGGTAAAAATCCAAACTCAGTCTTCTGCAGTGAGTAGCCAAATTTTTGATGTGGTTCCTATACAAAGGATAAGAAGTAAAACCCACCCGAATTTTAAGCTTCTACCTTCATTAGAACAATGCGGAGTTTCTGTTTTAATTGGGAAAATCGTTGGTGGCGAAGACGCGCCTCACGCTGGGCATCCTTGGATGGCACGAATTGCTTACAAAAGTAAAAGCCAATATACATTTCTATTCATTTCACTGTAGGCCATCTAGGTTTTAGTGTCCTCTTATAATTAACCACCAACATCACGTACAAAATTATATTCTTACTTTACAAACCAAAACTACGTTAATTGTGAATGGAGTTAGAATACATTTTTCTATATTTATAAATTCAAAAACAATTTTCAATTGAATAACTTAATTAAGTATCATAGCTTTTAGTTGCAACAAGAAAACAAAGAAAGAATAAAAAGGTTAAGATAATGGCAGAAAAACCTAGCTAGGAAAAGGATAGGGGAAAAACTTCAGCAGATACTCAGAAGGAAAACCCTAAACAACTGGGAATGCAACCCCAGCACGCATGATGCAAATTTTTTTGTTAAATCCAGTTTTTGGTTTCAGTAAATTGAAATAAACTTAGTTTTCAACTAAGTTAATAATCAACATACATCTATTTTCAGATGTAGAAACAGATGAAATAGAATTTTTCTGTGGGGGGACAGTTATTAATGACAGACACATATTAACCGCTGCACATTGCACAGAGGAAATTGATGACACTGAATATCAGCCGTAAGTATCTACAAATACCCGATGAATAACAACTATTATTTTCTAATTTTGATAGTGTAAAAGTATAAAGCTTTCAAACAGTCCATTGTCCCATTCCAGGACATTTGTAAGACTAGCCGAGCACGATACAGAAAAGGAATTGGACTGTGGGGAAATCTTGAATTGTTCTCGAACTATGGATTACGAAATTGACAGAGTCATTCCACACGAAAACTACGATTTGGAAGACAAATCTAACGATATTGCTTTGATAAAATTGAAGACGAAAATCGATTTTAGCACTCCCTTTGTGAAACCAGTGTGCCTTCCGTTTGCTAAGGAATATAGGTTTCAAAATGGATTTGACGAGTTGGGTTTTTTGGATTCAAAAGAGGGATGGGTTGCTGGCTGGGGTAGAACTAAATGGAGTAAGCTCGTTAAATATTCACTTAGAATTTTAACACATAAGGGGTACACCTGAAGCCCTGTACTATCGTAGATTTCTACATGGCGTACATCTCCCAGCCAATCAGAGAAGATTACCACCTCTACCTACTGATTCGATTGGCTGGGATGTGTACGCCATGTAGAAATCTACGAAAATACAAGGCTTCAGGTGTACCCCTATACTGTTACTCTGAAAATTTTTATGCAGACAAAGAAAAACATTAATTAGCCAGCATGACTGAAAAACTGTAAAAAAATCTATTTGCCGTTTACGTTTTTTTCACACAATTTTTTGAACCACTAATCCGTCAAGCGAAAACTGCAAATAGAAAAGAACCTAACCTAACAAATCGAAGTTTTGGCTGTGTAAAGTGCATATGTATTATTTAGCGTTCTGATCGCTGTAATGTGGCTGCGCATGTACAATATCGCCAGCGTCAACCTCAACTCAATCACAGTCAGAGTCACAGTATTTAAAGTTAAAAAAATGTTAAAATTGTGAGACTTAATCTTTCAGTTAGGTATTAGTTGAATAATTAGCAAAGGAATGTGAAAATTATGAAACAAAAAAATGTAGCAGATAAGATGTTCAGCTAACAAAATAACTAGACTAATCTAAAAAAAATCTTTTAAAAGATAGGAACACTGGAAGCAATATTTTGCAAGAAATTAAACTTCCTGTAGTATCCAATATGGAATGTCAAAAAAATTACAGCACGCGGATTAATA
>Ga0210040_10004909_pt1 | contig 17218 bp, 19 predicted proteins | sample CryGeyCG12114_NA_FD_185462 | JGI IMG/M metagenome (GOLD analysis project Ga0210040, IMG submission 185462) | Groundwater microbial communities from aquifer - Crystal Geyser CG19_WC_8/21/14_NA (SPAdes) (version 2) | ecosystem: Environmental > Aquatic > Deep subsurface > Groundwater | place: USA... | reverse complement strand
AAAGACTAGCTGATGAGACTGCCGAAAAACGATAAAAAACCCTAATTATTATTACTGGTTTTTTGTATATTAACATAAATAATTCCTAACCCGGCTTCGTCGTAATACCCTCTTGCTGAGGTTTATTTAATTTATCAAATGCAAAGCTTGTATGCGTATGTGCTTGTGTGTGAGCATAGATTAGCTGTTTAACATGGTAGCATAGAAAAATATTTTATATGGATCCAGATGTGAAAAGCAAATCAATAAAATAGTCATATTCTCGTACAGATGCAGGAACAGGATGCAAAAGAAGAAAAACGGAGGCGCAAGCTGTCACTTGTGCAATATATTGTTTTTAGAGCCCTCTCAGATTATTTTGGTAACTCTTGGACACTTGTTAGTTGACACAAAAAAGGAATGTTTGGCAACTCAAGGGTGTTTCACGTTTGTTTGTGAGCAAGACAAAAACAAAAAGTTTTAACTATGCTCATGACCTCCCGACATGATTTTAATCCATTTGCGGAATTTTAAAAACTGGATCGTTTGGTCGTGGACATATCTTTGGGCATTTTGGTTTCTACTCGTTGTCTTCGTTTTGTACTACTTGAGAGGTCCTCTCAAGATCTCTGAAAATATAGGCATGGGTATGTCTCATTTAATGACAGTTTTTAAAGCGGCGTCCATTATGTTTTTACCTATAAGTAGGAGTATATTTCAAATGGTGCAATAGTTGCAAATATTGCTAATCGCCTTCTCTTCAATTCCAGCTACCATGTTTTTGAGCACACTGACCCCTAAATTCTACGTGGCCCTTACTGGTACTTCATCCCTTATCTCTGGTCTCATACTTGTAAGTACATTAACCATTTACATTAGAAATATTCACGAATGCCCCTGTAACTCGGTAAACCCGTAGCTTTTCTCGTTTTCTTCATTTAAATACATTGTTGAAAGTTACCGAGTTACGAAGGCGTTCGTGAATACCTATATTCCTCTACTATCTTTGAATATCCGGCACTTTAACTCAAGTTCAAGTCGATAATTTAAACTGTGTAGATTTTTGAATGGTGGTATTATCGGAAGTATGGGACCTCTTTCATCGAACAAGTGAGTTTGAACCACTTGGGACCACTGTTAGGACCACCAGATTATGCTACTAACGGTGTTGCCAACGGGGATGCCAATGGTAGCCCCAATTCTGTTCAAACCCCTTCTTCCAATTCTAATTCAAGTTCATCTTCTTCTGGTAAGTCTGTCTAAATGTTGTTATTTTACTGTCGTCTGTCGTTTTCAATAAATGAAGCCGACGGAAAAACAAGAAGGTTAAGTATTTTGAATTGAATTCCAGAATGTAAAGTTTGGCGAAATCCTCTGAACCTCTTTCGTGGAGCGGAGTATGTACGCTATTACAATACTAGTAAGAAGGAACCTCTCACCTTTTATGACATGAATCTCAGTGCTCAGGACCATCAGACATTCTTCACTTGTGACAATGACTCAGCTCGTGCAGACTATTGTAGCATGCAGACAGGTGTTTTTCAAATTTTTTGAAACCATCTAACCATCGTAAAGGAAAGCACTAATTATAATGATTGGTTCTGTAGCATGGCGGGAGCGTAATCCTCAAGAACGAATAAAGGGGGCAAAAGGAGCGATAGAAAGAAATGCAGATTGTGCAACAGCGTATGTATTGCTTGCTGAAGAAGAAGCTACCACTATCACGGAGAGTGAGAAATTACTAAAGCAGGCTCTCAAAGCTGCTGAGACGAATCTTAAAAAATCTCAAGCGGCTCAACAGCATGGCTCTGGTGCTGACGCCCTATACCGTGAGTATTGCGTTTTTCATATTGCTGCTTATTACACATGTTTGATTTGTTCCTAAACCTCATTTATGTTGGTCGATATTGTTGTATAGCATGTAAACAAGTAACTGACTCCTTGACTGTTTTGCTTGCTAGGTCGAGATCTTAACGTGCTATTGTACTGTAAACGTCGACTGGCAATGTGTGCAAGGAAACTGGGACGGCTAAAAGAAGCTGTAAAAATGTTCCGAGATCTGACCCGGGAAGTTCATCCAATCATGAGTGTTCTACACGTGCATGAGAATTTGATCGAAGCGTTGTTAGAAATGGGCGCGTATGCCGATGTTCAGGCTGTACTCGCCAAATATGACGATGGCTCGGTCCCTCGATCGGCCACTCTTTGCTACACGTCGGCGCTTCTTAAAGTTCGACAAGTTTGCGATAAGTGAGCTGAACACTTATTGACCATTGATTTTTTTAGTTTACAAATGTACTAAATATCTAGGACTTCTTAATGTTAATTAATAATTAATAATTATTCGTATTCACAGATTTCTAACCGAGTCAGGCTTGATTAAGCGAACTCTGAATGCAGCTGAAATGAATGCTATTGAAGCTATTCATCGAGCTGTTGAGTACAATCCACATGTTCCAAAGGTCGGTCAATAATTATATGATATACTAGAGTAATGGCAGAAGAAATTTACTGTAATGTGAAGAAGTGTGGTGTGAAAATTATTTTATTGTTTGTGGAATTTTTGGTTCCAGTATTTGTTAGAACTGAAGCCATTGGTTTTTCCTCCTGAGCACTTGCTGAAACGAGGGGACTCTGAAGCAGTATCGTATGCATTCTTCCACCTGAGCCATTGGAAGAGAGTGGATGGAGCACTACAGTTATTGGCATGTACTTGGGAAGGAACGTTTGCTTCCATTCCGCGTCCACTGGAGAAAGGGAATCTTTTCTTCCCATATCCTCCTTGCACTGAATGTCCCGACAGGGAAATACTTCCTGGTAATGAATCGGCCGACAATTTACAGTGCGTTTTCTCTATTCTGAATCATTTATCGATTTAATTTTTGTTGTTTTCCTGCAACTGTGTAGCACATCACGAAGTGTCCGTGTTCCCAGAACGCGAAACACCGTTCTTCATTATGTTCACGGCAGGTCTTTGCACTTTTACAGCTTTGATCGCCTTTCTCACTCATCAGTACCCTGAACATATGGCGGTGGTCGCCAAAACTGTAATTCATTAAATAATACATGATAATAATAACCTAATGTTGTAGCCCCTTACATTGAACAACATGACGAATTCAAAAGTCATTGTTGATTGATGTTAGTAGAATAAAAGACAATTTACGATTTCATGACCTAGATAACTTCGTAACTAACACAGGTGCTTGGCTGGTTGTCATTGCCATTGTTGTACGTTGTTGAAAAACTGGAGAGCCTACTTCCCTCTAGTTTGATCCAGATGCTGTCCAGAGTGTAGCTACAGTCACTCCAGTCGTCATCTGGACTGAACAGGAACACAAAAATTGAGATGAAATATGTACGACGAACTCATCTCCAGACTGATTACCAGTGATGATCATCATCACACAAACAAACTATATAGATGTCATATACTCATCTCCATGATCTTTAGTTAGTCTCCTTACGCTGAACTCGTTGTTTTTGCTTGACCATGTACCCGTTTGAGAATTCATGATATGTACATATTGATTCAGGTTAAAGTTCAGTTTTGGCGGTCTGATGCGAATGGGAGAAATACAGTTGAGTATAAATTCTCAAAGGATTCGTTTAAAAAAGCTATTTGAAATTATAGATTTTTTTCATCTCCAGTACATATCATGTTTTCTTTGTAGCAGATAAAGTGGAGTACATTGTTAATCTTAATTAGGGACTTATTTTCACTGTAAAATCAGTCGAACTGCGAGAATCCAATTTCGTCGAATATATCTTTTAATAAAGTCATCTAAATTGTTGTCGTTGTTGGTCGCTGAACATCGTATAGTTAGTTAGCTTTGAAAATAAGTTCAACACAGGCTCCACAATTTATATGTACAAGCTCCATAACATTGTGATCTTTTAGTGAAAATGCGCCACTAATTTTGAGCAAACCTATACATATAGATTATACATAGTTAGTTCAGCAGCATGATATTGATTGTAAGTATTCCATACTGGTGTAGATTTCTTTCATTTGTTAGAAATAATAAACAAAAACTTATTCGTTTCTCAAATCTTGCTTTCATTTTTTATACAAAGGACACTAAAAATATAAGTCTAGTATAGTTTGCATTTGCACACGGAATATAACATACATTAATACGAATTTATTATCACAGGAAATTTGAGCATTTGAACGCATCTCATTTTCATTTCAATCAGATTAGTTTTCATCTAAGGCCAACTACTACTATATTGCTTGTTTTGTTTTCAAAAGCTATAATCACCAAATTTTAATAACTTTGTGTTATAATGAAGACAGGTAAAATTCGTAATTTCTGCATAGGCATACTTTCAATACAAAAGATACGACTAAAATTAAATAGTTTCTTATACAATATTACAATAATACAATACACATGCGATTCACACAGATTAGCTAACATTATAACACCTAACATAAACATGCGTGGCAGGGTATAATACACCAATGAGATCTATTTATAACTCCCTAAATTAATTAAAATAATACTATAATTAGATGGAAAATATGGATATTATTTAAGTATCACTATTCTATAGTAATGATTTCCACATTTCCCTCCATCTGGGGGCTTCCTACTCCGCCTGCTCCCGGTGGCAGAGCCAAAGGATCCTCCTCTTGGGTCACTCGAAGACCTTTCTTTTTCTTGGGGGGCAATGGGTACTTTTTCTTTCCCTCAGCTTTTCCGTTCCCATTTCCATTCTTTGCTTTTCCTAAATGCAAATGTTCAACTTTAAAACAGAAAATTGCAATTTGAAAAAATTATATTGAGGAATAATATATACTAGTGAGCATCGTAGGATTCCCTGGTTTTGGTTCAACAAGAGGTTTAGGAGACTTTTTGGGAGGTTTGGATGGCCCGGCAAAATCTGAAGCGGCAAACAAGGCTTCAAGTTGAGGCCTCTGTGCTTTGTCTGGACTTTTTGTGGTGAGATCTATGATTTCCGGCCCGACCGCAGAGGACTCAGGAGAAGTTACTTTATGTGAATTACAATGCGCCTGCGGAGGAATTTTGGTAGAATCTACAACAGGTGGCTCTTGAAAACTGTAGCCCGAGAAATTATAACACGACTTAAAAGGAGAGGTGTTAATTCGGCACGCTGGAACCGGTAGAGAATCGTCAATTGCTTTTATGGAGACAGTAGATACAGGTCTTTTTTTCTGAATCACTGGCCCCTACATGATTTAAACAATTATCTCCGTCATGAAAATATTAAACTTACAAAACAGTCAGTTTTTGCGTGAAAATTCGTACCAGAATGCAGGATGTAGCACTAACTGGTGTGATCGTCACCGTAGTAGTAGTCTCCATTAGTTTCGTAGGTTTTTCAGAAGTTCCCTGCAGTTCAAACACCATTAGTAATAAAAGTTTTTTTTCGTTCCGTCATGTAAATAAGGCAGGTAAAAAAATAATACAACTTTCCCAACCTCTTTAGAAGCGGAGAGTACACTTGAGCTCCTTTTTCTCTCCTTTCGTTGCTCAGGTTGTTTAGCAATAGTGCCTTTATTCACAATTGTAGTCCCTTGAGGATTGTGAAACGACCAAGAGGAAGTTTCAGATACAGATGGTCGCCATGTCTCATTGTTCCCGAGGCCAACAATTGAACCACTCTGTAAAACACGAATTCAACGATGAGTGAGCTAATAATTTTGAATTAGAATATCGAAAAATTGGAAAAGCTTCTAACCGTACCAATTCGATTGGTCTTTCATTTTCCAATCTGTTAAGTTGTGACAACAAATTTCTCGCACTCAAACTCAATTGAAGTGGAGCATTTTCAAGACATATAGGGGTTCCGATTGACGAATGGATAGGCACAGGAATTTTCTCTTGACTCTTCAAAACTGTTTTCGGAATTTTTGGGTTACAATGTTTGTTAAAATCTTCCTGTTGTTTCCTTTTCAAAGCTTCACGCTCCGTCTGAATAAATTTCACGTTTTTACATATTTTAAAATGAACTGCATGATTATTTTCAAAAATTGCTAATTTATTTAATTTCAGTTACCTTGTTCTTCAAATCGGACGATGGATCGTAAGGATTGGGAAATTTAATTCTTTGCAAGAGTGTCAGAGATTCATTTATTGTTAGTGAATGCGTCTTGCGAGCAGGCTATATGAAAAAAACAATAGCCAGTTTTGAATACACCATTATTCAAAATGTATTAAAGTCGCACGTGTTTTAATTTAAATCATAAATATACTGCACTGTATACTAGTTACTATTGAAAGTAAAAAATGGTAACCGATGACCATGACGCCTTGAACTTTAAAAAATATGCCAACAATCAAACTAAGCATAAGCTTACACTCATGCTAATACTTACATAAAGTTGAACAAAGTTCAAATAGCACTGTGCGTTACTTTCGTTAAAGTAGCACATAGCTTCTTTGATCACAGGTCCCATTGGATTTTCTCTAATAGAAAGCCGTTGTAGTTTGTGATAGGTGTCATGAATGCGACCACAAGCCTCCCGAATCTCCTTGAGGGTATGAATTTCTTTGTAAGAGCGACGAGCTGCAGCTACAGCCACATTTCTGGCGTGTTCAGCTAACGCTATTCTGTCTCCATTGGCCAAATATTTTTTGTCTTGATCTGGTATTTTTGACAGTAGCACGGACACTTCCGCCAGCAGCTGGTGCTCATCCAAATCTCCTAATAATGAAATCAGCGTTTGAACCGTTTTACCCATATGATATGGGAAAGACCCCGCTCGATCAAAGTCATTGCACGGGTTTCGGAATATTCCCTGCATTAGAAATATTGAATTAATTGAAGCAGTAACGGTTTGGAAGGCATAATTTATACATGATCAATGCATAGGCTTGCTTACATGAAACAGGTTATTCCCTTTTTTGTCAACAAATACGTTAGTAAATATCCCCGTTATTTTTTTCTTGAATTTATCCGAGCCCTCGGCCAAAGTAGGCAAGAATACTGCTCTGGCTTTTCCTAAGTTTTTCAATACATTTTTGTACGTATATCCTAGTCGATAAGACGCCCGATGATGCTGAGGGAATCTGCAAATTAAAAATTTGGGTTTGAAGATTCAATACTTTTTACTTTAATAGTTCATAAATACTTCTAGAAAATAACCTATGCAGGACTTCCTTTAGCGCCATAATGCAGTATGCTACTACCCGACCATAAGGTATATCTTGAAGATCTTTGTGGAACAAGTCCTCTTGTGATGACAAATACTTTCCATCGTCTGTGCTTTGAGTGCTGAAAGTTTGGCTTTGGGTGGATGCTTGGCTGCAACTTTGACTCTGAAAGCACAATTATGAAATAAAGATAAAGTCAAACGCATCATACAGCACCTAGTTGCTAGCAGTGCCTAACCTAATTTCAAAATGCTCTTTTACCTGGAGAGCTTTCGCAAGCCTTTCTTCCTTAACTTCCGTTTTCTTCATTTTGGCTGTAAACGCAGCTAGCCCAAAAGAGCTTAACTCCTCCTCTTCTTCTTCATCTTGGATTTCGGGGCGATCCTCGGCCTCTGACTTGGACATACTCACTTCAACAAGTTCCTCTACTGACGTCAAGAGATCTTTGACAACACTTTGTACAGCGGCCATAATCTATCAGTGACGTGCAATCATACATTACTTTTTTAGATAGTGCCAGATAGTGACAGAGAGAAACAGTGAATACTTGGGAGGACGACTTTTGTTTTCCATACCTTTTTATCTTCAGAAGATACCTTTTTTCTAGGTTCCACAACTTGTGTAATAAAGGGACTTGTTGCAGCAGCACGAACAATTTCTAACAACTTTTTCTCATGAGCTTCGTGATATTCGTATTTTTCCATCCAATTCAAGATGCTTGCATGTAGTCTGCGACAGTTAAAAAAGCCATGAAAGTGTTCATAAAAAATAAACATTTAGGGAAATATTTTACTCACCTATAATGCATCTCTATAGCTTCCAACGCCAAGTCTGGCGGATTATAATAATTTATTTTTAAAGGAAAAGGAGCAGCGGATTTGGCCAAGAGTTCAGCTGATTTTAAGTATTGTTTACAAAACTTGGGAAATTCCTCAGGTTGAGCTTTCTCCAAGACTTTACCCAACATGTAATGATGGAGCCAACCTTCCATATCATCACCAGGACAGTCACCATGCACAACTGGCTCAAAACATTTCTTAGCATCCGTCAAAAATGCATCTTTCTTTTCCTCCAACAGAGCAAACGTAGTCAGGTCCAACAAATCAGACCGTCCTTTGATAGCGCGTGAACAGAACGAATGCATACTATACACAAATGAGCCGAACTCGATTCTTATCTTCATGTTTTCCGGTTCCAAAGCTAATGCCCTTCTGAATGATCTGATGGCGGAGTCAGCAGCCGAAATCACTTCCTCAATGTTTAAACTATTATCCGAATCTAAATTCACTTGCTCTGCACGAGCTAAAGCCATGGCGGCCCACGAGTCGAACCTCTCACCATTTAGAGCAATATCATACATGTAGTACTCTATTGCAGATTCCCATTCTTTACTCTTGAAATGAAAATCTCCCATCAAATAATATAAATCACACATTTCTTTCATGTCTCCCCAGTCTGGAGTCTCTTCTAGGACCTTTTGCAGTTTTCCTGCCTGCCAAGATTCCAGCTCAGCAAATCGTGACCGTGGTCTCAATTTTTCAGGCACAGCTGCACACATTCCATAAAATATGGCTCTAGTCTCTGAAGTAATCCCAAAATATGAATCAAATTCTGGGAGCTTTTCTGGCCTTAGGTACTTGTAGAGTGAGGCACATTGTGCCCAAATTAGAGGTTGTGGATTAGCACAATGATCCCGTATAGCTTTTGTTTTGGCTCTTCCGTATCCATACAAGCAAAATAACGAATGCTCAATCACCTCGTCAGACTCTGCGTACTCTAGATACTTCTCTGAACCGAGCAGAACTTGCAATGTGTAACGCAAAAATCTTCCATTTTCTACTGTGCACTTTTTATAGCGTCCTAGTATTTCATGAGCTAGTTTTAGTACTAGTATTGAGTGTGGCGTAGTTAACTCATCATCAGAGTCTTCAATATCCATCATTATTCGATGGAATAGAATCCATGGGTATGTGAGGAGAGAGGCATCTGTAGGGGCCACCCGTTTTTCAAACGCCAAGCAACATGAGATGAGAATGGCTATGATTCGTCTTAAATGCCAAGGCAACATCTTCTTTTGAAACTTTATCCACACTTGTTCTAAATGATCTAACACCTTCTTATACATAATTTCCGATAATGTTGGTTGCTGAAGGAGATATTGGAGCAAGTCCACAGTAGATCCAATAGAGTCCAATTGGTCACAGTGGTAGTAAGCTTGGCTGAGGTAGAATCTCTGGGTAATGGTTTCATCACATGTCTTACCTTTTGTTCCTATATGTATACACATAATACAATTTTAATGGTAGTAATGCATAACAATAATGTTCTGAGCTGTTGTCTGGGTGTAGCAAATGTAAACACCACGACCACAAAGCATAACTCTTATGCTCCGCGAATGGTTCTTTCCTCTTTCAAAAGTTACAGTATGAAAAATTATTCCATATTAAAAAACAAACGGCAAACGTGTAATAAACGAAACAAGAGAATGAAAATATTTTTTTTTAAAAAGGCTACAACAATATTCATTTCGCATATGATAATCCTCCCTTTTCTTCATAGACAACTTCGTTATTAGCACATTCAAACAAATACAGAAGTCCGTCCTCACCTGGTTGCCTAAGGATTTCTATCAGGGACACATAGTCCTTTTCTTCAAATAAGATATCTATACGCGCCAAGTCCTGCTTTAGTCTTAATTTTCGTTGTTTTTCAATAATTGCTGGCAAGGAAATAACGCAATCTTCACTGCATGGAGTTAGAAACTCAGCATCAGGTGTTTCCTCCATTATTGTTCTGAGTTTTGCAAGTCCTTCCTGGGCAAGCTAATCAGATAATCAGATGTCACAAAGATGTCAGAACCAAGGGTAAAGAAACCATATAATATGTTTTCAAACATACATTTAATGTCTTTATGTTCATAGAGGGTTCTAGAGACTTTATATCAGCCCAGAGGAGCCGAATCTCTAATTCCCGTTTAAATTTATCACTGCACCAATACAAATATTCGTCTATTCTACTTTTCCCAAGGTTCACTTTGTCCATTAGTTCAGGTTGACCCTCAACTGTGGACCATTCCCACAAGATGGTAACAACTGTTACAACTACTCTCAAGTCTTCCTCAACATTTTGGGGACAAATACATCCCACATATTCTCTGAAACAAAACACAAAGTTGTCAAAAAATCAATAACTACACTTTCAACACTAATTATGCCGAATTTAACCATCTCAAAATCACAAATAGCCACCTGAATGAGCTCACCTATAATATTTAGCAATATCTATATATATCGATCGCAACTCCTCTGTCCACATAATCTCAGAGGATGTGGCTGTATAAATTGCTGCGTCCATCACAAGGTTTATAATGGATCCCTTGGAGCCATAAATTGCCAAAAAACGCCGAACGGTCTCCTCCTCATTCACCGTGTGGACAGTTCTTGGTGTCATGGCTAACAATGGTATTGTTGGATCATCGACACTATCTTCATGGAGTTCCTCTGTCTCCCTGTAATTTTTTTTCAAAACAAAGTTTTTTTTTCGTGGGCAAATGCACATGATCATATAGAGCTGAAAAAACAATTCAAAAAGCTTGTAACTCTCACATTGGATTACACAGACTCGGAGGCAAAATTTGATGAAACATTTTCTCCATGATGGTGTCATTTGAATCCGGGAGTCCCCTTCCCTTGGGGTCTTTTACAGCGGATGCCGGTGGCGTTTGCGTGCTTCCACGTACTCTTTCAGATCGCCTTTTTCCTTCGATTTGCCACCATTTGGCATCTTTCACTTTTGAAGTTGTCTTTTTTCGGACATGGTCTCCATTTTCTACAACTGAACAAGATTTAGAACCATCCTCTTCGGTTACATCTAAAAAGTTAAAACAAGTATTAATCTGAGCTACGAAAGGAAGCCAAACGGTATGTATTTGAAGGAACTTAGCAAACGGCTTAATTTAAAGTCTAACATGGAGTCTTGGCCTGCTGCGAGTTTTCTGAGCCCATGATTTCTGCATTAGTTATTACAGTATTAGAAGTAGCTTCTTGATCAGATTCCAGGCTTGGTACAATAGAATCTGAATTAGGTTCCGGCAATTTAGATATTTTTGACGATTTTTCAACTGCATCCATTTCTTCACTAGCTCGAATCAAACTGACTATTCTATTTAAATCAACCGGTTTCAATAAGCCCTGGAAACAAATTTGAGTGAAAATGGTTCATATATTTCCTTCCTGGGCATATATTAGTTTAAGTTATAATTCCACTCACTTTCCCCTCTTGCCTTATTTCGAACAAAATATCAAGAATCAATTGTAATAAACTCGTTAACGTGTCTACTTTTCCAGGAGCATTCAGTACAGTAACTTCATTGTCTTCCGTCTCTTCTTCATCCAGCATACACCTGTAGTACTGGTGTTGGTGGCCAATCAGGTCGTGAATACCTTTAAGAATAGATTCCCGAGTTTCTGGAGGGACGGGGGTACTGCAGTTATCAAGAACAGCAAACTCCTTCATTCCCTTAATATATGGATGAAGGGAATAGATATGATCCCGAATGACAAGTCCAGTCATGTATTCTGGACTCTGAAAAAGTAGCAACAATTGATTATTGACTAGTTCCACATGTTATCAACGAATTTAAGTGGAACTATACGTAGTCTTACATTCTCAATCCCCCTCATTGCAAAGTAAAGAGCTGCCAAGGGATTTCCTAGCACATATGACAAGATTGCCAGGTTATGCATACAACCTGGATGCCAATTGCTGCACTTAAGACCATTAACGAAGGACTCATAAGCAATGCGGTAGTCTTTTACTTCTTTGGATACTAGTCCAAGATTGTACCAAATACTGATATTGTAGGGTTGCATTTTAGAAGCGTCCATAAGTACACGCTGGCAAGCCGAGAGATTTTTGACGTCTTTCCGCCGGTATAGGTGACCTAACGACTTTAGACAACCTAACCTTATCTCTCGTGAAACAGAACTATCCAACGCATCACCCTACAAGTTTAAAAATAAAGTCAACTGTTAATGAGAGATGCAAGAGTATTTATAATGCGAAGAGTTTATTGTGTTGCTTCACATTCGAAACTAAACGGACTATGATTCAGCATCCGAGTCGGACTGTGGCTTACATGCAGTTGGGGTGATTGAAGGAGCTCTTCAAATGAAGCAATGGCTTTTATAATTTCATCTTGCATCATTTGCTTCATGGCATTTTTGTATTGGGTCTGGAGAACTTCCTCCTACATTAAATTTGCAAAATTAAGTTTAATACCAGCACCAGCGAATAGCCTTTGCAATTATTTCTAAGCACAGCAAACAAGTTTAAATAATAAGAAATCACTTATTACGGAGCCATAAGCGTTAAAAGCAAATAAATAAATAAATAAATAAATAAATAAAAGTAAAACAATAACCATAGTCATCCAACTGCAGCATAACGAGATTACCGGAAGAAATTTTTTAAAACATACCAATATTATTCACATCATTTTTGTAGAATTTCTGCATTACAACCATTACAACATTACTAACTAAGGTCTAAGACAAAAAAAAGGAAAGGAAACAATACTTTTGAAAACTATAACTTAGTTAAAGATAGATTAAGGTATTTGGGAGCGGTGATATGAAATGCGGTTAAAAAACAGCACTATTAGATCTACAAAGTAGCAAAAAACAGCAAAGATTTCGCTAAAAATGTACTTGTGCACCAGCACCAGCACAACTACTAGCGGGTTAAAATATAAGTAATGATGCAGTTGGATGACAGACTTATTGTTAATTGCCATCATAAAATACCTGAAACACTAACAGGATAAGATCCTTAAGCTTCTGGTTCTCTGTTCTGACTTTTTCAAGTCTCTTTATAAACAAATAAAAATTTTGTGATTTATGTTTGAACACAAATATTTAATTTGCAATGGGTATGAAAGATCACCCGAGTTAAATTCTTTGAGAATCATCAATGAAAAACAAATTAAACTCGACCCCTGACTGTTCTATAAATTAATAAAATGTATTCCACATTCCTGCTAAAACTGCCAACTCCCAATAATTGTGTAAAAAAAATCCATGGATTCTTCCACAATAAAATACAACAACAACATTACGTGCCGCACATAAAATTTAATAAGAATAGAAATCATATCCTGATGAGCTGGATTAGCAATTATATCATTGTCACCTGTCCGCTGCTAGCATTATTATAGTTAATTACTCCCAATCCCAAACATATTTTCAAGTTGTTAATGACTGCGCTAATTTGCGTTAGACAAAGTAGCCAAGGAAACGAAACGAGTGGCTAATCTACTGATTAATGTAATTTATAATAATAACGAAAAATATTTGATCATGTGATACATAATTACAAGGCAAAATAATATATTGCTTTAGCAAACACCAAAATTAACAAAAACAAACTAATGCAATACTTTGCGATTACAGGTGAGGGTAAAATTTTCTTTCACTAAATATGATAGTTAGAAAGAAAAATGGGAGCTGCAAACACTACAGCAACGAAATCACATAATGAGCATTCAATAAATAACAATCAAAATAAATTATAGACAATAAATTTTATGAATTACCTCCGCTTCCCTGGTGATCCGGGATGACGGTTCTTCTTCGCTATTCGAACCTTCGTCATTTAAAGCTCGGATTTTATGCATATCTGCGTATTTCGTATACCCTGGCGTGGAAGACCTTTCTTTGGTGATTTACGCTGCTTGGTAATCTACAATCTTCTCATCAGCTGCAAAATAATATTTAAAATAAAGTCCAGATAACGAAGCCGAGGATTATTAAATTTAGTTCACTATTTATTTAGCTTTTTAGAGCGTTCAAGCTTGTCTCTTTTCAGACAAAAATGAAAAATAACCCATGTTGCACATCTATATTGCTGCCGTTGCATCAACATCTGTTCCATACACTGACTGACACTGACACAGTGCACTTCGAATGTCTAGGTGTGGTTGATTGCTAATTTTTGACAAGTGACACTAATTTAATTTATAAGTTGGGAAGATGAAACGATAAGATGTATTTGGGACTCAAGTAGAATCACTTAAAATGAGGAATACATTTACGCTCACTAAAGAAAAGACTCCAAATTCTAAACATGAACGTTCCCTATCTCGCCAAAATTGCCAAAATAAAAAAAGGAATTTTTGTCTAAATTCAGGGAAAGGATTATATAGGATTAATCATCCCTTGCTATAGGAATCCTACCCTTTAAATAAAAAGACGGGAAAATTGATTATACTATGCAGGAGCATTTTCTAATACGCAAGATTGACTCTTACCAAGGTTACAGTTTCAGCGATATGTGGAAAAACGTTTTTGACTGAATCTGCTCCGACGACGATTATGAATTTAGCTAAGAATTTCCTTCAGAATTCGAACGGGATTCGATGCATGATCAAACTTCAGTCTTAGGCCCTTTTTTCCTGACGATAATATTCAATTCAAATAACGGATGGCAGAAAGAAGGCATGATGAAAGTATGAAAGTATACACGTTGAAGTCTATTCTAGACTGTGATATAAAATAGCCCCTTTTTTGACTGAAAAACTTTCACGGGTGGAAAATATTTTTTTTTAAATTTACCCAATAACCAGCAAAAATTTTCCCGAAATTTAACATACCGACCTGCTCATTTTTGAGCAAAAGATTTGAGAAATAGGGTAAAATTTCGGTATTTTTCAGTAAATTTGGGCCAAAATACATTTTATGGTACATTTTTTGTTACTTTTGGCAATTTTTACCCGAAATTTTTAAAAATCTGCCCAAAAGTTGCTCCTACCTTAAAATTAAGGTGGTCTCATGATTTCAGACAGACTTTACGACACCTCATTGTTAGTCTAATTTTAATTCGATTACACTAATTAAACCACTATCAGAGACAGTACTGAATTTTTCATTCATTTGAGAATTTTAATTTACACTAGCACGTTTAAATCCAGCATGGTTGCCCAGCATTGTTCAAAAAAATGTATTGCTACATTCTAAGTTATATACAAACTTGGCAACCCTGGTTCGTAGCAACTACTGGCAAATTGCATGCCATTCCAGCAAATATTGCCGGAGCATGCACGTCCGCAAACAATAAGGATTATTGCCAATACTGAGACCATATAAGGGTGCAAAAACTTCAGTAAAATATTTTCTGATATGTTTTCTTTTTTTGCCTAACTTCTAGAATCCAGAGATAAATTTTTCCACGAAATCAAATTATGAGTGGAAGGGTGAAAAAAACATTAATTTATCTCTTCATTACAATAAAAAATAATAAAAGTTCAACTTACCTACCACTAACAGCCTTACAGTACTTAACTACAACTTTTTCTTAAAAAGAAATAATATAATCAAGCATTAAACTCACTTTAAATTATTAATTTTACGTTAGAGAGAAGAGGACACCATGTTGATTCTATGGAGTTAAAAGTCGAATGACGTGGCAATCATCAACGATCATGAGAAAATTTCATTGTTTACTATACTGCAACCGATGTCGCCTTAACGACTATACGCCTACGCTGACCACTCGGACTATGAGTGGATATATGGCGTTGGCGTAGCAGAATCAAGCAGATACCAAGCGTCACAGACAATAGCCGATGGACTGCGCAAGTTCTACATAAAACAAAGCGAGCCAAGAGCCAATAGCTGAAGGCAGACAGACAATGAAGACAAAAGATTGCTGCCCTGCGGATCACTGACCGATTTAGATTTTTAGGGAGTAGTGCGCATACGAAAGTATTCAATTTTTGTCACTACGTGGCACCTCAATCGATGAATATTAAAATTTGAGGAATACATTTTCATACACTACAAAATATACAATCTCAAATTTGACTAAACAGATTAACTAACAAGTTAATTTAAGTTTTGAACGTAGATCCTCACAATTGGAGTAACAAAACATGATGCTTCATTATTATAAACGAATGACGGTTCATGAAAAATATTCCTTGGAAATTGAAAACTTTTGTGATTTAATCAAGATGGTTATAGAAAGTAGATGAGATTGCAATTTCCACAATAAGCGAAATTGTCGTACTTGCGTACTCAGAATTTTAATTTAGTAGAAAAGTTAAATCATTTGATCATCCCACCTATTTATAACTAGCTCACTAGCTGACAAGCCGAAGGATTTTATAATCTACAATCCAACTAAATAAATCATGCAGCTTAACAAATACGCCATAAAATCTGTTTTGTATGCTGTATCCACATAATTAATCCATATCAATAAATTTTAATTGATTACCACAAATTTGCCGTCCGTCAGTAGTGTTTCTATTCGTCAATTGAGCGTCTTGTCTTAAAATATTAATCGCTACAAGAAAAAAAAAGTCGAGTGGGACAGAGTGCGCTAATGCATCTAATTTAGATAATTTGCACAATACTATGGATGATTGTCGATTTTTGAAAACAAAACTTTTGATGTTTTGTGACTTAAATAACCTACAGATGACTTAAACTTCTTTCTATGTGCAATGTGCAACACTGAGACACACATCTAACTACATTTGATCGAACGAAATAAGGCTATAAACAGGCATTTCAGTGAGTGTATTCAAATTAAATCACATACCGTACCCATTCAGATTTCTTAATAAGGATAGTGACATAAACATTGTCCGTTTTCCGTCACTTATATGAAATCTGATTTGCGAATCAAATGTGACCAAACTTGGCAGCTTTGTTCTGTGTCAGAAGAAACGTTTTTTAGAAACCGACTCTTTCAATCACAAAAACAATATCAATAGTTTTGATTCAGCCGTTATTTTTTTCCACAGATGACAGAGAACCCACTCCTGGATTTGATAGATTTTGTTTTTTATTATTCTATTCAAAGCTTAACTGAATAAATCATTCGCGGTATGAATTGCTTGAATTGAATGGATGGGTGAGTGAAGACAGCCTACAGCAGACACGGAAGTTGGCAGACAAGCCTTGGCAGACACGGAAGTTGGCAGACATGGCAGACATGCCTTGGCAGACATGGAAGTTGGCAGACATGGCAGACACGGCAGACATGGAAGTTGGCAGACATCGCAGACATGGCAGACACGGCAGACATGGAAGTTGGCAGACATCGCAGACATG
>Ga0210040_10004907_pt1 | contig 17224 bp, 15 predicted proteins | sample CryGeyCG12114_NA_FD_185462 | JGI IMG/M metagenome (GOLD analysis project Ga0210040, IMG submission 185462) | Groundwater microbial communities from aquifer - Crystal Geyser CG19_WC_8/21/14_NA (SPAdes) (version 2) | ecosystem: Environmental > Aquatic > Deep subsurface > Groundwater | place: USA... | reverse complement strand
TCCTCGCCCGCATCGCTGGTACGCCCATGTCGCGCCTCACCGACCTCCTGCCGTGGAACTGGGCCCCAGCCTCAGACCAACTGAAAGCAGCCTGACCGCGGCCCTCGCCGGAGGGTTACGATAGTGCTAGCTCGGGTATCCAGTCAAAGAACTAGTTGATCCAGCTTCCTGGGGTTCCCATCGTTCGGACACCCTGAGCCCCTTCCGCAAAGATCTCGGCCGTCTGCATGATCCGGGTGCGGATACGCCGTTCGACTAAGCGACGTGGGGGCTCTTCATTCATGGTCTAACATCACAGCCAGGTCAGCCGCCGTGCAAGGCTCCAGCATGGCCCCCTGAACGGGTCCGCCGCCCGTCGATGGTGCCGGGCCTAGGCACCAGCCACAACCAACGTTGAGGTTTGTTCCGGCTTCCCAAGCCACCTCTGCCAATGGATCACTCCGTCCCTCACGGTCCGGGTGGGAGGCTTGTCACCGCTCGTTGCACGGCCTCGAAGACCGACGCAGCGTAGCGCCACATTCGCCGGATGACGCGCTCCGCCTCCTCGTCCGAATAGAGGATGGCCAAGTCAGGGTTGAGGAAGACCATGGCGGGGCTGATTTCGCAGTAGGCAAGATCCAGGTAACCGATGGACGCATGACAATGCGCAGCCGGTGCCGGTCCATAGCGCGCTCTGAGCACGCTGATGACGGTGACGTCGCCGCGCAGGGCGTCCATCAGGAATAGTCCACCCTTGGGGTCGACCATGGCTTGCGGCCCGAAGCACCTCTCGGCGTTCATCGCGGCGATGATCCGATCTGCCGTCTTGCGCTTGAAGCGATAGAGGTCCGGCCGGAACGGATCGACCGGCATGTCCGAGGCCGCCTCGATTGGCGTCCGCTTGAGCCAGCTTACCCCTTCAGGCGGCTCCAGCCCCTCGGACCAGGGGAGGTCGTTCATCTCTTCGAACACCGCCCGGCGGAACTGGTCGCGCGTCAGCCCCGGCGGCGGCGGCACCCGCCCAAGCGCCTTGTCGAAGGAGGAGAACTCGATGCGGTCGAAGGGAGGTCGCCGGTCGAACGCGTCGTAGAGCACGCCAAGGACCGCCTGCGCGAGCGGAGGCGGCAGCAGCGCCCATCGGTGACGCAAGAAGGGAGGTCGGGGCGCTGCTTGTTAGGTCATCAAGGCGAAATCCGGGGCGCGGCCTGCCAATGCTCGGTGACTTGAAGCGCCAGCGCCATGGCTGGTTCAACTCGCCCGGGGCGAGAGTGCTGAGGACGCTACAGATTTAAGCAGGTCTCACTGGACCTTGCTCGGGAGGCGTCCCGAGTAACAGTTTCGGGGGTTCGGCGGATGGAGGGTCCGCCATGCATGCCCATGGTGCCGGGCCTAGGCACATCAGTGAACTGGCCCCTGTTTCGACCGGCACATGGGCATGACTGTGGAGGCTTAGGCCTAGGCCTAAGCACGTGCTTATGTCTGACGTTGAGATCATCACCGATGGCGTCCGGCGACGCCGCTGGTCGGCGGCCGAGACGCTGCGGACCGTCGAGGTTGAGGCGAAAGCCGATGGCTGGACGAGAGGGCCAGCATCTCGGTGATGGTCCGCCGCAATGGCGTGGCCCCGAACCTGCTCACCCGTTGGCGAAGGCTCATGCTGGAGGGCGGGAGCGTGGCGGTCACCGGGGACGACGAGGTGACGAGCAACAAGCTCGTCCGGCAGATGGACGAGCGGATCCGCGAACTCGAGCGCCAGCTCGGCCGCAAGACGCTGGAAGTCGAGATCCTGAAGGAGGCCCTCGACAAGGCGCGCCCCAAAAACCGATCTGGCTTGCGCAATCGCCCGTGAAGGACGGTTCGCGATGAAGGCCATCGCGGAGGTGCTCGGAGTGTCTCGCTCCAACCTGCATGACCGGCTGAAGGGGACGACCAAGCCGCGCCGGCGCTATCACAAGGCGCGAGACGCGGCGGTGCTGCCGTTGATCACCGCCCTTGTGACGGCGCGCCCGACCTACGGCTATCGCCGCATCACGGCCGTGCTGAACCGGCAGCTCCGGGCCGAAGGGTTGGCGCCCGTCAATCATAAGCGGGTGTATCGGATCATGCAGACCCACAGCCTCCTGCTGGCCCGCATCTACACGGAGCGACCGGATCTGACGCACGACGGCAAGGTCATCGTCACGCGATCCAACCTGCGCTGGTGCTCGGACGGCTTCGAGTTCACCTGCTGGAATGGTGAGGTGGTCCGGGGTGCGTTCATCATCGACGCCCATGACCGAGAGGCCATCGCCTGGTGCGCTGTGACAGGCGCCGGTATCAGCGGCTCCGACATTCGAGACATGATGCTCAAGGCGGTCGAGACGCGCTTCGGCACCTACCGCGTGCCACAGCCGGTCGAGATGCTCAGTGACAACGGCTCGTGCTACACCGCCAAGGACACCCGCGTCTTCGCCCGCCAGCTCGGCCTCAAGCCCTGCTTCACGCCCGTAAAGAGCCCCCAGAGCAATGGCATCTCGGAGGCCTTCGTGCGCACCCTGAAGCGCGACTACGTCCAGGTCACACCCGTTCCGGACGCCGCCACTGCCCTCGAGTTGCTCCCGTCCTGGTTCGAGGGCTACAACACCCACCACCCGCACTCCGGGCTAAAGATGCGCTCGCCCCGCGAGTTCATCGCAACTCAAACCGCAACCGCCTGAGTGTCCGGTGAAACAGGGGCCAGATCACTGAACTCGCTGTCTACATAACCGGCAGCAGGCCAGACTCCTGCGGGGTCGGAGAGAAGATCTGAAGGCCCAGGCGATCCGCCTGAACTGGACGGACTCATGCTGCCAGCCGAGCCGCGATCGGCACCAGGATGGATGTGGCGATCGCGTTCAGCGCCATGGCGATGCCCGCGAAGAGTCCTGCCGTGAGATCGACGTCATAGGCCCGCGCCGTCCCGATCCCGTGCGACGTCAGTCCGACCGCAAATCCCCGCGCGGCGTAGTCGGTGATTCCCATGGCGTTCATCAGGGGCGTGTCGACCAGCGCGCCGACGATGCCGGTCAGGATGACGAGCACGGCGGTGAGCGACGGGTCGCCGCCGAGTCCCTCTGAGATCGCCATGGCCACGCCCGCCGTGGCGGACTTGGGCAGGAACGACAGCAGCACCTCGTGGGACAGACCCAGGGCATGGCCGAGCAGGAGCACCGAGCCCACGGCCACGACGGAGCCCACGGCCAACGCCGCGCCCATGGGCAGCAACACGCGCCGAACCTCGTTCCATTGCCGGAACAGCGGGACCGCGATGGCCACCGTGGCAGGCCCCAAGAGGAAATGGACAAACTGCGCCCCCGCGAAGAAGCGCTCGTAGGGCACCTCGAAGAGCCAGAGCGCGGCGGACAGCATCAGGACGGAGGTCAGCACGGGATTGGCCAAGGGGTGGCGCCCCATCCGGATCGATGCTTCCGTCGCCACGAGCCAGGTGCAGACCGTCAGGGTCAGCCAGACGAGCGGCGCGGCGGACAGGTAAACCCAAAGCTCGACCGGATCGTGCATCACCGGGTCCCCGCCCCGGCCAGAAGACGACGCGTCAGGACAAAGGTCCACACCGTCACCGCCAGGGTGACGATCGCGGACAGCACCAGGACGACGGCGATGGCTCCCCCCTGCTCGCCCAGCACGCTCGACAGGGAGACGATCCCCACGCCGGCGGGCACGAACAGCAGGCCCAGGTTCGTCAGCAGACCATCGGCCACCTGCTCGACCGGGGCCTGAAGGGCGGGGACGAGGGTCCGGCTTCCTTGCAGGGCGACGACGAGGAGCACGAGGCCCACGACGGGGCCGGGGACCGGCAGCCCCGAAAGGAAGACCAGGCTCTCGCCGAAGAGCTGGAAGAGCAGCAGGGCCGCAATGCCACGGATCATGGATAGGCCTCCGGGGACGTCATGGGTTGCCGGACGAGCGTGCGGGACGGGCCTGGGCCACCTTGGCCGGCGGGACCATGTCCGGACAAGTGCCAGGGGCGGAGCGTCGCCGCAGGCGTGGGGCCCGGCTTGCCCGTCGACCGGGGCGGCCTCCGGCCACGCCGCTCGACCCCCAGGGGGCCGCAAGGGGCGGTCCAGCGGTTCCCTCCCGCGAGCCTAGGGTGTCGAGCCGTCCGGGGCCATGTCAGCGCCGGTTCAGGAAGAACTCGACTCCGGCCTGGGCCACGTCGCGATCCTGCGCCGGGGTCCCCGAGGAGACGCCGATGCCGCCGACCACGGCCCCGTCCACCACCACGGGCAGGCCCCCGGCCACGACCATCAGCCGGCCGCCGATGGCGCTGGCGATGCCGTAGGCGGGGGCGCCCGGCTGGCTCGCCTCGCCGTACTCGTGCGTGGCCTTCCGCGCCGCGCCGGCGGTGAAGGCCTTGTCGATGGCGATGGTGATGGAGGTCACCTTGCCGCCGTCCATCCGCTCGAAGGCGACGAGATGGCCGCTCTCGTCGGTGATCGCGATGCACATGGGCACGCCGATCCCTGCGGCATGCGCGGCGGCGCCCTCGATCAGGAGCCGCGCATCGGCCGCGTCGAGCCGGGTCACCGTCATCATCGTTCAGTCCTCCTCCTGAGCCTCACCGTTCGGCGTCGCCCGCGCCTCTCCTTGCCGCCCGGAGCGGTCACCGGCCGTCGATGACGACCACCTCGTGCCCGGCGATCTGGTCGATCGTGACGGTCAGGTTCGTGCCTTCGGCGTTGATCGACGGCCGAGCCTCGGAGACGCGGAGCTGCACATCGGAGCCGGTCAGGCCGTCGGCATGGACCTTGAGCTCGACGGGCCCGATGGGGATCACGTGCTCCTGTCGGCCGGGAACCGGGGCCGTGACGATGCGGCTCGTCAGGTGCACGATCCAGCGGCCCTCCTGGGCATAGGCGGTGGCCGCGACCAGGCCGCCGGGCGCGCTGACCTCGACCGGCTGGCGGCCGCGAAGGGCCCAGCGGACGGCGTTGGACAGGAGATGGGCGTGCTCGAAGGCGCCTTCGCGGGCGTAGCAGCGGTCCAGGTCGGCGAGGACGAAGGCGAGGCGCGAGCCGCTGGGGCCCTCGCGCACGGTGATGGCCGGGATCTCCGTCCGCCGCGTCCGCATCCACGAGGTCTCCGGGGGGTAGATCGGGAACTCGGGGATGAAGGTGGCCAGGACCGTGGTGCCCGGCTCGGCGCGCATGGAGGGGAGCAGGCCGCCGAAGGGCAGCGTGTCGGTGTCGTCCAGGCCGTCGAGGACAGGATGGCGCGGCAGGACCTCGGCGGGGGCTTCCTCGTCCTGCGGGCCATAGACGTCGTGGCGCCGCTCGGGGGCGAGGCGCAGGTAGGAGTGGCGCAGCGGGATCTCGATGCTCGGGTCCGGCGTGGTGTCGGCCCCCAAGGCCTCGCCGTCGGGAGTGAGGCCGAAGAGGTCGGAGAGAGCAGGCACGTCGCGCCACTGGCCGCGGCCGTCCCTCCGGCCGGTCTCGCCGGTGGCGACGAGCGAGCCCCCGGCCTCGACGTAGGCCCGGAGCGCGGAGTCCGTCGCCTGGTCGATCACCACGAGGTTGGGCAGGACGAGGACGTCGAACCGGTCCTTGGCCCGGGCGATGTCCTTCGCCTCGACCGGCAGCCAGTCGAGGCCGGCGCGCGACAGGGCGCGCACCATGCCGCGATAGGGATCGAGGGTCCGCTGCTCCGGGCGGTCACGGCCATGCAGGTCGTGGTTGGCCTGGCTCCAGACCACGCCGATCCGGGCGAGGGGCGTCCGGTTCACCAGGATGTCCTGGTTCGCCTCGTGCCAGCGGAAGATGGGCTCGGCGGTCCGGTACTGCCGGCGATCCTCGTGCGCGGCGCCGATGTGGTGCCACCAGGGCTGGATGCCGCCGGCGAAGGCGGCCTGGGTCCAGAGCTGCACCTCGGCCGGCGGCATCGAGGAGAGCCGGAACGCCGGGGAGCCGAGCTGGTACTGCGGCGTGCTCTCGGGGATGAGCTTGTCCCATCCCAGGAGCTCGTGGAGCCGCTTGCCGGCCTCGGTGTTCTGCTCGAAGCCGTCCTCGGGCGTCCGCCGCTGGTGGTCCAGCATCACGATCTCGGAGCGGGCCAGGATGTCCCGCAGATCGATGAACCGGTTGCAGTTGTTGAGGACCTCGCCCGAGATCATGCCCATCCAGCGGCAGCCCGGCCCGCCCGCCTCCATGGTGACGGCGTTGTTGAAGTCCCAGAGCTCGGTCCGGCGGCGGTAGTTCCAGGCCACCCAGGCGCGATAGGCCTCGTCGTCCCAGTCCTCGCGCCCGGGCAGGTCGTGGCCCTCGGCCGCGAAGCGCTGGCGGCAGTTGAGGCAGTGGCAGATCTTGGTCCTGGGCAGCCCGGCCCAGGAGTTGTCGGCGAACCCGTCCGGGCTGGAGCGCGCGATGATCTCGCGCATCACCTGGGGCAGGTGATCGGAGTAGTAGGGCGAGTTGATGCAGGTGACGAACTTGTCGGCCTGCATGTAGGGCTGCCCCTCCGCGTCGACGCAGATCCAGTCGGGATGCGCCTCGTAGAGCTCCCGGACGACGCGGTTGGAGTCCATGCGCGCGATGACGGCCAGGTTCTCCTCCCGCGCGGCGGCCACGATCTCGCCGTAGAGGTCACGCCCGTCGAGGGTCTCGGCCTGGTGATGGAACGGGATCTCGCTCGGGTAGTAGGCGATGATGCCGCCTGCGTTGACGATGACGCCCTGAATGCGCGTGCGGCGCCAGTGCTCTTGCCAGAACGCGCCGTCGTAGCGGGTCGGGTCGATCTCGGTGAGGTTGGTCTGAGCCCAGCGCAGCGTCGTGCGGTACCAGGGAGCGTGGTCCATGGGAATTCCTTGTCGTGGAGATCGGGCTTGCGTCGGCGGCGCTCAGGCCGCGTCGGCGATGGGGATCGGGTTCGGCCGCGCGAAGTGGCAGGCGGCCAGCTGGCCGGGGGCGACCTGCGCGAGGGGAGGCCGGTCCCGGCGGCAGACCTCCTGCGCGATGGGGCACCGGGTATGGAAGGAGCATCCGGGCGGGATGTTCGACGGGCTCGGGACGTCGCCCTTCAGGATGATGCGGCGCGAGACGGTGTCGACCTCGGGCTCGGGGGCTGCCGACAGCAGGGCCTGGGTGTAGGGGTGCTGGGGCGCATCGTAGATCTGGCGCTTGGGGCCGACCTCCACGATCCGCCCCAGGTACATCACCGCCACGCGGTCGGCGATGTGGCGCACGACGGCTAGGTCGTGCGCGATGAACAGGTAGGAGAAGCCCGCGTCGCGCTGGAGGTCCTGCATGAGGTTGATGATCTGCGCCTGGATCGACACGTCGAGCGCCGAGACGGGCTCGTCCGCGACGATGAAGGCCGGGTTCACGGCGATGGCGCGCGCGATGCCGACCCGCTGGCGTTGACCCCCGGAGAACTGGCGGGGCAGCCGGTCCATGTAGGCCGGCGGCAGGCCCACCTGCTGGAGCAACTGGGCCACCCGGTCGCGCCGGGCCTGGCGCCCCCGGGTCAGCCCGAAGATCTCGAGCGGCTCTCCGATGATCTGCCCGATGGTACGCCGCGGCGAGAGGGAGCCGAACGGGTCCTGGAAGATGATCTGCATGCGCTGGCGCATCAGCCGCATCTCGGCCGAGGACAGCCGGGTCACGTCCTGCCCGTCGAACCGGATCGTCCCGTCCGTGGGATCGATCAGCCGGAGGAGCAGGCGTCCGAGCGTGCTCTTGCCGCAGCCGGATTCGCCCACGAGCGCCAGGGTCTCGCCGGCCTCGACGTCGAAGGTGACGCCGTCCACGGCCCGCACCTGGTCGGACGCGCCGCCGAACCAGCCGCCGCTGGCGCCGAAGGTCTTGCCGAGGTTCTCGGCCCGGATCAGCGGCGTCATGCCGCGGCTCCGGCCTGGGTTGCGCCCTCGGCGGCGGCGGTGACCCAGCACGCCGCGGATTGGGAGGGACCGAAGCGGAACATGGGGGGCATCTCCTCGGCGCAGCGGGGCACCGCAAGCTCGCAGCGGTCGCGGAACGGACAACCCTGGCGGATGGAGCCGGCCGGGGGCACGGAGCCCGGGATCTGGTATAGGCGCTCCGCCTCGTGGCTGCGGCGAGGCACGCTGCGGAGGAGGCCCCGGGTATAGGGATGCTGGGGCCGGGTCAGGATGGTGCGGATGTCCGCCTCCTCGACGACGCGGCCGGCGTACATGACGACCACCCGCTCGCAGACGTCGGCGATGACGCCGAGGTCGTGCGAGATCAGCAGGATCGCCATGCCGAGTTCCCGCCGCACCTTCTTCATCAGGTCGAGGACCTGCGCCTGGATGGTGACGTCGAGGGCGGTCGTGGGCTCGTCGGCGATCAGCAGCTTGGGCTCGCAGGCGACGGCCATGGCGATCATGACGCGCTGCCGCATGCCGCCCGAGAACTGGTGCGGATAGGCCCCCAGCCGACCCTCGGCGTTGGGGATCCCGACGAGGTCCAGCATCTCGATGGTGCGCTTTCGCCGGGCGGTGCGGTTGTGCCAGCCATGGAGGAGCAGCGCCTCGGCTACCTGATCGCCGACGGTCATCAGCGGGTTCAGCGAGGACATGGGCTCCTGGAAGATCATTGCGATGTCGCGGCCGCGGATCGCCGGCAAGGCGGCTGCGGGAAGGTCCAGGAGGTTGCGTCCTTCGAACTCGATGCGCCCCTTCGCCACGCGCCCGCCGATCAGCCGCATGATCGCGAGCGACGTGACGGACTTTCCGGACCCGCTCTCCCCCACGAGGCCCACGCTTTCGCCCTTGCCGACGGAGAAGCTCACGCCCTCCACGACGCGCACAGGGCTCTTCGGGGGGCCGAACTCGACCGTGACGTCGGTCAGCCTGAGGAGATCCTGGGTCATTTCGACGCCTCCGGGTCCAGGGCATCGCGGACCGCATCCCCGAGGAGGTTGAAGGCCAGCACGACGAGCGTGATGAGGGCGCCCGCGCCGATGATCGGCCAGGGCGAGCCGAACAGGTTGTTCAGGCCGTCGCGGATGATGTTGCCCCAGGACGGGTTCGGCGGCTGGGTGCCGATCCCGAGGAAGCTCAGCGAGGCTTCGAGCCGGATGGCGGAGGCGATCCAGAGCGTGGTGAGGACGACGATCGGCGCGGCGATGTTGGGCACCACGTGGCGCAGGATGATCATGGGGGTCCGGAGCCCGACGGCCACTGCCGCCTCGATGTAGGGCTCCTGCTTGACCGCGAGGGTCGAGGCGCGGGCCACGCGGGCGAAGCCGGGGGTGAAGGCCACGGTCAGGACCGCTACGACGTTCCAGAAGCCGCCCCCCAGGACCGCCGCGATCAGGATCGCCAGCAGCAGCTCGGGGAAGGCCAGGAGGAGGTCGATGATCCGGCTGATGATCCGGTCGACGATGCCGCCGAAGTAGCCGGCGACGACGCCCAGGGTGGTCCCGAAGATCGCCGCGAGCACGGGCGAGACGAACCCGAAGATGAGCGAGTTGCGGGAGCCGTAGATGAGGCGCGAGAGGACGTCGCGCCCGAACTGGTCGGTGCCGACAGGATGGGCGGCCGAGGGGGGCTTGTTGACGTCGAGGATGCTCTGGGCCAGCGGGTCGTAGGGGGCGATCAGCGGCGCCAGCGCGGCCACCAGGATGAACAGGACCACGATGGCCAGGGCGAAGATCGTCGCCGGCCGATCGAAGATGACGCGACGGAGCGTCGTGAACGCCGAGGGCTGCGAGGCCAGTGGCGGGAGGACGGGGTCGGTGGAAGCGGTCATGACACGCGGATCCGGGGGTCGACCAGGACGTAGACGAGGTCCATGGCGAGGTTGATGGCGACCACGAAGAGGGCGAAGACCACGATGCCCCCCTGGATCACGGCATAGTCGCGCTCTGCGATCGCGGAGATCAGGAGCTTGCCCAGGCCGGGCCGGTTGAAGACGAGCTCGATGGCCACCGATCCCGACAGGGCGGTGAGCGTGGTGAGGCCCAGGCCTGTCGTCAGCGGCAGCAGCGCGTTCCGGAGCCCGTGCCGGTAGATCACCCGGGGCTCTCGCGCGCCCTTGGCGCGGGCGGTGCGGATGTAGTCCCGCCCCAGCACCTCGAGAAGCGCGGTCCGCGTGAGGCGGCCGAGGAAGGCGGCCTTGATGAAGGCGAGGGTCAGGGCCGGCAGGAAGACATGGTGCATCCGGTCGAGGAACCCCTCCCCTCCCCCGTTGATCGGGAACCAGCCGAGGTTGAGCGAGAAGACGATCAGGAGCAGCGCGCCCAGGTAGAAGTCGGGCACCGCGTAGCCGATGAGAGAGAAGCCCCGCATCGCCGAGTCGGGCGCGCGGTTCGCGTTCGTCGCGGCCCAGACCCCGAACGGGACGCCCATCAGGACCCCCAGAAGGACGGCGGCGATCGTCAGCTCGATCGTGTAGGGCAGGTTGTAGGCAATGAGGCCGAGCACGTCGCGCCCGTTGATCATCGACTGGCCGAAGTCGAGCGTGAGCGAGCTGCCGATGAAGCTCAGGTACTGCTGCCAGAGCGGCGCGTTGAGGCCCATCTGCTCTCGGAAGGCCTCGCGCTGCTCGGGCGTGGCGAAGTCGCCCAGAGCCGCGACCGCGGGGTCCCCGGGCAGGATCCGCATCGCGACGAACACCAGGGTCAGGACGAGCAGGATGGTCGGTATCGCGTCCAGGAGCCTGACGACGATGTAGCGGGTCATGGCGGCATCTCCCGTTGCATGGCGCCCGGCCCGGTCAGGCCTGCATCACCACATGGTAGGGCTGGTTCGCCAGGTCGCCCGCGAGCCCGGGCATCAGGATCGGGGCGCCCGAGGCCGTGGCGCTGGCGAAGAGCTGGAGATGGAACGGGGTGTCGAGATAGTCGCCCGGAATGACGGCGACGTAGCCGTTGCCGTCGGCCCGCATGGCGTCGGACCGCCACCTCTTGGACTGGTCCACGACGCGGTATCGGAGCACCGGCGCCGCATCCGCCGGGCCGGAGTAGCGGACGGTGAGGTCCTCGCCCCGGAGGAAGGTCTCGGGAACGTCCAGCCCGCCGGCCGCCGTGACGGGACGGTGCGCCTCGATGGCAGCCGCCGCCCGTTCGGCCTCGGGAGAAAGGGCCAGGCTTTCCGTCCGGCCTCCGCCACGGAGCGACTCGAGGTCGAGGAGTTCGTTCCGCATCTCGGCCTGGCGCGACTGCCAGGAGCCGCGCAGCCAGCCCTGGGGACCGTAGGTCAGGTCGTCGTGATAGATGTCGCGCGACAGGTCGGCGATCCGATCCCAGGCCATCGTGGAGCGACGGGCGTGGTCGAGCACCCGGTCGAAGAGCGCCGAGGCCTTGGTCGCGATGAAGAGCTCCGCCCAGACCGCCGCACGGTAGCGTTCGGCGAAGAAGCGGGCCAGCCCGGCGCAGATCTCCACGTCGATCAGGATGCGCTGCGCCTCGGGGCGCAGGTAGTCCCGGGTCTCCTTGGCGGAGACGAGGGCCTGGTCGCAGGTCCGGGCAAGGTCGGTCAGCCAGTCGGCGACGTCGAGGGGGGTGTAGCGATGCTCCGTCCGTCCGGCGAGCAGCTTCTCGACCCACTCGCGGGCCGTCGCGAACAGCTCGGAGTCGAAGGTGGGGGCGTTGCCGAAGCGAACCGGCGCCGGCATGTCGAAAGTGTAGTTCAGCCGCCCCATCCCGTCGATCAGGGCGAGGTTGGAGTAGACCTCGGGCCAGTAGTGGTTGTTCGAGGCCGAGGGACCATGGGTCAGGGACACCAGGGGAAGCACCCGGCTTGCGCTGGCGAGGCCCTTCTCGCAGGCCTCCGCGGCATCGCCGCAATACAGGCGCAGGTGCCGCTGCCAGCCGTCGGCCGGCCCGTCCGGGGCATAGAGGCCGCGGCCCCAGACCCGATACTGGTAGAGGTATTTTTCCCAATCGCGCCGGGGCGCCAGCCCCTCGCGCTGGTAGTTGAACCGCTGGCCCGGCACGCCGGTGCCCATGCGGCCCTTGAAGCTCAGCGGCTCGCACCACTCGACCCCGTCGCTCCCGGCGAACATCGAGAGGCGTCCGTAGCCCGATGCCAGGGCCGGATCGCCCCACAGGAGGATGCGCTGGGTTCCGGCCCAGATGCGGTACAGGACCGAGTAGTCCTTGTCCTTCCGGAGCAGGTCCCCGTAGCTGTAGCGCAGGAATTTGCGCGACCCCTCGGAGAGCTGCTCGCGTTCGCTGCGGGCCTGCTCGGGCGGGTATTCCTTCTCGCGGATCGAGGACTGGTGATAGGCCAATCCCATGTGCTCGGCCATGTACTTGGGCGAGGCCGTGAAGGGCATGCCGGAGCGGCGGGCCAACTCCAGCGTGGTGTGGTCCAGGCCCTTGCCGTGCATGTCGATCTCGACGGGGCGACCTGCTGCGGCGACGCCGGCGAAGGCCTCCTCCCAGAAGCCGTACTCGCCCTCGGCGATTCCTCCCTCCACGTGGACGCGGAAGGTCAGGCCGGTGATCTCCGGCACCTCGGCCAGGAGCCGGGTGATGGCGGCCCGGCAGTAGGGCGCGAGATTGTCCTGGTTGATGCCCTCGACGGTGTAGTTCGCGTTCGGGACGTCGTCGAAGTCGTAGCGCTGCGTCCAGAGCGCCAGCTGGAAGTCCAGCCCGCGCCGTGCCGCCTCCTGTCCGATGAACTTCAGGGTCTCCAGGTTGCGGTCGCGCTCCTCGTCCGAGAGTTCGGGCACGCGGACGTCGTGGCCATCGACGGCCAGGAGGAATGGATAGGGGAAGTAGAAGTAGACGTCCCGGATCCAGGCGTTGTGATAGGGGTAGTTGTACCCCATTCCCAGCGTCAGGCTGATGCGGTTGAACCGGTTCGTGGCCAGCATCGTCAGGTAGTCGCGCCAGCCGTCCCGGTCGTGGAACCAGCCCAGGTCCTCGGACTCGGAGCAGAAGAGGCGCGCGATCGACCGGATGCGGGCGGAGGGCCGCTCGACCAGCGGAAGGGGTCCGGCAAACGGATCGCCCCCCTCCGCATGCCGGACGCGGTCCGCGAGTTCGGTCAGCGCGTACACGAGCCCGCGTTCGTCGCGTCCCCAGACCGAGATCGCCTCCTCGCCCCGCCAGATCGCGAAGGCCTCGGCCGCATCCGGGCAATCGACCGGGGCGCTGGCGCCATCCGCAACCAGCCTGATCGGGAGTTCGGCGCTCGACTGCCGCTCCTGGAAGGCCCGGCGAAGGTTCTCGCAGGCCCAGGCTGGGGCGCCAGCGGCGGCGAGTCCGGCGGGGTCTTCGATCCGGAGATCCGGTTGATGGGGCATGAGCGAGCGGTCCTGATCACGTTTCCAGAGGAAGCGCGGGCGCGGGGAGTGCAGGGGTCTCGGCGCGCCCGCGCCGAAGCAGCCGGGCGTCAGCCGGCGAAGCTGGCCTTCGTCAGCCGCCAGTGGGCGTAGCCGGACTCGACCTCGTAGCCGAGATCGAGGTCGGCGGCCCGGACCATCATGTAGCCGTTGGTGACGATGGGCAGGAGCGGCAGATCCGTAAGGATCTTGACCTCCATCTCCCGGACCATCTCGAGCCGCTTCTCGAGGTCCGGCTCCGCCATGGTCGCCGCCAGCATCTCGTCGATGCCGGGAATGACGATCCCGTAGCGGGAGAAGTTGGGACCGCCGGAGCCGTCGGGCTTGACCTCTGACGTGGCCGCGAGCTGCTCGGAGATGGCCTGCGTTGGCACCGGGGGATAAGCCGCCGAGCGCTGATAGACGGTGTTCGTGCCGGTGGCCTGGTCGGCGTGGAAGGCCGTGTGGTCCCTGAGCTCGAGCTCCATCTCCACGCCGCCTTCGCGCAGGAGCTGCTGGATCATCAGCATGATCGAGGAATAGTCCTCGCGCTGCGAGGTGTAGGCCTTGAACGAGAAGCCGTCCGGGTGGCCCGCCTCCGCGAGCAGCTCCTTGGCCCTCTCGACGTTCCGCTCGTAGCGGATCTCCTCGGGGATCGTCTCGGCCGTGAAGCTTCCGGGGAAGGAGGGCGGATTGATGCCCCAGGTCCGCTGGCCGAACGGCGCCATGGCCTCGGCGATCTGGCCGCGGTCGATCAGGTAGGCGATGGCCTGACGGACCCGCACGTCGTCGAAGGGCGGGGTCGCGAGGTTGAACGAGATGGTGAAGAAGGAACCCGGCGAGGCGACATCGAAGTGCAGCCCCGGCGATTGCGCCTCGATCGAGGGGACCCATCCGGGCGCGCGAACGCCTTCCATCATGTGGATGTCGCCGGACAGGAGCGCCAAGGTGCGGGCGGTGGTGTCGGCGATGTACATCGTCTGGAGATTGGGAATGAGCGGCGCCTCGCCCCAGTAGTCCGGGTTAGCCGTCAGCAGGACGCCTTGGCTCGGGTCCTCGGCGACGCTCTCGAGCTGGTAGGGCCCGGTGCCGATCGGGTCCCGCTCGAAGGCCTCGGAGCCCTTCTCCTCGTAGGCCTTCTTCGAGACGATCGAGGCCGAGTGGTGCAGCAGCGTGCCCATGATGAACAGCGGGTCCGGCAGCTTGAGCTGCAAGGTGACCGTGTCGGGCGCATCGGCCGTGACGCTCTCCAGGTTCTCGTAAAGCGCCGACCGCACGCCCAGCTCCTCGGGATTGAGCAGACGGTCGAAGGTGAACTTCACGTCCTCGGACGTCAGCGGCCCGTATCCCTTGTGGAACTGGACATCCGGCCTCAGCTTGAACGTCCAGGCGCGGCTGTCCTCGCTGGCCGTCCAGCTTTCGGCCAGACCCGGCTGGACCTCGTCCACGCTGCTGGGGAAGCGGCCGAGCGGCATGTCCACCAGCGTGTCGAACATGTGGATGATGGCCCACTCGTCGGCCCCCTGGATCGAGCGGGCCGGGTCCAGCGTCCGGAAGCCGCGCGCCGAGAGAGCGATCCGCAGGGTATCCGAGCCCTGGGCGAAGGCTCTCGCAGCGAATGTTGGAGCCAGCCCGAGCCCGGCAAGAGCTGCCCCTGACCTTCTGACGAAAGCCCGACGAGTAAGCGACATCGATTTTCCTCCCTTGGACGCCGTCCCTCCTCCGGGTCGGCTTGGCGCGTCACAATCGGCCGTCTTGGTGGGCCCGATTCGTTCTTGGTAGCGCTGTCATTTGGTTTGGTAGCGCTGTCATGCGGGCTTGGTCAACTGCAAATCTCCGTGCTACCAACATGACGTAGAGAACAGGGTGTCAGGACTTGGCCAGCACGAGAGCAGACAAACGACCGACCTTGACGGACGTCGCTCGCATGGCGCATTGCAGCCCGATCACCGCATCGCGGGCCATCAATACCCCTGGCGTCGTGTCGCCCGACCTGCGCGAGCGTGTCATGGCCGCGGTGGAACGGCTGGGCTACCGGCCGAACCTGAACGCCCGCGCCCTGGCCTCGACCCGGACGCATGTGGTCGGCGTCATCGTGCCCTCACTCGCCCAGCACATCTTCAGCGACGTGCTCCGGGGCGTGTACGACGCCGTGCAGCCCACGCCTCTGCGCGTCCACCTGGGCAACACCCATTACGACCCGGCGGAGGAGGAGCGCCTCATCGGCGAGTTCCTCCGGCACAAGCCGGCCGCGATGATCGTCTCGGGCGTCGACCAGAGTCCCCTGGCGCGAAGCATGCTGGCCGAGGCCGGCTGCCCGGTGGTCCAGATGATGGACCTGACGGCGGATCCCATCGACCGGGTCGTCGGCTTCTCGCATGTGGACGCGGGCTACAAGATGACCCGGCACCTCCTCGACCAGGGGTATCGCCGCATCGGCTACCTGTTTCTCGTCGGCTGGATGAACACCCGGTCCGTCGGTCGCCTGCAAGGCTGGCAACGGGCCCTCGAGGAGGCGGGCCTCTACGACCCTTCCCTGCTGGTGACTCGGACGAACACGGACCTGGACGGACAGTTGCGCCGGGAGCGGGGCGAGGTCATCACCCCCCTCCATGCCCGGGCAGGTCTCCGGGAGCTGCTGGCCGCGACGCCCAAGGTCGATGCGGTCTTCTGCAACAACGACCCGTTGGCGCTGGGGGTCCTGTTCGAGGCCATCGCCCAGGGGCTGAAGGTCCCCGACGACCTGGGGATCGCCGGATTCAACGACAGCGACATGATCCTCGGCGCGCATCCCAGTCTCACGAGCCTTTGCACTCCACGCTACGAGATCGGGGTCCGCGCGGTCGAGGAAGCGCTCGCGGCCATTCAGGGACAGCCGAATCCCGAGCCGGTCACCGATCTTGGGACTACGGTCTCCTTCCGCAGGAGCACGGATCGCTTGAGCCGACTGCCTGCGGGCGAAGCATCGCTCGGATAGGTCTGGCTGCGAAGCCTTTCCTCGCCGTCGTCAGCGGCGAAGAAGGCCAGCCTCGGCAAGTGGTCGGTCGATCTCCGCTTCGAGTTCTTCGTGAGCGCGCGGCATCCATGTCCGAGTTGGGAAGGCAGCCTTCTCGGCAAGAGGCGCAGGCAGGCGGAGTTCCACGCCCCCGCGATGAACCGGGCGACCAGCGCAGTCCTGCCGTGCCTGGGTGGCGCGGTCGAGGTTCGCCCCTGCGTGGCCAATGGGTTGGGAGCGGACAAGACCGGCGCCGTGTCGTGGAACCGGGTGTGGCCGTTCCTCGGAGGGTGGGAGGTCCCTGCGACGGAGGCGTGATCCGACCTCAGGGGACCCTAGCGCGGGCGGGTCCGATGGCTGACCTCGCCGCCGCACACGGTCAGGGCCACGCCGAGCCGGTCGATCTCCTGCGGCGGCGTGGCCTCGATGTCGCCGGACAGGAGCACCAGGTCGGCCATGAGGCCCGGCGCCAGGCGGCCCGTCAGGTGCTCCATGTGCGCGGCCCAGGCCCCGTTCCGCGTATAGGCCGCGAGGGTCCCCAGGAGGCCCAGACGCTCGTCGGGGAGGTCCTCGGTCCAGGGCTCGCGACAGACGGCGGCCTTGATGCCCCGCAGCACCGCCACGTCCGAGACCGGCCAGTCGGAGGCGAAGGCCAGCGGCGCGTCGAGCGACCTCCAGCGGTAGGCGTCGGCCCAGCGGTGGCGCGGGATCTGGCTGACCGTGGGCTCGAGCGGCAGGTCCATGCAGCCCGGGGGATGCGGCGGCTGGACGGAGGCCACGACGCCCAGGGACCGGAGGCGCGGCCGGTCGTCGGGGTGGATGAGCTCGATGTGCTCGATCCGGTGGCGGCTGTCGCGGGGCCCGTTGGCGCGGCGGGCGGCCTCGTAGCCGTCGAGCACGGTCCGCACGGCCCCGTCGCCGATCGCGTGGACCGCGACTTGGAGGCCGCGCCGGTCGGCCTCGGTGGCGACCTCGGCGAACCAGGCGG
>Ga0210040_10004906_pt1 | contig 17224 bp, 8 predicted proteins | sample CryGeyCG12114_NA_FD_185462 | JGI IMG/M metagenome (GOLD analysis project Ga0210040, IMG submission 185462) | Groundwater microbial communities from aquifer - Crystal Geyser CG19_WC_8/21/14_NA (SPAdes) (version 2) | ecosystem: Environmental > Aquatic > Deep subsurface > Groundwater | place: USA... | reverse complement strand
GTCCGTGGGCTCGAGGGAGCGGTTGACCTCGCGGCGCAGGGGCACCAGGTCGGGGTCGCTCTCGGTGCCCGGCACGTGGTGGACGCGGGCCTCGAGGTCACCGGCGGTGACGAGACGGCAGACCCGTCCCGGGCTCCCGGCACCGACCTGCGGCTCAGGCGCTCCGCGCGGGGCCCGTCGAGGGTCCCGGGCCCGTCCGGCGCGCGGCGAAGGCGCCCATCCGCCGCTCGCGCTCGGGCGCGGCGAACAGCTCGGTGAAGAGCCGCCGCTCCAGCGCCAGCCCCTGCGGCAGCGTCACGTCCAGGCCGCCGTCCACGGCGAGCTTGGCGGCGCGCAGCGCCGCCCGCGGCCCGGCGGCGGCGTAGCGCTCGGCGCGGGCGCGGGCCGCGGCGAGCGCCCCCCCGCCCGGCACCACCTCGTCGACGAGCCCGAGGCGCAGCGCCTCCTGCGCGCCCACCGGGCTCCCCGACAGCAGCAGGTCCTTGGCGCGCGCCGGACCGACGAGCCGGGACAGGCGCTGGGTGCCCCCGGCGCCGGGCAGGACGCCGAGGCCCACCTCCGGCAGGCCGAGGCGGGCGCCCTCGGCGCACACGCGCACGTCGCAGGCGAGGGCCAGCTCCAGCCCGCCGCCGAGGACGGGGCCCTCGAGCGCGGCGACGACGGGGACCCCCACGGCGGCGACGGCGGCGGTGAACGCCTGGAGCGCCGGCGCCCGCACGGCCATCTCCGCCCCCGACATCGCGGCCATCTCGTGGACGTCGGCGCCGGCGCCGAAGCGCGCCCCGCCGCTGACGACGACGGCCAGCACGTCGGCGCGCCCGTCGGCCTCGCGCGCCAGCGCCGCCACGAGGTCCTGCGCCGCCGCGTCGAGCGCGTTGACCGGGGGGCGCTGCAGCCGCAGCACGGCGACACCGCGGACGGGCGGCTCGAGGACCGCGGCGGGCCGGTCCTCCGCGGAGCCGGCCGTGGAGATGTCCGCGGAGCGGGCCGTCGAGGCGCCCGCGGAGGGCTCCGGGCGGGGGTCGGGCACGGGTCCTCCTGCGGCGGGTCGGGACGGTGCGGTCGGGACGGTCGGGACGGGAGGGGTCGGGACAGTGCCGTCGGGGCGGGCGGCGGCTGCCGCAGGCGCCGGGGCGGCCCGACGCTAGCCCCGGGGCCCGGTGGTGCCCCGGTGGTGCCCCGGTGGTGCCGGTGGCGCGGCCGATGGCCCGCGACGCGGTGACCGCGGGCCCGCGGGCGCCGGGAAGGCACCACCACCGGTGGCACAGTGGTCGCCCGTGCCTGCCGATAGCCCGTCCATGAGCAGCACCCCCGCGCCCGTCCCGGGCGGCACCCCTGCGCGCCTCCCGGGCAGCGCCCCCTCCCCCCGCCGCACGCCCCCGCCGCTGGGGGTCCACCTGGTGCCGGGCGGTGCGAGCGCGGCGGTCTACTCCCCGCACGCCGAGCGGGTGGAGGTCTGCCTGCTCGACGAGGACGGCGCGGGCGGCTGGACCGAGCGCCGCGTCCCGCTGGAGGGCCGGACCCACGGCGTCTGGCACGGGCACCTGCCGGGCGTCGGCGCCGGGCAGCGCTACGGCGTCCGCGCGCACGGACCCTGGGAGCCCGAGCGCGGCCACCGCTTCAACGGCGACAAGCTGCTGCTCGACCCCTACGCGCGGGGGCTCGCCGACGAGGTGCGCCTCGACGCCTCGCACTTCGGCCACGAGGTCGACGGGGCCTGGCGCCCGGTCGACGGACCGGCGCGCGCGGGCGGGGCGCGCCGGCGCAGCACCACCGACTCCGCCGCCCGCGCCCCGCACGGCGTCGTGCTGCCGGCGCGTCGCGCCGAGCCGGCGGACCGCCCGCGGACCCCCTGGTCGGAGACGGTCGTCTACGAGGCGCACGTGCGCGGCCTGACGATGCGCCACCCCGACGTCCCGCCCGAGCTGCGCGGCACGTACGCCGCCCTCGGGCACCCGGCGGTGGTCGGGCACCTGCGCGACCTCGGCGTGACGGCGCTGGAGCTGCTGCCCGTGCACGCGATCGCCGAGGAGCCGTGGCTCGCGCAGCGGGGGCGGCGCAACGCCTGGGGGTACAGCACGCTCTCCTACTTCGCCCCGGCGCCCCGGTACGCCAGCGCCGCCGCCCGTACGGCGGGGCCGGCGGCGGTCGCCGACGAGCTCGCCGGCGCCGTGGCGGCCCTGCACGCGGCCGGCCTCGAGGTGCTCCTCGACGTCGTCTACAACCACACGTGCGAGGGGGGCGTGGAGGGCCCGACGCTGTCCTTCCGCGGGCTCGACGCCGAGGCGTACTACCGCCTGGACTCGGCGGGCCTCGACGTGGACGTCACCGGCTGCGGGGGCACGCTCGACGCCTCGTCGGCGCGCGTCGTGGGGCTCGTCATGGACTCCCTGCGGCACTGGGTGGACGCCTACGGCGTCGACGGCTTCCGCTTCGACCTGGCCCCGGCCCTGGCGCGCGGGCGGGACGTGGCCGTCTTCGACGCCGAGCACCCCTTCCTCGTGGCGGCCCGGCAGGACCCCGTCCTCGCCGACGTGAAGCTGGTCGCCGAGCCGTGGGACGTCGGCCCCGACGGGTGGCGCACGGGGCAGTTCCCCCTCCCCTTCGCCGAGTGGAACGACCGCTACCGCGACGACGTCCGCAGCTTCTGGCTCGCCGACGCCGCCCGGGCCCGCCGCGGCGAGCACCCGGGGGTCGGCGTCCGCCACCTGGCCACGCGGCTCGCCGGCTCGGCCGACCTCTTCGCGCACGGCGCGAGCACGGACGCCTCGCGCCGGGGCCCGCTGGCGTCGGTCAACCTGCTCGCCGCGCACGACGGCTTCACGCTGGCGGACGCCTGCGCCTACGAGTCCAAGCACAACGAGGGCAACGGCGAGGACAACCGCGACGGCCACGGGGACAACCGCTCCGACAACCACGGGGTCGAGGGGCCGACCGACGACCCGCAGGTGCTGCGCGCCCGGCGGCGCTCGGTGCGCAACCTGCTGGGGACCCTCCTGGTCTCCACGGGCGTGCCCATGCTGCTGGGCGGCGACGAGCTGCTGCGGACGCAGGCCGGCAACAACAACGCCTACGTCGTCGACGACGAGAGCGCGTGGCTCGACTGGCCGTCCCTGCGCGCCGGCGGCCCGGCCGCCGACCTGCTGGCGACGGCGCGGCGGCTGGTGGCCCTGCGCCGCGAGCACCCGGTGCTGCGCCAGGACACCTTCGCCAGCGGCCGCCCCGTGCACGACGACGGCACCACCGACCTCGCCTGGTTCGGGCCCGACGGGCGCGCGATGACCGAGGACCGGTGGCACGAGGCGCACCTGCGGACGCTGCAGATGTTCCTGCACGGCGACCCGGTGGACCACCGATCGCTGCTCGTGGTGCTGCACTCCGGCGCCGGCACCACCCCGGTGCACCTGCCCGGGCAGCCCTGGGCCCGGCGCTGGGAGCTGCTGTGGGACAGCAGCTGCGAGCGTCCCGAGGACGTCGCGGAGGAGCTGGTCGAGGCGGGCGGCGTGGTCGGGCTCGGCCCCACCTCGCTGCGGGTCTACGCCGCCGAGCGGCCCTGACGGCCCACGGGCGGGGCCTGCCGACCGTCCCGCCGCCCGGCACCAGGGCCCGCCGCCCCCACGGGGGACGGCGGACCCTGGTGCCGGGCGGCGGGGGGCGCGGCGGCCTCAGGCGTTCGCGACCAGCCCGAGCTCCATCGGCGAGGCCAGCAGCGGGTGCCGGGGCAGCACCCGGACCGTGTAGCCCACGGCGCCGGTGCGGCGCAGCGGGATCTCCCCCGCGTAGCTGTGGCGCCCGTCCTCCAGGGACTCCCCGTGGGAGAGCGAGACCGCGCTCGTGGTCTCCAGCTCGTCGGCCTCGGTGACGCGGCCGTGCACGACCTGGACGTCGACGTCCTGCGGCGACAGGGCGCCGAGGGAGACGTAGGCGCGGACGGCGAGGACCTCGCCCAGCTGGGGGGCGTCGGACAGCCCCACCGACTCCGCGTGGTCCACGCGCACGCCGCCCCAGCCGCTGCGGACGCCCTGCACCCAGGAGGCGAGGCCGCGGGCGCCGGCGTGGGCGTCGGCCGCCACCGCGCGGCCGCTCGCGGCCGCCGGCACGTAGAGCCGCTCGACGTACTCGGCGACCATGCGGCTGGCGAGCACCTTCGGGCCGAGGGTGGCCAGCGTGTGGCTGACCATCTCCAGCCAGCGCGCGGGCGGGCCGTCCGCGCTGTCGTAGAAGCGCGGTGCCACCGACCCCTCGACGAGGTCGTACAGGGCGGCGGCCTCGAGGTCGTCGCGCCGGTCGGGGTCCTCGACGCCGTCGGCGGTCGGGATGGCCCAGCCGTTCTCGCCGTCGGACCACTCGTCCCACCACCCGTCGAGGATGGACAGGTTCAGGCCGCCGTTGAGCGCCGCCTTCATGCCCGAGGTCCCGCACGCCTCGAGCGGGCGCAGGGGGTTGTTCAGCCAGACGTCGCACCCGGGGTAGAGCGTCTGGGCCATGCCGATGTCGTAGTTCGGCAGGAAGACGATGCGGTGGCGGACCTCCGGGTCGTCGGTGAAGCGCACCAGCTGCTGGATGAGCCGCTTGCCGGAGTCGTCGGCCGGGTGGGACTTGCCGGCGATGACGAGCTGGACGGGCCGCTGCGGGTCCAGCAGCAGGGCCTTGAGGCGCTGCGGGTCGCGGAGCATGAGCGTCAGGCGCTTGTAGGTGGGCACCCGGCGCGCGAAGCCGATGGTGAGCACGTCGGGGTCGAGGACGTCGTCGACCCAGCCGAGCTCGGCCGAGGTGGCTCCCCGCTCGATCCACGAGGCGCGCAGCCGGCGGCGCACGTCGGCCACGAGGGCCGCGCGCATGCCGCGCCGGGCCCCCCAGAGGTCCGCGGCCGGCACCTCGCCCGCCCGGGACCAGGCCTGCGGGGAGGTGGTGGGGCGCTGCCCCGTCGCCGCCTCGACGAGGTCGTCGAGGCGGCGGTCGACCCAGGTCGGCGCGTGGACGCCGTTGGTCACCGACGTGATGGGCACCTCGGGGGCGTCGAAGCCCGGCCAGAGGCCGTCGAACATCCCGCGGCTGACGTCGCCGTGCAGCCGCGAGACGCCGTTCGCCCGCTGCGCGAGCCGCAGGCCCATGACGGCCATGTTGAAGATGCCGGGCTGGCCGCCCGGGTAGTCCTCCGCGCCGAGCGCGACGAGCCGCTCGCCGTCGACCGCGGGCACCGCCGCCGTGACGTACTCGCGCACCTGGGCCGCGTCGAAGCGGTCGATGCCGGCGGGCACGGGCGTGTGCGTGGTGAAGACGGTGGCCGCGCGGCCCGCCTGCAGCGCCGCGTCGAAACCGAGCCCGGCCCCCAGGGCCTCGCCGATGCGCTCCACGCCGAGGAAGCCCGCGTGGCCCTCGTTGCTGTGGAACACCTCGGGCGCCGGGGCGCCCGTCAGGCGCGACCACAGCCGCAGGGCGCGCACCCCGCCGATGCCGAGCAGCATCTCCTGGAGGAGGCGCTTCTCCCCGCCGCCGCCGTAGAGGCGGTCGGTCGTGGCCCGGACGGCGTCGTCGTTCTCCTCGACGTCGGAGTCGAGCAGGAGCAGCGGCACCCGGCCGACGTCGGCCTTCCACACGTGCGCGTGCAACGTCCGGTCCCCGGGCAGGGCCAGCGAGACGGCGCAGGGCGAGCCGTCCGCCTCCCGCAGCTGGGTGAGCGGCAGTCCCACCGGGTCCAGGACGGGGTAGGTCTCGGTCTGCCAGCCGTCGCGCGAGAGGGACTGCGTGAAGTAGCCCTGCTTGTAGAGCAGCCCCACGCCGACGACGGGGACGCCGAGGTCGGAGGCGCTCTTGAGGTGGTCGCCGGCGAGGATGCCGAGACCGCCGGAGTACTGGGGCAGCACCGAGGTGACGCCGAACTCGGGCGAGAAGTAGGCGATCGACGCAGGGCCCCCGCCCTCCCAGCCCGCCGAGGCGCCCTGGTACCAGCGCGGCTCGGCCAGGTAGGCGTCCAGGTCGGCCTCGGCCCCCCGCACCCGCGCCACGAGCGCCTCGTCGCGCGCCAGCTCGGCCAGCCGGTCCGGGCCCACCTCCGCGAGCAGGGCCACCGGGTCGTGCCGCACCGCCTCCCACACCTGCGGGTCGAGGTCGCGGAAGAGGTCGCACGTCGGCGGGTGCCAGGACCAGCGCAGGTTGAGGGACAGGCGCCCCAGCGCGGCGAGCGGCGCAGGCAGCGCGGTGCGGACGGTGAACCGTCGGATGGCTCTCACGGACGCCGAGGCTAGCCACCGGGGGCCTGCCCGTCGCCCCTCCCGCCGGGGCCCGCGCGACCTCGGACCACCCGCGTGTGGCCCGGCTCCGGTCTCGGTAGGTTCGCCCCCGTGCCGACCTCGCGACGCCCGTCCACCGACCGCACCGGCGCACCCCCTGCCGCCGCTGGAGGAGCCCCCGCAGGAGGGCTGCGCGCCCCCGCCGGGGCCGCTGACGACGACCCGACCCAGCCCGCGGCCGCGACGTCCGCGGCGCCCGTCTCCGCGCCCGCGGGCCCCTCGCCCGCCACGACCTCGCCGACGTCCGTCATGGGGCGCATCCCCGTGGTCGACCTCGCCCCCGTCGTCGACGGCGGCCGCTGGCCCGCGCGCGCGGTCGTCGGCGAGGCCGTCCCGGTGACGGCCACCGTCTTCCGCGAGGGCCACGACGCCGTGGCCGCCGAGGCGGTGCTCCTGCGCCCGGACGGCTCGGAGGCCTCGCGCACCCGGATGACCTGCCTCAACCCGGGGCTGGACGCCTACCGCGCCGACGTCGTGCCGGACGCGACGGGCGAGTGGTCCTTCCGCGTCGAGGCGTGGTCGGACCCCTTCGCCACGTGGGAGCACAGCGCGCGCGTCAAGGTCGAGACCCCCGGCGTGAGCGAGGCGGACGTGGCGCTGGCGCTCGCCGACGGCGCCCTCGTCCTGGAGCGGGCGGCGGCGGTCGAGGGCCGCGACGCCGCCGACGTCGAGCACCTGCTCGCCGGGGCGCGCGGCCTGGGCGACGAGGGCCGACCGCTCGCGGCGCGCTTCGCCGCCGGCGCCTCGGGCGAGGTGCTCGGCGCGCTCGCCCGGCAGCCGCTGCGCGACCTCGTCACCACCACCGCGGACGCGCGCCTGGTCGTCCAGCGGCCGCTGGCCCTGGCCGGCTCCTGGTACGAGCTGTTCCCGCGCTCGGAGGGCGCCCGCTACGACGAGGCGGCCGGCCGCTGGGTCTCCGGCACGCTGCGCACGGCCGCCGAGCGGCTCCCCGCCCTCGCGGAGCAGGGGTACGACGTCGTCTACCTCACCCCCGTGCACCCGATCGGGCGGACGTTCCGCAAGGGGCGCAACAACACCCTGGACGCCGCCCCCGAGGACCCGGGCTCGCCGTACGCCATCGGCTCCGAGGACGGCGGGCACGACGCCCTGCACCGCGACCTCGGCACCTTCGAGGACTTCGACGCCTTCGTGGCCCGCTCGCGCGAGCTCGGCCTCGAGGTGGCGCTCGACCTGGCCCTGCAGTGCTCGCCCGACCACCCGTGGGTGCGCGAGCACCCGGAGTGGTTCGTCCAGCGCGCGGACGGGTCCATCGCCTACGCCGAGAACCCGCCGAAGAAGTACCAGGACATCTACCCGCTGGACTTCGACCGCGACCCCGCCGGCATCTACGCCGAGGTGCTGCGCGTGGTGCTGCACTGGGTCGAGCACGGCGTGACGCTCTTCCGCGTCGACAACCCGCACACCAAGCCGGTGGAGTTCTGGGAGTGGCTCATCGCGGAGGTGAACCGCGACCACCCCGACGTCATCTTCCTGGCCGAGGCCTTCACCCGGCCGGCGATGATGCACGGGCTGGCGAAGGTGGGCTTCCAGCAGAGCTACACGTACTTCACCTGGCGGCACACCAAGGCGGAGCTCACCGAGTACGTCACCGAGCTCACCGGGGACTCGGCCGCCTACATGCGTCCGAGCTTCTGGCCGACGACGCACGACATCCTCACCCCGTTCATGAGCCAGAACGGGCGCCCGGCGTTCGAGCTGCGCGCGGTGCTCGCGGCGACGATGTCGCCGACGTGGGGCGTCTACGCGGGCTACGAGCTGGTGGAGGACGTGCCGCGCCCGGGCGCGCAGGAGCAGATCGACAACGAGAAGTACCAGTACAAGCCGCGCGACTTCGACCGCGCGCTGGTGGAGGGGCGCAGCATCGCCCCGCTGCTGCAGCGCCTGAACGAGCTGCGCCGCGAGCACCCGGCCCTGCAGCGCCTGCGCGGCACGACGTTCCACCCCACCGACTCCGACCAGGTGATCGCCTACACCCGCCACCTGCCCGCCGAGCTCTCCCCGACCGGCGAGGAGGACCTCGTCCTCGTCGTCGTCTGCCTGGACCCCCAGCAGTGGCACCAGACCTGGGTGCACCTGGACACCGAGGCCCTCGGGCTGGCCGCCGGCGAGCAGGTCCTGGCCGTGGACGGCCTGACGGGCGGCCGCTGGACCTGGGGGCGCGACGTCTACGTCGACCTGGGACCGGGCCGGCCCGCGCACGTCGCCGCGCTGCGCCGGGGAGGCGCCGCGTGAGCGCCCCGACCTCGACCCCGACCGGAGGCCCGATGACCGGACCGCTGCCCACCACCACCGCCGCCGGCCCGGCGACCGGTCCGCTGCCCGTCGTGGGCGCCTCCCCCGCGACCGGCCCGGTGCCCGTCGTCGGGGGGCCGCTCGTCCCGGGGGCCACCGAGGGCGGCGCGGACGACGCGGGGCCGGCCGGCGGCACCGCCACCGCCCTCGGCGCCCTCGGCGGCGGGCTGTCCGACGACCCGGACTGGTACCGCAAGGCCGTCTTCTACGAGGTGCTCGTCCGCGCCTTCGCCGACTCCAACGGCTCCGGCTCGGGCGACTTCACCGGGCTCATCGGCCGGCTGGACTACCTGCAGTGGCTCGGCGTCGACTGCCTGTGGCTGCCGCCGTTCTACGCCTCGCCCCTGCGCGACGGCGGGTACGACATCTCCGACTACTACTCGGTGCTGACGGAGTTCGGCACGCTCGCCGACTTCACCGAGCTCGTGCAGCAGGCGCACGCACGGGGGATCCGCATCGTGACGGACCTGGTGATGAACCACACCAGCGACGCCCACCCGTGGTTCCAGGCCAGCCGCAGCGACCCGGAGGGGCCCTACGGCGACTTCTACGTCTGGAGCGACACGACCGAGCGCTACGAGGACGCGCGGATCATCTTCGTCGACACCGAGACGTCCAACTGGACGTTCGACCCGGTGCGCCGCCAGTACTTCTGGCACCGCTTCTTCTCCCACCAGCCGGACCTCAACTTCGAGAACCCGTCCGTGGCCGAGGCGATGTTCGACGTGGTGCGCTTCTGGCTGGACCTCGGCATCGACGGCTTCCGGCTCGACGCCGTGCCCTACCTCTTCGAGGAGGAGGGCACCAACTGCGAGAACCTGCCCCGCACGCACGAGTTCCTCAAGGAGCTGCGGCGCATGGTGGACCGGGAGTTCCCCGGGCGGATCCTGCTGGCCGAGGCCAACCAGCCCCCGGACGACGTCGTCGCCTACTACGGCGAGGCCGACGACCCCGAGTGCCACATGTGCTTCCACTTCCCCGTCATGCCGCGGCTGTACTCCTCGGTGCGCGAGGGCCGGGCGGCGCCGGTCCTGGACACGCTCGCCGAGACGCCGGACATCCCGGCGGGGGGCCAGTGGGGCACCTTCCTGCGCAACCACGACGAGCTCACCCTGGAGATGGTCTCCACCGAGGAGCGCGCCGCCATGTACGGGTGGTACGCGCCCGACCCGCGCATGCGCGCCAACATCGGCATCCGGCGGCGCCTGGCGCCGCTCGTCGACGGCTCGCGCGCCGAGATCGAGCTCCTGCACGCGCTGCTGCTGTCCCTGCCCGGCTCGCCCTGCCTCTACTACGGCGACGAGATCGGCATGGGCGACAACATCTGGCTCGACGACCGCGACGCCGTGCGCACGCCGATGCAGTGGACGCCCGACCGCAACGCCGGCTTCAGCACGGCCGACCCGGGCAAGCTGTACCTGCCGACGGTCCAGTCGCTGGTCTACAGCTACGGGGGCGTCAACGTCGAGGCGTCGCTCGCGAGCTCCTCCTCCCTCCTGCACTGGGTGCGCGGGCTCCTCGCGCTGCGCAAGGAGCACCCCGTCTTCGGGCTCGGCACCTACGTGCCGCTGCACGCCGACAACCCCGCCGTCCTCGCCTTCCTGCGCGTCCTCGACGCCGGCTCGGCGCCGCGGGGGACGGCGCCCGAGACGGTGCTCTGCGTCGCGAACATGGCGGCGACGCCGCAGGCCAGCGTCCTGCGCCTTCCCGGCCGGGAGGGCCAGGACCTGCGCGACCTGTTCGGCGGCAGCGGGTTCCCGCGCGTGGCCGACGACGGGACGCTGCCCGTGACGCTCAGCGCCCGGGACTTCCTCTGGCTCGCGGTGGAGGAGCGGTGAGCGCCGACAGCCTCCTCGAGGCCGGCCTCCTGGACCTGCTCGGGACCTGGATGCCCGAGCAGCGCTGGTACCCGGCGAAGGGGCGCCGCGCCGACCTCGAGCTGCTCGGCTCGGTGCCGCTGCCGGTCCACGGCGACGGTGCGGCCGAGTGCGCGCTGCACGTGCTGGCCGTGCGTACCGACGACGGCGCCGCGGTGGTGCAGGTGCCCCTGGCCGTGCGCCCCGCGCGGCGCGAGGGCGCCGACGGCGCGCTCGTGGGGCTCCTCGCCGACGGCCGCGCCGTCTACGACGGCCCCGCCGACCCCGACCTCGTCGCGGCGCTCCTGGCGCTCGTCGCGGGGGACGCGGTCACGACCGGGGCGGTCACGGGGGGCGAGGAGCCCCCGGGCGCCGCCGGGCACCTCGCGCCCGGCGCCGCGCTCGACCCGGCGGCGGCGTCGCGGGTCCTCGGCGGCGAGCAGTCGAACACCAGCGTCGTGCTCGGCGCCGGGACGCCCGACCCGGCGATCCTCAAGGTGTTCCGCGTGCTCTCCCCCGGGGAGAACCCCGACGTGGTCGTGGCGACGGCGCTGTGGGCGGCGGCCTGCGAGCAGGTCGCGCGCCCGCTCGGGTGGGTCAGCGGCGCGTGGACCGACGCGGCCGGCGCGCCCGCCGCGGGCCACCTGGCCGTCGTCAGCGAGTTCCTCACCGGCGCCCAGGACGCCTGGCGCGAGGCCTGCCGCGCCGTCGAGGACGGGACGTCCTTCGCCGCCGGCGCCCGCTCGCTCGGGCGCGCCACCGCCGAGGTCCACCGCGCCCTCGCCACCTCCTTCGGGCGCACGCCGGTGACGGCGGCGGCCCGCGAGGACCTGGTCGAGGGGCTGCGCGACCGGGTCCGGTGGGCCCTGCGCTCGGCGCCGTCCCTGGCGCCCCACCGCGAGGTGCTCGAGGCGCACGCGGCCTCCCTCGCCGACCTCCCCCCGGCCGAGGAGCTCCCCCCGCTGCAGCGGGTGCACGGCGACTACCACCTCGGGCAGGTGCTCGCCGTGCCCGGGCGCGGGTGGGTCGTGCTCGACTTCGAGGGCGAGCCGCTGCGGCCGCTGTCCGAGCGCGTGCGGCCCGACGTCGCCGTCCGCGACGTCGTGGGCATGCTCCGCTCGCTCGACTACGCCGGCGCGCACGTGGTCGCCGGCCGCCAGGACGAGGAGCTCGCCGCGCGCGCGGCCGCCTGGACCGCCGAGGCCACCGAGGCCTTCCTGTCCGGCTACGCCGAGGTGGACGACGACCCCCGCGCCCGTCCCGGCACCGCTCTCCACCGGGCCCTGCTGCTCGACAAGGCGCTGTACGAGGTGGTCTACGAGACCCAGCAGCGCCCGCAGTGGCTGCCCGTGCCCCTGGGGGCCGTCGAGCGCCTGCTCGAGCGCCCCCCCTCCGCCACCCCCGAGGAGATCCCCGTGCACGCCAGCACCCCCGCCGACCCCGGCGGCCCGACGTCGGAGCCCGCTCCCCCCGGGGGCCCCGCGGCGGGGCGCTCCCCGTCCCGCCACCCCGTGGCCGGCCACGTCCTGGACGCCGTCGCGCACGGCGCGCACGCCTTCCCGCACGACGTCCTGGGCCCGCACCCCCACGACGGGGGCGTCACCGTGCGCGTGCGCCGGCCCCTCGCCGAGCGGGTGGTGGTCGTCACCGCCGCCGGACGCACCGAGCTCGAGCACGAGCACGACGGCGTCTGGGTCGGCGTGGTGCCCACCGCGCAGGTGCCCGACTACCGCGTCGAGACGACGTGGCCGGGCGGCGCCACCGACACCGCGGACGACCCGTACCGCTTCTGGCCGACGCTCGGCGAGGTGGACCTGCACCTGATCGGCGAGGGCCGCCACGAGCAGCTGTGGACGGTGCTGGGTGCCCGCGTCCTGCGCTACCCGGGCGAGCTCGGCGGCGTCACGGGCACCGCGTTCTCGGTGTGGGCGCCCCACGCCCGCGGGGTCCGCGTCGTGGGCGGCTTCAACCACTGGGACGGCCGCTCGCACGCGATGCGGTCGCTCGGGTCCAGCGGCGTCTGGGAGCTGTTCGTCCCCGGCGTCGTCGCCGGCGAGGTCTACAAGCTCGAGATCCAGGGCCAGGACGGCGTCTGGCGGCAGAAGGCCGACCCGATGGCCCGCCTCGCCGAGGTCCCGCCCGCCACCGGGTCGGTCGTCACCGAGTCCGCCTACGCCTGGGGCGACGAGGCGTGGATGCAGCAGCGCGCCGCCCGCGACCCGCACTCGGGCCCGATGAGCGTCTACGAGGTGCACCTCGGCTCGTGGCGCCAGGGCCTGTCCTACCTCGAGCTCGCCGAGCAGCTCGTCGGCCACGTCGCGGCCCTCGGCTTCACCCACGTCGAGCTCCTGCCCGTCGCCGAGCACCCCTTCGGCGGGTCGTGGGGCTACCAGGTCACGTCCTACTACGCGCCGACGTCGCGCTTCGGCTCCCCCGACGAGTTCCGCCACCTCGTCGACGCCCTCCACGCGGCGGGCATCGGCGTCATCGTCGACTGGGTCCCGGGCCACTTCCCCAAGGACGAGTTCGCCCTGGCGCGCTTCGACGGCGAGGCCCTGTACGAGCACCCCGACCCCCGCAAGGGCGAGCACGTGGAGTGGGGCACCCTCGTGCCCGACTACGGCCGCCCCGAGGTGCGCAACTTCTTCGTCGCCAACGCCGTGTACTGGCTCGAGGAGTTCCACGTCGACGGCCTGCGCGTGGACGCGGTCGCCTCGATGCTCTACCTCGACTACTCCCGCACCGAGTGGGTGCCCAACCGCCACGGCGGCCGGGAGCACCTCGAGGCCATCGAGATGCTGCAGGAGTTCAACGCGGTCTGCTACCGGCGGGTCCCCGGCATCGTCACGATCGCCGAGGAGTCCACGGCGTGGCCGGGCGTGACCCGCCCCACCGACGCGGGCGGCCTCGGCTTCGGGCTGAAGTGGAACATGGGCTGGATGCACGACAGCCTCGACTACGTCGCGGAGGACCCGATGCACCGGGTCCACCACCACCACAAGCTGACGTTCTCGCTCGTGTACGCCTTCTCCGAGCAGTACGTGCTGCCGATCAGCCACGACGAGGTCGTCTACGGCAAGGGCTCGCTGCTGCGGAAGATGCCGGGCGACCGGTGGCAGCAGCTCGCGAACGTGCGGGCGTACCTGGCCTTCATGTGGGCGCACCCCGGCAAGCAGCTGCTGTTCATGGGGCAGGAGTTCGCCCAGGACCAGGAGTGGGGCGAGGCGCGCAGCCTCGACTGGTGGCACCTGGACGACCCGGGCCACCTGGGCGTGCAGCGGCTGGTCACGGACCTCAACGCCCTGTACGTGGCCTCCCCCCAGCTGTGGGAGCAGGACTTCGACAGCCGGGGCTTCGAGTGGCTCGACGCCGACGACGCCGGGCGCAACGTCGTCTCCTTCGTGCGCCGCGACAGCGCCGGGCGGCCGCTCGTGGCCGTCGTCAACTTCGCCGGCCAGCCGCACGAGGGCTACCGGGTGGGGCTGCCGCAGGGCGGCGCGTGGCGCCAGGTGCTGAGCACCGACGACGTCGCCTACGGCGGCTCCGGCGTCACCAACACCGGTCCGGTGCAGGCCGAGGACGTCGAGTGGAACGGGCGCCCGGCGTCCGCGGCGCTGCGCGTGCCGCCGCTCGGGGCGGTCTGGCTCGTGCCGGCCGAGCCGGACCAGCGCCCCGCCGTCGAGGGCTCGGTGCGGTCCTGACGGGACCCGCGGGCGGGGCGCGCCCCCCGAGGACCTCCGGGTCCTCGGGGGGCGCGCCCGTCCCGGGTCCCGGCGAGGAGCGCGTCCCGAGCACGGCCCCGGTCGCGCGGTGGGCGCGGCCCGGGGTCGGTGCGCCGCGCACGCCCGTCAGCGGTGCGCCAGCAGGGTCCGCGCCGTCCCGCTGTCGACGACGAGGTCGGTCACGAGCCCGGCGGCCAGGGCGGCCGCCAGGGCCGGCACCTTGCCCGCGCCGGCGACGGCGCACAGCCGCCGGGGGATCCTCCGCAGCGCCGGCGGGGGCGGCCCGCTGGAGCGCGCGTTGAGGGGCACGCCCTGCCAGCTGCCGTCGGCGCGCAGGAAGACGGTGCAGACGTCGCCGACGACGCGCTCCTCCGCGAGCGAGAGGCGGTCGGCGTCGGTGAGGTAGCCGGCGGTGTAGACCCGGCTCGGGAGGCCGGCGGCGACCGTGCCCACCCCGAAGAGCGCGATGTCGCAGCGCTGCTGGACGGCCAGCACCCCGCGCACGCTGCGCTCGCGCCACATGGCGCGGCGCGTCGCGACGGCGTCGAAGAAGGCGGGCACAGGGAACTGGTGCACCTCGGCGCCCCACGCGGCGCCGAAGCGGTCGATGACCTCGCCCGCGTAGCCGACGCCGCTGCTGCGGGTGTTCGCGGCGCCGTTGAGCTGCACGACGTGGGCGTCGACGGTCGAGCGGGCGTCGAGGTGGCGGGCGACGGTGCTCGTCGTGGTGCCCCACGCGACGCCGAGGACCATCCCGCTGCCCATGAGGTCGCCGAGCAGCGCGCCCGTCGCGGCCGCCACCCCCTCGAGCCGCGCGAGGTCGCTCGCCCCCTCGGGCACCGGCGCCACGACCGCGTCGACGCCGAAGCGGTCGCGCAGCGCCGCCACCAGCTCGGCTGCACGTCCGTGCACGGTGCCGACGCTGACCCGCACGATGCCGGCGGAGCGTGCGGCGTCGAGCATCCGCGAGACCGTGCTGCGGGACACCGCCTCCTCGCGGGCGATGACGTCCATGGTCACGCGGTCGACCCAGTAGCGCCGAGCCACCCGTTCCAGATCCGCGTCGTCGCTCGCCACGCCCGGCCTCCGCCCGCCGCCCTCGCCGGGTCGCCCCGGCCCGCCCGGTCCAGTGTGCACGTCCGTGCACCTGCTGGGTGGGCGCTGGCGGGCAGGGGCATGCTCGCGGCAGCGGGCGAGGGCGCCGACCGGGCGTCCTCCCGCGACCACCCGCGGGCCGGCGAGGGCCCGCACCGGGAAGGACCTCGACGATGAGCAGCACCACCCTCTCCGCCGCGACCCGCGTCGAGGCGCTGGAGCGGATGACCAGCGAGCAGCTCGACGTGCTCGTCGTGGGCGGCGGCGTCACGGGCGCGGGCGCGGCCCTGGACGCCGCGAGCCGCGGCCTGTCGGTCGGCGTGCTCGAGCGCCGCGACTGGGCCGCCGGCACCTCCAGCCGGGCCAGCAAGCTGATCCACGGCGGCCTGCGCTACCTGGAGATGCTCGACTTCCACCTGGTGCACGAGGCGCTGCGCGAGCGCGGCCTGCTCGTGGACCGGCTCGCCCCCCACCTGGTGCACCCGGTGCCCTTCATCTTCCCGCTGGAGAAGCACTGGCAGCGCTTCTACATCGGCGCCGGCATCGCGCTCTACGACGGCATGGCGGGGGTCTTCGGCCTGCACCGCCTCTTCCGCGACTTCCGCCGCGACGCCGCCGTGGGCGGCATCCAGTACTGGGACGCCAAGGTCGACGACGCGCGCCTGGTCCACGTGCTCGTGCGCACGGCCGTCGGGCACGGCGCCCTGGCCGCCACCCGCACGCAGGTGGTCGGCTACGTCGAGGAGGACGGGCGCGTGGTCGGCGTGCGGGCCGTCGACCTCGAGACCGGCCGCGAGCTGGTCGTCCGGGCGCGGCACGTCATCGGTGCCACGGGCGTGTGGACCGACGAGATCCAGGAGCTGTTCCGCACGCGGGGGCTCGAGGTGCGCGCGTCCAAGGGCGTGCACGTCGTCGTGCCGAAGGACGCGGTGGACGGGGACTCCGGCCTCATCCTGCGCACCGAGAAGAGCGTGCTGTTCGTCATCCCGTGGGAGACGCACTGGGTGATCGGCACCACGGACACCCCGTGGGACCTGGAGAAGGACCACCCCGTGGCGACGAGCGAGGACATCGACTACCTCCTCGAGCACGCCAACGCCGTGCTGACGCGGCAGCTGACGCGGGACGACGTCATGGGCGTCTACACCGGTCTGCGCCCGCTCCTGCAGCCGACGGCGAAGGGCGACCTGCCCGGCGAGCAGGGCGGCTCGGGCCAGGGGGGCAGGGGCGGCGGCGACCCCACGACGACGACCAAGGTCTCCCGCGAGCACACGGTCGCGACGCTGCGTCCGGGCCTGACGGTCGTCGCGGGCGGCAAGTACACGACCTACCGGGTCATGGCCCGCGACGTGGTGGACGCCGCCCTCGCCGACGCCGCGCCGGGCGACCGGCCGGCCGGGCCGTCGCTGACGGCGCAGCTGCCGCTGGCGGGCGCGGACGGCTACGGGGTCCGCTGGGCCCAGCGTGGCCGCCTGGCCGCCGAGCGCGGCTGGTCGACCGAGCGGGTGGAGCACCTCCTGCACCGCTACGGCGCGCAGGTCGACGAGCTGCTCGCGCTCGTCGACGCCGACCCCTCCCTCGGCGAGCCGCTGGAGGGCGCGCCGCACTACCTGCGGGTGGAGGCGCTGTACGCCGCGACGCACGAGGGGGCCCTGCACCTGGAGGACGTGCTCACCCGACGCACCCGGCTCTCCTACGAGCAGGCCGACCGGGGCACCGCCAGCGCGCGAGCGGTGGCCGAGCTCGTCGCCGGCCCGCTCGGCTGGGACGCCGCCCGGGTCGAGGAGGAGGTCTCCTCCTACCTCGCCCGCGTCGAGGCCGAGCGCGCCGCCGAGGTCGAGGACGACGACGCCGCCGCCGAGCGCCGGCGCCTGCAGGCGCCGGACATCCGCCCCGACGTCCCCGTCGCGACCACCGGCGGCACCGAGGCCGCCTGAGCCTCCCC
>Ga0210040_10004905_pt1 | contig 17224 bp, 17 predicted proteins | sample CryGeyCG12114_NA_FD_185462 | JGI IMG/M metagenome (GOLD analysis project Ga0210040, IMG submission 185462) | Groundwater microbial communities from aquifer - Crystal Geyser CG19_WC_8/21/14_NA (SPAdes) (version 2) | ecosystem: Environmental > Aquatic > Deep subsurface > Groundwater | place: USA... | reverse complement strand
GCCTGGGAGCACACCGTGCTGCTGCACACCTACGACGACGTCGACTTCATCTCCTGCCACGCCTACTACGAGGAGCTCGTGGGCGACGCGCCCAGCTTCCTCGCCACCGCGACGAACATGGACCACTTCATCGAGTCGGTGGTGGCCACCGCCGACACCGTCCGGGCCCAGCTCGGCCGCAGCAAGCGGATCAACATCTCCTTCGACGAGTGGAACGTCTGGTACAACACCCGCTACCACGCGGAGGAGCAGATCACCGACATCGAGCAATGGCCCACGGCCCCGCGCCTGCTCGAGGACATCTACTCGGTGCTGGACGCCGTGGTGGTCGGCAACCTGCTGATCTCGCTGCTCAAGCACGCCGACCGCGTCACCTCGGCGTCGCTGGCCCAGCTGGTCAACGTGATCGCCCCGATCATGACCGAACCCGGTGGGGCGGCCTGGCGCCAGACCACCTTCTTCCCGTTCGCCATCACCTCCCGGCTCGCCGTCGGCGAGGCGCTGGAGGTCAAGCTGACCTGCGACACCTACCAGACCGCCGTCTACGGCGAGGTCCCGCTGGTCGACGCGGTCGCCACCCACGACCGGGAGACGCAGCGGACGGCGATCTTCCTGGTGAACCGCAGCCTGGACGCCGCGACCCCGGTCAGCGTGGACGTCAGCCACCTGGGAGAGGTGGCGATCCTGGAGACCCACACCCTCGCCGACGACGACATCTACGCCAAGAACACGCTGGCGGACCAGAACCGGGTCGGCGTGGTCCCGAACCAGAGCGCGGTCGTCGCCGACGGCACGCTGACCCTCGAGCTGCCGCCGGTGTCCTGGACGGCGATCAGCCTGGGCTGAGCCGATGACTTCAGCGGTCGTCGGTGGTCAACTCTGGGAGAGCCGGCGGGGTGCCGGCACGAGAGGAGCTCGTCATGTCGTCCCTGCTCAACCCGTACATCAACCTCCGCGGCCGCGCCCGTGAGGCGCTGGAGTTCTACCGCGGTGTCTTCGGCGGCGAGGTCGTCCTCTCCACCTTCGGGGAGTTCGGGATGGAGGGGATGGCAGCCGACCACATCATGCACGGCCAGCTGAGGACTCCCAGCGGCTTCACCCTGATGGTCTCCGACGCTCCCGAGGGCATGCCCGGCAGCGAGGGCTCGAACATCACGATCTGCCTCAGCGGCGACGACGTCGAGGACCTGACCGGCTACTTCCACGCCCTGGCCGTGGGCGGCCAGGTCACGACGCCACTCGAGCAGCAGGTGTGGGGCGACCACTACGGCGCCCTCACCGACCGCTTCGGCGTCGACTGGATGGCCAACATCGCCGTCGCCTGACCGACCGCGACAACGCCGCCTGGGCCTGTCGAACGCTGCCTGGGCCTGTCGAAGGCCTGACGAACCCTTCGACAGGCTCAGGGCGCGTCAGACCGGCCGCGTCGAGGACGCCGCCCGCCCGGCGGTAGTTCAGGCCGGCGGGCGGGTCATCGAGAGCACGTCGAGGGCGGCGTCGAGCTGCTCCTCGGTGAGCTTGCCGTCCGCGACGAAGCCCGACTCGACCACGACCTCGCGGATGGTCTTGGCCTCCTTGAGAGCCTTCTTGGCCACGGCGGCGGCGTTCTCGTAGCCGAGGTAGCGGTTCAGCGGGGTGACGATCGAGGGTGAGGACTCGGCCAGGGTGCGGCAGTGCTCCTCGTTGGCCACGATGCCGTCGACGCAGCGGTCGGCCAGCAGCCGGCTGACGTTGGCGAGAAGCCGGATGGACTCCAGCACGTTGCGGGCCATCACCGGCAGCATCACGTTGAGCTCGAAGTTGCCGGCGGCCCCGGCGAAGGCCACGGTGGCGTCGTTGCCGATCACCTGGGCGCACACCATCACCGTCGCCTCGGCGAGCACCGGGTTCACCTTGCCGGGCATGATCGAGGAGCCGGGCTGCAGGTCGGGCAGGGCGATCTCGCCGAGGCCGGCGCGGGGGCCGGACCCCATCCAGCGCAGGTCGTTCGCGATCTTGTTGAGGCTGACCGCGACGGTCCGCAGCGCTCCCGATGCCTCGACGAGCGCGTCCCGGGCGCCCTGGGCCTCGAAGTGGTCCCGGGCCTCGGAGAAGGGCAGCCCCGTCTGCTCGGCCACGGTCGCGATCACCGACGCGGCGAAGCCGGGCGGGGTGTTGATCCCCGTCCCGACGGCCGTCCCGCCGAGCGGCAGCTCGGCCACGCGGGGGACCACGGCCTGCACCCGTTCGACGCCGTAGCGGATCTGCGCCGCGTAGCCGCCGAACTCCTGGCCGAGGGTGACCGGCGTGGCGTCCATCAGGTGCGTGCGGCCGCTCTTGACCACGGTGGCGAACTCGTCGGCCTTGCCGGCCAGGGAGCGCTCGAGGTGCTGCAGGGCCGGCACCAGGGTGGCGACCAGGCTCTGGGTGGTGGCGATGTGGATGGCGCTCGGGAAGACGTCGTTGCTGGACTGCGACGCGTTGACGTGGTCGTTCGGGTGCACCGTCTCGCCCGACCGCTCGGTGGCCAGGGACGCGATCACCTCGTTGGTGTTCATGTTGCTCGAGGTGCCCGAGCCGGTCTGGAAGACGTCGATCGGGAACTCGGAGTCATGCTGGCCGGCCGCCACGGCGGCGGCTGCCGCCACGATCGCCTCCGCGCGCTCCTCGGTGAGCACGCCGAGCCGGGCGTTGGTCTGCGCGGCAGCCCCTTTGATGAGTCCCAGGGCGGCAATCAGGGCCGGGTCGATCGGCACCCCCGAGATGGGGAAGTTCTCCACCGCCCGCTGGGTCTGGGCCTTCCACAGCGCAGCGGCGGGGACGCGGACGTCGCCCATGGTGTCGTGTTCGATCCGGAAGTCCTCAGCCATGCTGGCCATTCTTACCAGAGCCCTGCCGGGAACCCGGGCCGGCCGACCCACCGCCCACGGGTCAGCGGCGCAGGGCGTAGATCAGGTAGGAGAAGCTGCGGCCCTCACGCTCCACGCGGTAGCGGTGCTCCGAGGTGGAGCGATCGCCTGCATCCGCCGGAGCAGATCGGGAGCCGGACCCTGGCACCAGACCGCGAGCACGCCGCTCGGGGTGAGGTGGCCGTATTCGGTGTGCAGCGCCGCCGCCGGGTAGAGCCGGTCGTTGGCGTCGTGGATCAAGAAGTCGGGACCGTTGTCGGTGTCCAACAGCACCGCGTCCCAGGGACCGGTCGGTGCGGCCGCGTTCCCGAGCAGCACCTCGGTGACGTCGGCTACGTGCAGCGACACCCGCGGACAGCGGACACCCGGCCAGAGTGGGGGTGAGGCGCTCGTGGGCCCAGTACACCAGGGCTTCCTCGAGCCCAGGGCCTTCGACGAGCTCAGGCCTTTGACGAGCTCAGGCAGCGGGTGACCAGTACGGCCTTCGACAGGCTCAGGCGGCGGAAAACAGTGCGGCCTCTTGAGGAGCCGGGAGCCTTCGACAAGCTCAGGGCCTTCGACGAGCTCAGGGACTTCGACAAGCTCAGGCAGCGGGTAACCAGTACGGCCTTCGACAGGCTCGGGCGGCGGAGGCCGGGCTCAGCCGGCGAGGCGGACGGGTTCGGTGTCCTCGCCGAGGTACTGGCGGAGCGAGCGGAGCACCCGCACCAGCCAGCGGGAGATCTGCATCTGGCTGACGCCGAACTCGTTGGCGATCTCGCGCTGGCTCATCTCGGAGTAGAAGCGGAGGTAGATCAGCCGCCGGTCGCGTTCGCTGAGCTGACGGTAGGCCGGACCGAGCGTGAGCGAGGTCTCGACGAGGTCGTAGCGGCTCTCCACCGTCGACAGGGTCTCGCCGAGCGACTCCGCGCGCTGACCCATCGGGACGTCGAGCGAGGAGGCCTGGAAGCAGCCGTCGACCTGACGGGCCGCCCGGACCTCGGCCTCGGTGAGCCCGAGATGGTCGGCCAGCTCGCTGATGGTCGGCCAGCGCAACAGCTCGTGGGTCAGGTCCTCGCGGGCCCTCGCGATCACCGCCGCGTTCTCCTGGATGCAGCGCGGCGGTTTGACCGACCAGGCGCGATCCCGGAAGTGCCGACGGATGACACCCATCATCGTCGGCAGGGCGAAGCCGAGGAACGACCCCTGCGCCGGGTCGTAGCGGATGCTGGCCTCGACCAGGCCGAGACGGGCGACCTGCACCAGGTCCTGGTGGTCCTGGCCGCGACGACCGTAGTGGCGGGCGACGGACTCGGCGGCGTCCAGGTGCAGCAGCACCAGCCGGCGGCGCGTCTCCTTGTCCTGGACCTCGTCGGCAGCGGCCAGCAGGTCGGCAGTCAGCTGAGCCGAGCGCTCGCGGCGGAGCTGCGTGTTGGACTCGGTGGGTTCGACGATCTCGCTCAGATCCGATTCGACCTCGACTGCGGTCAGGGTCGGCGCGGGAGCCGATGCCAGGGCTGTCGAGGCTGCGGAGGCACGCCGACGACCGGGGGACTCCGTCGTCGCGCTGAGGGGTGAGGGCGAACTGGGCATGTGACCGCCTGTTATTCAGAAGAAATAACGGCAGACTGCTCGACCGAGTGAACTGAACGATAGCGGTCCGAGGCGATCCTGTCGCCCCCCGTCTCGACGCAAAGTGTCGCGCCCCCTCTCGCGGAGTCGCTCACGCTCCCGCCGGAAGAGCCCGGTGAAGTTTGCGCCCTGCCCTCCTGGGTACGGGAAGGGTCACGGCACGAGCTGGCCCGGGCCGACCTCGTGCCCAGGCCGAGCGGTTGAGAAACCAGCCGCTCGGCCGGACACAGTGCATTCCGCCTGCAGCCGTCTTCGCTGCGCTCCAGCCTGAGAACTCCCCACCCTGCTACTGCGCGCAGCGAATGTCGACCCCCCATGTTTACGACGTAAAGCGGCTGGGTACGGTAAGGGGTGATGCTGCGCGTTCGCGGCATCAAGCACTAGATCGATTGGAGATCACGTGACTCAGTCGCCGTACGTCCCCTCGAGTGGGGGACAGGACCAAGATCCGCAGTCGGGCGAATGGAGTACCACCGGATCCGGATTCGTGTCCAACCAGCCTGACTTCGACCCGGCCGCGCCTTACGGGCAGTTCGACGAGCCCGTCACCGGCAGCGGCCAGAGCGGAAGCACGGCCACCGACGACCTCTACGCCTCCACCTCCGCGACGACTGGTGGCTCGTCCACCAAGGACGCAGCCAAGGACGAGGCGACCGACCTGAAGAACACCACGGTCGACCGGGGCCAGCAGGTCGCTGGTGTGGCCAAGGAGCAGGCGACGGCCGTCAAGGACAACGCCGTGGGCAAGGGCCAGCAGGTTGCGGGCGTGGCCAAGGAGCAGGCGTCCGCTGTCAAGGACACCGCCCTGGAGAACGCCCAGCAGGTCGCCGGCATCGCCAAGGGCGAGGTCAGCAAGGTGACAGCCGAGGCCACCGGGCAGTTCAAGGACCTGGTCTCCCAGGGTCGGACCCAGCTGACCAGCCAGCTGGACAGCCAGCAGCAGCGCCTCGCCTCGGTGGTCCACTCCTTCGCCGACGAGCTCGGCACCATGGGCTCCAAGTCCGACGGTGGCCCGCTGGCCGACCTGGCCAAGCAGGGTTCACGCCGGGTGGGCGAGATCGCTCACTACATCGAGACCAGCGAGCCCTCCGACGTGCTGGAGCAGGTGCGCAACTTCGCGCGCCGTCGTCCCGCCGCGTTCCTGATCGGCTCCGCGCTGGCCGGCGGCATCGTGGGTCGGCTGACCCGCAGCGCGGCCGCGGACGCCAAGGACGCCAAGCAGGCGCAGAGCACCGGCTACACCGGCTCGGGCTACTCGGCTCCCAGCACGACGACGACCGGCTACGACGCCGGCACGTACAACACCGGCGGCTACGACGCCGGCACGTATGACACCGGCCTGGCCACACCGGCCGCGGGAGTCACGGGTGGCTACGACCAGCCGTCCACCGGCTCCTACGACGACACCGTCACCTACGTGGAGCCCACTCGGGGTGACTCGACCCGATGAGCACCTCCTACACCTCGGGCGCCTCCTCCCTGGAGCCGGAGCCCCGGCACGAGGCGCCGTCGCTCGGTGAGCGCCTCGGCGACGTCACGCGGGACCTCAGCACGCTCATGCGGCAGGAGGTGGCGCTGGCCAAGGCCGAGCTCTCCCAGTCCGCGAGCAACGCCGGCAAGGGCGTCGGCATGCTGGTCGGAGCAGCCCTCGGCGGCTTCTTCCTGCTGCTGTTCTTGTCCGTCGCTCTCTGGATGGCGATCGCTGACGGCATCGGCTTCGGTTGGGCGGCGCTGATCGTCGCCGTCATCTGGGGCATCATCGCCGCGATCCTGGCTTCGGTCGGCCGCAAGGAGCTCAAGCGGATCCGTGGCGTCCCGGACACGACCGACACCCTGGGCAAGATCCCCAACGCACTCAAAGGCCAAGAGGAGAAGAACCTGTGAGCAGCAGCAGTCCTGAAGAGATCCGGGCCGAGATCGAGCGCACGCGCCAGGCCCTGAGCAACGACGTCGACGCCCTGGCCGAGGAGGCCAAGCCCAGCACCATCGCCAAGCGTCAGGTCGACAAGGTCAAGGACAAGGGCGTCGGGCTCAAGGACCGGATCATGGGCACCGTCTCCGACGTCCAGGAGACCGTCACCGACAAGGTCCACGACGTCACCGACACGGTGGGCGACAAGGTCCATGGCGTCACCGGCGCCGTGGGCGACAAGGTGCACGGAGCGGGCAACCAGACCTCCGGTACTGCGTCCAACGTGGCCGGCAGCGCGCAGAGCCTGGCCGGCACCGCCCAGGACAGGGCGCAGAACCTGGCCGGCACCGCCCAGGACAAGGCACAGGGTGCCCTGGCCTCGGTACAGGGTGCGGTGCATTCCGCGGGAGACTCGGTCTCCGACGCCCCGGCCCTCGCCCGGCGCAAGGCCCAGGGCAATCCCCTGGCCGCAGGTCTCATCGCCTTCGGTGCCGGGTTGCTGGTCAGCTCGCTGATCCCGGCCTCCACCAGGGAGAAGGACCTGGCCAGCACGGTCAAGGCCAAGGCCGAGCCGCTCAAGGCCGGCATCACCGACGCCGCCAAGGATGTCGCCGCCAACCTGAAGGAGCCGGCTCAGCAGGCCGCTCAGTCCCTGAAGGAGACCGCCACCGACGCGGTCACCACCGTCAAGGACGAGGGAGCCTTCGCGGCCGCCGACGTCAAGGAGCAGGCCCAGCAGGCGACCACCACGGTCAAGGACCAGGGCGCCTCAGCGGCGGCCGACGTCAAGGACCACGCTCAGCAGGCCTCCGGCACGGTCAAGGACGAGGGTGCTTCGGCGGCCTCTGACGTGCAGGGCAAGGCGCAGCAGGCCAAGGGCAACGTCCAGGACGCGGCGAAGTCCTGAGCTCAGGCGAGTCAGAGCAGATGACGACAGCACCCCAGGCCGCGGTAACGCCCCTGGCCCTCGTGGCCGGGGCCTCCCGTGGTCTGGGGTTGCTCATTGCTCGTGAACTGGGTCGGCGGGGTCACCGGCTGGTGATCTGCGCCCGCTCGGCTGCCGAGCTGGACGTGGCGCGAGCCACGCTGGCAGCGGACGGGCTGGACGTCCGCTCAGCTGTCTGCGACGTCGCCGACGCGGACGCCGTCGACTCCCTGGTCGCCTCGGTGGAGCAGCAGGACGGGCCGATCGATGTGGCCGTCCTGGTGGCCGGGGTCATCCAGGTCGGACCACTGGCGTCGTTGACGCGGGATCACTTCCGGGAGGCCATCGACATCATGCTCTGGGGGCCGATCAACCTCGGCCTCGCGGTGTCCGGGCCGATGAAGTCGCGCGGGTATGGGCGGATCGGCGTTATCACCTCCATCGGTGGGCTCGTGCCCGTGCCTCACCTGCTGCCCTACAGCACGGCGAAGTTCGGGGCCGTCGGTTTCTCGGCTGGCCTGCGCTCCGAGCTGGCCGGCACCGGCGTGAAGGTCACCACCGTGGCGCCGGGCCTGATGCGTACCGGTTCGCACCTGCGGGCCGAGTTCACCGGCAACCAGGCGGCCGAGTACAGCTGGTTCGCTCCGTCGGCCACCTTCCCGGTGCTGGCCATGAACCCCGAGAAGGCTGCGGCGAGGATCGTCGACGGGGTGCTTGCCGGCCGGGCCTACGTGCTGCTGAGCGTCCTGACCAAGGTGGCGTCGCGCGTCAACGGGCTGGCTCCCAGCACGACCTCGGGCCTGCTCGGCCTGGCCGCGCGTTTCCTGCCGAGTGGTCCGCCTGCTCGGAGCACCACCACCAGCCAGGGTCACGAGGTCGAGGCCCGGCTCAAGCCGCTGCCCGCCGCGGCGATGAAGGTCATCACCCTGCTTGGCCGGTCCTCGGCCCGTCGACTGAACCAGCACCCGCCCGGCTGAACCCGGTCGGCACTGGGTAGCAATGCCCTCGGGTCGAAGGCCCTACACGGCCCGGCGGCACTGCTGAGTCGGCGAGCCGTTTTCTCGCCCCTCTGTCGCTGCTCGCACAGAGTTCGCCCTATCGCTTCCCATGCTCCAACCCTGCAGCGGTCGCTCTTGGAGCGAGCTGCCACAACTCGAGGAGAACCATGACTGACCAGTACACCTTCGCGGACCCCAGCAAGACCTATGCCGACATCGAGACCGACGACGACTACCAGGCGGGGCCGGGTCTGGACAGCGAGCTCGACAACCGCGCGGACCTCGGCGAGAAGACCTACCGCGGCAGCGGGCGGCTGACCGGCCGCAAGGCTCTGGTCACCGGCGGGGACTCGGGCATTGGCGGTGCGACGGCCATCGCCTTCGCTCGCGAGGGTGCCGACGTCGCCATCTCCTACCTGCCCGAGGAGGAGAAGGACGCCCAGCGGATCGTCGGTCTGATCACCGAAGCCGGCCGCAAGGCCGTGGCCCTGCCCGGCGACCTGACCGATCCCGCCTACTGCCGCGACCTCGTGGCGCAGGCCGTGGAGCAGCTCGGCGGTCTGGACATCGTCGTCAACAACGCGGGCAAGCAGCAGAACCAGGACGCGCTGGCCGACATCACCGACGAGCAGTTCGACGAGACCTACAAGACCAACGTGTACGCGATGTTCTGGGTCACCAAGGCCGCGCTGCCGCACTTGGCGCCGGGCTCGACGATCATCAACACGTCCTCCATCCAGGCTTACCAGCCTTCGGAGAACCTCGTCGACTACGCCTCCACCAAGGCCGCCATCAACAACTTCTCGAAGGGTCTGGCGCAGCAGCTGGCGCCCAAGGGCATCCGGGTCAACGTCGTCGCCCCGGGCCCGATCTGGACGCCGCTGCAGACCGCCGGCGGCCAGCCGGTCGAGGATCTGCCGGAGTTCGGCCAGAGCACGCCCTTGGGCCGTCCCGGTCAGCCGGCCGAGCTCGCTCCGGCTTACGTCTTCCTGGCCTCGGCCGAGTCGAGCTACGTGATCGGGGAGACCCTGCACGTCAACGGTGGCATGCCGACCCCGTGATCTCAGTCGCATGAGCGGGGCGGGGCTGTCGAGACAGCCCCGCCCCGCTCTACGCCCGCTCCCTCGCTCCGTCGACCACCGCATCTGCTGAGCCCGGGAACCGCGAAGTCTTCCCGACCCCAGTACACACCCGGAAAAAGGACCCTCATGACTGACTCGTCGTTCGCCGTGGTCACCGGAGCTTCCAGCGGCATCGGGCTGGAGCTCGCGCTGCTCTTCGCCTCTGATGGGACCGACCTGATGCTGGCCGCGGAGGATGACGCGCTGGAGGCTGCGGCTGCCCGCTGCCGGGCCTTCGGCGTCCAGGTGCAGACGTTCCAGGTCGACCTGTCCACCTACGACGGCGTGCAGGCCTTCTACGAGGCCGTGATCGCCACCGATCGGCCCGTCGATGCCGTGGCCGCCAACGCTGGGATCGGCCAGGGTGGCGCTTTCGTCGACACCGACCTCGCCGCCCTGCTCCAGGTCGTGCAGCTCAACGTGACGTCGACCGTGCACCTGACGCGGCTGCTGCTGGCCGACATGGTCGCACGCGACGCCGGTCGGCTGCTGCTGACGTCCTCCATCGCCTCCACCATGCCGGGCGCCTTCCACGCGGTGTACAACGCCTCGAAGTCGTTCGTGCAGTCTTTGGCCGAGGCGCTGCAGAGCGAGCTGAAGGACTCGGCGGTGACCGTGACGTCGCTGATGCCCGGCCCGACGGAGACCAACTTCTTCCACCGTGCGGGCATGGACGACACGATCATGGGCCAGGCAAAGAAGGATGACGCCGCCGACGTGGCCCGGCAGGGCTACGACGCCCTGCTGGCGGGCAAGGACCGCGTGGTCGCGGCCTCACTGCTGACCAAGAGCCAGGAGCTCGCAGCCAAGGTGCTGCCCGACAAGCTCAAGACCGGGCTGCACCGCCAGATCGCCGAGCCCCGGGGTGAGTGCGCCGACCAGAGCAGCACGTCGGCCGAGGAGATTGTGTCGTGACCACTGGCCACGACGACCAGCAGACCTACGAGGAGTTCTCCGACGCCGTCAACATGACCCAGCGTGAGCTCTCGGCCTGGCTGGAGACCGACGAGGCGCAGCAGGTCGGCCAAAAGAAGGACGGGGAGAGCGAGTCGACCGGGCACGAGTCTGGACGGCACATCGTGGCCGTCCTGGGCAAGTTGAAGGGCGAGCTGGACGAGGACGACTACGCCCACATGCGGAAGGTCGTCGGCTACGTCAAGCGGCACCTGGCCCAGCGGCCGGACGGCGACGTCACCGAGACACCGTGGCGCTACTCGCTGATGAACTGGGGTCGCGACCCCGAGAAGTGAGACCGGAGCAGTTGGTCCGGTCTGTGAGGATGGGAGGGTGGCACGCCCCAAGAAACCCTCGACGTCCGCCGACATGGTGCGGTCGTTGGCGGTCATCCTGATTCCGGTCGTGATCATCACGCTCTTCTTCACCCGCTCGCCGGACGAGCCCGCCGTACAGGTCCTCGACTACGGGCCAGCTCTCAGCCAGGCACGCCAACAGGCCCCGTACGAGGTGCTGGCCCCGGCAGCTGTCCCAGCGGGCTGGCGGGCCACCAAGGCCACCTGGCTCCGGGAGGGTGCGGCCGGGCTGAACGGCGATCCCTCGCCGCGGAACCAGTGGCAGCTCGGCTTCCTCACCGCCGAGAACAGGTACCTCGAGCTCGCCCAGGGTGACCTGCGCAGTGAGGACCTCATCGCCGACCGCACCCGTGGCGGCCTGGCGGACGGGCGCAGCACCGTCGGTGGCCAGGAGTGGGAGCGTCGGATCAGCCCGGACGAGCGCACCCGTTCGCTGGTCCTGGTGTCGCCGTCGGTCACCAGCATCGTGTTCGGCGACCTCCCGTACGGCCAGCTCGAGACGTTCGCGTCCGCCCTGCGCGCGTCCTGACCGGCGCCGGGCCGCCGCAGCTGCTGGCGGAGGCCGCTCAGTCAGCCCGGGGCGCCGGTGCGGGTCCGGTGGCCGCACGGGCGGCGTCGACCTTGGCCCGCGCCCCGTCCAGGCGCTGCTGGCAGACGGCGGCCAGGTGCTCCCCGCGCTCCCAGAGGGCGAGCGACTCGTCCAGCGGCACGCCGCCGGACTCCAGCCGCTGCACCACCTGGACGAGCTCGTCTCGGGCCTGCTCGTAGCTGAGCTCGCTGCCGGGTGTCGGGATGGTCATCGGCCTAGCCTTCCGGGTCGGGACTCGCGCGCCTCCAGCACCAGCTGGCCGTCCAGCAGGTAGGCCAGCAGGTCGTCGCCCTCGTCGACCTCCTCGACCGAGCTCACGGCGCGGCCGTCGGGACCCACCAGGATCGAGTAGCCGCGCTCCAGCGTCGCCTTGGGGGACATGGCCCGGACCCGGGCCAGCGAGTGCTCGACGCTGACGCGCTCCCGTTCGAGCCGCGCGCTGACCGCCCGGTCACCGCGGACGCGGAGCATCTCGACCTGCTCGTGCCGGACGGCGAAGGTGGCGGTCGGGTCGACCATCACCGGACGGGAGCGGATGGCGTCCAGCTGCTCCTGGCCGCGACGGAGCAGCTGGGTGACGGCCTGGTCGAGCCTGGTGCGGGCCTGGCTGATCCGGGCCACCTCCTCGGTCACGTCCGGCACCACCCGCTTGGCCGCGTCAGTCGGGGTGGAGGCGCGGTGGTCGGCGACCAGGTCCAGGATCGGGTTGTCGGTCTCGTGCCCGACGGCGCTCACCACGGGCGTCCGGCAGGCCGCCACGGCGCGCACCAGGCCCTCGTCGGAGAAGGGCAGCAGATCCTCCAGCGAGCCTCCGCCCCGCGCGACCACGATCACGTCGACCTCGGCCACACCATCCAGATGGCGCACGGCGGCGATCAGCTGCTCGCCCGCCTGCGGTCCCTGGACGACGGCGTGCCGGATCTCGATCCGCACCGCGGGCCAGCGTCGGCGCGCGTTCTCGACGACGTCCCGCTCGGCAGCGCTGCCGGCGCTGGTGACCAGCCCCACCACGCGGGGCAGGAACGGCAGCGGCTTCTTCCGGGCCCGGTCGAACAGCCCTTCGGCCTGCAGCAGGCGCTTGGTCTGCTCCAGCCGGGCCAGCAGCTGCCCCTCGCCGACAGGGGTGATGGCGTCGCAGGAGAAGGAGAAACGGCCCGAGGCCTCGAAGTAGGAGGGCTTCAGCCGGGCCACCACGGTGGCGCCTTCGGTCAGCGGCCCGGCCGCGTCCAGGGTGGTGGGGGAGACGGTCACCGACACCGACACCTCGGCCAGCCGGTCCCGGAGGGTGAGGAAGATGATGCGGCTGCCCGAGCGTCGGTTGATCTCGATCAGCTGCGCCTCGACCCACACCGCGCCGAGCCGCTCGATCCAGCCGCGGACGAGGTGGGTGACCTTGCGCAGCGGCTGGGGGTTCTCCGGCGAGGACTCCAGGGGCACCGGTCGAGCGTAATCGGCGGGGCCGGGGGTGTGCTGCAGGTGACGCCGTGACCAGCCGGTGCCGCAGCCGCCAGCACCTAGACTGGTCGGTATGACCGAGACCGCGAGCCCCGGCCTGACGACGCCCCCGACCGACGTGAAGCGGGTGACGCTGGCCGCCCCACGCGGCTACTGCGCCGGCGTCGACCGCGCCGTGGTCACGGTGGAGAAGGCGTTGGAGACCTACGGCGCTCCGGTCTACGTCCGCAAGCAGATCGTGCACAACCGCCACGTGGTGGAGGACCTGCAGGAGCGTGGTGCGGTGTTCGTCGAGGAGCTCGACGAGGTGCCGTTCGGCTCGACCGTGGTCTTCTCCGCGCACGGCGTCTCGCCGGCGGTGCACGCCGACGCGGCCGAGCGCGGTCTCAAGGCCATCGACGCCACCTGCCCGCTGGTGACCAAGGTCCACCACGAGGCTCGTCGGTTCGCCAGGGAAGGGCTCGAGATCCTGCTCATTGGCCACGCCGGCCACGAGGAGGTCGAGGGTACGACGGGTGAGGCGCCGGAGAACATCACCCTCGTCCAGTCGCCCGAGGACGTGGCCGGCGTCGAGCTGCGGGACCCCAGCCGGGTGGCCTGGCTCAGCCAGACCACGCTCTCGGTGGACGAGACCCTGGAGACCGTGGGCAAGCTGCGGGAGAAGTTCCCCCAGCTGCTGGACCCGCCGAGCGACGACATCTGCTACGCCACCTCCAACCGTCAGCTGGCCGTGAAGCAGATCGCTCCCGGCAGCGACCTGGTGATCGTGGTCGGCTCGGCCAACTCCTCCAACTCGGTCCGGCTCGTCGAGGTCGCGCTCGAGTCCGGCGCGCGGGCGGCCTACCGGGTGGACAACGCGGGTGAGGTCGACCCGGCCTGGTTCGAGGGCGTTGTCTCCGTCGGGGTGACCAGCGGGGCCTCGGTGCCCGAGGGCCTCGTCCAGGGTGTGCTCGCACTGCTGGAGTCCCGCGGCTTCCCGGTGGCGCAGGAGGAGCGGCTCACCGAGGAGTCCTTGGTGTTCGCCCTGCCCCCCGAGCTCCGTCGCGACCTGCGCAAGGGAGCCGTGCTCGACTGAGCCGGCCAGGGTGACTGGCGTCAAGCAGCCGCTGGTTCCTCAACGCGGGGACGGCAGTCCCCGACGCGGGGACGGCAACGAGCCGGGCGCAGCCTGCGCCGACTCAGGACGACGCGCGGTTCGCGGCGCCGAGGTCCTCGGCATCACCAGCGGGCGAGGCTGACTCCACGAGCTCCAGCAGGTCGGGCTCGGGCCGGACGAGCTCGGCGGCCTCGGGAACCACTGGCCGCCCAGGGCTGGCCGGGCTGCTGCCGGATGCGGCCTTGCCTGTCCCCACCGCCCGCCGCTTGCTGCCCCGGCCGACCAGCGGCTCGACCTGCACCGCGTCCTCGACGAGCTCGACGGCCTGGATCTGGCGGACCGGCTCGTTCACCGGGGTGAGCGCGTCCAGCTCCTGCTCGCTGACCTTGAGGTCCCGGAACTTGCGGGCCTGCACCAGCACGGTGCCCTCGACCGTGGCGATGGTCTCGTTGTAGGCGTTCACCGACGTCCGCAGGGCGCGGCCCAGCTTGTCGAACCGGTTGCCCATCAGCCCGAGCCGCTCGTGCAGGTCACGCCCCAGCTTGAACACCTCCGCAGCGCTCTCGGCCAGCGCCGCCTGCTTCCACCCGTAGGCGACGGCCCGTAACATGCCGATCAGCGTCGTCGGGGTGGCCAGCACCACGTCGCGACGGGCCGCGTAGTCGTAGAGGTCGGGGACCTGGTCGAGCGCGGTGGTGAAGAACATCTCGTTGGGCAGGAACAGCACCACGAACTCCGGTGTCTCCGCCGCCTTCCAGTACTGCTTGGACGACAGCTGGTCCACGTGGGTGCGGACGTGACGGCCGTAGCGAGTCAGTGCCTCGGTCCGCAGCGCCTCGTCGTCGGTCTCCGCGGCCTCCAGGAAGGCGCTTAGCGGCACCTTCGAGTCGACGAAGATGTGCTTGCCCTGCGCCAGGTTCACGCGCATGTCGGGACGCAGCAGCCGGTCGTCGGTGCGGGTGGTGTGCTGCAGGTCGAAGTCGCAGCGCTCGATCATCCCGGCCAGCTCGGCCACCCGCTTCAGCTGCAGCTCACCCCACGACCCGCGGATCTGCGGCTTCCGCAGTGCCGTGACCAGCGCGTTCGTCTCGCGGCGCAGGGTCTCCCCGGTCAGCTGGACGTTCTGCACCTGCGCCCGCAGGTCGCTGGAGATCGCCGCGCGCTCCTTCTCCACCTCGGTCAACCGCGTGCTGAACCGGTCCAGGCTCTCGCGGACCGGCAGCATCAGCTTCTCCGTCGCCTTGAGGCGCTGCTCGGCCTGGGCCTCGGCCGTCCTGCCCTGACGCTCCAGCGTCTCGGCGGACAGCACCTTGAAGTGGTTGAGCATCGCCTCGCGGTCGGCGCCGATCTCCTTGGCCCGTTCCAAGGCGGAGTCGCGCTCGGCCGCCAGGCGTGCGGCCGTCGCCGCCACCTCGGCGGCCTCGGCCTGGGCGTTGGCCGCCTCCGTCCGGGCGTCGGCCGCTGCGGTGCGCGCGTCGGCCAGCTGGGTGGAGGCGTCGGCCCGGGTCTCGGCCAGACCGGCGCGGAACCGCTCGGCCTCACCACGGACCTGGGCGGTCTCGGCTCGGAAGCGCTCCGCCTCGCCCTTGGCCGACGCGGTGGCGGCGTGGGCATTGGCCAGCTCCGTCCTCAGCTGGGCGGCCTCGGTCCGGTCGGTGGCGGCCAGCACCTCGCGCCGCGAGCGCGCCACGACCAGCGACACGGCGGCGCCGATCAGCACCCCGAGCACCAGGCCACACAGCAGTGCAGCGACTCCGAACCCGTCCATGTCCTCGATCTTGCCTGGGGCGGCTGACAATTCTGGAACGCCGCTCCGCGTGCGGGCCGCCCGGCCGGGCCGACGGCGCCCGCCACTACCGTGAGGGGATGACCGCGCCGGACCACATCGATGACCTCGCCGCCTTCGTGTCCGCCTCGCCCTCGAGCTTCCACGCCGTCGAGGAGGGAGCCCGACGGCTGGCTGCCGCCGGCTTCGCGGCCACCGACGAGGCGGCGGAGTGGGACTCCAGCGCAGGCGGCCACTACCTGGTCCGTGACGGTGCGCTGCTGGCCTGGCGGATCCCGGACGGTGCGGGGCCGACCACCCCCTTCCGGATCGTCGGTGCGCACACCGACTCCCCGACGTTCAAGCTCAAGCCCCGGCCCGACCTCAGCGCCTTCGGCTGGCAGCAGCTCGGGATGGAGGTGTACGGCGGACCGCTGCTCAACAGCTGGCTGGACCGCGAGCTCGGCCTGGCCGGCCAGATCGCCCTCACCGACGGCAGCGTCCGGCTGCTCCGGACGGGGCCCGTCATGCGGATCCCGCAGCTCGCCGTGCACCTGGACCGGGCCGTGAACGAGGAGGGCCTCCGGCTGGACAAGCAGCAGCACACCGTCCCGGTCTGGAGCGTCGGCCACCCGGGACTGTCCGTCCTGGACCATCTGGCGGAGGTCGCCGGCTGCACCGCAGCCGAGATCGACGGCTACGACCTGGTGGCTTTCGACTCCGCGGCACCCGCTGTCTTCGGTGCCCACCGGGAGTTCTTCGCCTCGGCGCGGCTGGACAACCTCAGCAGCGTGCACGCGGCGCTGACCGCCCTGCTCGCCGGCGGGGGGAGTGGCGGGCACATCGAGCTCGTCGCCGCGTTCGACCACGAGGAGGTCGGCAGCGGGTCCCGCTCTGGTGCGTCCGGGCCGGTCCTGGCCGACGTGGTCACCCGCATCCTGGTCGGCCTGGGGAGCTCGGAGGACGCCCGGCACCGGTCGCTGGCGCGCTCGGTCTGCCTGTCCGCCGACGCCGGTCACGCGCTGCACCCCAACTATCCCGGGCGCCACGACCCGGCCCACCGGCCCGTGCTGAACGGCGGCCCGCTGCTCAAGCTGAACGCCAACCAGCGCTACGCCAGCGACGCCCGGGGCTCGGCCCTGTGGCGTCGGGCCTGTCGCCGCGCCGGCGTCCCCACGCAGGACTTCGTCTCCAACAACGCCATCCCCTGCGGGTCGACGATCGGCCCGCTGACCGCAACCCGGCTGGGGATCGCCACGGTCGACGTCGGGGTCCCGCTGCTGTCCATGCACTCGGCGCGCGAGCTCGGCGGGACCGAGGACCCAGGGGCGTTGAGCCTGGCCATCGGGGCGTTCTTCGCTCTCGAGGGCTAGCAACCACCAAGGCCGGCTTCCGGCTGGCTCACCTCGGCCTGCTGCCATCCCGCAGCGGAGCGACAGGCTCGGCGGCCTCGGCCGAGCCCGTATCGTTGACGCCCGTGGCTCTCTCCATCGGCATCGTCGGACTCCCCAACGCAGGCAAGTCGACCCTGTTCAACGCGCTGACCCGTAACGA
>Ga0210040_10004903_pt1 | contig 17226 bp, 14 predicted proteins | sample CryGeyCG12114_NA_FD_185462 | JGI IMG/M metagenome (GOLD analysis project Ga0210040, IMG submission 185462) | Groundwater microbial communities from aquifer - Crystal Geyser CG19_WC_8/21/14_NA (SPAdes) (version 2) | ecosystem: Environmental > Aquatic > Deep subsurface > Groundwater | place: USA... | reverse complement strand
GCAGCCACACTCAGGGGCACAGGCAAACGCAGCCGTCATGCTGGCTGTTTTGCAGCCGGGTGATAAGATATTGGGCTTTGACCTGTCGCACGGCGGGCACCTGACGCACGGCTCACCGGTGAACTTCTCAGGCAAGCTATATAACCCGTCCTTTTATGGGGTGGAGCAGGAAACAGGCCGGATCGACTTTGATAAAGTGGTGGAGATAGCCCGCCGGGAGCGTCCGAAACTGATTATATGCGGAGCCTCGGCCTACAGCCGCGACTGGGATTACAAGAAGCTGCGTGCCGCCGCCGACGAGGTAGGGGCCCTGCTGATGGCAGACATCTCCCACCCTTCCGGCCTGATTGCCCGCGGCCTGCTGAACAACCCCTTCGAGCATTGCCATATCGTGACCACCACCACCCACAAAACCCTGCGCGGGCCGAGGGGCGGTATGATCATGCTGGGCAAAGACTTTGAGAACCCGTTTGGCCTGAAGACACCGAAAGGCGAAACCCGCATGATGTCGTCGCTGCTGGACGGTGCCGTGTTCCCCGGCACACAGGGAGGCCCGCTGGAGCACGTGATCGCCGCCAAGGCGGTGGCTTATTTCGAGGCGCTCTCAGGCGATTACCTGGCCTATATAAAGCAGGTGCAGGCAAACGCGCAAGCTATGGCCAAAGCATTTTTGGAGCGCGGCTATGATATTATATCCGGTGGCACAGACAACCACATGATGCTGATTGACCTGCGCACAAAGGGCTTGACAGGCAAGCTGGCCGAGAACACGCTGGTGAAAGCGGATATCACGATCAACAAAAACATGGTGCCTTTTGATGACAAATCACCGTTTGTGACTTCGGGCATGCGCGTAGGCACAGCGGCGATTACGACGAGAGGACTGAGAGAAAATGACATGGTGCGGATTGTGGAGCTGATCGACGACGTGCTTACGCACCACGACAACGACGGCAAAATCAGTGCAGCGCGCAAAGACATCAACAGCTGGATGCAGGAGTATCCGCTTTTTGCTTACTAACCCTTATCAACAGGAGCCACAATTTTGATGGATCAACCTAAAATTGGTGAAGAAGAGCCGCAGGAAATGTCCTTCGTGGACCATCTTGAGGAGCTGAGATGGCATATTATCCGGGCCTTTGCCTCTATCTTTATTTTCGGGACTATCGCTTTCTTAGCGAAGAACTTTGTGTTTCACGACATTATCCTGGCTCCCTCCCGCACTGACTTCCTGAGTTACCGGGTGATGTGCGAAGTGGGGCAGAAGCTAGGGTCCGATGCCTTGTGCTTTAAAGAAATGGGCTTTACCATCCAGAGCCGCGAGATGAGCGGGCAGTTTACCATGCACCTGCTCGTGTCGGCTATCCTGGGCCTTGCCTGCGCGTTTCCGTACGCGTTTTGGGAAATATGGCGCTTTGTGAAGCCGGGGCTATACCCGCAGGAGCAAAAGAACTCCCAAGGGGCTGTTTTCTTTGTGTCTATCCTGTTTGCCATGGGCATGCTGTTCGGGTATTATGTGGTGTCACCGATTTCCATCAACTTCCTGGCAGGCTACCAGGTCGACCCGACGATTGTGAACGAGTTTGACCTCTCCTCTTATATCTCCACCCTCACCACGCTGTGCCTGGCCTGTGCTGTGATGTTTGAGATGCCTGTGATCGTGTTCTTCCTGACAAAGGCAGGTCTGGTGACCCCCGAAATCATGAAGCTGTACCGCCGCCACGCGCTGATCGTGATCCTGATCGTAGGTGCCATCATCACACCGCCAGACGTGGTGAGCCAACTGCTGATTTCGATGCCGCTGATGCTTTTGTACGAGGCGAGCATACACGTTTCGCATTCTATCCGTAAAAAGGACCTGAAAAAACTGAACGAAAACAACACCATATAATGGCACTGAACATTGCAATCGGGGGAGACCATGCCGGCTTTACCTACAAAGGCATGCTGAAAGGCGTGCTGGAAGAGCTTGGCTACAGAGTAGAGGATTTCGGACCCAGCTCAGATGCTTCCGTGGATTACCCGGACCATGTGCACCCGCTGGCCAACGCCGTAGAGCGCAAAGAGGCTGACTTCGGCATACTGATCTGTGGCAGCGGCAACGGCGTAGCCATCACGGCGAACAAGCATAGCGGGATACGGGCAGCCCTTTGCTGGCTGCCGGAACTGGCGAAGCTGGCGCGCGAACACAACGATGCCAACGTGCTTTGCATTCCAGCGCGCTTTGTGTCAGAGGATGCCGCCCGCGAAATGGTGCGCACCTTTCTCAGCACGAACTTTGAGGGAGGCCGGCATCAGACCCGCGTCGATAAAATAACTGCCTGTTAAGGCACAAGACTTCCATTGAATGTGCAGGCCGCCTTGTATAAGTTGTGGTACTGATAGGTAACCCAAAAAGCTGCGGCTTTAGCTGAACCGACGCATGATTTGATGCTCGGGTCTATATGAAAGGGCTTGCGGCTACTTCGACAGCTGGTACATGCCTGCAGTATCGGTGGCGCTGTATTTCCCGAAGATGGCGGGCAGCTTGTAGCGCAGCTCTGGCATCAGGTCCGCTTTATCTACAATATAGGCAGGCATTTCCTTCCGGAGGTTCTGGTATATCTCAAACACAGCCTGGTACTCATTCAGCCGGCCGAAATGGCGCTGCGCCAGCTCCCAGTTTATATAGGGTGTAACCGGTTTGTTCTGGGTGTAGTAGTCCACGTCGTTCCCCAGCACCAACACAGTGGCCTGCTGCACCGGCAGCGCCTGCTCCTGCAGCAGCAGCGGCGACTCCTCGATCAGCAGAAACCGGTTAATGCCCAGCACCAGCCGGTACCGCAGCACCAGCACCGACGCCAGCACCAGCACGATCACCAGGTTGAGCTGCCAGCGCTTCCGGCTGGAGGTAAAGAAAAACTTGCTGAAGTAAGCTACCGGCGGCAGCACCAGGATAAAGGTCGCCACCGAAATCTCGGCACGCGTGAAAATGACCAGCAGGCTGGTGAAGAGCCACACCCACATCAGCTGCTGAAACTTAACCTGGAACACAAGGCGCTGCGGCAGCGAAGCCACACTCAGCAACGACAGCAGGAGCACCGCAGTGGGTATGGCCATAAGAGTGGCCACATCGGCAGGCGGGCGCAGGAAAGCCACCTTCAGGTGCCAGGGGCGCAGCAGGTGCATTTCCAGAAACTCCTGCGTGGAGTTGGTGTAGAGGTAGTAGGTGATGAGGACGGCGTAAGGGAACAGAAAACCGCAGAACATCAGCAGCATGCTCCGGAAGGTGCTGGAGGCAAAAAAGATGACGGCAAAAATACCCACCAGCAGGAACATGGCCAGCGGCAGGTAGCTCATGGCGGCCAGTCCCAGCATAAATCCCCCCATAAACAACCTGTTGTTTTCAAAGCCTTCTTTAGAAAGCGTAATGATATAGGGCAGCGACAGGATAATGAAGGTATTGCCGATAAGCAGCGGCGTAAGCATGTTCAGTTCGAACGAGATGCTGCCCAGCACCAGGTAAAGCAGGGCCGGCAGGTAATCTCTGGTGGCATATACGTTGTGCCGGTTCAGGGTAATGTTTAACAGCAGCGCCTGCAGCAGCAGCAGGCCCAGCGCCGTGAGCCGGTAAGCCAGGAAAGAGCGCCCCTCCAGCACGTTCACCACCCAGAATACCAGCGCCGAGAACGGGGCGGTATTATCGTATATATCGCGGTACATCTTAAAGCCGGCCGTCATGCGCTCGCCTACCAGCATGTGCAGCAGTTCGGGCGCCGTGCCCGGAATGCCCCACAGGATAAGCGGGAGCTGGATGGCGGCAAAAAGCAGAATCAGGAGGATCAGTCGGGAAGGCAGTATGCTTCGGAAGTAACTAATCAAGGAAAGACAGAGTTAGAAGGAACTACAATACGGAACAACAGGCACCCGCCAAGCTATATACGGCAGGCAGCGGCTGGTTTTCGCTTAAACAGCACCGGCAATCGCCTTTGCCAGAAACCGATGCAAAACCCCTAAACCTGAAATGAATAGGGCGCTTTTGGGGTAAAAATGCGAAATTAATATGATATTTGCAGCTTCATATGGAAAGTAAAAGACAACAGAAGTTTTCAAGCCTGATCCAGAAAGAGTTGGCCGACATCTTTCAGCGTGAGGTGCCGCACCTTTTCGGAGGGGCCTTTATATCGGTCAACGTGGTGCGGGTGTCGCCGGACCTTGGCCTGGCCAGGGTATATATAAGTGTGCTGATGGCGCAGAACGCGGAGGCGCTCCTGTTGGATGTGCGCACCCATACCAAGACCATCCGCCACCTGCTGGCCCAGCGCATCAAAAACCAGGTGCGCATTGTGCCTGAGATTGCCTTTTTCCTCGACGACAGTGCCGAGTACGCTGCCCGCATCGATAAGCTGTTTGATAACCTCGAGATTCCGCCTGCCAGCGAGGACGACGAGGACGATGAAACATACCCCAATAAATAGCCTTAGCCTTTCATCACCCTTATGCAGTACGACCCGATAAAGCGAGTGCTGGGCGACGTTTTCAACAAAACGCCTTTCCTGCGCCGCGTGTTTTACAGGCTCCTGGACCTGTTGCTGCTGCGCACCTGGCACGTGCACAAAGAGCTGCGGGAGTGGGCTGCCAACCGCCGCGACAAAGAGCAGTACATTCTGGACGCCGGTTCCGGCTTTGGCCAATACACCTATTACCTGTCGGGCATGAGCCGCAAGTGGAGCATCCTGGCGGTGGACGTGAAGGAAGAGCAAATCTCAGACAGCAACTGCTTTATCCGTTCCGTGGGGCGGCAGAACGTGCTGTTCCGCATCGCGGACCTCGTAAAGTACCGGGAGCCCAAAAGCTACGACCTCATCCTGTCGGTGGATGTGATGGAGCATATACTGGAGGATGTGGAGGTGTTTAGGAACTTCCACGCATCGCTGCGCCACGGCGGGATGCTGCTCATCTCCACGCCATCCGACCAGGGAGGCTCCGACGTGCACGACGATGACGCAACCTCTTTTATTGAAGAGCACGTGCGCGACGGCTACAACATCAAAGAGTTACAGGACAAGCTGAAACTGGCGGGTTTCAGCAAAGTGCACGCACGCTACTCCTATGGCAAGCCCGGCCAGATTTCCTGGCGCCTCTCCATGAAGTACCCGATGCTGCTGCTGAACGTCTCTAAAATTTTCTTTTTGCTGCTGCCGTTCTATTATCTCCTCACCTTCCCGATCAGCCTGGTGCTAAACTGGATGGATGTGAACGGCAACCACACCTCCGGCACCGGCCTGATTGTGAAAGCCTGGAAGTAGTTTTAATTACGAATTACGAGTCCCGGATTACGAATTGCTGTATAAGTGAATGGTTATATAGCTCGATGGTTAACTAAGCAAGATCAACCTTCAACCGCTTAACAGTTTGGCCATATAGCCATCCAGAGGTCACCTGTTAAGGAGCAGCAAATTAACGAAACACGATCAACGAACAACGATCAACGGATAACGAACCAAATGAATGTACCTTTTCTGATAGCGAAGCGATATTTTTTCTCCAGAAAGAAGCGGAACATCATCAGCATCATATCCAACATTGCCATGATCGGCGTGGCAGTGGGCACGGCTGCGCTGATCATCGTGCTCTCTGTGTTCAACGGCCTCGAGGACCTGATCCGGGAGATTTACTCCAGCTTTGACCCGGACCTGAAGATCACGGCGCTGGAAGGCAAGTCTTTTGAAACCGACACCGAGTTTATGAACCGCATCCGGGAAACGCCGGGCGTGGCGGTCGTTTCGGAGGTGATTGAAGACAACGCCCTGCTGCGCTACAACGAGCGGCAGATGGTGGTGAAGGTGAAGGGCGTAAGCGAGAACTTCTTCGACCAGAACGAAATCGACTCCTCTATAGTAGAGGGGCACAACCAACTGATATACGATAACGCCTACCACGCGCTAGTCGGGCGGGGGGTGCAGTACCAACTCTCCATCAGGCCCAGCAACCAGTTTGTGCCCCTGCAGTTTCTGTACCCGCGCAACACCAAGTTCAACCCTTTAGACCCGGAAGGTGCCTTCAACAGCCTGAGCATTGTGCCCGGCGGCATCTTTGCCATCGAGCGGCAGTACGACGACTCCTATGTGTTCGTGCCGCTGAACTTTGCCGCTGAGCTATTGGAGTATGGCCGCCGCCGCACCTCCCTCGAGATAAAAGTAGAGTCCACAGCCCGCATCGACCAGGTGAAGGCGGCGCTGCAGCAGGTGCTCGGTGAGAAATTTAAGATACAGAACAGCGATGAGCAGCACACCAGCCTGCTGCGGGCCGTAAAGGTGGAGAAGCTGTTTGTGTTCATCACCTTTGCCTTTATACTGGGCATTGCCTCGCTTAACATCTTCTTCTCGCTCTCCATGCTGGTTATCGACAAGAAGAAGGACATTGCCATACTGGCTTCCATGGGAGCAACCGCCGCTACTATCCGGAACATATTCCTGATGGAAGGTGCGCTGGTGGCCCTTATCGGCGCGGCCTACGGCCTGTCCACGGGCATGCTCATCTGCAACCTGCAACAGACGTTCGGGTTGGTGAGCATGGGAATGGCCACCTCTGTGGTGGAGGCTTACCCCGTGAAGATGGAGGCGGAGGATTTTGTGCTGACGGGCATTGCCATCGTGATCATCACCCTGCTTGTTTCCATACGGCCTGCCCGCAAGGCCGCTTCGCTGTCGGTAACGGAGAACCTGTAACGGCGGCTGTAACTTGGTAGGTGCTTATATGCCGGAAGCAGCAAAGAGTAGGCAAAAGCTATATAAAGCCTTACGAATACCAACTTTGTTAGCGAAACGATAGCTTTCACAAGCGAATACGGCTGTTTTTCATAGGAAATAAAAGCTAAATAATTTAGATTTGATGCCCTAAAACTGTTTTTGGCATGAAAGTCTACACCACGCAGCCTTTTCAGGTTATCTACTCGCTCTTCGAGCACGAGTACCTGGGGTACCTGTTTGAATCTTTCGTGGTGCAGGTCAACTCCAAAGGCCAGCTTACCTTACAACATCAGAACATATCCTCTAAAAACGCAGATGAGTTTGCCGCCCGCCTCGATGCCGACGACTTCAAACTCATCCACCTCATCGACCAGATACAGCAGGACGCGGTGCTGAAGCGCTTTTCTTCCAAGCGCATGACGCCTGTCGATTTCTTCCTGAAGGTATATGACCCGGAGAAGGGCGACAAGGCCTTGCAGGACACCATCAGCCACTATATACAGGGGCGCATGGGCAAAATACTGGATCTGCTCCGCCACAAGATGACCTTTATCATGGGCAAGGACGGTGAACCCACCTGGAAAAGGATCCAGATTGCCCCGGAGAAGGCGACGGTGCTGTTCCATTTTATGCGCAACACCGATAACACGCATTACTTCCCTACCATCAAATACGCTGGCCAGAAGATGGACTTTCAGTACCGGAACGCGGCCCTGATCTGCTACGAGCCTGCCTGGCTGATGCTGGACGATATTGTCTACAGCTTTGAGAAAGAAGTGGACGGTAAAAAGCTGCAGCCCTTCCTGAACAAGAAGTTTATTGTGGTGCCGCGCTCGGTGGAGGAAAACTACTACCGCAAGTTTGTGGCGCCGCTGGTGGAGTCGTTCGACGTGCACGCCAAAGGGTTTGATATCCGGGCCGAGAAGTACGTGCCCAGCCCTTACCTCACATTTTCGGAGATTGCCGCTGCCGAAGTGTCCGTTGCCAAAGCCAGTGGCAGCAACGGCGATGCAAAGGCAGAGCGCGGGGGTGTGCCGGGCAACAAGATCCTCTTCGACCTGTCGTTTATGTACGGGGAGTATATGGTGCACACGCAGACGGCAGGCAAGCGCATCAGCGTGAGCATGGAGAAGACGGAGGACTCCTATGTTTTCCACAAGCTTATCCGCGACCTGAACCACGAGAAGACCTTCACGAAGGAGTTGAACAAGCGCGCGCTGGAGGTGAAGAACGGGCAGGCGGTGCTCGAGAAGAGCGATGCGTTCTCGTGGCTGAGCAACAACCTGGCAGAGCTGGAGGAACTTGGCTTTACGGTGCGGCAGTCGGAGAAGGGCGGCAAAAACTACTTTATCGGGGAGATTACGCTGGATGTGGGCATTACCGAGAAAAACGACTGGTTCGATATATACGGCACCGTGCGCTTCGGTGAGTTTGAGATTCCGTTTATCCGGCTCAAGAACCACATCCTTACGAAGAACAACGAGTTCCTGCTGCCGAACGGGCAGGTAGCCATTATACCGGAAGAGTGGTTTACGCAGTATATAGAGCTGTTCGCTTTTTCGGAAGGCGAGGACCACCTGACGCTGAAGAAGCACCACATGGCGTTGGTAAACGACCTGGAGCAGGGCAACCTCGCCACCGTGACCATGTCGCGGAAGCTGGAGCGGCTGCGTGCGTTTGAGGCAATTGAAGACCAGCCGCTGCCGGCCGGTTTTGTGGGAGAGCTGCGGCCGTACCAGAAAGCAGGTTACAACTGGCTGCACTTTGTGCAGAACTACAAGTTCGGGGGCTGCCTGGCCGATGACATGGGCTTGGGCAAAACCGTGCAGACGCTGGCGATGCTGCAGCACCGCAAAGAGAGCGGGGCCGGATCGGCTTCGCTGCTGGCCATGCCGACCTCGCTCGTATATAACTGGCTGAACGAGGCGCAGAAGTTTACCCCTGACCTCCGCATCCTGACCTACACCGGCACCTACCGCGACAAAAACGTGGAGCAGTTTCAGCATTACGACGTGATCCTGACCTCCTATGGGATTGTGCGCCTCGATGCCGAGTTGTTGAAGACCTATTACTTCGATTATATCATCCTGGACGAGTCGCAGGCAATCAAGAACCCGGACTCCAGCACCTCCCGTGCCGTCCGCTCGTTAAAGTCGCGGCACCGCCTTATCCTGACAGGTACGCCGGTAGAGAACAGCACGATGGATCTGTGGGCCCAGATGTCCTTCATCAACCCGGGTTTGCTGGGCAACCAGCACTTCTTCCGGAAGGAGTTTCTGAAGCCGATTGAGAAGGAGAAGGACGAGCACAAGACGCGCCGGCTACACGCGCTTATCAAGCCCTTCATCCTGCGCCGGCACAAGTCGCAGGTGGCCAAAGAGCTGCCTGAGAAAATTGAGCACACCACTTTCTGCAAAATGACGGAGGAGCAGGAGCAGGCATATGAGGAAACAAAGTCCTACTACCGCAACAAGATCCTGACGAACCTGGAGGAGCACGGGCCGGGCAACACGCAGTTCATGCTCTTGCAGGGCCTCACAAAGCTGCGGCAGATCGCCAACCACCCGCTGATGACGGACCCCGGCTACGAAGGCGAGTCCGGCAAACTGAAGGAAGTGGTGCGGATGACCCGGAACGTGGTGGCCAAAGGGCACAAAGTGTTGATATTCAGCCAGTTTGTGAAGCACCTCGAGATTATCCGGAAAGTACTGGACGAGCGGCATATAACCTATGCTTACCTGGACGGCAACACCAAGAACCGCCAGGAGCAGGTAGAGCGCTTTCAGCAGGACGAAAGCATCCAGGTGTTCCTGATCTCGCTCAAAGCCGGGGGCGTGGGGCTGAACCTGACTGCGGCCGATTACGTGTTTATCCTGGACCCGTGGTGGAACCCGGCCGTGGAGGCGCAGGCCGTGGACCGGGCGCACCGCATCGGGCAGCAGAATACCGTGTTTACCTACAAGTTCATCACCAAAGACACTGTCGAGGAAAAGATACTGGCGCTGCAAAACCGCAAAATCCAACTGGTCACCGATCTCATCAGCACCGACGAAACCATCATCAAAAGCCTGACAAAGGACGATATTGATAACCTGCTGAGCTAGGTTGCTGGTTGTTTGAAGCTGAAAAGCCTGTAAACCTGCTGCTGTTATATACTGCAGCAGGTTTTTCTTTTATATGCATATAGAACTTTCACCGCAGGGCGTGGTTAAAGCAGTAGCTATATATAATTCCCCTGTTTTAGGAGGAGTAATAGGGGTTGTTTGTCTCGGGGCTGAGTTAAAAAGTTTTGATACAAGTCATAAGCTGTTTAACTGCAACCGGGAAAGCGAAAGCAAAAATGGAAACACGCCCATACAAGGCGTAACCGGCTGTATACCGGCGCCAGCAAACAACAATCAACAACCAGCAATTAGCAAGCATATGCGCATCCACCTCAAAACAGCGGTACAACAGGATTATATAACCGTCTTCAATGCCTTTGATGAACGGCTGTTCCGGAAACTGTCGCCGCCTTACCCGCGCCTGAAACTGCTGCGCTTCGACGGCAGCGAACCGGGCGATGTGGTGGCGGTAGCGCTGCAGACGGGCTTTAAATCCTTCCGCTGGACCAGCCTCATTACCGAACGGAAAGTAACTGACACGGAGGCTTATTTTGTGGATCAGGGCCAGGAACTGCCCCCTCCCCTGCGCTTCTGGCGCCACCAGCACCTGATCACTAAGAACGGCAGTGGCGCGATTGTTCATGATATCATCACGTACAGCACCGGGATCAAGCCCCTGGACCTGCTGCTCTACCCGTTGATGGTGGCCCAGTTCTCCATGCGGAAGCCGGTGTACAAAAGGGAATTCGGGAAGGCGGAATAAGTACTGATTTATAGATAAGTTGCGGCTTTCTGAGGCCACAGCCGCCTTGTTGAAAAACCTTTTCCTGCTCGTGTAGTTAGGTGTACAGAAAGACCAAATTCCGTACATTGTAGGTATGAAGAAAGCAGCCATCGTTGGAGCGGGTATCGGGGGCATAGCCGCAGCTGTCCGGCTGGCCGTGAAAGGGTATCAGGTAACGGTATACGAAGCCAACGAGAGCTTTGGCGGCAAAATGCACCAGTTCTGGCTGGGCGCTTACCGCTTCGATGCCGGCCCGTCGCTGTTCACGCTGCCCCACCTCGTGGACGAGCTTTTTACCCTGGCCGGACGCCGGCCTTCGAAGTATTTTTCCTACACCCGCCTTAACCCCATCACCCACTACTTCTGGCCCGACGGCAGCCACCTCAAAGCCTACGCCGACCCGGATGAGTTTGCCCGCGAGGCGGAGCGCCAGCTGGGCGTGCCCGCGCAGGAGGTGCGGGAGGCGTTGGACAGGAGCAGGCGCCTGTACCGGGGAACCGCTGACACGTTTCTGCACAAATCGCTGCACAAGGCGCGAACCTACCTGAGCCTGGACGTGCTGAAAGCCCTGGGGTGCCTTTCCGACCTGGGGCTGACGACGACCATGCATGAGGCAAACGCCACGAAATTCATGGATGCCCGCTTTGTGCAGCTCCTGGACCGCTTTGCCACCTACAACGGCTCCGACCCTTACCAGGCACCCGGTACGCTCAACATCATACCGCACCTCGAGCACAACATCGGGGCTTTTTACCCGAAGGGCGGCATGTATGCCATTGCCGCCAGCCTGGTGAAACTGGCGGAGGAACTGGGCGTGGAGTTCAGGTACAGCGAGCCGGTGGAGCAGATCGTGACGCTGGCGGGCAAGGTAATGAGCGTGAAAACGAAGTACGGCAATTTTAACGCGGATGTGGTGGTGAGCAACATGGATGTGGTGCCGACGTACCGAAAACTCCTCTCCGACTACCCGGCACCGGAGAAAACACTGCAGCAACCGCGGTCGAGCTCTGCGCTGATCTATTATTGGGGTATCCGGAAGCAGTTCCGGGAACTGCACCTGCACAATATCTTCTTTAGCAGCGATTATAAGGATGAGTTTGATCATATCTTCCAGCATAAAACCATCAGCGCCGACCCGACTGTCTATATAAACATCACATCTAAAATAGAGTCGGGGGATGCGCCCCAAGGGTGTGAAAATTGGTTTGTGATGGTGAACGTGCCGCACCACCAGGGGCAGGACTGGGCGCAGCTGACGGCCACCACAAGGGCCAGCGTGCTAAAGAAACTAAGCCGCATGCTGCACACAGAAATTGAACCGCTTATAGAGCGGGAGCAGGTGCTGGACCCGCTGCTGATCGAAAGCCGCACTTCGTCCTTTGCAGGCGCTTTGTATGGCAGCAGCTCCAACAACAGGATGGCCGCTTTCCTGCGCCACCCGAATTTCAGCCAGGAGATCGAAGGGCTGTATTTCTGTGGCGGCAGTGTGCACCCGGGCGGCGGAGTGCCGCTCTGCCTGCTGTCGGCGAAAATAGTAGGCGACATGGTGCCTGCCGTAGCGCCAACCGAAGATGTTTAACCTGTAAAATCACCTGTTGTTCGTGGTACGGTTTGTCCGGAGCCACGCGTAGCAGATCATCAATACATAAACAAGGAAAGCCATTTGGGGTGACCTTGTAGCGCTTTTATATGCCCGAAACCACACAAACAGCTCCCTCCCTGCCAGATGCCCTGCAACGGTACAAACGATACGCGCTGCCCCTGGCGCTGGGTGTACTGGTCATCTTCCATGGCGTGGGCCTGTGGGGGCTGCTCCTGAGCGGCCATCCCGCGTATTTTCAGCAGCTCACGCCCATGAACCTGCTGCTGACGAACGTGCTGCTCTTTAGTTTCCACCGGGGCTGGAACACTGCTTTTGTGCTTTTCGCGGCGGCGGTTTTTGCGGTTGGCTTTTTGTCGGAAGTCGTGGGCGTGCACACCGGCCTGCTGTTCGGCGACTACCGCTATGGCGCCGCGCTGGGTACAAGGCTGTGGGAGGTGCCCCTGCTCATCGGGCTTAACTGGCTGATGCTGGTTTACACGACCGGCCACCTCAGCAATTTTCTGAAGGTGCACTGGCTGGTGAGGGCACTGCTGGGGGCGCTGCTGATGGTGCTGCTGGATTATTTTATAGAGCCCGTCGCCATGCAATACGACTTCTGGAGCTGGCGGGACAACCATATACCCGCCTCTAACTTTATCGGATGGTTTGGGGTGGCCCTGCTGCTGCAACTGTACTTTCAGAAGGACTGTTTCTTTAAGCGCAACCGGCTGGCCCCTTACGTGTACCTGGTGCAGCTGCTCTTCTTTATCTGTCTTTTCTGCAGACTGTAGCTGCTCCTGAAACTACTGGTAATAGTATGTTTGTAAGTTATCAGCGACAGCTATATTTGCAGCGCTCTTGGTTTTAGGAAGATGTAGAGCTTTCCTGTAAGTTTTTGCGTGATGGTAGCATGGGCCTGAGCAAACACCCTATTCAGAATATAACAGCATAAGTATGACATTATTAGAAACGGTTTTAGAGGAGACATTGCGCATATTCAAAACTGAGGGAATTGAAATTAACTCGGAGGAGGAACTCATCAGGAAATTAGATATAAGGAAGTCGACCTACCACGAGCTGTTCCGCAGTAAAGCCGAAATGGTAAAGCAGGTAACGGTCTACAACATAGAAAAGCAGAAAGCGGAGCAGCGGCAACTGTTGGCCGAGGCTGGCAACCCGGTAGAGGAGATCATGATTCTGCTGCGGAACGGAATTACTCAAATGCAGGTGACCAACCCTACTTTCATCATGGATTTGCAGCAGCACTACCCCGAGTCGTGGGCGCTGACACTTGATTACCTAAGCAACTACTCGCAGCACCTGAACGCCGAAATCATTAACAAGGGCATCCTGCAAGGGTATTTCCGAAGGGATATAAACCTGCAACTGGTCACCAAAATTATCCTTGAGCAGTTCTTTATGATGATAAACCCCTCAGTGTTTCCGCCTGAGCGCTACAACCTCTCAGAGGTGTTCCGTAGCATTTACCTCTATTATGTGCGGGGCATCTGCACAGAGCTGGGCGGCAAAATGGCGGAAGCGTACTTCGCGCAGAATAACCTGTAGCAACAGGCGCTATATAAAAGGGAAGGCCCGGCATGTGCCGGGCCTTCCCTTTTATATAAATTCTATATAGGTAGTGGCTTGGGATAATTAGCTGATCGAAACACGCACCTTCTGTGTGTACATGCGCAGGGCGGTCTTAAAGTCGGTGCCGTTGTCTTCCATTTCGTTCAGTATCCAGACGGCCGCCAGCACGTGGGTCAGTTGCTCGCCCTCGTCCTCCCCCTCTACCTCAATAGCAGGCTGCTGCTCGTCTACGATAGCTGCCTCGGCAGCCATCAACTCCTCTAAATTATGCTGCTCGACTAATTTCTTTATTGCAGGAATCTTCATCAGTATATATTAAGCGTCTAACTTGTGTATCAGGTCGCGAACGGCCTCTTCTTTGCTGGCAGCAACGGTGTCTACCAACTGCCCGTTTTTGAAAATGGCAAAGAACGGCAGGTTGGTTACGCCGGCCAGCTTGCGGGCTTCCGGGCTGTTCTCCGCGTTCACGTCCAGGAAGGCAACATTTGCAAACTGCTCATCGTCAGACAGGCGCTTGAACTTAGGAGAGAACAAACGGCAGTTGCCGCACCAGTCGGCATAGTATTTCACCACCACTTTGGGGTTTGAAGTCAGTATTTCGTTAAAGTCGTTGTCAGTTGCTTTTAAAACGGCCATAAAATTTAGATATTATTGCTGTAAAAATTGTTTAAGCACCCTTAAAGGATACTGGGTTCAAAATTAATTGTTTCAGCTGAAACATGCAGCTTTTGGGTTTCCAAATGCCAACAAGTTTAGTGCTGCTTTGTTTCCTGCAGCCAAAATGTACGCCGCCGCGGCGGGGCGGCAAGGTTATAACGATGAATGATTTACAGCGATTGAACAACTTCTTAGCCGAAATTGTATTAAAGAAACTACACTGCAATTTAGTATCTTTGCAGTCTGAAACCAGATAAGCACAATGTTAGACAAGTTAGAAGCCATCAATCAGCGGTTCGAGGAGGTAGGTCAGTTACTTATCCAGCCTGATGTGGCCAGCGACATGAAGAAATACAAGGCCCTGAACAAAGAGTACAAGGACCTTGACAAAATAGTAGTGGAATATAAAAAGTACCTGAACGTCCTGAGCAACATCGACAACGCCAAGCAGGTAATTGCAACGGAGAAGGATGAGGATTTCAGGGAAATGGCCAAGGAAGAGCTGGACCAGCTGCTGCCGCAGCGCGAGCAGATGGAGGATTCGCTGCGGGAGCTCCTGATCCCGAAGGACCCGAACGACAGCAAGGACATTATCATGGAAATCCGTGCCGGGGCGGGCGGCGACGAAGCCTCTATTTTTGCCGGCGACCTGTACCGCATGTACAGCCGCTTCGCGGAGCGCATGGGCTGGCGCGTGGAACTGATCGATGCCCAGGAAGGTACTTCCGGCGGTTACAAGGAAATCATCGTGGGCATGTCCGGCGAAGACGTGTATGGCAAGCTCAAGTTTGAGTCGGGCGTACACCGCGTGCAGCGGGTGCCTGCCACCGAAACGCAGGGCCGCATCCATACGTCGGTGGCGTCGGTGGTGGTGCTGCCGGAGGTGGAGGAGTTCGACATCGAGCTCGACATGAACGATATCCGCAAAGACCTCTTCTGTTCTTCCGGACCGGGTGGCCAGTCGGTAAACACGACGTATTCCGCGGTGCGCCTGACGCACATTCCGACAGGGCTTGTGGCCCAGTGCCAGGACCAGAAATCGCAGCTGAAGAACTTCGATAAAGCCTTGGCGGTACTTCGCTCCCGTATATATGAGCAGGAACTGGCCAAGAAGAATGAAGAGGAAGGGGCGCAGCGCAAGAGCATGGTAGGCGGCGGCGACCGCTCTGATAAGATCCGAACCTACAACTACCCGCAGGGCCGTGTGACAGACCATCGCATTGGCTATACCGTATATAACCTGCCAAGTGTAATGGACGGCGGCATCGAGGACTTTGTGGAGGAGTTGCGTATCGCGGAAAATGCCGAAAGACTGAAAGAAGGCGCGACAGCATAACAATACTGCTGTGCATGGAAACACATAGCAAAGGATGCAGCCCGGCATATACCGCCGTTGCTGCATCCTTTTTCTTTTATATTGACTATTGAGCCATCTAACGACCAACCACCAACAGCGAATGACCCTGAAACACCTGCTTCTCCTCCTGCCGCTGCTCCTGCTGCTGGGCCTGTTCTCCTGCGAGCCCCGGGATGAGGTGATCACCACTGATCCTGCCGCTGTATTGGAATTCTCCGGCGACACTGTGTTGTTCGACACCGTGTTCGTGAGCCGCGGCAGCATCACCAAGCGCCTGAAGGTATATAACCGCAACGAGAAAGCGGTGCGCATCAGCGGCATTACCCTGGCGGGAGCCGCAGCGTCTCCTTACCAACTCACCATTAACGGCGTGCAGAGCCCGCTGGCAAACAATGTGGAACTGCGCGGCGGCGACAGCCTGAATGTGCTGGTGAAGGTAAACATCAACCCTACCGACGAAAACCTACCTTTCCTGGTGGCAGATTCTATCCTCTTCGAGACAAACGGGCAGCAGCAGCACGTAAAGCTGGTGGCTTACGGGCAGAACGCCTATTTCCACCGCAAGGAAGCCATCGGAACCACTGTCTGGGAGAACGACAAGCCGCACGTGCTCCTTGATTCTGTGCTGGTGCAGCAAGGCGCCACGCTGACCATCCGGAAAGGGAGCCATATATACGGCAGCAACAAAGCAGTGCTGCTGGTGAACGGGAAACTGCTGGTAGCAGGAACGCCGGAAGAGCGGGTGGTCTTCAGCGGGTACAGGCGCGAAGAGGCCTACCAGGCGGCACCGGGCCAGTGGGAAGGCATTCGGGTACTCACCAAAAGCAGCGGCAACGAGATCCGGTATGCTGATATCCTGAACACGCGCTATGGCCTGCGCATCGGAAACCCCGGCAAAGGCGGCACGCTGGTGGAAGGCTGTATCATAGCGAATGCTTTTTTAGATGGCATTGTGGCTTTTACCTCCGATGTAAAAGTGCTGAACACGCTTATATATAACTGCGGGCAGTACGGCTTCGGTGGTTTGGGTGGCGGCAATTACGAGATACACTATGCGACTATTGTGAGCTACCACAACAGGCTGGTGCGCGAGACACCGCTGTTTGTTGTCACCGACTTTGTGCCGGGGACAGCGATAAAAGACCAGGCGACGAGCCTGCACCTCTCCAATTCCATTGTGTACTCCGACGGGTTTAACTCAGAGGACGAAGTGCTGCTGTCGCCTTTAAGCGCTGCCACGGAGGTAAGCCATAACCTGCTCCGGACAGCCGTTTATAAGGATGTGCTGGAGGGAAACGGCAATAAGCTGAACGTGGAGTCTAAATTCAAAGCACCTGCCAAAGCCGACTTCAGCCTCGATACCCTCTCTCCTGCCAGTGGCGCAGCTCGGTATATGCCGACCATCTTATCAGACCTGAAAG
>Ga0210040_10004902_pt1 | contig 17228 bp, 6 predicted proteins | sample CryGeyCG12114_NA_FD_185462 | JGI IMG/M metagenome (GOLD analysis project Ga0210040, IMG submission 185462) | Groundwater microbial communities from aquifer - Crystal Geyser CG19_WC_8/21/14_NA (SPAdes) (version 2) | ecosystem: Environmental > Aquatic > Deep subsurface > Groundwater | place: USA... | reverse complement strand
CAACTAATTACATTACCAAGGTAACTGTAAACCGTGCAGGGACCAACCTGTTGTGCACTGACTTGAGCTAGGCTAAACTGCTGCTAGATAATTTGCACGGCAAAGCTAGAGCTCACTTTCAACATGGGCAGTTTAAACTCACTCTCAGTCTTTGAGCCTCAATGTGCAACATTTGCCTTGCTCAACTCTTGTAAATAAAAGGGAAAGATATTTTTCTCCAAAGGGAAAGGATTACTCCGTTACTCCATAAAGCAGCCAATTAAGCGATATATACAAGCGAGCTCATGGCTAACAAACGTTGCTTTACAAACACATTTAAAGAGACATACACATCTTTACACAAGCTATGAGAAACAGCATCTCCGTGGGATATTATAGCGTACCGAAAGGGACCATTCTAATAAACTATCCGTTAAATTACAAACACAGAGATTTTCATTTCTCTCTCCCAGCTTTACCAACATTCAACGTTTTCGTTTCGCTAACTAAATATGAGCCCACCATTGCTTCTTCATATATGTACAACTTAGCTCCAAGTTTCTAATATTGTTCTACCAACAAGCTACACGGCTGTATATGTCTCCACAGTACACAGTAGTATCATACTGTGATACCAGATAACTTAAAAGTCTCAAGGTACACTACAGTACATTAACCATGCTTGATATACACACACACGTGTCGACGTGTCTATTGTGTAACAAATCAGCTCAGGAAAAAAATCTTACAGTTTACTCAATTTGGCCAAACTTTATATAATTCTCCATGCTTACCATCTTTCATTAAACTATCCACAAGAGAACTACCTTCGGTAACCAACAAAAATTCAACCCTTCATTGTTACAGCTTTTCTCATTCACAGTTTATGTATCCTTTCTAAGGACGATATACCTATACCTAACCTACTCTGTATATTGTAGCTTGAATATGGGGACAATGAGATCATATAGCCCATGTTAATTTCCCCTACTATGTGTTGGCATGCTGCGCTTTGAATTTCATCACGATGGCATGCCAACCACCAATTACTTATCACCTTTTCATCAAGTTCACAGTGACTCAACCGAACCAGAAGTGGCCATCATTATTATAATGCCTCATCCCTTTAATAAAATTCGTGTACAACATTCCTAAAAGTACATAAGATGAATAAATCTGTTCTCGTAACATTTTTTCTTGCCTTTGACAGTGGCTTTCAGTTAGTTCCATCATGACACTCTAAAAAGATACGTGGTATAGAAAATAACTTTTGAACACTTTCCATTCATTCCCTCATTTTACATTCATATCTACATTCGGTTCGCATTTGAGAAGGTGAAACTACATCAACAAATTTTAGTTCGTTAGTATTAGGTAGTTATAGCTTTCGAGTGTATACAAAATATGTGAATTTCTTTTTGGTAGCATGGGGTAAAAACCCTTAGTTTACAGTTTCCACGAAAAATGGAATCCGAATCCGCACAGTTGCTCTTCCACCAGCATGGATGATATTTAACTTTTTTTTGGATCACAGGATGAAGGAAATAACATATCCAAGTGATATAAGGATTCTCTGGAGAGAATCATGTCATGCTACTGTCAGCATGGCTCGTTTCACTAAAGCGACGACCAAAGGGTTATGTGTTGCTCTTGTTATTTGCATGTACATCATCTGGTGTTGTGAGTACAAGCAATGCCTAACGGAATACGGCAGGGAACACATTACTTTCCAAATGTAAGGAGCAATAAGAAAGATAAAATGTGTACGGCCACCAAGAATTCAATGCTTGGCTATCTCATATAGGGACTGAATGGATGGGTTTGTGAGTGCTCTTTTACCTTCCGCTATATAATATAGTCAGCCAGGGCGAATGCAAACATGTGGTACACAATGTTGGTAATGGATGTGGCTGCTTGGTATACAAAGATTGGTTTTCATTCCAACCTGTGAGTTTTCTTAGAGATTTCTACCACCTGGGCAACGTATGAACTTGGAATTAATAATTTTGTGAAAAGGAAATGCCATTGAGCTCAGTCGAGTGAAAGCTAGATAAAATGACATGCATGTACACTTGAAAGTAAGGCCGTCTGGAGTTTTAAATATGCGTAAATACAGTTTTAAAAACATTTTAGAGGAAATTTTTTACTGAGAGAGTTCAAAAAACATGGATAGAAGAATCATTTATCGCAATCGCATGAGCAAAGTAGACATTATATTGTTCATGTGGGCTTTTATAATAAAGTAAATGATAAAAATTCTCATTACTTTTCATGATACACTATTGAAATGAGAGCTAAAACTTACATAAACTCATCCCATGCAACCAAACACACGTGGAATCTAGCATAAAACTCAAATGTGATACGCCCTGGATTCCCATAAACAAGTCATAAGATAAATACTTCTTTTGTGATCATATCAAATAATGAAAGGAATACCAGCTATAACATATCGTTCCTTCAATCTCGTAATGGCATTTACATTCAAATAAAACATGATGCTAATGCTCATAATATTGTAACAGAACATTTGCTCACTCCAATCATTATGCTCTTATATTTATGTATACTCATGATAGTCTACTAACTTTCTCCACTCCTCAAAGGCTATGGCCATGCACATCGTCAGAAATTGTTCAAATATTTGTCCAAGATTAGTCCCAAAAAAGTGGCAAAAAATTATTTACTTTTTTTCTCACCATTCACATTCATTAAGCCTGAAAAAGAATCAACTTAAATCCACCCGATATGCGGATTGTTGTCCATGTCAAAAATTATGAAACCAAAATATAATGACCACCCAATACATAGTAGTGCTTATTTTTAGTCCCAAAAAGTCACGTTATGGAATACTTAAGGGATGACAACTAACTGCAAGATACAAGAAAATTAAATGTGCACGTAAGACATGCACTACTGTAGCTAGTTAGTTAGTATCGTATTTGGATCAAGTTGGGAAACCATGGGTTGATAGAGCATGGAACCTCACAAGACTGCACCATAGTGCCTACAACATGTAATTGAGCTGGGCATGAAAGCGTACATTGAGTACCTTCTCTTTTCTCAGACATGGCTACAAGTACTGTGTTCTACTACGTACTATATCTACTAACTATGCATGCGACTGCGGAATTAATCAGGTCGATAGCAATCATCGCTACTATGATACTGCAGATTGAAACGTTCCCGTTATCTATCATGCTAGCAATAATAACAATAATAGTAATGCCATTTGAAGCCATTTATTTTTCCCTGTTTAGAGAGCAACGGAGATAATATAGCACTATATATCATATCGCACAGTAGTTAGTTAGCATGTTGGTTGGCTAACAAAAAGTTTTGCTTTGGCTTGAGTGAACCTGTCTCCCTGTAAAAGTTAAAGGTATGGATTCTGTGTGTGCTGTATAATAGAATAGTTTCAATTTGATTTAACTGAGGAACAACAAAGGATTCCAAATAAGACAGCTTTCAAGTATCCCTGAGATACAGAGGATGAATTACTTTTTGAGCCTGGAGTACAAAACAGGCCGAGAGAGCTATTCTCAAAGAATAAAATGAATGTATGGATACAACACACTCATTTGTATTTGCATGAATGGATACGCGCTTTCAACTGCAGTTAAGGTGTTCCCATTTTCATTAAATCCCTCACACCTTATTCAAGTACAAGATATGTACTAAATGATAAGTATGTCGATAAGCCTGAATTTGGCGTAAACGATCAATAAAATCTGTAAGCTTCCAGCTAGCTAGAAGCTTACTTTTAATAAGTTTGTTGGGTTTTAATAGCAATGTGTGTGGGGGTTACTCCCGTAAAGAGTCTCAAGGTTTGCAAGTTTTGACTGTGCAATTCTGTTAGTTGTAATGAAAGCTGTGATATGGAACATAAAACGGTGAAATTGTAGCATAAAACATGGCCGGGAAACTTTGACCAAGTAAAAAAAGGACAAGATAAAAAATTCCGCAAATTAAACATTGTAGATACAAAGTTGGCATATTTCAAACTTCCACGCGCAGCAATTCCTTGCTCAGGCAATGAAGCCAATAGTTTTCATACATTAAAAAGAAAACATTGAGTCAGACAACAATGACAGTGAATTGTTGGACCATGAATCCGGTAGTTTATTGTAAGATATGTGTGCATATAGGTAGCCGAAAAAGAAATCCATTTCAACTTGACAGATACTATAAAAGTCTAGGGATCCGCCTCACAGTATTTGGCTTAAGGATAAAATGTTGTGCCACTTTTATCTTTTTTTTATACTCACTAAAACTTCCCCCTTTACTTCTCTCTGTTACCGTTGCGCTCACCCAAGAAAACAAACTTTTCATTTTTACAAAACTTAAAATATACTTCATTTTAACATTCTTTTCCACCAATTCCTTTGTGTTTAATTCGCAAAATCTAAGCAACCGTAGATTTCAGATTCACGCAATATTAAATAACAGCTGCTTCCTTCTCACCAGCAGTAGTAACTAACTAAAGTCAATTATAAAGCAATAAATTTAATTCCTTTTAAACTTACCTATATCTTGCTCACAAATCAAAATCCATATTCATTTAGAAAATCTTTCAAGACGCTTTAAACTAGGGCAATCAAACAGAAAAAAAATCGTTTTTCTTGTATAAAGCTTACACAGTCAGCAAAAGTTGGAATATAAAGAAACTCGTGCGATCTAATCTTATGACAATAAAAGGCACTAAAAACTCTCGGCCTAATTTCCAAGCTTTTTCTAGCTTCCTGTTCTACTATGATAGCTTTCTCTGTGATCATGTGATGCTCTCCTGATCCCCAGACAGGCGATGGAGACTACGAGAGAAAACAATTAGCTTGCTTCCTCAAATCAACTTTCGGATAAACTATAGTGTACTACACTGTACTCTAAAGAGGAAACTCCAAGTGCTCGTATCTGCCACACGTACAACTAAAACTCTATGATATTCTCCATGATACTCAAACCATGCTTTTCCTGTTGAATTCTATGGCTTACAATGTGCAGGGCAAGCATTGTGTTCCGAATGAACACAACAATAACAACTTGTGCAATCTATTCAATTCATTCCAACCGTTCAATTAATCAGGTTCTCCTGGCTGCTGCTATAACTAATAGATCTAGTCACTTACTTTAGTTAGTTAGTTAGTATAGCGATTTTTACGTAGGCATAACATTTTTTGGTAGGACTATACCAACGAAATCATGACACACTGAAAGTGTGTTTTCATTTCCCAAAATCATAAAAAAATCTTTTCGTGTTGACTTTAGTGCTTTAGAAAAATTCCAAAGATAAAGGGACTGTTGACACTTTTTTTTACTCTGGTCTTGCCTCAGACAACAATCCATTTAGTTTGTATGTTTAACAAATTGGTCCAACGGCTCATTATGCGCTCACAGACGTTTAGCAAAGATGAATTTGCATGTATGCAGTAAAGAAAGACAAACAGCCTTTAAGATGTTTTTACAGCCCTGTCAAGCTATCTATAGTGGAGCTTTGATTTTGTCGTAAATCTTTACCTCTAGCTATTCACAAAACGGAAATAACCTTTCATCGTCTCATACGTCTTATGCATTTCTTGCGTTAAAAACTTGATTCTTCGTTATATACTTTAAATACAGTGTTTTAAAACCCATTGATTTTTGTATGTTCATCTAAATAGTTATTGGCACTTACTTACTGTTAGTTTGCCCGGCCAGCCATATTTATGTAACTATAAATATGCATTACTTTTTTATCGACAATGAAAATAGAATGATATGTATGCTGCAGATGCTGCTTACAATTTAGTTTCAAAAAAGAAATAATTCCTTACTTACCAAATGTAGTCAGTTGAATTTGGGTTACTTGGTTGTACCCCATTCTACAGTAGTATCTGGAAGACAAAAAATGTATCATTAGAATTTCGTGCGTCAAATACACTATATAGTTGGGTAAGAGGCCCAACTATTGTCAAAGTTGCGACATTATGAACAACAATAAATACAATGTATACAATTTCACATCTGCATGACATTACATAAAAAGACGGCAAGTTTTGACGAGCGATGAACCAAGTTATACAATTAAGTTTGCAATTTTCTTTACTTATTCAAGTCAACTTGTCGACCGAGCACTTGACTCAAAAAGAATTAAATTACATCATTGCATACATAAAGTTGTATGCTAGAATAAGTTTGTCCAATGGTAACTAATGGTTCTGAAGATGGATGTAATTTCCAAGCATAACTTTTCAATAATGAGTGACTTTATTTTGTATGCATAAAAGCTATTTGATGGAACTTGAGGCCCTCAACTGGAATCGTTGTAAAGAAACTAACCGTGCATCTGCTCGTATTTTCTAAAGTGTATACTCTTATGCACACACGTATTGAAACAATGAATGTTCCTGTCTATAGAATGAATCCAATCATGTAATAATTTTATATTTTCACACATTTAACAAAGGTTTCAACAAGACGACTATTTTTCCTTTTAGTCGACAGCTTGTCAAAACCATTCAATGTACTTTTGCATTTAAAACGATTGAATTCCTATACAGCAAATTGGTATTCACAAGGAATTTTTCGTTGAGTAAACAGAACGGCATTGTTACACTTTTGTTCACAGGAATCACATTTCCATTCCTATAATTAAAAACCCTAACTAAAACTGTCATCACAGAATTCAAGACTGAAACAATACAATCAACCCAAACAAAAGTTCTTATCACAGTGCAAACCAAACTTATTGAATGAGCCCGCAACAATATTTGAACCCTCTATTGTCAAAAACAGACAGATAAAAACTAGCTTTGACAAAATTTAGAAATTCTAAAATGTTTACCAATTCCAGATTTTCCTGTCATCAAAATAAACTGAATAAATACTAACTAAATTTTAGTCAATGACTCCAAAGGTAAACTGCCCGTTTATGTTTTGTATGCACTTCATAAATAACGTGAAGTAATCCAAAGCTTAAAGCCTTAAATATTGGTAGATTCTCCCTTTAAACTCGTATATTATCACCCCATGTCCAAATAACAATGACTAGCGGACCACAAACCCGAGTCCATTCATTTTAAAACCCTATGCATACTGCTGACTGTGAGTTAGTTAAATAGTTCATGTAGTAATTGTTATCAATAGATTGTTGAAAGAGGCCCGTACCCCTGCAACTGGCTTGAATATAAATGGTAGATTTCACAAGCAGATTATTGGGATTGCTATTCCATAGCCAGCCAGTTCAGACACACAACTAATTCAATATGGGCCAAAAAGAGTATACGGATGGACACAAAGGATGAGCCACCATGCTGTCTCATCAAATCAAACTTTCATTCTGACTCCATGACAGATATGGTGGCACCATGCTAGACTCACTCAGACAATCCTATCATCAGGAAATACGATTTTTTACACTTCAGACACTGTCCAAATTGGTCCAAGTAGAGTAAACAATGTTGATATTACTTTCGCAGCTCATAGTATATGACATATAGATTTCAGTTTTCATTTTATGATACCCAATCACAAACCATAATCCTTATTTTGTTTTTTAATGAACAAAAATAATATTTTAGTTGTTTGAAAACAAATCTTAACAATTCTTGCATGTATTTATGTTCTTTTATGTTAATACAACGGTTTATAGGTAACATGATGGTAATACCATGATAAAAATAGCAATACAATATTTCAAATATCATTTTCGGGATGCTGGGATTACGTGTGTAACAGCCTTGGAGCGTACTAACTAAATTAATTGAAAGTTATGACTGAGGTTTGCCTTTTTAAATCAATAGCAGAATTGTATACAATCCAGACAAAAATAGGGCTCATTAGAAGATCCAATAAGAAAACAAAGCCTTTTAACTACATATGATGATCTCAAAGGATAAATCGACCTTGAGCTGCTCACAACATTATGATGCAAATAGAAAACTAGAGCCCACACAGCCAATAGCAGACTGTTATGACTTGTTGGATTACGTAAAGCTTTTAGAAAAGAAACTCTCTGTGATCTTTGGCTCACCCAAATTGATGAAGAAGGAGCCCAAGTAGCTTTAAAGTCTACTCAAATGAGATAGAAAACAGACAAGGCGTAGCTAATGTGAGTTGGTAAAAGTTACAACAAGCAAAACTAAAAGACCTGTTCCACTTTGTCAAAATGGTCACACAGCGGACGGGTGAGGCAACTCACCTGTGCTACTTTATCTATTTATATGCTGGATGGGTTCCATACGTATAAGTCTACTCTCCTGGAAAACGTTCCTGTCCGGAGCAAAATTGCATATTAAAATTTTGAACCTTTTGTTGGACCCGACATTGTGTATAAAGAATGGAGAGCTCTCCTCATATCACCACAGTATCTAAAAGTAAATATGATTTAGAGTTGTGGGATGATTTACACCGACGTTAATTTCTTGTGTAATACCACTTTCCGAGATACCTAACTCATGGGGAGAAAAAGTGGCGGAAATACCTATGTTATACAGAACTTTAAGTGCACGTGCTTTTTTTTCTTGTTTAGGAGATGGATCGATAATCCACCTCACAGGAAAAAACATATACCACTTTACTCGTTTCCCCATTTTTTTCTTTAGCAGTTTCCTCAGTTTAATCCCATATCGGCCTTGTCCCAGCCCGTCATTTCATAATGAAGCCACCATCAGGGAATGAGTGTGTGACCAGCTGACACAATCATATCACAATAATGGTAATGATAAATATAGTAAATTGGTCGCAAAAAACACGAGTCCGTATGTCTTTCTAACCAGTACGACTCTACGAATAGGTTTAAAGGAGCTAATATACTCATGTTTTAAAGGAGAACGACAGAGAAATAAAAAAAACAAGCCGTCATGTCAACAAAACAATAGTAGTTCTTTATTACAGTTGATCCTGGCATCTTAAGAACAAAAATTTTGTGAAGTGAGAAGAAACAAATGTGTTATTTGGAACAACAACAACAAAAAAGTGATCTTGGTTCATGCAACACACTTAGTGACACTATTACTGTCAGGATCCAATTTTTACTTTAAATGTAGAGCGGCTAGAGTGAATTATTTATAAAAATGTATCTTATATGGCATCCACACTGACTATACTAGTCTATTTAATGTATGTACATTCATGTGGGAATATAAAACAACATTGCACTTACATTCGGTGCCAGTTCGATTTAAAGTGAAGGGAGCAAAAGAGTGCAGAGGAAAAGAAATGTTGTTTGAAAAAAAAACCTTCCTTTTCATCCACCCAAATTATTCGACTCCTTCACATAAGTTTTACACTTGATCATTTCTGATTCGTCCCTTTTCCCAGAGCAGCTCACCTTCATCTTATATTTCTAGATTCGATGGAGAGCTACTACTATATACTACATTCATGTGCGTGCCTGCTTTCTCCCACAGTGTATATTGTTTGTTTGACCCAGTTGAGAAAAATTGTCGCATGGCAAATGGGATGCAGTGAGATGGAAACACTTAATGCATCGATACATTGGAGTCAGAAAAAAAAATTATGATGTCATTCATTTATTATCTGGTAAAAATCTATTGAGCGGTACATCTGAACTCTCAGATCTATCTGTCAGATTGGCGCATAAAAGTCTCTCTTCCCATGATCTCCAAGTCTTTTCAAATTGATCTGCCGATAAGATCTAGGGACTGAAAACGCATGGAAATCAGGAGAGAAAAAAATCTCTCAAGTCTAACCCATAGATCATCCACAGCTCTGATGTATACGATACATATGAACTGAGCAGTGGGGCAATAAATTCACTGACCAATAGGATTTATACCACTATGGCTTCAAGTGAATGCAAACTGTAACTTCTAATCAAAAGGATATAGAGGGTACAAGTCAGGCCAAGCCGTCCAAGCACAAGACAAATATGATGCTAGAACACTTTCTACTCTCTTTTCATTTACGTATAAACATAAATGGATCCCTATGGGATTCCCGGGAAAAGTTTCCTACAGACTTGTGACATATTATCATAATACACTCACTCCCACGATAATGATGAACGAGGCAGAAAATACAACACATTATATAAGGGAGAGAACATGGCATCATTATTATGCTCTTTGTCGCCACCATGTATGACATAGTTCATGTTGGGACCAAAATTATGAGCTATAGCGATACAAACTGCCACACATTTATAGCGCAAATAAGCCCGAGCGATAAAGAACAATGGATAAATAAATGCTACCCTAGAGACTTATAAATAGAAGGTCAACTTAGAGCTCAGGGCTCATAGTGACACTTAAATTGTCAATTTCTACCTCATTGCAAAACAAATGAGCTCACATGGGTTCACACACTACTACAGCAAGTGCAGGTTGGCCCTTTTCTTGTGCGCAATGAAATTACCATTTTCTTCTTTAGTAATTTTTTTAATGTGGGACATTATATAAATGCTATGGGGATCCTCGCTTTCATTTCCTGCGATAATGATCGCCAAGACATCTATGAAATTCATGAGCCTCCATTAAAATCACATATACCAGTTTAATTAGTTCAAGGATAATACATTTTTTATTACACATATAAATCACTTGAGACTGTCACCAGTGATATTTCATAAAGATGTGTTTCAACACTTGACAAACAACTAATGGGTATCTCCACTGTCATTATTATAGACTCATCATATTTCAAGCTTTAGGTAGGATCCATTTTTCAATTTAATTTGTTGTCAATAGAGCCCTTTCATTAGAAAATCTTGGAACTGGGCGACCTCAGCTTGGGGTTTAAAAATCAGGAAACATACTCTCAACATCTCAAGTAGCAATACAAGTGGCCACAAACAAACTCTGATGATGATGTTCACAAACTAAGGTTTTCATAAACGAGAAGTATTACAGACTACTAATACTCGAGACGCAGCCAGTCCAAGGAAGTGGAGAAGGAAGGGAATGGAGAAACTTGCTATTTTGTGGTTGACTTGGTTGAGTAAACAACCATTTAAGTGAGAAACACTAGCTGCTCCATAAATTTCCGTAGGATACACACTAAAGATTAATGACCAAAACTAAAAACACGAAAAGTATTAAGTTCGTAGATGGCATGATGTTTTGTTAAACCATCCAGTTCTTTCTTAAATCAACAACATGGCATTTTCCAGAGGCTACAAAAACCAAGTGAGTCGGAGCACTCACTTATTGACACCGTTACTAATTGCGCAAGGTAAACAAAAGGAAAAGGACTGCAAAAGTAGTCCACCAAACGGCAAAGTCATGTTCCAAAATAAACTCCCTCCCTGACTCACTCTGGCTAAGAACTGAGCAAGCTAAAAATTGTGAGACTTTCCTTTTAATTCCCAGCCACATATAATTTTTGTCCGTTTCCACAAACTGTGGGGGAATCCACAACCGAAAACCATTTCTTGCAAAAAGGTTCAGTGCCTCAGGATATAGCTCACAAGTAGCAGTTTCCATATATTATACATATACACAACCTACAAACTATAACTATACATCCCGTACCAATGTGTGTATACCAAGTTGTACTAACTAACTACTATAGCCAACTATGTAGTAAATCCACACCACTCCTTTGGCTCCCAATCATGTGGTCAGCATTAAAGTTTAAAGTCATGACTTGTCCATTCTTTCTTTGAAATCACAGAAGTCACGAATAAGTGGTGAGCCAAATAACTTTCTCTTCCACTCGTGTACAAAAAAAAGGTGGACATGAATGGGTTAAGTCGGTCGGCTTTGGGTCCCATAAATGTCGCCAAAATGGGAACAACATATTTTCATAATTAAAATAAACGCCATTGTCCACCCACTAGGGAGAAAGATTAGTTTCTTTCTACATACGAAACTATGGGACAAGAATCTTTCAGTGCTCACCACAGACTCTTTGGGTGAACACATTTCCAGTCTTTTAGTCTTTACTTGGTGTGAAGATATGGTGAGAAACTTGAGACATAAACATGCCCTGTTGCTGCCAACTAGGACAGCATGAATGACACTACTACTTACTTTTCCACATAGCCAGAGTAGTGGTATACATATACAGTCTATACGCAATGTGGACTTGGTTCCCAGTGTGTCAACCAATACAGTAAACTCGGCACAGTTTCATCCTGTATCTTATTACAACGGCTAGTGAGATGCTCTTAAGTGTACAAAAGACGTGCTACATAAATTCATGAGCAACAAAAATCTAAGCAGGCTCTCATTTTCTCGCAACTAGTATATAGTTACAAATGCACTTATGTATGTATGTGCCCACTGTGTCTTTTTTTTTTGAACACACAAACCTCACCACAACTAAATAGTAGTGACTAAAAAATTTGCCTGCTTTTGACAGCTGTACATAGTTTGCGGTGAAAGAACACAACGTTTCACAAAGAGAAATGGGAAAACAAAAGAGTGGAGTTTACTTGCTCATTCGTAGTAAATTAGAGCTCTGTGTCAAGATTAAATATCATGTTGTTGGTAAACAAGTTGCCATCCTGGAGTTGTTATTCTGCACTGCATTAAATTTGTGGGTCGCAAATCACAAGGCAAAGAGAAAACAATGTTGCGGTCAATGTAATAACTGTGGTGCTGACAATCCTTTCAATGATTTTTCCAAAACAAGGGTTCAAAGTGCTCATCATATATTTGCGGGACTTTTTGGTCCCATATATAGTATGGGCTCTATTTATGAGAAAAAAAAAGTAAAATAGTGCACAAAGGAAGAAGTTACTTTGATACTGGCAGCCAAATATAGCTGAAATGAGAGATTGGACTTTCCACCTGATTTTTACCGCATTTTTACACATGTAATGAAAGTAGGGATGGCCATTTTACAGTGGTTTCTATAAATGAAGTACATCCAACTGCATCATCACGTAGTGGCAATCTAGACAGAATTTTATGATCCATCAGTGGTGGAAAACGCTCATAAATTCACTATCAAATCTTTCTTTCTGATAATACTGACCTACTAAAATGACTTTGATGAAGACCATCAAAAGCTCTTGCTTTTTCATACAATAAAACAGCTTTTAGTTTCATTGCCCACCGTTTGCAATGAAAGACTAAAATAAACGACTGTATCAAAGTATTTATGAGCCAGTAAGTTCAATAAAGTAATAAAACTTGAAATATTATGCAAAATGTATATGACCCAGCGTACAGGGTGTACACACAGCATTAATAACCAAAATTGGAAGCTTTTCAGCTTTGAACAAACACAAACTTTTTACAGTTGCTATTTCCATCCATCCGATTTGTGACTATTTCGCAATTAACAAAACTGTTTAGTCTGTAATTAATCATTGCATTGTAAGAATCCTTGCACAAGTTCCAATGAATAACCCAACTCATAACGTGGTTATTTTAATTACCACCGTCTAATAATATTTTAGCACATCTTTGATTCTTGCTCTTGCTCTTGACAACAACAAAAGCAAGTTACAGCTCGGATTCCAAAATTTAATTAAATCTAAAAGAACTGAAAATCGATATTCAAGACATTGTAATGAAAAGGATTTCTGTCCACTCAGTGCATTGTTGATGTTGAACCGACAACAATGCTTCATTCTGCACGAACCACTAACAAAAACCAATGTACACGAGTGAGTAGTGAAAAACACATCCAAATAAAAAGAGCCATTGTGCCTTATAAAAAGCATGTACAATACATGTAACCACAAAAACCTGAGCATTTGATCTTGTCACGGAAATTACAGGTTGTAAACAAATACATTGTGGCAGTCCAACTGCGGCCTATCACAAAGCTCATGCACCATTCAATTCGCCCATATAATATGCAGGGAACATAAAAACACAAAACGTTGCACAGATGAGCAAAAAAAAAGTAGTAAACTAAATCGAATCTGAATGCGCTACTGTAGTTGTGTTGTATTTTACAGATAATAAACAACCGGCTTGGATTTTATTCCCAGTGGCACACACAAAGAATCATGTATAGAATATTTTGGAGCAATACTACTAAAAACTTGAGGACATCAAATGGAAAAGGCTTACAGATGACGACCACTGAAAGCTTACACGCATACTTTGTTATTAGATGTCTATTTCGGCGGATCGCCAATTTTTCCTTTCTTTCTCATCTGAGCACTTGCCGGATAACTGTGAAATTAAAACCCCATGGTTTCTCACTATCCATTTTCAAAGGTCCATCCTGATCCATCTTTAAATCATTGTCTCACATGAATGGGACATTCTTCAGAATGAGATCAAAAGTGTGCATTACGGTCCCTACAACCAGCGACTGGTGTGCGTTGGAAAAATTTCAGCGAATTACAGACCCAAAGTGATGTTCTGCGAGGTAACGATGTCGTTTGGCTTCTCGTAAGCACAAGATTACTCTCGTTGTTTTTATCCCAGACTCTTTCCCAATTCGGATGAAATCAAGAATTTATTTATCCTTTATACTGCATCGTGACGACGGCAAATGCTCTTATGTCCAGGATGCAGGCCAAGAGATGTCACAGGGAAAGGACCACCATTTGAACACTGCTCACTCATGGTGTGGTGCATTCCGACCATTTCATTTTCTTGACTGCAGTCTTTGTCCTCAAGATTAGAGTGAAGAGTACGCACATGTGTGCAAGCATCACACATTTTTGCATTCCATGTGTGCGTAAAATTTTATGATGGCAACAGAATAAGCGACCATATATAGCTGCTACCATAGTAGTTCAGTCCACAGTATAGTCAGTAGTTACTGCTGTCAAATAAGCAGTCTTAATGATTTTTCAATGTTATCGACTTCCGTGACTTTGCTCTGCATGCCAAAAAAAGTTATCTGCAGGGCAATTCATATTGATGTATGTCCTGACTGACTACCGTGGAAAGCCATTCCTCCCAGTTCAGGAATCACGATTCACAATGTATTGAAGCTCTAACTTCCATGTATCTTTTATTGCATCAAGCAAGTCAAAAGAAAGAATACATCGTTTACTTTATCACAGTATGGATCGCCAACTCATGTTCACTTCTAGATGAGTTCATAAATTCAGTCGTAAAATTAATGAATTGATGGCCATCTGAGAGAAAAAAACTAATTGCAGGTTTAAAATGAAAGGTCCAGCAACGCCGCCGTAAGGGAGCCTAATGAATGCCCGATTTTTTGTCCAGATAAGCAGTTGCTCCAAGATATTTCATTTCCATATGCTTGTGCCCTATAATTCATCACTTTTACAACTAGATTACATTACATGGAGGGAGAAAAAGTGAAAGGGAAATGAAAAATTGCATGTCACGTTCCAACTATTAAGATCTTAAATGCAAATGACCTTATCGTGTCCGCTTTCCCCCAATTACATTGTTACTGTTAGCTACATGGCTCACTCACCAACTATAAACTCAAGTATTTACAGCCCCTAAACATAATAAAAACGTCAAAATATGTTACCATCGATTCACAATTCACTCTTAATATCAAAATAAAAAACAACAATTCCTTATTCAACGCAAAAACATTAGCAACAACTAAAAAACTATGCAAAAGATTACTTCCCATGCCGGGAATCGAACCCGGGCCTCCTGGGTGAGAGCCAGGTATCCTAGCCACTAGACCACATGGGAGTTCCTATTCTCCACTCGACACAACCACGTTCCAGTGCTACCGCTTGCTTGTTTGCAGCATATTGCTTGCAAGATGTCCTGATCAGCTAACTTTGTCATCTAACTAACTAAGTAAGAAGTGTTTACTGTTCAAAACTGCATTCATTCAACGGCCTTACTGCTTTACGAATTCCCTGTAAGTTACTCATTATGCAATATGCAACCAAAGTTATCAACCAACATTTCATCGCGCAAACTATCAACTAACTAAAAGCATAAAATATTGGAAAGATAACCCTTTGATCTCATCGTGATTATAATACAGTAGTTAGAATACAGTTCCCGTCCATCCTAACTTGAACTGCAAATATTTACTGAGAACAGTGATGGACTTGCACTTTATGAAAAATGAATAGACGTCTAGTTGTATGAATGTAGTATATCATGTATTCATATTGCTTAAACATGACAAAAGAGAACAGTTATCCACTTTAAGAGTGTGGGATTCTTTCTAACTAACTGTTTTTTCTATAGTTTCTATAGCAGGGCATTAGTTTTCAAAAATTTGGTAATTTAAAGAACTGAGCGTCCAAATAGTAAATTATTAACAGTTGAATTATATAGTACTTGTCGTTTATGAATACATTTAAAAGATGCTCTATCCGATTATAATTTATCAGGCATTTTGTGTTTCCCTGTGCCTTGCTTGCACATAAGTGCATGGAGATTGAAAAAGATGCAATTTTCACCCTCACATAAATAAGAACTGGCATAAATTGAAATGACTGCAGTGGAGCAAAAAGTAAGGAACTAAGCTCTATATAGAGTGTAAACTTTTATGCCGGCTTTTTAGACTTGAGGACAAATATGATTTCTCTTTTAACTTCCTAAGTTGCCTACACCATTTGTGAGCACATACGGACACGTATTTACGCAGTCAGTTATTTTTAGTCTATTACACAACAACTACCAAATGCACAGTTTGGTCTCAAAGCCTCCAAAACAAGTGATGCACACGGACTGTATTAGCCTAGCTCCGTCCTATACTTATGTACAGTAGCACACTTTAATGCACTACAAGAGGTAAAAGTTTTGACTGTTCTATTTCTCTCACTCTCTTGACTTGAGCATTGCTTATGTTTAATGCCACAGTGTGCATTCTGTAGTCCGCGCTTTTCTCTCTCTTATGCTGTACAGTTAGTTATACCCGTATGCTGGTCCATACATGCTGTGACTGGCTACTGAGGAATTTTCTCCTCGTTTGCTCTCATTTTATAAGCCATTTTTTATGACTTTCTCTCTCTCTCTCTCTCTCTTTTCTCTTTGAGTCACTTTCTTTTTATTCCCTTCGTACTCTTCAACCTCATGTGTTTTACGACGAGCTACTCTTCTCTTTTGTTTTGAATTTACTTTCACATTTCCACTCTAAACAGTGTCTTCACCGTGAAAGTGAAAAAGGGGGAATGCTTCAAAAATGAAAATGAAGGAAATACAACTTTTTCTCCTCCTTTTCGCGCTCTAGTTCTTGAAACTTGTTATAATTCAGTCAATTCACCTTGACGGCATTATGATTTATTGTTACTTTTTTCATTCCCTTTATGTACTCAGCTAAAATGTATATAACGAGAAATGAGTTACTGTGTTGTGCATCTATTTATAGTTTAAGTGCATTAGTTAACTCCAAATACAATTTATGAATATTTTCTTGCTGAAAATGTTATATGGGTTTTTGTCAAG
>Ga0210040_10004901_pt1 | contig 17229 bp, 15 predicted proteins | sample CryGeyCG12114_NA_FD_185462 | JGI IMG/M metagenome (GOLD analysis project Ga0210040, IMG submission 185462) | Groundwater microbial communities from aquifer - Crystal Geyser CG19_WC_8/21/14_NA (SPAdes) (version 2) | ecosystem: Environmental > Aquatic > Deep subsurface > Groundwater | place: USA... | reverse complement strand
CCGCTGCGTCCAATTACAGCCTGCACTTCGGCAATTACGGAGGATTGCCCGTCAAGATCGCCTACGCGGTATTCGGCCTGGCACTCACGGTGGTTGCCGCCACGGGCGTATATATCTGGCTCGGCAAACGCAGGCGCCGGGGCATCGCCGAACCGCAGCTCCATGCAGCCTGGAGCGCCATCGTATGGGCCTCGCCCGCAGCCTTGGCCCTCACCCTCGCGGTGCGGCTCACCTTCGGCAATTCAGCTCCCTTCGCGATGATTTTCTGGGGGGTGCTGGCACTATCCGTCGCGGGAGCCATCCTGGCTGCGAGCCGTGCGGCGCCTCTATCCCGCCCGGCCATGCCTGCGCACCAGCACGATGGGTGAACGCTCAGAGGGACGACCGCATGACGGTTCTCCCAGGACTGACGGCCACTCTGCGGGTGCACCGGCCACGAGCATTGCGCCTCACCGGCCGCTCTCTCGTCGGGTGCTCTGTTGAGATTGGCTGAGTCACCGACTAGTTTAAGAGGATATCAGCCCCAGCGCCGGTATTCGCATGTGCCCTACGGACCTTCGAGCGAGCGATCCGCCAGCACGCATAGGCACAGACTGCTAATGACGATTGTGGCGGCACCCTCGTGTTCTTCGCCGAGCTCGTGCAGGCCTCGCTACTGGTCTGGTCTGGTCTGGCCAAGGCTCAGTCTTACTGACGAGATCGAATCAGAGTTGATTCTCACCAGGCTACATACGCGCGGGCCGGTTCGCGACGATCAGGCCGATCAGCGTGATCGTGCTCGCCGCGAGCACTGCGAGTGCCGCGCCGGCGGCGGCGAATGACTCGATCAGCCACGGGAGCGCAGCCAGCGCCAGCAGCGTAGGGACCCCACGCAGGGCGAAATTGCGCAGCGCATGGCCGCGCGCCAGCAACAGCGCCTCGAGGCTGGCACCGGCAAGCTCGAGCGCGGCCGCGGCGGTGAGCAGGATCATCGGGATGTAGGCGGGCAGGAACTCCGCGCCGACGATGATCGTGATCACCCACTGCCCAGCGACCAGCGCCAACACCATGGCAGCGAGCCCCGTGAAGATCGCGATCCGGGTTATGCGCGAGGCGATGTCGCGCGCCGCATCGCGGGACCGTACTAGTTCGGGATAGGTCGCGCGCAGCAGTGCTTGGCCAAGCTTGAGCAGCCCCTCCCCGAGCTGCGCGGCGACGCGGTAGAAGCCGGCCAACGCGGCACCCCCCAAAGCGCCGACGAGCAGCACCAGCACTTGCCGCGAGGTGATCGCAAGCGTGCCTGACAAGCTTGTGCCGAGCACGAAGCGCCACGCCTCGCGTTCGCGCGATGGCAGACGCAAGAGACTGATGCGGGCGAGCGGGATTGCCTGGGTGCGCGCGGCCTGCCACCAGTAGATGACGGCCGTGCCCAGTTCGGCCAAGCCCCACACAAGGAGAAAAGCCGCGATGCTCGGCGCGGCGGCAGCAACGATCACGGCGCCGATCGCGCGAATGATCGAAGTCGCGGCATCGGCGGAAGCAGCGCGGCGGAACTTGTCGTGCAGGCGCAAGATGCCGGTAGGGGTCGAGCGGATGGCGAGCAGCGAAACGATCGTGAAGCCGAACGCCTCGCCTCGCAAATCCTGCCGCACCGGCAGCCAGTCGCCCGCCAGCGCGAGGAGGAGCGCCGCAATCCCGGCCCCAGCGAGGACGGAAACAATGTCCAGCGCCAGCGCAAAGCCGGTTGCATTGGCGCGCATGCCCTCCTCCTGACCCCAGCGCACGATTGTTTGCCAGGTCTGAAAGTTGACGAGGCCTACCAGCGCTTGCGCGAAAGTCACCACCAGGATGAATTGGCCAAATCCGCTCACGCCCAAGGCCCGGGTGGCGAGCGCGAGATAGACCAGGCTGAGCACGGCATTGATCCCGCGAGCGCCCATGAGCCAGCCGGTATTCTGCAGGGCACGCGCAATCATGCGCCGGCCATTGCCGCATGTGTCAGGCAATTGCAAAAGGGGGCGTACGGCGGCTGCGTCCGGCTTGCCGAGCGGGAGAAACTGTGATGACCATGGCCAATGCGCGCCTCGCCTTCGTCAAGCTCAACGTCGACGAGATCGATGCGGCGCTCGCCTTCTGGCGCGCGGCTTTCGGTTTCGAGGTGGCAGCTACCTTCGACGAGCCGGACTTCCTCGAGCATATGCTTACGCTGCCTGGCGAAGAGCAGGGCCTTAGTCTGATGCTGGTGCAGCCAAGACCGCCGCGCGACGTATCTGTCGGTCCGGGCCATGGACCGGTCGGAATCGTCTGCACCGACATGCAGGCCAGCTTCGCCCGCGCCGTAGAAGCGGGAGCGCGCGTGTTGCTCGAGCCCTTTGCGGCGGGCGGAGCGACCGTGGCCGTCCTCGCGGCACCGCAGGGTCACGAAATCGAACTGGTCGAGCTTGTCGCCTGAGCTTGCCGCCCGGCTGGCGTGCCGCGCTAGGCGGGCAGCGGCTGCGCCCGGTGCGAGCCGATGGCGCCGCGATTGACCACGCCCAGCAGGAAGATGAGCCCCGCCACCACCACGGCGGGAATGGCGATGAGCGCCATCACCGTCTGCAACGGCATGAACAGCTGCAGCGCCGCCGCTCCCGCCCAGGCGGGGATGACGATGCCTGATATGCGTCCCCAGCCACCGGCCCAGCCGATGCCGCTCGAGCGCATTTCAGGCGGGTAGCCGAGCGTCGCCAGCGTGTTGATGCCGGTCTGCCCTCCGATCTGGGTATATTGCCAAGCGATCATGGCGACGAGGAAGGCGCCATTACCGAATGGCAACTGGCCCATGAAATAGAGCGCCACTGCATCGACGAGGAAGAAAGCCGAGATCAGCCAATAGGGGTTCACCCGGTCGAGCAACCATCCCATCGTCAGCGTTCCCGCCGCGCCTCCTGCAAACGAGATCATGGCGAGGATGGCGAATTCCTGGATCGGTATGCCGCCCAGTTCCTGGAAGAAGGTGGGCAGCCAATTGGCGAGCAGCGCGATGTTGCCGAGCGCGAGGAAGCAGGCGACCCAAAGGATCAGCGTCTGCGTGAGGAAGGGCGGTCGCAACAGGGCCAGTGGGCCGAACGACTTTCCGGAAGGACGGGCATCGTTGGCATGGAACGCCTCCCCGCCATAAATCGGCTGATGCGCGTCAAGCAGGAGGATGGTTTCGGGGATTTTGGGATCGGCCGGATTGCGCGCCAGGCGAAAGGCTATCGATTCGGGCACCAGCAGCAGGAGCGGCAGCGCCAGGAAGCCGAGCGCGCCGCCGACCCAGAAGCCGATCTGCCACCCGTAGAGATCCAGCAGCCAGGCGGCGATGACCCCGCTTGCAGCCGAACCGGTCGAAAAGCCGACGAGCGCAATGGCCATGAAGCTGGCGCGCCGCCGCTTGGGCGTCATCTCGGACAATAGAGCCAGGGCGATGGGCAACATGGCGGAAAAGAAGATGCCTGAAATTCCACGCAAGATGGACATCTGCGTGACCGTCTCGGCATACGCCGCGGCGATAGAGAGCACGCCGAAGCCTCCGGCGCACAGCGCGAGGACCGGTCGGCGCCCGACCTTGTCGGCCAGCGGCGGCATGATGAACGCGCCGATCGCCATGCCGACATAAGTCCAGAAGATCACGTCCCGCATCTCGACCGGCGAGACATTGAGCCCTTCCGCAATCGCGGGCAGGATCTTGCCGAAGAAATACATGTCGAAGCCATCGATGAACAGCACCATCGCGCAGACCACCAGCAAGGTGATCTCGCGGCGGCCGATCGGCCGTTCATCGATGAATTGCGCTACGTCGAAACGTCGGTCGCTTGCTTGGGCTTGCGCCATTGTCCTCTCCGCTGGACTTGTATTTGCACCGGAGAGTGACGCGTCAGCCCGATTTCGTCAATCGACCGCTTCCACCTCCGGCTGCGGATGATGCGGCACAAGGATCATGGTCTTGCCCTCCACCCGCCATGAAGCGAGGCGCGAGAGCAGGTTCATCCCCATGACATTGGTCCGCCCCAGGCCCGGCGCTATGATCGCATCCAGCCCGCGCGCAGCGACATTACCGAAGCGCAGCTCGTCGATCGAGGTCATCTGGGCGGCGATCGGCCCGTTGGCGGTCTGCATCATGATCGGTAAGCCGCCGCTGCGCCCCTCCAGACCGGCCGCTGCGGCCGTGTCGGGAGAAACCGCAGTCACAGTAGCGCCTGTGTCGACGAGGAAGTTGGCCGGGGCGCCGTTGACCATGGCATTAAGCCAGAAGTGCCCGTCCCGCGCCATTTCCACGCGGGTCTCCCCGCCTTCCACCACTTGTTCGGGCAGGCCGAGCTGCGGAACCGCCATCTCAAAGCGCGGGTCCATGCGCGAGACCTGCAGCACGACCAGCAGCAGCACGCCCATGAGGCCGAGCGTGCTGACGGTGCGCATCAGCCGCCCCAAACCCGGCGCGCGGCGTATGACGAACGACCCGAGCAGCCCCAGCGCCATGGCGCCGAGCGCGGCCATCAACAGGCTCGATTGCGGCAGTTCGCGCAGCGAATGCACGATTTGATCCCAGACGGGCGCGAGGTCCATACCGCTCATATAGGCGATGCTTGACGTGTTTGCGATGCGTCGCTTCACGGGACTGCCGGCTGCGCGTCGGGATCAGTGCTGGTGAGATGCGTGCTCGATCAGCTGCCACGCAAAAAGGCATTTACTCGACCGATCCGAAGGCCTTGCCGCGCACGCCCTGCGTCGGCCCAGCGGCACCTGGGTTCAGGGCGCATCGCGTGGTGGTGTCGCCTCTGCCAGGATCAGCGAGAAGCGACCCTCCCCATCCAGCCAGCGTTCGACAGGCGTCCAACCGCCCGCGAGCAAGAGCAGGTTCTGGCTGCGGCGATCGAACTTGTGGCTGTTCTCGGTGTGGATCGTCTCGCCCATGCGCATGGTGAAGCGCCGGCCCGAAACCTCGAAGGCGATATCCTCGCGCGCGACCAGGTGCATCTCGATGCGGGCGAACGTGTCGTTCCAGCGCGCCTCGTGCGACAGGCTGTCGACCGGAATGGTCCCGCCGAGCTCGCGGTTGATCCGGCTCAGAAGATTGCGGTTGAACGCAGCGGTTACACCTGCCGCATCGTCATAGGCGGCCTCCAGCACCGCTGCGTCTTTGATGAGATCCATGCCGATGAGAAGGTGCGAACCCTCGCCCAGCGTCTCCTTCATGGAGCGCAACAGGTCCACTGCGCTGCGCGGAACCAGATTGCCGATCGTGGATCCCGGGAAGAAGCCGAGCTTGGGAGTATCGTCCACTTCTTGAGGAAGGTGGACGCGCTTGGTGAAATCGGCCTCGACCGGATAAACCGGCAGGCCGGGAAACTTGACGGCGAGCTCTGCCGCCGCGGTGCGCAGGAAATCGCCCGCGATATCGAGCGGCACGTAGGCGGCCGGGCTGATGGCGCTGAGAAGGAGCGGTGTCTTGACCGACGATCCCGATCCGAACTCGACCACCGCCCGCCCCGCCCCGATCAGCTTGGCGAAACGGGCACCATTGGCCTGAAGGATCTCGGTCTCGGCGCGGGTGGGATAATATTCGGGAAGCCGGGTGATCTCCTCGAACAATTGCGATCCCGCATCGTCGTACAACCAGCGGGCGGGCGTCGCCTTTTGCGATTGGCCGAGGCCCGCAAGAATGTCGGCGCGAAAGGCGCGATCTATGCCTTGAGCGTCGAGCTCGACGAGCCTTATGTCCCTGTTCGCCTCCATCACTCAGACATCCCGCGCCAGACGCAGGCCGGTGAACTGCCAGCGCTGGTGAGGGTAGAAGAAATTGCGATAGCTCGGTCGCGAATGCCCGCGCGGGGTCGCGCAGCTGGCGCCCCTGAGCACGACCTGCCCGCACATGAACTTTCCGTTATACTCGCCAACCGCGCCTTCAGCCGGGCGGAAGCGCGGGTAAGGCAGGTAGGACGAACGGGTAAACTGCCAGCAATCGCCGAACAGCTCGCCAGTGCCGACGGGCACCGGCGGAACGATGGCGCCATCCAGCATTTCGAGCTGGTTGCCGGCATGCGCCTCGAAGCCGGGCGTGTCCTGGCCGCGGGCGATGGCCTCCCATTCGAACTCGGTCGGCAGGCGCGCACCGGCCCAAGCGGCGTAAGCATCGGCTTCAAAATAGGTGATATGCGTCACCGGGCGGTCGGGATCGAGCGCCTGCCAGCCCTGATGCGTGAACTCCTCCGGCCCGTCTCGCCCCTCCCGCCAGTACAAAGGCGAGCGCTGTTGACCCTGCTTGACCCAGCCCCACCCGTCGGAAAGCCACAGCGCGGCGGTTTCATATCCGCCATCGGCGATGAAATCGCACCACTCGCCATTGGTGACCAGTCGATTGGACAGCTCGAACGGTTCGAGCAGCACCCGATGCACCGGTCCCTCATTATCGAATGCGAAGCCGGGTGATTGGTGGCCGATGCGGGCGATGCCGCCCGGATGCGCGAGCCAGCCGTCGGGCTGCTTTCCGGCAGGGCGCGGAACGCCTTCGAACATCGCCGGGCCCAGCGGGTTTTGCGCGAAAGCGTGCTTGATGTCGGTCAGCAGCAATTCCTGGTGCTGCTCTTCATGCGCGATGCCCAGTTCAAGGAGCGGCGCGAGGGAAGAATCATCGAGCAACTGCCCCATCGCCTCGTCGACGTGAGCCCGCCAGTCGCGGATCTCGTCAAGAGTGGGGCGCGAGAGCATGCCGCGCTGACCGCGGGGGATGCGCGCACCTTCGGCTTCGTAGTAGGAGTTGAACAGGAACGGCCAAACTTGGCTATGAAGACGATAGCCCGGCAAGCGATCACGCAGCAGGAAGGTTTCGAAAAACCAGGTGGTGTGCGCCAGGTGCCACTTGGCAGGCGAGGCGTCTTCCATCGATTGCAACGTCGCATCCGATTCGGACAGCACGGTCGCGAGCGCAAGGGAGCGGGTCCGCGTCTCGGTGTAGCGATCAGAAACGCCAGGCTGGGCAAGTACTTGCGGGCGGATTCGAGCTTCGTGCAAAATCATCTCCCGCCGCACCCCCAGGCAATCCGAAACTGGCAGGGGTCACGGCCCTATAAAGGCGGACTGCACCGTGTTGTTCCAGCCATCGCAGACAGGCTCTACGGCAGCGCGCGGTCAGGCAGCGTCCCGCTGCCGTTCGGCAACCTCGAGGTTGAGCATCTCGGCGACGAGAAAGGCAAGCTCGAGCGATTGAGCGGCGTTGAGGCGCGGGTCGCAATGCGTGTGGTACCGATCAGCGAGGCCCTCATCGGTGATGGCGACCGCACCGCCCGTGCATTCGGTGACGTCCTGCCCGGTCATCTCGACATGGATGCCGCCGGCATAGGTCCCCTCGGCGCGATGAACGGCAAAGAAGCCGCGAACCTCGGCCAGTATCCGATCGAACGGGCGCGTTTTGTAGCCGCTCTCGGCCTTGACGACATTGCCGTGCATCGGATCGCACGACCAGACGACCTGGTGCCCTTCCCGCTCCACCGCGCGGACAAGGCGCGGCAGGGCGGCTTCCACCTTGTCATGGCCGAAGCGCGCGATGAGCGTGATCCGCCCGGGCTCGCGCGAAGGATTGAGGATGTCGATCATGCGCAGCAGCGCATCGGGCTCGAGACTGGGTCCGCACTTGATGCCGACAGGATTGCCGACCCCGCGCAGGAACTCGACATGCGCGCTGCCTTCGAACCGCGTACGATCGCCGATCCAGACGAAATGGGCGCTGGTGTCGAACCACTCGCCGGTCAGCGAATCCTGCCGCGCCATCGCCTGCTCGTAAGGCAGCAACAGCGCCTCGTGGCTGGTGTAGAAGCTCGCCGTCTTGAGCTGCGGCGTGCTCTCGGGGTCGATCCCGCAGGCCTCCATGAAGTCCAGCGATTCGCCGATCCGGTCGGCGATGTCGCGATATTTGTCGGCCCAGGGCGAACGGCCCATGTAATCGAGCGTCCACTGGTGGACCTGCCGCAGATTGGCATAGCCGCCGCCCGCAAAGGCGCGCAGCAGGTTCAAGGTCGCCGCCGCCTGGCTGTAAGCGCGGATCATGCGCGCCGGATCGTTGCGGCGCGCCTCGGGCGAGAACTCGATGCCGTTGACGTTGTCGCCGAAATAGCTGGGAAGCGTCTGGTCGCCTTGCGTCTCGGTCGCCGAGCTCCGCGGCTTGGCGAACTGCCCCGCCATCCGCCCGACTTTGACCACCGGCATCTTGCTGGCGAAGGTGAGCACCGCGGCCATCTGCAGGATAACGCGGAAGGTATCGCGAATATTGTTGGGAGTGAACTCGGCGAAGCTTTCGGCGCAATCGCCACCCTGAAGGAGGAAGGCCTCGCCAGCGGCAACCTGGCCGAGCCGCGTCTTCAGCTGGCGCGCCTCACCGGCGAACACGAGCGGCGGAAAGCCCGCCAGCGTGGCCTCGGCTTCGGAAAGCGCGGCGGCGTCCTCGTAAGCGGGCAGATGCCGCGCCTCGAACCGGGGCTCGCGCCAGCTGTCGGGATTCCAGTTATGTGCCACGTTAGCCAAGACTTGTGCCAATTGTGAGGGGAAGCGAGCCCACTACAAGGCTCGCTTCCGACTGGCAAAGGTTTCATCGACACCTAGTCGCGCAAGGCTCAGATCCGCCAGTGCGCAACACCATCTGCTTCTGATGCCTGTTAGCTCAGCGAACGGCCAAAGATGGCGGCGCGTCGAGAAGGTCGTCGGCGTTGCTCACAAGCTCCTGTGGCAGGACAGCAAGCTTGTAGGAACCGTGTCCGCCCAGGTAGCGCTGGGCAAGCGCACGCAGTTCCTCCGCGGTGGTGCCGACGTAATCGTTCCACAATGTCGCAGGCTGGGTCGCGGCAATCAGATTGGGGTCGAAGGCTGCCCCGTCGAGTTGGTTGAGCCAGAACGTGTGCCCGGTCTGCGCACGCGCGAGGGTCTGGCGCACGGGCTCCATTACGCGGGCGAGCTCGTCCTCGTCAGGTCCATCGGCAGCCAGGCCAACGGCGATCTGCTCGGCCTCGGCGAAGAAGGCGGACACTTGCTCGGGCTGGATCTGGGCCATTGCCAGGATGGTGCCCCCGCTCGCCACGTCGCGCGGCCAGTTGGAGGAGACGTAAGGCGAATAAGCAGCCCCTGCCCGCTCACGCAGCCCGTCCAGCAGGCGATTGGCGAAGACCTGTGCCAACAGTTCGAGCTTGCGAGCTTCCGCCAGATTGGCGCTTCCGCCGCCGGTAGGCCAGGCGATGACCGCCGCAGCCTGATCCGGATCGCCGCCATGCGGGAGCACGGCGGGCTTCTTGTTGGCTTCGGGGAAAGGCAGATCAATTGCCGCAATCCGGCTCGGCACGGGAACGCGCTCGGGCAACGCGCCGAAAGTGCGATTGAGCGCGGCCACCGTCGCTTCGGGATCGATGTCGCCAAACACATCGACTTCCACCGGACCTTCGGCGAGCAGGCGCGACCAGACTTCGCGAAACTCCTCGGCCGTTGCATCGCGCAGGTCCTCGGGATCCGGCGTCGCGAAGCGCGGCTCGCGGTCACGCAGGAGCCAGTCGAGGTCGCGGTTGATGACGCCGTTCGGATTGGCGGCATAGCTGTCGTAAGCTATGATGGCGCTGGCCTTGGCCCGTTCCACCGGCGCCTCGTCCCAGCGCGGCTGCGCGAGCTTGGCGGCGAACAGATAGAGCTGATCGGCGACGTCCTCGGCCCGAGTGCGGCCTTCGAATTCGAAAGCACCATCGCCAATCGAGAAGTCGAAGGTCAGCTTACGGCCCGCTGCGAGCCTGTCGAGCGCATCCTGGTCGACCGCACCGAAGCCGGAGGTGACGAGCGCCTGCTCTCCCAACTGGGCGTAGACGGCCTCGTCATCGGCGATGCCACGCCAGCCTGCACCGAACCGCACGCGCACGGTCACGCGGCCAGGTTCGTTATCGGTGCGCCAGATCAGCGCGCGGGTGCCGTTCGCCCAGGCGAGCTTTTCAACCTCACGAAAGCCGAGCAATTCACGCGACACGGGTTCCGCCGGCGTGCCGATAGGCGCAAGGTCGGCAAAGGCGAGCGTCTGTTGCGCGTCGTGCGCCTGGCCGCTTCCTGTTACGGGCGTCAGCATGGCCTGGCGCAAGGCGGCCGCGTCCACAGCTTCGGGCTCGGGCGTGAGGAGGACGGGGCGAATCACCTCGCCTTCGAACAGCGCACGCGTGTGCTCGAGGATGGTGCCGGGCGTGAAGCGATCCTTCATGCCACGAAACACCGAGAGGAAGGTATCAGGGGCAGCCACTGCCTCGCGAATATCGACCGCATTAACGAGATCGTCTGCGAGCTTGGACCCAGCCTGGATCTGCGCTTGCCCCACCATGTCGGTGAACGAGACCTCGAGCTGCGCCACGGCCTGGTCGATCTCGTCCTGCGCCGGCGGCGTGGCGAGCGCATCGGCGATGACCGTGCGCACATCGGTCATCGCCGCCTGCCAATCCTCGGTCAGCGGCGCGAAGGTGACGTAGGTGCCGTCGGACGATCGGCTGACCTTCTGCCGGTCCACGCCGGCATAAAGAAAAGAGCCCCCGGCTCGCGCTCGGCTCTCCAGCCGCTGGTTGACGATGGAGAGCGCCACCGAATCGATCAGCAACTCGCGATTATATTCAAGATTGTCCTGCACCTGCTGGTAGGGGCGCAGGATGGCGTAGGTCACCGCGCGCGGCTGGCCGGGCTCGACCAGAACGCGAGCCTCGCCCACGGGATTGTCGGCGGGCGCGTCGGCGGGCGCTTGCGGAGCGCCGAAATCAGGCTGTGGCGCTGCTTCGCCCGGCACTTGCCAATCGGCGAAGTAGCGCTCCACCAGGCTGGCAAGCACTTGCGGGTCGGCATCGCCCACCATCACCACGACGGCGTTTTCAGGGCGGTACCAGCGGCGATGAAAGGCTCGCACTGCCTCGGGCGTTGCGTTCTGCAAGGTCTCGACCGTGCCGATCGGCCCACGTTCGGCGAGCCGTTGGCCGGCAAAGAACAATTCACGCGTTGCATCGGCGATGCGCCGACCGGCCGCCGCCTGGTCGCGGCGCTCGGCCAGCACGATCGGCACATCGGCAGCGAGGTTGGCGGCCGACAGGGTCGGTTCCTGGATCATGCCCGCGAACAGGCGCACGCTTTCTTCAAGCCGCTGCGGCTGTGCATTGGGCAGGTCGAGCTTGTAGACGGTCTGCGTGGGACTGGTGGTGGCGTTCGTATCGTTGCCCAGGCTGGCACCCCAGCGCTGAAAATGTGGTATCGCCTCGCCATCGCCGAAATAACGCGACTGACGAAACGTAAGATGCTCCACCAGATGGGCGAAGCCGCGCTCGTCGTCCTGCTCGTAAAGCGATCCTGCATCGATCGCCACGCGCATCGAGACCTGCCCCGGCGGCACGCCATTGCCCCGCACGGCATAACGCACTCCGTTTGGCAATTCGCCCATCAGCCATTCGGGATCGACCGGAATGTCGGTGCCCCGGTAGATCCACGGATCGCCTGGATCGGCATAGCGCGGAGCCGGCGTAGCGAGAGGCGAGCCACCAACAGCGTCTACGGCAAGCGGCACTGCCTGCTGCTGTGCGACGAGTGGAGTGGCGAGGAACGACAGAACGGGAAGGAGGGCACACAGCGCGCGCGAGATTACGGTCATGCGTGCCAGATAGAGGCCCAAGCGATGAAGGACCAGTGAATGCGCCTTGCCGGCGTAAAGATTAGCCCGGCAATCATCTGCTGTTCCACTCCAGTTTGCGATCTTCCAATCTCGAGGCACCTCTGGGGTGGCGCGCAGCCCTGCGGCCTTGCCCTGAGGCCTGCCCACGCCTACATTCTCGCCATGTACATCGAGACCGAAACCACGCCCAATCCGGCGACCCTCAAATTCCTGCCTGGGCGCGCGGTGATGCCCTCCGGCACGCGCGATTTCGCCACGCCTGAGGAGGCGGAGGCTTCTCCGCTGGCCGAGGCGTTGTTCGACACGGGTGAGGTGACGGGCGTGTTCTTCGGCCGCGACTTCGTCTCGGTCACGGCCGGACCCGGCGTCGACTGGGCGATGCTGAAGCCGCAGGTCGTGGCCATCCTGCTCGACCATTTCGTCAGCGAGGCACCGCTCTTCAGCGCCGGCAGCGCAGCCGGTTTCTCCGTCCCGCCAGAGGATGCTGAGGACGCAATCGGCGATGAGCCCGGCAGCGAAGACGTGGTCGCGCAGATTAAGGAGCTGATCGAGACGCGCGTGCGCCCGGCCGTTGCCGGAGATGGCGGCGACATTCGCTATCGGGGCTTCCGCGACGGGGTGGTCTATCTAGCTATGCAGGGCGCCTGCTCGGGATGCCCGAGTTCCACTGCCACGCTTAAGCACGGGATCGAGGGCTTGTTGCGGCATTACGTACCCGAGGTCACCGAAGTTCGTGCCGCCTGACGCATCGCTCGAGGAAGTGACCCGGACGATGTTCGAACCCCTGGATGATTCCGCGCTCGACCAGCTTTTCCGCGAAGCGCGTAGCTTCAATGGCTGGCTCGACAAAGATGTGAGCGAAGCGCAGATCCACGCGATCTACGAGTTGGCCAAAATGGGCCCAACATCGGCCAACCAGCAGCCGGCGCGGTTCATCTGGTGCCGGTCGCCCGAAGCGAAGGAGCGGCTTGCCGTTTATGCGAGCGAGGGCAATGCCGGAAAGATCCGCTCTGCGCCCGTGTGCCTCATCATCGGCTACGATCTCGATTTTCACGAGCAATTGCCTTGGCTGTTCCCGCATGCCGATGCGAGAAGTTGGTTTGCTGGCGATGAAGGCAAGCGGCGCGAGAGTGCGTTTCGCAATTCGGTGCTCCAGGGCGCCTATGTGATGCTGGCCGCGCGTGCGCTGGGACTGGATTGCGGGCCGATGTCGGGCTTCGACCAGGATGGTGTGACAAGGGATTTCTTCGCCGACCGGCCCCGGTACCGTGCGGACTGGCTCTGCGCGATCGGCTATGGCGACGAGAGCACGATCTTCGGCCGCTCGCCCCGTCCCGAGTTCGACATTTTCAATCAGGTCCTCTGACGCACTCGGCTCAGCAGGTGCGTGTTTTGGCCATCGAATGTGCAACGGCAGCCTGCTCGGTTGCTTTGTTCGAAGGGAACAGGCTGATTGCCGGCGCCTTCGAGGAAATCGGTCGTGGGCATGCGGAGCGGCTCGTGCCGCTCATCGCCGAGCTGCCGGACAAAGGCCGTGCCGAGCAGATCCGCGTTTCGCTCGGCCCGGGCAGTTTTACGGGCGTGAGGATCGGCCTTGCGGCAGCGCGCGCATTGGCCCTCGCCTGGAGTGCCAATCTGGCAGGCTATCCCACCATGGGGCTGGTCGCGACGATGGCGCGGGAGAGTGAAGATGTGCCCGTTAGCGTGGCGATGACCGCGGGACATGGCGAATGGTTTGTGCAAGATTTCAGCCGTAATTGCCTTGCCGAAAGCGAACTCGCTTCACTTCCGCCCGACATGGCGCAGTCCAAGGCACGGCATGAGCTCGTGTCCGGCAGCGCGGCGAACGCCTTGGTGGCACAGCGCGGATGGGGCCGCGCGCTCCCGCTTCTGCCCGATGCCCGGCACGCGATTCTGCTCCCCGCTGTGCTTTTCACGCCTTCGCTCAGCCCGCTTTACGGTCGGGAGCCCGATGCGCGCCTGCCAACAGTCAAGCCAAGCCGCATCACCTCAGAACAGGGCCCAGCATGACCGCAGTGGACCATATCATGGCTGTGATGGAGGCCGCTTTCGATCCTGCATATGGAGAGGCCTGGACTCGGCGACAGGTCGCAGATGCGCTTGCTACGCCCAACACCTATCATTGGCTCGCCGGCCCGTCGGGTGAAGAATTGCTGGGGGATGAGGGGATCGCGGCAGCAGGCTTTGCCATGTCCCGCGGTGGTGGCGGGGACGAAGAATTGCTGCTGATTGCAGTTCGTTCCAATTGTCGTGGACGGCGGATCGGCGCCGCCTTGCTCGAGCGATTCATCACCGATGCGCGCTTGCGCGGGTCGACGCGCTTGTTTCTCGAAATGCGCGAAGGAAATGTCGCGGGGCGACTGTATCGCAGGCACGGCTTTCGTGAAATTGGCCGCCGACGCAACTATTACAGGTCCGGCAATAGCGGCCAGTTCGACGCGCTGACGTTCGGGCTTGATTGCAACTAGCCAATTCCTCGCACATTGGGATCTTCTGCGGCTATTTCCGCTCGCTCCCCCTTGTAAATGCCAAGTGGATCATCCATTACTTGGTTATTCGCTCAAGGTCGCATTGAGTGGATCAAGGGTCGCATAGAAAAGAGGAATAAATGGAACAGATCGAAGGCGACATGAGCGAGATGCTTATCACGCTAACGTCGGACATCGTCACCGCTCATGTCTCGAACAACAATGTCGATGTGCAGGATCTGCCTTCGCTTATCGAGAACGTCTACAATGCGCTTTCGGGTTTGGGCAACGAACCCGAAGTTGAAGCACCGCCTGAGCCGGCCGTCTCGATCCGTTCGTCAGTCAAGTCGGACCACATCGTCTGCCTGGAAGATGGCAAGAAGATGAAGATGCTCAAGCGCCACCTGATGACCGATCATGGAATGACCCCGGCCGAATATCGCGAGCGCTGGAACCTGCCCGCTGATTACCCGATGGTCGCTCCTGATTATGCCGAGAAGCGTCGCGAGCTCGCCAAGGAGATCGGCCTCGGTCGCAAGCCCGGCCAGCGCCGCGGGCGTCGCAAGGCTGCCACCGCCGCTACTTGAGATGATGCAATCCGGGCTGCCTTGCCCGGCTTCGCGCAACCAGCAACACGGTTGTAAATGCGCCTCGCCATTCTATGATTGGCGGGGCGTTTCCGCATAAGGGCAAACGTCGCAGAGAGGTATCTTGCACCAGACCATCGACATCGAGGCGTTGTGCGCCGAGCGTGGGTTGCGCATCACCGAACAACGCAGGGTGATCGCGCGGGTCCTGTCGCAGAGCGACGACCATCCCGATGTCGAGGCGCTGCACGCGCGCGCCGCGGAGATCGATCCGAAGATCTCTATCGCCACTGTCTATCGCACCGTACGCCTGTTCGAAGAAGCCGGCATTCTCGATCGGCATGATTTTGGCGATGGCCGCGCGCGCTATGAAGCCGCGCCCGAGGCGCATCACGACCATCTGATCGATGTCGAGTCCGGCAAAGTGGTCGAGTTCGTCGATCCTGAACTGGAAGCGCTGCAGAAGCGAATCGCCGAAAAGCTCGGTTATCGTCTCGTCGACCATCGGATGGAGCTTTACGGCGTTCGCATCGACCGCGACGGCTGACGCCTCGCCTGCGATGCCTCATCTCGGCTGGCGCTGGGTCCTGATGGGATTGCGTATCCTGGCGATGTTCGCCTGGTTTTTCATCATTATCCTCCCGCATCTGCTGCTGACGCTCGTTGGCCGACGCGATCTTGTGCCGCCAATCTTTCTCACCGGCATCGGTAGCTTGGCAGGCCTGCGCCTTCAAACCCGAGGCGCGCCGGCGCCGGGACCGCTGCTGCTAATCGCCAATCATCTGAGTTGGCTCGACATCATGGCTCTTGCGGCGAGCGCGCGCGCCGCCTTCGTGGCGCATGCCGGCCTCTCGCAGCACCCGGTTCTGCGCTGGCTTTGCACCCAAAACAACACGCTGTTCATCGCGCGCGAGCAGCGTAGCACAGTGGCGGCCCAAGCCGGTGCCGTGGCGGCGGCGCTCGAAACACGCCGGCTGGTGATCTTCGCTGAAGGAACGACCGGCGACGGCCGCACGCTTGCAGACTTCAAGAGCGCATTGCTCTCTGCTGCCGAGGGGATCGCGACACAAGGATCGGCATTGCGGGTGCAGCCGGTGGCACTTGATTATGCTGATGCTCCCGCGATCGCGTGGTTCGGCGAAGAGTCCGGTATAAACAATTTCCTGCGTATCCTCGGCAGAACGCGCCCGGTGCTGCTGACCGTGCGCTTCTGCGAGCCTCTGCAGGGATCCGACCTTGCCAATCGCAAAGCTATGGCTCGGGCCGCCAGGGAGGCGATCGGTCGCGCATTGCAGGGCTAAACACCGCACGGCTTCAATTCGGCCCGCAAGTCGGCTATGTGCCCGACCTATGCGACAGATCCGCCCGCCCAAGACCTTCACGGTCAAGAATTTCGGCTGCCAGATGAACGTCTATGACGGGGAGCGCATGTCCGAGCTCCTGCTCGACCGCGGCATGGCCGTTGCGCCTGAGGGCGAGCAGGCCGATCTGGTCGTGCTCAATACCTGCCATATTCGTGAGAAGGCGGCGGAGAAGGTCTATTCCGACATCGGGCGCCTCATCAAGAGCGGCGATGGCACGCCGCCGATGATCGCGGTGGCCGGCTGCGTGGCCCAGGCCGAAGGCGAGGAGATCATGGCACGGGCCCCCGCAGTGGGCGTCGTCGTGGGGCCACAAGCCTATCACCGCCTGCCCGAGCTGGTCGATCGCGCCTCTCGTGGCGAGCGCGCAACCGACACCGAAATGCCTGAGGACGCCAAGTTCGCGGCGCTTCCCCGCCGTCGGCGCACTGGCCCGAGCGCCTTCCTCACGGTGCAGGAAGGCTGCGACAAGTTCTGCACTTATTGCGTGGTGCCTTATACACGCGGCGCCGAGATATCCCGCTCATTCAGCGATTTGCTGCGCGAAGGCGAGATGCTGGTTGAAGCTGGCGCGCGCGAGATCACGCTGTTGGGCCAGAACGTCAATGCCTGGTCGGGCGAGAATGCGCGAGGACACGCGATCGGCCTCGATGGGCTGATAAAGGCGCTGGCCAAGCTGCCGGATCTGCAGCGCATCCGCTATACGACGAGCCATCCGAATGACGTGACCGATGAGCTGATCGCCGCACATGGCGAAGTGGACAAGTTGATGCCGTATCTGCACCTGCCCGTGCAGAGCGGCTCCAACCGGGTGCTCAGGGCGATGAACCGCAGCCATACGGTCGAAAGCTATCTGAAGGTGCTGGAGCGATTTCGCGCAGCCCGGCCGGACATCGCGCTCTCGGGCGATTTCATCGTCGGCTTCCCCGGAGAGACTGAGACAGAGTTTACCGAGACGCTGGCGATCGTGGATGCGGTTGGATACGCGCAGGCCTACAGTTTCAAATACTCGCCGCGCCCTGGCACGCCTGCCGCCACCATGCCGTCGCAAGTGGCGAGCGAGGCGATGGACGAGCGGCTGCAACGTTTGCAGGCGCGGATCAATCATCACCAGATGGCCTTCAACGAGAAGAGCG
>Ga0210040_10004900_pt1 | contig 17234 bp, 17 predicted proteins | sample CryGeyCG12114_NA_FD_185462 | JGI IMG/M metagenome (GOLD analysis project Ga0210040, IMG submission 185462) | Groundwater microbial communities from aquifer - Crystal Geyser CG19_WC_8/21/14_NA (SPAdes) (version 2) | ecosystem: Environmental > Aquatic > Deep subsurface > Groundwater | place: USA... | reverse complement strand
TTAAATTGCTAAAATGACCAACTTAATGGCCAATTATCTTGCTAATGTAGGTTTGTACCTTGTACGACTTGAACGCGTCGAGAAAAGACACTGCTTATCCACACAAGAGAGACTTTAAGGCTATTTTTATAAATCGATACTTTAGTTTTGGCCTGAATTTTGAGCAATATGGTTTTTTGAAAGCGCCATTTTAAGAATAGATAATAATTATATACAGTTAACAGTTAGATTACACATGTGCACGCACTGATGGTTTTGTACAAGAAATTAATATGGCTCGTTATAGTTTATTAACTGACTTTCTATTCCTTTAGTACGCTTATGATATGGAGGTGAAAACTGTTATCAAAAGCCCGGAAACCGGATCCCCATTCTGTAAGGAATTTATCACAAATGGGGTACATGACGATGTGGCCAGTGCAAGTGATCCCGGCAGTCCGACCCCACAATATATACAAGATGAAGTTTTGATGCACGCACCGAGCTCTGCTAGCTCTGACAGGTAGATTGAAGCTGGCAATAGTACACTATACACCCCAAAACTCTCCATTGTTTTCAAGTTTTGAAATTCGACGTATAGTTTGGTCTAAAGAGTCTAAACTAAACTATACAATTAATCGATATTTGTAGCGATGGATGTTATCCATCAATACTACTTGACTCTCGTCCTAGAAGTGCTTGCGTACTTTCACCGGAATCACTGAACACAGTTGAAAGTAGAGAACTTGAAACTTTCATCGAGACCAGCGATCTACTAGATCCATGGTCTAGCAAAAGAAGTTCTCTGTCTGACCATTTGGATGACGACCTTTTTTCACCTGTAGAATTGGAACGACCTTTTTCTCAAGCTGGATCCTATCAATCGTTTCATGGTAAGTTGAAATAACGGCTGCTATATTGCCAATTTTGCCGTCCATCAAGATTTATTATACTTTCTTGGATTTGTATTGCAATTTATAGAAGGGAGGCAGACTCCAACACTGGATGGAAAATCGCCGTCAACCCCTATCCCAAGACGAACTAGACAACGTACAATCTCAGCCAGTAGTAGTTTCAAAGGCTCGTCTACTACTGCAAGTGCACAGCCTATTTTGCGTAATAGAACTCGAACAATCTATACTGCTGGAAGACCTCCATGGTACGACTCTGCTGGACAACATATGAAGCCGTGTGTTATTGGTAGGTTTTTTTGCACAATGGTGTTGTTTGCAGACCAGTTGATAAGCATTGTTATGTATGTGATATGGAATGTTTATGCTATACAAAAGGAATCTCTGGAGGCTCTGCAAGTGGAAAAACAACTGTAGCTGATAAAATCATTACTTCATTAAACATTCAGTGGGTCACTAGGCTCTCGATGGATTGCTTTTACAAAGTAACAATGCGAAGCCGTTTTTTTAAGATCTACAGAATGAATATGTTAGAAATGATTTGCTTCAGAAATAGCTCCGTTAGCTAAGTTGGTTTTTTATTGCATTTTTAGGTCTTGAATGAAAAGCAACACATCAAAGCATCCTCCAATGAATACAATTTCGACCATCCAGACGCATTCGATTTTCCTCTGCTTGTGAAAACTTTGAAGCGCTTGTGTGACGGCAAGAAGGTAGAAGTTCCAGTTTACAATTTTGTGACGCACTGCAGGGATCAAAAGTCCAAAACCATGTATGGTGCGAACGTGATAATATTTGAAGGGATCTTGGCTTTTCATAATCCTGCTGTGAATGAGGTAAACTAAAAAAATATTTTAATGGTTGTATTTATGAAAAATTTTTTAATATCATACGAGCCCACGCGGGCAATTTTTTGTATTATAGCTCCTGGATGTAAAAGTGTTTGTTGACACTGATGCGGACACTCGATTAGTAAGAAGGCTGAGAAGAGACATCACTGAAAGAGGTCGTGACCTTGATGGGGTTATCAAACAGTACAATCAGTTTGTGAAACCTGCTTTCGATTTATACATTGCTCCGCAGGTTTGTGCATAGTTGAGCAATCTGTGTAATGTCCAACAGCCTCACTGTTCATTTACTTGCTATCCTCAATGGAGCAGTTTGTTAAATGAGCACAGTTCATAGTATGGCAATTTTTTCATAACAGATGGCTCATGCTGATATCATTGTTCCGCGTGGAGGAGACAACGAGGTTGCAATTGATTTGATTGTCCAACATGTGCAACGTGAACTTTCTGTTCGAGGGTTGCGAGTAAGGGAAAAACTAGTAGAGGGATGGCCTAAAGATGCTTCAATAAAGAATCCTAAGTCACTTTATTTGCTACCATCAACGCCACAGGTTCATTGAACATGGACATTTTTATGTACTATTTCACATAATGGTTTGAATGGGGATTGGTTCTGACATGCACCACCCATATAAAAATATGAATCGAGTCAAAGCAAATAACACGATGGTTTGGATGAATTTTTATATAGATTTGCGGTCTCCACACTTTCATACGAAATGCTGACACACCAAGAGATGAATTTATTTTTTACTCGAAAAGACTGATTCGACTGGTTATTGAATATGCTTTGAGTTTGATGCCTTTCAGGGTGAATAACTTTTTTGGTTTATTTTATGAACATATTTTTTGATGATTAATTCTGATTAGATTATTTTTAAAACGCTTTTATTATGCGTTGGCTTTCAGGAATTAACAGTTGAAACTCATCAACAATTTTTCTACCGTGGAAAAAGAAGTGCCACCAACAAAATATGTGGAGTTAGTATTTTACGTGCTGGAGAAACCATGGAACAGGCACTGAACGAAGTTTGTAAGGACATTCGAATTGGAAAAGTTTTAATCCAAACGAATCCTTCTACTGGAGAGCCGGAACTCTACTACTGTCGGCTACCCAAAGATGTGGCCGACTATCGGATTATACTGATGGATGCTTGTGTAGCCACAGGAGCAGCAGCTATGATGGGCATTCGCATATTGCTAGATCATGACGTTCCTGAAGAAAACATTATGTTGCTTTCCCTTCTGATGGCAAAATCGGGTAATTTCGACTTTTTTGCTGTTAGGGATTTGTGTGTGCTAATTGTAACTATTTGAAACTTTAATGTTATTTATCTGATACTTAGGAGTGCATTCTATTGCATACGCTTTCCCCAAAGTGAAGTTAGTCACTACCGCTGTGGACCCCGAAATAAACGAAAAATTTTATGTGATGCCAGGAATGGGAAATTTTGGGGACAGATATTTTGGAACAGAACCATGTGATAGAGAAACTTTTGAAAGAGAGGCAGACAACAAAAGGCAACTAACGAACTAACCTCAACTTATATTTGCAGAGCAAGTCTTTAGATATGAAACTGTCACAAATCAGAGACATTAATATAATGAAAAGAACTAATTAGAGTACTTGGGGCCTAGTATCTTACTAGCAATGTGTAGTTTGAATTTTGCTTCTTGCCTAATTTTGTTTGTCAATTTATTGTTTCTTTTAGTATTAAGCATATATTGCAGTGTTACAGCTTGAAAAAATAAGAAAAAAGTACTAAAATCAATTGTATTTGATTATTTGACTCCATTCAAGGCTTTAAGTTTGTAAGAATTTTCAATTTTGCAAGTTTGTAGTTGGAAAAATTGCGGTTTAATCACACAACAAATGTTTGGCCACTATTACTGTTTGCGTAAGGCTTACACAAAAAAAAATTTACCGGCCAAATTTTGAGTAACTATTTGTAAACCATGTATTACAGTCACAGTCACGGTGAAAATATAAAGCACAATCCAGCTTTCTCACTAACTAAATGATGATGGTAATTTGTGTTCTTATTTTGTAATGTCATTGTGAAATAAACTGGATTTATCTTATAGTTGTGGCTGCAACAAGTTTATTATTTACAAAACAACATACCATTTGACCATCTATAGAGAGATGCTGTCTGGATCTATATATGGATCTATTCATATTCATTTGTTCACGGTTCTGTGAATAGGTTTGCGTCAAACTACAGATGTTTCTCAGTTAGTCAAGTCAGTCATACATTTTACCTTATACCACGAATTATGATTTGCATTCGAATGCTGATTAATTCCATAAAATCCAAGAAATGTCTTTTGTAAGGGCTGTTTGATCGTTTACGACATGAAAATCCATTCTGTTAATTAGTGAAGCCTTTCAAAGCCAATATTCGTGACTATTCGTATTTTAGTGAGTGAAGAAAATGGGATGAATAAGCAATCATATTTTTCAATGTCAAGTGTCAGTCATCCCATGCCCTAGCCATATTATAATTTTATTTATTTCTTTGTATTATAATGAACAAAACTGTTTAAAGTAATTCTGCATTAAAAGTTTTGATTTGTGTCAAAGTTCTTATGTTTTTATCATTGGTGTAGGTTGAAGGTTATTGGCTATTGGCTAGGTTTAGGTGTACGTGCACCTCATGCGTGTGTATTGTGCAAATATTTATCATACAAATTTAAGTTTCTTTAATTGATTGATAGACAGTCTAATATATTTTAATTTTTCTGTGAAATTAGTTATTCTCTATTTATTTGTAGCCTCAATAGACTATTAGTGAATTCATACTCAAATGCTCAAATCTCTGCGACTGTAGTTCAGCAAATTTTTTGAACTTTCAGACTTTCAGTAGGGGTACACCCGAAGCCGTGTACTTTCGTAGATTTCTACGCGCATACTTCTCTGAGCCAATCAGATTGGTAGATAGAGTTGGTAGTCTGCTGTGATTGGCTGGAAGAAGTTTACACATAGAAAGGAGGGTATCGGAATTACATTGCCGAAAATTTTCCTCATGTTATCTACTCATTAGTTTCGGAAGAAAAAATTTGTGCTTTTTAAAAATCCCATAACTTCCTCAAATAGGGGGTGAAACACTTTCAGATTACTTTCAAAATATTTTCTGGAGTTTTTTCTTTCCAATAATACTAGTTTCAGTTTGCAAATCGATGGCACATATTCCGAAAATTGCATTTGAAAATTTTTCATTCCCCTATCTCCCCAATGCATTGCATTTTTAATTTTCCCGCCTCACGGAGTTTTTACGAATTTTTTCAAAAACTGATATAGCTATTCGATGTAGAATTTTAAGCGCTACAAAGTAGTGGTTTCAACTCAATTTTTTTTCGGCAATGTAATTCCGATACCCTCCTTTACGAAAGTGCACGGCTTCAGGTGTACCACCAATGTTTTTAAGCGGTGCATCCGCTCATGCGCTGTTTTCTTTGTTCCATCCAATGTTCAATCAATATTGGCAGCAAACTAATTGGTAGCACGACTGAACGGTATTGAAACGAAACATTTTTCGAAATGTCGTTAAAGTACAAGTAGTCATTACGCTATTACGCTGTAATGGTTAAACAACAGCAATTGCAAGTGGCATGTGGTTTACGTAGTATTAAAATGTATAGTTTAACCGCAGTTTTCCACTCAAACCTTTAATTTAACCCATTCACGAATTCTTGATAAGTTAATTGCTATAGTAGTAAAAAAAGATACAGCGGTACAATAGCACGGCGCCATTTACAGGCAATAACATCAATAGCGTAATATATACAAATATCAGCTTCCAATCAACTAATCGCGTCAGCTATGGTACACAAAAATGTCACAGAATAGAAAACAAAATTAATGAGTGGAAACTCCCATATTTCTTAAGAATGCTATAAATTATGCATTCTGGTTGGAATCATGGAATTTATTATTGGGTATAATGAGTATATTTTCATTCGTCGAATAAACAATTTTTAAACCACAATCACACTAAACTGGTCAAAACTTGCGATGATCCCAACACGCTTTGTCATGCTACAACTATACTTCAATTTATATTAATACCAATCGCGATTTCTCACTTCAGAAATTATATCAATTGGTGATTGATGTTTATAAAACCAAAACCAACTTACCTACCACGACTATCAATGATAATGGAAACGAATTGAAAAAATACTACTTGCGTACAGTATGTATCTGGAAGCACGAATATTCTAATACATGCACTCGACACTAGTTAGTTCTTATCTAATACCATGCTTCCCTTTTTTGTATGCACGGCCAAAACCGAAAGGCAAAACCATATCTCATCTATTGTCATTAGCACAAAGGAAGCAGGTTTTTCGTTTTGCATGCCAGCAGTGTCAGTAAATCCATTACTGACAAAGCTTTCCAACAGATATTTAGTGTAAATGACGATTATCCTTTTCAGAATACCGAAGTGACTGGCATAATTAAAAAATCATGGATCAAGAGTATTTCTACGTTAGGACCAACTGCTTTTAAATTCTTATTTGTTCAACTTGTGGGAGTGAAACATGTCAGCATCCTCATTTCATTATCAATTTTTTACAACAGTGATCCTATTGCTTTAGAATTGAGTAGACAACTCTAGATAAATACTGCAGCTAACAAAATGGCTAAAGATTTAAAACAGGAAGGGGAACTACCACAAATTCCGTTACCCGTTTGTTCTAAGCTTGCGAATAAACCATCAGGTACTGTACATTTTTTTCCTTATTCGCAAAATTATTAATACATGTATCATACTACTCACTGCATGACCGATCGACTTTCTTAGGATGGGGCGCCCGACATTCGTTAACGATTCTCGGGTTTTTCGGACTAATCTTGGGAGACTGCATGCGACACAATCTCTCCCTAACCATTGTAGCAATGGTAAACAATACTGCACATGTAACAAATGAAGATCACAAGCCACATCATACAGTTTGTGCAGACACAATTAGGTCCCAAGTATTTCAACCTCCTGGCATGCAACTTGTTACAAATTATGAGACAATCAAAAGTTATGCTTCAAGTTTTTCGTATCTGGAGCCCAACACCGATGATTTGCAATATATTGTCATTCGACCGGTTGCAAAAAACTCGGGATGGAAGGGATATTTAGACGCCAACATTGTTTCAGTTCCCGGCAATCGCACAATAGATGGTATTCAAAGGGATGGATCATATTCTCCATTTGACGCTTTGAGTTTTCTTGGGGTATCCAATACTTTGCGTTTCGACTGGTCAGAAAGTGATCAAGGACTTCTTTTGGGCTCTTTCTTTTGGGGATATCTAATCACACAGATTCCAGGAGGTTGTTTGAGTCAGAAGTATGGAGGGAAAACTGTATTTGCGGCTGGGATGATTATCTCGTCCTTTTTCACTTTCATTACTCCATGGGCTGTTGCATTGGGTGGAAAGCTGCTACTTATTGCTGCTAGGTTTTTTCAGGGTTTGGGTCAAGTATGTAATGCATGGTTTTGTGATATAAGGTTTGTTTTTGGTTGAAAAAAATCTATCTAATCTCTACATTTAATAGGGAATGCTACTTCCTGCAATGCATGCTTTACTAGCAAAATGGATACCTCGGACCGAGAGACAGATGCTGACAACTATTGTGTATTCAGGTTCGGTTTTTATTAATTAAAAGTAGCAATTGATTGCAAATACTGCCAAGTATTTCGAAAAAATGTATAGTAATATACAATTTTACAGGATTGCCATTTGGGTCCGCTGCTGCAATGATAGTGAGCGGCTCTCTTATTCAAGCATTTGGCTGGCCTTCAGTTTTTTGGATTGTTGGCTTGCTAGCTTCACTTTGGCTATGTCTATGGATGAATTTCGTGTATTCGAGTCCGTCAACTCATACCAATATGAGTGCAGAAGAATTTAAATATATTGAAAGCTCTTTAGGGGATTCAAGTGACTCGAAAAAACTGTCAGATGTAAAGTTCTTGCGCATGCGTACAAACATTTTCTGAACACCGAAACGTTTTGAGCATCGTGGAATTTTAATCTATGTGTTTGTAGGTACCCTGGTTGGAAATATTGAAATCTAAACCAGTATGGGCAATTTTGGCATCACAAATTGGCCAATGCTGGATTCTATACACTTTCACATCCGAGTTACCTACATACCTTAAAACTGTTTTGATGTACCACATGGATCAAGTAATATATTTTTAAGGAGTAACAAGCGTTAAAAAACTTTGTTTATTCGTTTTTTATGCATGTTTATACAACAGAATAGCTACATGAGTGCCATTCCATATCTTCTTTCGTGGATTACATCAGTATCTTTAACAACAATTAGTAGTTGGCTAATCCGTTCTGGCTGCATTGGAGTGCTCACGTCTAGAAAAATTTGCAGTTCTATCGGTGAATTATTATGAAATTTTTTCCTAATTAGGAAGCAATCGAATCAAAAACTTCGATTTTATAATGCAACTTTTTTTTTAGCATTATGGGTATCCGCAGCCGCCCTAGTTGTAGTAGCATTCACAGGATGTGATGTAGGCGTTACATTGACGTTCCTTTTCATTGCGGCTGCAGCCATAGGTGGACATTTTGGAGGTGGTATTGTCAATATTATTGACATCGCTCCTTCATGGGCAGGTTAGTTAGTATCTTTTTGGGATAAAAGCAATAATTTACGAAGTAGTTACTCTATATCTTTATTGTTTCATAGGAATTCTTATGGGAGTAGTAAATACAGTCGGCTCCATTCCAGGCATCATTGCCCCTTGGGTGGCTGGTACACTAATCAATGATGACGTAAGAATATCATAGAATGATTAATTATGAGTTTTTATAGAAAACTCGCTCGATTCGAAATTAAAAATTAATATTTAAATGCAACTATGTACATGATTTCTTGTTTTCAGCCATCTTTAAGTAACTGGAGAATAGTTTTTCTGATTGGATCAAGTGTATCATTTCTAGGCAATGTAGCTTTCCTTGTATTTGCTGCTGGACGGAGACAACCGTGGGACCCGGAAAATGGATGATGTGGAGATTTTACTTACAAATTACGCGATAGTATTTATGTTTCTATGTAGGTTTTGTGATGATGAGTAAATGCTTTGTTAACGTTTTGCTCTACGCTGTGATATTATTGGTCTTATTGCTTTTTAATCACATGATGATAATATTTCTCACTAAACTTACCCTTTTACAATATTTGTGGTGTGATGAGGAAAAGGAAATCGGCTCTAAAAGTTAATATACATATATATATAGCATTTGGATGGGAAAGTCCTTTGTTCAGAAAGAATTTTTTGTTCATATCATAAAGTAGTTTGAATGCTTATCTCTTTCTCTATGCATAGGCGGAGGGAACACTGAAAGATATAAATTTGTCATTCTGCAATCGTTTCGAGAAAGTTTTCGCGATTTGGCATTCTTATTTTACAGGGCCTTTAGTTTGTGAATTAAGTTATTTGTTTCCTTAACTCTCATCTAGCGATTTTACAGGACTTAATAAGTTAGTTACAAGCATACGTATCAACAGAACTTACACTTTATAGTGTTGTTGTAGTAAATCCAAGTTGTTGGTGCAGATTTTAGGAACATCAATATTTTTTAAAGAAAACACCCGAAAACGTTTTCTTCCGCAGTAATGTGTCATCATCCAACGTAGATCATACGGACCACACACCTTGCTGATAAATTTCTTTGCTACCATTTAAAAGTAATATAATTATCATCGTTAGATTTTATTCATTTTCAAAGTCCAATCCTTTGCTCTCTAGAAATGGAAGTCACCGATGACAGTAAGATTTAGAATTATTTTAAAATGAGGTAATGCTATTGTTTTCATTGTAAGTATATCTAACTCAATTTCTTTTCGTTGCAGATTTCGAACAACTTCTTGAGGAGATTCAGGAAACGATTTCGTCATGCTCATTTCTTTCGATTGATTGCGAGTTCTCGGGCTTAAAGGAAAGCGATGATAAGGAAAACTATTTTGAAACTTTGGAGGAGCGATACAAAGAAGGAATCAAAAACTCTGCTGGAAAGTTTCTTGTCGTTCAATTCGGTCTTTGTGCATTTTTCTACGATGAAGAAACAAATGAATACTCTCATAAGGCATACAACTTTTATACGTTTCCAAAATGCTTTGATAGAAATGCTCCCAATAAACGGTTTTGGTGTGAAGCATCTTCTCTTGAGTTTTTGGCTTCAACCGGTTTTGATTTCAATAAGTGGATCAATCATGGTAATTCAAATTGAAATACTTGAGTTTAGCTGTATCTTTGTAGTTATATTCCTTTTCTCATCTCTTTTTTAGGAATTGCATACTTAACATTTGAAGATGAACAAAAGATGAAAGATGATGTTGAAAAAAGAGCTAACCTTCAATCCGCTTCCGATGAAAGTCCTTCGTCTGCTCGTATTCCTGTTCCAGAGAACATGAAAAAATTTGTTTCAGACACTACGTAAGTATTTCACAACACTTTGGGTGGATATGATTTGATGGATGTTGCGCGTGTGCTGTGCATGTTGAAAAACGTAATCAAACATTTTTGTTTACAGGGCTAAAATAACTCGTTTTTCACACAGTAGTTTGAAGGAAATCGATCTAGAAAATTTAAACCCATTTCAACGGAAACTAATTTTCAGCAATATCAAGCCGAAGTTCACCCATCTGTTTTTTGAATCCACATTTGCTTCAAAGGAAGTTAAAAAGGAGCAAACTGAATCTTCTGATAAGGACGGTAAAGAGAAACCCCTGAAACGTGAAAATTCAGGTGCTCGTGTGATCCGGATTTCAAAACTTTCTGATGAAGAGAAAGATGAACGTTTTGCTGAAAAGCAGAAGCAATATTATGATCAAATTGAAAAGGGTGTTGGCTTTTCTAAAGTGATTCGAATGATTAGTCAATCGGTAGGAATGTGTACCCACTTTATCATACTTTTAGACATATCTTAGATATTATGTGCATATGGGTGCGAATCCTCTCGACTCGACTGTGCTGTAATAAGTATTTTTTTAACGTTTAGAACAAATTGGTTGTGGGACATAATATGCTCCTAGACGTTTCCTACACTGTTCATCAATTCATTGAAAATTTGCCCGATAGTCTTGCCGAGTACAAACAATTGGTTCAGTCGTCTTTCCCTAATTTGGTTGATACGAAACTCATGGCGTCTACTTATCCCTTCCGGGAACTAATCTCATCGTCAGTTCTATTCGATTTGCTTAAAACTGTTCAATCTGATCCGTTTGTACTTCCTAGTAAGTGAAGCATCTTTTTTTCCTAGACATATCATTTCATTCACTCGAATCTTTATATGATTTGGTGTATTTTTTGTTAGAAATCGTAAAACAAGATGAAAATTGCGGTTACGATATTAAAGATCGGAAACGACATGAGGCAGGATTCGATGCATTTATAACAGGATGCTGCTTCATCGCGATGTGTCAGTATTTGGGTACTACACAGGAGCCTATAAAACACAGAGTTGCTCCTGATTCACCTATTGTGTTACCCCATGTTAACAAGTAAGGGATGAAACACTTGTGGATGAATACAGTATGCAATAATTTTCCAGATTAGATATAAATGGTTTTTATTTTTGTCTTTAGAATGTTCATGATGAGAATGTCCGATGTTCCATATTTGAACATATCTGGAACTGATTGTAAGAATTTTGTTCACAGCAAAACCCATTCATCCAGAATTGAAAAGAAATTAATGAAAGCTATTTGTATTGCAGTGACACCTTCTAGGGATCACGTATTTTATGTTACGTGTCCTCCAACTGCTACTGCCAAAGATGTCGAGGGCATTTTCAAAGTCTATGGTATATTTTTTAAATTTTAATTTTAAAGAATCAGAAATGGAGGATGTATTCTCATTATTGTCAATGTTTTTCCTCTTCATTCATCACAGGCGGTATTCAGATGTACTGGAGTACCGACACATCTCTGTTTGTCTCGTTGAATGACAAAGACCAAAGTGATTTTGTAACGCGATCTCTAGCGCCTGGAACTAATGGGTTCCGTGTGATTCCTTTCCGACAGTTTGAGAAAATCAACGCTGAAAAGAAGCGAAGTCGAACTTACAGTCCTCCAAGTTCGGATTCTAATGAAGCTGCTTCAGAAACAGATGAAATTGTGGCCAAAAAAGTGTTGTCCAAGGAGAAACCTAAACCTGGAAAAACTCCGTCAAATGATTCTCAAACTCCGAAACGACCAAAGACTGACAATGTGTAAGTTTAAACTTTATAGATAGATAGATCTATAAACATTATGGTTAGTTTGCTATAGGATAAATGATAAACAATGCAGCAAATGATGTACAATTTTTTTCTTCCTTCCTATAGGAGTCAAAAAAGTTCTTCTGTTCAAGTAGTGTTTGAGGAACCCACTGCATGGTAAGAAGGAGGAACAGCTTTAAAGTTCTTGTGAGCAATGTTTGATGAAATGTACTTGGTATAAATAAATGCGCATGTTCTGTTTCCTAAATGCTCGAACAAGTGATGATGATTGACTTTTAATGATGTGATAGTGATAAAAGCAGCTGCCAACTGTTTAAAATTCGCTAGAGTTCCTGAGTTCAGTAGTTTTCTTCTTAAAAACAAATTCGTAATCTCACAAAACTGACTTGTATATTATGATGAAGCTATAGGTTAAAAAAACTTTTGAACTACACTAATAATATTTATATGTTATTATTATTATTATTATGATTAGCACTAACTACTACCAAAAGACTTACTCAAGCAAAGTACGTTGTTTTAATATCATCAATGTAAAGGGAAATGAGGTAATCTTTTTTTATTATTGGCATTGGTTCTTAAGTTTGAACTTGAATTCATCACAACGCAACCCTCTAATTTTTTGTAACTTTTTGATTTGACAGTTTTATGTACCATGATTAATTTACATTTTGCTATTTTGCGATCATTTTGTAGTTTATCGCAGATTTTTATAATTTTAGATTTCTGTATCTGTATAGCATTCTAAATCTCTTTATTTTCTAAATTGTAGTCTATCTAATATCTAAAAGTACTAGTACTCACATTTTTATCACCTTATGTGTAGGTCCTGTTTAGAAATAAAATTTTATGAAATCCTAATCATGCATCCATTCAATTAATGTGTAGTTTATTTCCATCTCCATCTTTCATCGCATTTACTATTCACATGGACATACTGACTCGGCAGGCATTGTAAGTAAAGTATTTAAATTTCCTGAACTCACTGCTGTACCTCCCCACTTTTTTCATCCATCCATTGTTCCCTTAAAGAATGAGATGGAACACATCCCCCTCTCAATTTATCGATCATTGACGAGATGTGCGTGTTGATATTTATCCCCGAATTTTGGGATTTCCAAGGGCATTGCATCAAACAAGAGGAACAGAAAGACTCTTCCCATTCTCAACATGCGTACATATACTGATTATTATTACTAACTACTGGCAAACAAAGTGCAGTTAGTGAATTCGTTAGTTGACAAGTTACTGATGAATAGAAACAATTTTTGTGCCTTGATGAGACAGTAGGTGTGCCCATCAAAAACGTGCGTACAAAGCATCGGAATGAAGGAGGAGTCCCTTTTGTCCATTTTTGCAACCAATGCAGAATGCTCCACTCAGAAATCCCAATGATTGGGAACTCATGCTGTGCATTTCTCAGGCTACTCTATCGCTTCGTGTAGATGGATGGTCATGTGTCGGGCATGTCTGCTTGATAAGTAATATAGGTAACTAGCTACAACGGGCCGGGCATGCTAACTAACAATCCAAAGATTTTCTCAGAATCTTTTAATCATCAGCTCATTCATTTGCGGTCATGCTCCTCTGCAGTTTAGTAGCAAACAGTGTTATTTAAAAGCTTGAATACACTTCCGTCTACAGAAAAGCAACGATTTGTGAACAAGACGGCTGGCTGGACTATTTTGTCGTCATGCAGAAATCCTATTGCTGTAGTAGTTAGTTTGTTAAGGTGGGTTGAAATGTTGAAATAAACTCATCTCATCTTGGGACTTAGTAGGCCAGTAGACGCAAACGGCATTTTGAACATCCGATAGCCAACTGGGCCACTAAGGCCCTAGATGAAATGTTTTATCTGGTTTGTAGTCTGTTTTTGAAATTCCATGATTTTGATTTCCAGATCCGATGCTTCCATTCAGTCACCTAGAAAAATACATAAAATTTTGTTGATAAAATTGTCTTTACGTAGAAATGCTCATTTGTTGAGTGTCTGATTAACTAATTACATGTAAAGTGTTTTCAATTTAGTTAGACAGCTCACATACTGCACGCACAGTCACATATTTACAAATTGCAGTAGCCTCCTTCAATGTAATGCATTACATTCAGTCAGTTTATGTTTGTACAATCATGTAAGATTTTGCTTTAGGCAAACTTGTATAATCCTACAATTTTATATAGCATGTCCGTCATCAATTCAAATAATTCAAAGTGAGAGAATAAAATGTTGCGTTGCAATCGTTTTAGTCGTAATAATGAGCGTGAATATTTCCATTGATTCATTATACATTAAAACTTATTTGACTGGCAGTGTGGCAGTCCTATAGTTCAGAGGTTGTGTAGTTGTACAACAACTAACTAGTTTTTAAAAACATGGAAACTAGTGCAAAAAAGGTTTAGTACCCGCCTTCCCTTCAGGCCTTTTCATAATGTTGACATTTGCAAACAATTCAAATCATTTTACAACTTAATCCATTACCCATAGTACAACAATAAAAATCTGAAATGATTATCTGGAATTCTGAGGAAAGCCAAAGACATTCGTTTTCAATCTTTATCCTTTGCTTATACATTGCACGCAAAATCACTTAAAGATTAGAAGCGACTTTTGTCATTAAAATCACTGTCAAGAACAACTCTCCAAGTTTGTGAGTTAGATTTCTCTGATGCCTTTACAATTTTATGGCATTTTCCAGTTTTATTACCTCAATAATACTAAACCATGTACACTGTTTCAGACATTACCATCATAAACACAGTAATTTGGACTTTACCCACAAATATGAAACATTTATTTTATCTAAAATGCGCTCCCGAACTTCACAGGTTACGCAGAGCGCATTCATTGCACCTATATTAGTTTCATGACTATAGTGATAGACGCATTAGGTAGATGAAGAGTTGAAAACCCTTAAAAAAGTGTGTACTCTTTTTTATCTTCCGTATCACCTATGTATTAAAAGAAATCATGCTGTTAGTAAATCACTATCATCACAATTTTTCCACAGTAATTTTGTTCACCCTAGTAAATCTAATTGCCGGCTTGCATTCCATGTATAAATACATTAAACAAGGATATGCGATAAAAAATAATTCTTGAAATATATGGTTACTAACTAACTAGCAATATTTTGCCAGAAATCAGGATGTTGTGGATTGCATATACAAAACTTAATGATCTCATTTAATTGCTCCCTATTCTACAAAGTTGCTAACTAACTACCTATCACGAATGCACTTTTTTTGCCCACATTGTGTAATAATTATCACCATTATTATCACTCATGCCAAAAGAACTAACATGGCTTCACTTCCAGACATACACACAATGAAAAGATAGATACAATGAAAAGTTTAAAATTTTAGACCTCTATACAATATGGGATGATTGATGATGAGCAAAAGACAAAGATCGTATAGAGCGATCATATAACGGATCTGTGAACAAAAGAAGTTTTTTACATAGCCAATAGTGATTGACTACTTAAGCGGGAAAATATTTCTTTTCAATCTCACTTGAACTTCTTTTCATTGTTGAGTGCTACACTTTTGAGGCCACTCTGCGTGACATAACTATGGCAGTTAGTTAGTAACTAAATGCACGAAAAATGCTTTCTTTCAAGTACTTTTTCAGTAGTTTAGCCAGTCAGTATAATACAGTTTCAGTCAAACATTCTCGATTGGCTGACTGACTTGAATAAAAAATTCCATTGTTTTCGATAGTGTGAACTAAACTAATCTTTTGTCCATGTTAAAACAACCTGACGAGTGAAAAGTGATTACAATGGCATTCTTAAAAGGTGTTTAACGAGTTATGCATCCAAGCAAGATAGTTAGTTTAAATAGTTAGTCCAAAATGCCAAATCAGTATTCATTGCAAAAAAGAACGGGTGCAGTCGGCGTGAAAAGCAGACAATTTAGAACACTGGACACGTTCTCTAGAATTCAATGTACAGATTTTTATCAACAGGGGAAGTGAACGTGATCCTTTTAGACTACAAAAAAGTATTAACTAAAACTAACTAACTAACTTTTGGTAATAGTGTTGATTCCTGCTGTGAAAATATTTTTGGTGAAAAAAATTAGATTTCATTGAGCAGAAACTAATTGAACTGACAGTGGTAGGATATCTTTTATAATGAAGATATATTATGCTTTGCAATAGGCTCAGCAGTTAAAACATTGTAGCATTTCATCTATGCATGTATCTGAAGGGCGGAAAGTTAAACTAGTAAATTTAATTAACGGAGAAAAACGTGGTTTTTGAATTAATCCATAGAAGTATTGCATTCGTTCAGAATATTTAATTAGCAAATGCAAAGAAAATGAAATTCGGATTTTGTTAAAAACTTATAACCAACTTTTGTAGTTCTAGTTTTCTATAATGAACTTTAATTAATTCGATTGATGAAAACTATAAAGAGAAGCTAAAATTTGATGTTCAGAAATCGAATAAGAATTGGAATCTATTCACTTCATCTCACTAACTAACTATGGACTGATACTAAAAACTCACATTAGATCACGAAACAAACTGTGATACAAAAAGCGTAGGGTTAGAATGTTAGAAACAAAAGAATAACTCAGTATTCAATCTTGAAAGGATTTGAATGAATTGACACCGCATTATTAATTACTTTTCAATAGGGACTAAATGCTATTCAAGTTGTGAGAAAACGTGACAAAATGAATTGAAATCTTCATCCTATAAATGCATTACGTGACACCTAATTTCCACGGCTCATGAGTTACAGTTGGATTTAAATCCATCTAGTTTGTTACAGCTGAAAGAGAATGATATATTTAGCTAACTAACTTAAATTAGTTAGTTAGTTAACAAATAAATAATCCCTCGTGAATTATGTGTAAAGTATTAGGATTGTAAATAACGCAAAAGAGTCTAGTATTACATTCCATCATTTGTATCTGTATTTATATACATATCTATTAGCCTCCAAGTGGGCTGTAGTAATAAGTTTTCATTGGTGAAAACAAATGTGATGAGCCAAGTGAGCGAGCATTATAATAAGAGGATGCCCTGAAATGAAAAAAAACACTGGTACTAGTGTACTAGCAATAAACTACAAGTGGCTGCTGTAGACTGCACGAACATTGATAACTTTACACAACTGATAAAGAAATGCTTCGTTTTATTACGATTCCAACTCGTTTACCTTTCAGGCATGTTCAAATTTATGAAAATGAAGCTGAGACTTTGACATGACGAGAGGTTGACGCACCCATCACATACTGTAA
>Ga0210040_10004899_pt1 | contig 17234 bp, 16 predicted proteins | sample CryGeyCG12114_NA_FD_185462 | JGI IMG/M metagenome (GOLD analysis project Ga0210040, IMG submission 185462) | Groundwater microbial communities from aquifer - Crystal Geyser CG19_WC_8/21/14_NA (SPAdes) (version 2) | ecosystem: Environmental > Aquatic > Deep subsurface > Groundwater | place: USA... | reverse complement strand
GGTGAGGTAGATGTCGCTGGCTGCGGCCTGCGGGAGCACCGCCTGCCCGGAGACGACGGTGGCCAGCAGGAAGAGGACCGGCAGGAAGGCGTTGCCGCCGAAGATGTCGCTCACGGCCAGCTGGTAGTCACCGTTGCGCACCGAGGTCAGGCCGGTGGACAGCTCCGGCAAGGAGGTGGCCGCGGCCAGGACGGTCGCACCGAACAGCACACCGGACAGGCCGATGTCCTCGGCGATCGCGTCCCCGCTGCGCTCGAGGACCACACCGGCGACCAGGGTGACCAGCGCCGCGGCGGCGAAGACGGCAGCGGCACGAGCGGTGCTGGTGCCCTTGCTGGTAGCGGTCTTCTCCTTCTGGGCGCGGCTGTGCCCGCGCGGGGGCTGCTGGTTGTCCGGCGCCTCGCCCTGCTCGTGCCAGGGCAGACCGCGCCCGGCCCGGCCCAGCAGGAGCAGCCCCGCCACCCAGATGATCGCGATGAGCAGCCCGCCAGGTGCGACCCGCGCGACGATCAGGTCGCCGGGCAGCTGGCTGGCAGCGATGACCACGCCCAGGACGGCGACGACGACCGCGCCTTCCAGGACGAGGGTCAAGGACGCGGCCCGGTGCATCAGCGGGCGTCCGCCCCGGGTGCCGACGGCGTCCAGGGCGACCAGCACGACGGTCTGGATGGCGATGCCGCCCAGCAGGTTGCCGGTGGCCACCCCGAGGTCGCCCCTGGTCGCGGCGCTGACGGTGATGGCGATCTCGGGCAGGTTCGTCGCCACCGCCAGCAGCACCGTCCCACCGAGCGCGGCTCCCAGGTGCAGGCGGGTGGCCAGGACGTCGGTCTGGTCGGACAGGGCGACACCGGCGACCCAGATCGCGCCGGCGGCGACGGCGAAGACCAGCAGCAGCCACGGCAGGGCCAACGACGACATGGGCGTTCCTCAGGAGGTGTGGGCTGATCGACCGTTGGCTGGAGCGCAGGTGGTCAGGCCCGGGGGGTGACCACCCGGGCGACGCGGGAGATGCTGGCGCAGCCGTTGTGGTCGCCCTCGTAGGTGGCTGGGTCGACGTCGACACCGGCGTCGGGGTCGGCGCCGCCCAGGGCGTTCTCCCCGGGCAGGCCCTCGACCCGCTCCCTCGCGAGCTCTCGCAGGGCCTCGCGGTCCTCGTCGCTGGTGGTGGGCTCATCGGGTGTGCTGCTCATCAGGCACCTCGCCTCGTGGGGGTTGCGCGCACCCGGTCGCTGGCACGCGCGGTGACCCGAGCGGATCAGCGTCTCGACGGTAGGTCGCGGCCCCACCCCCCCGCAGGACGTGCCGACGGCAGGCGGCACCGACGCGGGGTCACCCGCGCACCGCCTGCACGCGCGGGCCCCGGCGTCTCCACCGGACCTACCGGGCGCTCTTCCCGAGGTCGGCGCAGACGAGGGTGGTGTCTTGCTCGGGGCCGTCGGCGCCGAGCGCTACGGCACGGCCGTCCCCGACGTCGGGCACGACCCGGGTCAGCTGCTCGGGCGCGCCAGGACGGTGTCGTCGAGCGCCTGGCGGAGGTCGACGAGCGAGTCGAAGACCCGGACCGCGCCGGCGTCCTCGAGCTCGCCGATCGAGAAGCCGCCGGTGCGCACGGCGATCGTCGGGACGTCGAGCTTGCCGGCGGCCATGGCGTCGAAGACCGAGTCACCGATCATCACGCCCGAGGCGCCCTCGACCTTGCCGAGCGCCACCTGGACCAGGTCGGGCGCCGGCTTGCTGGTCTCCGCGTCCTCCGACGTCGTCCACGCGTCGGCGATGTCCTTGCCCTCGATGAGGTCGAGGAAGGTCTCGACGTGCTTGCTCTTGCCCGAGCTGGCCAGGACGACCTTGAAGCCGCGGTCCTTGACCTCCTGCAGCAGCTCGTGGGCGCCCTCGAACGGCTGGACCTCCCCGATGAGCTGGTCGAACTCCTCGACCCACGCGTCGCGCAGCTCGTCGCCGTGCTCCGCCTCGACGTCATCGCCCGCGAGCTCGGGCACGAACACGTCACCGCCCATGCCCACGCCGCGGTGCAGGCGCCAGATGGGGAAGGTGAGGTCGTAGCGCCGGAAGGCCCGGAACCAGGCCATCGCGTGCTGGTAGTTGGTGTCGACGAGGGTGCCGTCGACGTCGAAGATCGCGGTGTCGGCCATGGGGGTCCTCTGCTCGGCTGCCCGCAGGCACCAGGGGCCCCGCGCTGCGCGTGTCTGCGGCCCCGTCGGGCCCCCTCCAACGTAGGGAGGCCCGGCGCGAGCCGCGACCGCGCGACCCGTCGGAAGGTCAGCGCCATCGTGCCCGGCCCGCCCACGAGCGCAGGTGGCAGCCCCTCGTCGCGCTCTTGCACGACGAGGGGCTGCCACCTCATCCGACCAGGTGACGCCGCAGCAGTGCCACGACGCGCTCGGGCTCGACCCGCAACGCCCGCGCCGGCAGGCGCAGCACCACCTCGCCCGCCCGGGCGACCTCCGCGGCGCGCAGGAGGTCGTCGTACCAGCGCGCCTCCTCGACGTGCCCGACGCCGTCGACCTCGAGCAGGACGCGGCGCCCGTCGTCGAGCTCCCACAGGGCGTCGAGGTAACGGCGACGTCCGCCGCCGTCGAGCCGCACCAGCTGCTGCGCCGGCACCGGCAGACCCGCGGTGCGGCACAAGCGCACGAGCCGCACCTCCGACAGGGCCTGCGCCCCGCCCTCGACGTCGTCGAGCACGGCGAGCAGCTCGCGGCGGTGGCGCACCGGCCCGGCGGCGAGGACGGCGGCCCGCAGCCGCGCCGGCGTGGTGAGCCGCTGCTGGACGACCGCCGCGAGCAGACCGCCGGCCGTCGACGGCGACCGCGCCGCACCCGCCGCCTCGACCGCGGCGTCCTCGACGGCGAGCACCGGCAGCCCCCCGCGCCGCACCACCCGCGCGGGCCGACGGCTCGACGTCGCCCGCACCCATGGCGGCCCCGCCACGTCGCGCCCGCGCGGGACCCGGACGCCGATCTCAGGCCTCTCCCACCCCCGCAGGCCGTGCGCCTCCAGGGCCGAGAGCCCGCAGAGCGCCGCCCGCGGCCCCGCCGCCAGCACGGCCGCCCACTGCTGCCCGCGGCGCTCGAGCGGTCCGGTGGTCGTCGCGACGACGAGGGGGCCGACGCGCTGCCAGCGCGCCGCGCGCACCTGGCGGGCGACCCGGTCGGGCGAGACCCCCAGGGCCGCGAGCTGCGCGCGGGAGAGGCAGCCGCCCTGCTGCGCGGCCGTCGCGGCCACCCCCGGCGGCAGCGGCGTCGTCCTGGGCACGCCGCCAGCGTGCTCACGGCCGGGTCCTCTCGCCGGGAGCCTGTGGACGGTGCCAGGTGGAAGCCCCTCGTCGCGCTCTTGCACGACGAGGGACTGCCACCTCGGGACGAAGGTCCGTGGTCGGAGCGACAGCCGGGTGGTGTGCTCGCCGGGACGGACGTCGACGCACGAGGTGGGGGTCACGATGACGACGCACGAGCAGCGCCTCGAGGAGCTGACGACGGCGCAGTGCCACGAGCTGCTCGGCTCGCAGGTGCTGGGCCGGCTGGCGGTGGTCGAGGGCGAGCACCCGCTCGTCGTCCCGGTGAACTACGCGATGAGCGGCGGGGTCGTCGTCCTGCGGACGGGCGAGCCGCTGCGCCGGCGCGTGGACCACCGCAACGTCGCCTTCCAGGTGGACTCGGTCGAGGCCTCCACGCGCAGCGGCTGGAGCGTGCTGGTGCAGGGCCTGGCCGAGGAGGTCGGCGACGAGCACCGCGCCGAGCTCGTCGAGCGCACCCGCCGCTCCGGCGTCGACCCGTGGGCGCCCGGCGAGCGAGACCACTGGGTGCGCGTCATCCCGCACCGCGTCACGGGCCGTCGCCTCACGACCGGCGGGCCCTGGTACGCCGACGGCAGCCTGTACCTCTAGGGACGACGGACTCCGGGACGACGGGTTCAGGGACGACGGGTTCAGGGACGACGGGCTCAGGGACGACGGGCTCAGGCCCCGAGCTGGGGCGCCGTGGCGCCGTCGAGCTGCTCGCGCAGGAGGTCGGCGTGGCCGCAGTGCCGCGCGTTCTCCTCGAGCAGGTGCAGCAGCACCCAGCGCACCGTCCAGTGGCCGGCGCCGGGCATCGGGCACGGGGCGCCGAGGTCCTCCACGCCCCGCACGACCTCCTCCGTCAGCGCCCCGACGGCGTCCAGCTCGGCGATCAGGCGCTCGACCGTGTCCTCCGGCTCCAGGGTCCACTCCGCCCGGGGGTCGGGGACCGGCCACAGCCCCTCGGGACGGCCCGCGACGGCGGCGACGACCCACCTCCGCTCGTCGGCGACCACGTGCTTGACGAGCGCCGCCAGCGACATCGCGCTGGCGGTCGGCGTCGCGCGGGCCCGGTCGTCGGGCAGCCCGGACAGGTGCGCGCGCAGGCTCGCGCGCTGGCCGGCGAGGAAGGCGAGCAGCTGGCCGCGCTCGTCGGGGGCGGGGTCGGCGAAGATCGGCACGGCGCCAGGGTGGCGCCCGCCCGGCCCGTCGGGGAAGGGCGCGGCACGACGAGGTGCGGCACGAGGAGGGGTTGTGGCGGAGGCGCGGTACGAGCTCGAGGACCTGCTGGGCGCCGGGGCGGCGCCCGAGCGGCTGGGCGGCGGCATGGCCTGGGCGGAGGGGCCGCTGTGGGTGCCCGCCCGGCGGGCGGTGCGCTGCAGCGACATCCCGAACGACCGGGTGATGGAGTGGCATGGGTCGAGCGGCTCCTGGGGGGTCCTCGCCGAGGGCGTGGAGTTCACCAACGGCCGCACGCTCGGCCTGGACGGCGAGGTCGTGCAGTGCTCGCACGGGCGGCGCCGCGTGGAGGTCGAGCGCGACGGCGTCGTCACCGGGCTCGTCGACGCCTGGCGGGGGCACCGGCTCAACTCGCCCAACGACGTCGTCGTCCGCTCCGACGGCAGCGTCTGGTTCACCGACCCGTCCTACGGCATCCACCGCGCCGCGGAGGGCCATCCCGGCGAGGAGGAGTACGGCGGCCACCACGTCTTCCGGCTCGACCCGGCCACGGGGGAGCTGGACGCCGTCGTCACCGACGTCGCGATGCCCAACGGGCTCGCCTTCTCCCCCGACGAGCGCGTGCTCTACGTCGCCGACTCCTCGCGCGCGCCCACCCGGGACGACGACCCGCCCGGCGAGGGGCACGCCGTCCACGCCTACGACGTCGTCGACGGGCGCCGCTGCGAGCGCGGCCGCGTGCTCGCCGAGGTGGATCCCGGGCTGCCCGACGGCGTCCGCGTCGACTCCCTCGGCCACGTCTGGACCTCCAGCGACACGGCCGTGCTCGTCCTGCGCCCCGACGGCAGCGAGGTCGGGCGGGTGCCCGTCGGCGAGGTCGTGAGCAACCTGTGCTTCGGCGGCGACGACGGCACGGACGTCTTCGTCACCGCCTCGACGAGCCTGTACCGGCTGCGCACGCGCGTCCGCGACGCCGCCGCCGTGCTGGCGCCGCGGGGCTGAGGGCCTCCCGGCCGCGACGCCGGAGGAGGCCCCGGTGGGACGCGCGGGCCCCGGTGCAGCCGGGGCCCGCGCGCGTCAGACGCCGGCGGGGCGGGGCTGGCTCGGGTGGGGCTCGTCGCCCACCGCGGCCTGCGCGCGCCACATCGCCGCGGTCATCTGCTGCTGGACCTCGAGGTAGGCGGGGTCGCCGTGGACGTTCCGCACCTCGCTCGGGTCGGCCTGCAGGTCGAACAGCTCCCACTCGGGCGAGTACGTGAACGGCCCCGTGCCGGGCAGCCCCATCCCGTCGTTGTAGTAGTAGACGATCTTGTAGCGCTCGGTGCGGTAGCCGTAGTGCGCGGGCGCCTTGTGGAAGGTGTCGTCGTGCTCCCAGTAGCGGTAGTACATGCCCTCGGCGGGCTCGGGGGCGTCGGGGTCGCCCGTCAGGTCCCCGAAGAACGACCGCCCCTGCATCCGCGGGTGCGCCTCGACGCCGGCGGCCTCGAGGACGGTCTGGGCGAAGTCGACGTTCGTCGTGATGCCGGTGTGCACCTGCCCCGCCGGGATGCGCCGGGGGTAGGAGATGACCAGCGGCATCCGCAGCGACTCCTCGTACATGAACCGCTTGTCGAACCAGCCGTGGTCGCCCAGGAAGAAGCCCTGGTCCGAGGCGTACATGAGCATCGTGTCCTCGAAGTCCCCCCGCGCCCGCAGCCAGTCCACGAGCCGGCCGACGTTGTCGTCGACCGAGGCGACGCACGCGAGGTAGTCCTCCATGAAGCGCTGGTACTTCCACAGCGCCGTCTCCTCGTAGGACAGGCCCGCGGGCGGGTCGACCTTGAGGTCCTCCGCGTTGAGGTGCTCCGCGATGCGCATGGCCGCCCGCCGCGCGGAGACCGACCGGGTCGACAGGTCGTCGTCCCAGGTCGCCGGCAGCGGGATCTGCTGCCCGGCGTACATCCCCGCGTGCGCCTCGTCCGGGACCCAGGGGCGGTGCGGCGCCTTGTGGTAGACGAGCACGCACCACGGCCTCCCGTCGTCGGGCAGGGACTCCACCCATGCCGTCGACAGGTCGGTGATGATGTCGGTGGCGTAGCCCTCGACCGTGCGGAGCCCGTCCTCGGAGAGGAAGCGCGGGTCGACGTACTCGCCCTGCTCGAGGACGACGTCCCAGTAGTCGAAGCCCTGCGGGTCGTGCCCCTCGCCGTCGCCCATGTGCCACTTGCCGACCATGGCTGTGCGGTAGCCCGCCTCCCGCAGCTGCGAGATGAACGTCGGCTGGCTGGCGTCGATGGGCGTCACCAGGGTCGAGACGCCGTTCACGTGGCTGTAGGTGCCGGTGAGGATCGACGCCCGGCTCGGCGAGCACAGCGCGTTCGTGGCGAAGCAGCTGTCCATCCGCACGCCGTGCTCGGCGACCTCGTCGATCCGCGGCGTGGTGTTGACCGCCGACCCGTACGCGCTGATGGCGTGCGAGGCGTGGTCGTCGGTGAGCACCATGACGACGTTCGGCCGGCGGCCGGCCGGCGACCCGGTCATCGCGCCTCCTGCCGCGGTGCGTCCTGGGCGGCGTAGGTCTGCTCGTCGAGGCCGCTCATCATCGGGTCGTAGTCGAGCTGGCCGACGTCGTACATGGACGTCATCCAGTGGAAGAAGTTGTCCCCGCGGTCCCGCAGCCGCGTGTACAGCGTGCCCGTGAGCTCGGCGCGCAGCTCCGCCAGCGCCGGGTCCTCGTAGCGGTTGACGAGCTCGTCGGGGTCCTCGAGGAGGTCGTAGAGCTCGTTGACCGACTCGGGGTTGACGACGAGCTTGTAGCGGTCCGTGCGCAGCATCCGCTGCGGGTACGGGAAGTGGTGCCCGTGGAACTCGCACACGACGTCCTGCGCCCAGGGCACCTGCTCGCCCTCGACGAGCGGCAGGAGGCTGCGGGAGTCCACCGCCGAGGGGTGCTCGACGCCGGCGAGCTCGCAGATCGTGGCCGTGCAGTCCACGAGGCTGACGAACTCCTCCCGCACCTGGCCCGCCGGCGCCCCCGGCACCCGGACGATGCCCGGGGTCCGGTACACGTCCTCGTACATGGCCGGGCCCTTGTCGTGGAGCCGGTGGGCGCCGGTGAACTCCCCGTGGTCGCAGGTGAAGAAGACCGCGGTGTCGTCGGTGAGGCCGAGCCGGTCGAGCGCCTCGAGCACGCGGCCGATCTCCGCGTCGATCATCGCCACGTAGCCGTGGTAGATCGCCAGGAGCTTGCGCGAGGTCTCCACCGGCATCGTGTCGAACGTCCAGTGCGCGCTGTAGTTGCGCTGGACCGGCGGCTTGCCCTCGAAGGTCTCGGCGACCGAGGCCGGCAGCTCCACCGACTCCGGGTCGACCAGGTCGAAGAACTCCTCGGGCAGCACGTACGGCAGGTGCGGGCCGAAGACGTGCATCGCCAGGTAGAAGGGCCGGCCGCTCTCGCGGTGGTCGCGCGCGTACTCCTCGAGCTGGGCGATCGTCCGCGTGGCGAGCCAGTGCTCGAAGGTCGCCTCCACCGGCTGGTGCAGGCGCGCCGCGAGCAGGTTGCCCGGCCCTCCGTTCGGCAGCACCCCGCGGATGCGGTCGCTGATGGCGTACGGCGGGTAGCCGTTCTCCTCCAGGTACGCGACGTACTCGGGGTGGTCCACCGGGTTGTGCCACCCCGGCAGGTCGGGACCGTCGAAGCCGAAGGACGCCGCCGTCCGCTCGGTGCCGACGTGCCACTTGCCGATCAGCCCGCAGTTGTACCCCTTCTCCCGCAGGGCGCCGGAGAAGGACCACTGGTCGTCGGGCAGGTCGGTGATGTACCCGACGTTGCGCTCGGCGTTCGCCAGGAGCTTGTGCCGGAAGGGGAGCTCGCCCGTGAGCAGGCTCGCCCGGGAGGGGGTGCAGATGGCCGAGGGCGTGTACCAGCGGTCGAAGCGCGTGCCCGAGGCCGCGAGCCCGTCCAGCGCCGGGGTGGGCGCCGCCGTGGCCCCGTAGGCCCCCAGCGTGTCCACCCGGTGCTGGTCGGTCATGAGGAAGAGGACGTTGCGGGGGCCCGTCACCGCGGCGTCACTCCCCGGCCGAGGTGTACAGGTCGCCCGTGTACACGGTGGTGACGTCCGGGACCTCCTCGAGCTGGCCGGCCTCGACGAAGAAGCCGCCCATCGCCTCGAGCCAGCCGTCGACGGTGCCGTCCTCGGTCGCGGTGTCGATCTCCGCCGTCGTCATGAGCTCCGAGTTCTCGGCGTCCGCGGCGACCTGCTCGGGGTCGAGCTGCAGCATGTCGGCGGTGAGCTGCACGGTCTCGTCGAGGTTCTCCGCGCGGTAGTCGTTGGCCTCGCGCAGGACGGCGAGCACCCGCTCGACCTTCTCCTGCTCGTCGGCCACGACGTCGTTGCCCGCGACGAAGGCCGTCGGGAAGGCCATGACGTCCTCGAAGTCGGAGTTCTGGGCGAGCTCGTTGAGGTCCGGCACGGACTCCTTGATCGTCGCGATGGCGGGGTACCAGAAGCCCGCCGCGTCGATCTGGCCGGAGGAGAAGGCCGGCACGAGCGTGGCGGCGTCCATGTTGACGACGTTGATGTCGTCCTTGGTCAGCCCGGCCTCCTCGAGGGCGAGCGTGAGGATCATGTCCCCGGAGGTGCCCTGGGGGACTCCCACGTTCTTGCCCGCGAGGTCGGCCACCGAGTCGATGCCCGGCTGGGTGATGACGCGGTCGGCGTCGCCGATGGTGTTGATCGCGACGATCTTGGCCTGGCCCGACTCCGGGAGCCAGAACGCCCCGGGGCCGATGTAGCCGAAGTCGAGGTCTCCGGTGCTGAGCGCCTGGATCTGCAGGGGGCCGTTGGTGAAGGTCGACGTCGTGACGTCGAGCCCGTTCTCCTCCCACAGGCCCTGGTCCTCGGCCACGGCCAGCAGGCTGGCCCCGTTGAAGTCGGAGATGTACCCGAAGTTGACCTCGAGGGTCTCCTGCTCGCCCCCGCCGCCGCTGGCGGCCGGCTCGCTCCCGGTGGAGGACTCGTCGGAGCCGCAGGCCGCCATCGCGACGGTGAGCGCGAGCGCGGTGCCGACGGCGGCGGCGCGGCGGGTGGTGGTGGTCATGGGTGAGGTCCTGTCTGCTCAGGCCGTCGTCGACGACGGCGCGGGGTCGGCGGCGGTGCCGGCGTGCTGGTGGTACACGGAGTGCCAGACGCGGTTGCGCAGCTGGGTGAACTCCGGGGAGAGGCGCATGTCCTCGGTGCGGGGGTAGGGCAGGTCCACGTCGACGACGTCGAAGATCCGGCCCGGTCGGGCGGCCATGACGACGACGCGGTTCGCGAGGAAGACCGCCTCGTCGACGTCGTGGGTGATGAACATGACCGTGCGCTGGTCCTGGCTCCAGGTCTTCAGCAGCTGCTCCTGGAGGTTCACGCGGGTCAGGGCGTCGAGAGCGCCGAAGGGCTCGTCCATGAGGAGGATCGAGGGGTCGACGGCGTAGGCCCGGGCGATGGCGCAGCGCTGCTTCATGCCCCCCGAGAGCATCTTCGGCAGGGCGTCCGCGAACTGCTCGAGGCCCACCAGGCGGATGAACCGCTCGACGCGCTCGGCGCGCTCGCGCTTCGGCACGCGGGCCGTGCGCAGCCCGAACTCCACGTTCTGGCGCACGGTGAGCCACGGGAAGAGGGCGTACTGCTGGAAGATCACGCCGCGGTCCGGGCCGGGCCCCTTGACGGGCTTCCCGGCGACGAGCGCCTCGCCGGCAGTCGGCTCGTCCAGGCCCGCGAGGATGTTCATCATCGTGCTCTTGCCGCAGCCCGACGGGCCGACGACGGTGACGAACTCGTTGTCCGCGATGTCGAGGGAGACCCGGTCCAGGGCGGTGAAGTCCTCGCCGCCCACCTGGAAGGTCTTGGTCACCTCCCGGACGGAGATCTTGGCCGTGCCGGCCGCGGTCGAGGTGGGGCTCATGCTCTGGTCCTCCTGCGTCGTCATCGGCGCTCCTGCCACCCGGTCAGGCGGCTCTCGGCCAGCAGCAGGAGCCGGTCCATGACCAGCCCGAGGACGCCGATGACCACGATCCCCACGAAGATCGTGGGGATGTCGAAGAAGATCTGAGCCGTCTGCATGCGGTGGCCGATGCCCTGCTGGGCGGCCAGCAGCTCGGCGGCCACGAGGGTCGCCCACGCGGACCCGAGGCCGACGCGCATGCCGACGAGGATGAACGGGGTCGAGGCGGGCACGACCACCCGGGCGAAGATGGTGCCGTCGCCGGCGCCGAGCACCCGGGCCGCGTTGAGCAGCGTGCGGTCGACGCTGACGACGCCCTGGTACGTCGAGATGACGCAGGCCAGGAACGCCGCGAGGAAGATGACGAAGATCTTCGGCGTCTCCCCGATCCCCATGAGGACGAGCACCAGGGGCAGCAGCGCGAGAGGCGGGATGGTCCGGAAGAACTGGATCCAGGGCTCGAAGAGCCCGCGAGCCACCGTGTACCAGCCCATGAGGAAGCCCACCGGGACGGCAGCGGCGGAGCCGAGCAGGAAGCCCGCGAGGACGCGGCCCAGGCTGGCCAGCAGGTCCTGCTGCAGCGTGCCGTCGCTCAGGAGGGCCGCGCCCTGGGCCACGACCTCGGCCGGCGTGGGCAGCTGCAGCCCGGACAGCGACAGGAGCCACCAGATGCCGATGCCGCCGAGGACCGAGACGACGTTGAGGACCAGCAGCAGGCTGGGCTTGCGCCGGGTCCGCTGCCGGGCCGTGCCCGTCGGGGTCGCCGCGCGCTCCGACGCCGCCGTGGCGGTCACGACGGCACCGCGCGCGCGAGGACGGGCGGCGCGTGCCGCGCGGGGAGAGGGGGTGTCACGTCGGTGCTCCTTCGCACGAGGGGGTCGGGGTGGGGCGGCTGGACGCCGCCGTGGAGCTGCAGGGCCTGCTCGACCACCGCGGTGAGCGCGCCGAGGGCTCCTGCGCCGGAGGGCAGCCGCGCCGGGCGGACGCGCGGAGCGGCGTCCTCGAGCGCGGACAGCTCCCCCTCCGCGGTGGCGGCGGCCTGCTCCACGACGCGGGGGGCGGCACGGGCGACGTCGCCCGCCACGACGACGTCGGCCGGGTTGAGCACCATCGCCGCCGCGGCGAGCGCGCTGCCGAGCGCGGTGCCCACCTCGGTGAGCACCTCCTCGACGACCGGGTCGCGGGCCTCGACCAGCCGGGCGAGGTCGTCCAGCGTCCAGGCGGCCGCGCCGCGGCGGCGGCACTCGTCGAGCACGGCGGTCGTCGACGCGACGGTCTCCAGGCACCCGCGCCCGCCGCAGCGGCACGCCGCCCCGCCCGGCACCGCGCGCACGTGGCCGATCTCGCCCGCCAGCCCGGCCGCGCCGGTGAGCAGGCGGCCGTCGCTGACCAGACCGCCCCCCACGCCGTCGCCCAGGCGGACGTAGAGCAGCTCGCGGGTCCGCGGCTCGGCGTGCAGCGCCTCGGCGAGGGCCGCGAAGCGGACGTTGTTGTCGACGACGACGGGCGTGCCGAAGCGCTCGACGAAGGCGGCGCGGGTGCTCTCGGTCCGCACCCGGCTGCGCCCCCAGCCCGCCTCCGGGCCGGCGCCCGGCTCGGGGACCGACCGGTGGGGGCCGGGGACCCCGACGCCGACGGCCTGCAGGGCGCCGAGGTGGATGCCGCGCTCCCCGGTCACCTCGTCGACGAGCGCGAACGTCCGGTCCAGGCGCTCCCGCCAGCTCGTGCCTGCGGGCCACGAGGCCTCGGCGGTGGCGATCACCTCGCGCGAGGCGTCGGCGACGGCCACGTGCACGCGGCGGTGGCCGATGTCCACCCCGAGGAACTGCCCCGACGCCGGGTCGAGCGCCAGCCGCTCGGCCGGTCGGCCGCTGCCGGTCCGCTCGGCGGCGTCGGTGCCGACCACGACGACGGCGCCCCGGCGGAGCATCTGGGCGGTGATCTCCGACAGGGTCGAGCGGGAGATGCCGACGACCTCCGCGAGCCGCGACCGGCTCAGCGGCCCACGACTGCGCAGGGCGCCGAGGACCTGCTCCTCGTGGGTGCGGCGCACGAGCGCCTGCACGTCGGCGTGCTGAGCCATGAGCCGGACGGTAGAGAGGCCGCTTTTTTTCGTCAACCCTCCGGCAGAAAGCCGCCCGGACCGGCCGCCTACGGTTCTCCCATGACGACGCAGCCGGACCGGACCCGGACGCCGGTGAGCCACGCGCCCGTGCACGTCGGGCGGGGCCTGCTCATGGGCGCCGCCGAGGTGGTGCCCGGTGTCAGCGGCGGGACCATCGCCCTGATCACCGGCGTCTACGAGCGGCTGATCGACACGGCCGGGCACACGGTGACGGCGGCGCGCCGCCTCGTCGGCCGGGACGTGCGCGGCGCGCGCGAGGAGCTCGCACGGGGGCACTGGGTCGTCGTCGTGCCCCTGCTCCTCGGCATGGTCGTCGCCGTGGTCGTGGGCGCCCGGCTCATCGAGCCGCTGATCGAGGAGCACCCCGTCGGCTCGCGCGCGGTCTTCGCCGGCCTGGTCCTGGCCTCGCTCGCCGTGCCCGCAATGATGATCGGCCGGTGGACGGCCCGGCTCGCGCTGCTGACCGCCGTCTCGGCCGTCGCGGCCTTCGTCCTCACGGGCCTGCCGCCGGGCTCGGCGGCCGACCCGCCGCTGCCCGTGGTGTCGCTGGCGGCCGCGGTGGCCATCTGCGCGCTGGTGCTGCCGGGGGTCTCGGGCTCCTTCCTCCTCGCGACGGTCGGCCTGTACGAGCCGACGCTCGCCGCGGTCAACGCGCGCGACCTCGGCTACCTCGCCGCCTTCGCACTGGGCGCCGCCGTCGGGCTGGCCCTCTTCGTCCGGCTGCTGCAGCACCTGCTGGCCACCCACCGCGCCGTCACGCTCGCCGTCATGACCGGGCTGATGGCCGGCTCGCTGCGCGCCCTGTGGCCCTGGCAGACCGAGGACCGCGGCGTCCTCGCCCCCGCCGGCGACGTGCTCCCCGTCCTCGGCCTGCTCCTGGTGGGGGCGGCCTTCGTCGTGGCGCTGCTCGTCGTCGAGCGGCTCGTCGGCGACGCCGGGCCGGCGCCGAGCGCCGACGAGCGCCCCGCCACCTGACGACCGCCGCGCCGGGCCGCGCGGACGTCCGTAGCGTGGGCACCACCCGACGACGGGCGCGCGCGGAGGCGGAGGGGGAGCCGTGGAGCTGCTGACCGGGGCGGGGCTCGCGAGCGCCGCCGGGCTCAACGCGTGGCTGCCGCTGCTCGTCCTCGGCCTCGTGGCCCGGTTCACCGACGTCCTCGCGATGCCCGACGGCTGGGCGTGGCTGACCGAGCCGGCCGTGCTCGCCGGCCTCGGCGTGCTGCTGCTGGTCGAAGCCCTGGCCGACAAGGTGCCCGGGGTGGACCACGTCAACGACGCCCTGCAGACCGTGGTGCGCCCGCTCGCCGGCGGCGTCGCCGCCAGCGCCGGGACGGGCGGCGAGGGCGGCCGGCCGGCCGCGGACCTGTCCTCCTGGCTGGCCTCGCTCGACTGGCCGACCGTCCTGGCGGGGGCCTCCCTCGCCCTCGCCGTCCACCTGCTGAAGGCCGCGGGGCGGGCCGTCGTCAACGCCACGACCTTCGGGCTCGGCGCCCCCGTGGCCTCGGTCGCCGAGGACGCCCTCTCGCTGGGGTTGGTGGCCTCGGCGCTGCTGGCCCCGCTGCTCGTCCTCGTCGCGCTGGCGCTGCTGGTCGTCGTGGCCGTCGTCGTCGTCCGGCGGCGCGGTCGCCCTCGACGTCCCGTGCGGGACGTGCGCGCCGTCTGAACCGCACGGCGAGCTCGGCTGCTGCCGGACGGTCCGCCCGGGCACGCCCCCCGGCCGGGCGCGGCGCCTACTCGCCCACCTGCCCGTCGAGCAGCTCGCGCACCACGTCCAGGTGGCCGACGTGCCGGGCGGTCTCCTGCAGCAGGTGCAGCAGGACCCACCCGAGCGTCGGCGCCTCCCCCGGCGTGGCGAAGCGGCCGCCGAGCGCGGCGCGAGCGCCGAGCGAGACGCCGGCCACGACGTCGCGCGAGACCTCCCACTGCGCCCGCAGGTCGGCGACGACGGACGCCCCGGTGGCCCCGTCGGGCGCGCGCCAGCGCCCGTCCGGTCCCTGGTCCCGCCACGGGTCGGGCAGCGGCTCGGCCCGGAAGCCCCACTCGAGCCACCGGCGCTCCACCGCGGCCAGGTGCACGAGGAGCTCCAGCGCCGTCCACCCCGACGGCAGCACGGGGGTGCGCAGCTGCTCGTCGGTCAGGCCGTCGACCTTGCGCACCAGCCGCTCCCGGTGCAGCTCGAGCTGGGCGAGCAGGACGTCCCGGACGTCGTCCGGCTCGCGGGGCGGCTCGTCGTCGTCCGGCCCGGGGCGCCAGCCCGGCGGGTGCGCGCGCTCCTCGACCACGCCCCGGATGGTGGCAGGCGCCACCGACAGCGGATCGGCCCGCCGCTCACGCGCCCGCGGGGGGCAGGAGCCCCGCGGGTCGCCGTGGCGCCCGTCCGCCGCGCCGCCCGGGATCATGGGCCCGGTGATCTCCCTGCTCCTGGTCGCCGCCGGCCCCGCGCTGATCCCTCTGGTGCCCGTCGACGCCGTCTCCCGCCCGGAGGACCGGCGCCGCCGGTCGCCGATCCTGGTCCACGAGGGCAGCTGGACCTGGCCCCGCGTCTGACGCGGGCGCAGGACCGGACCGCAGGACGAGAGCGGACCGGCGGGCGGGAGCCGGACCGGGCGGGTCAGCCCCAGGCGAGCAGCAGCCGCCGGCGCGTCCACACCAGCAGACCGAGGCCGGCGAGCAGCACGAGGCCGCCGAGCGCACCCCCGAGCGCCAGCTCCCCACCCGTCCGCGGCAGCGCCGTGAGCGCGGGGTCGACCGTCGAGGTGGTCACCGGGGCCGCGACCAGGCCGGGGTCGGTCGTGACGGCGGTGCTGAAGGTGTCCAGCACGACGAGGCCGGGGGCGACCTGGTCGCCCACCGGTGCGGCGACGACCGCGGACGTCGTGCCCGCCAGGGCGGACGTCGCCGCGGCGGTGGCGTCCGTCGTGCTCACGGTGCTGTCGACCGGCGTCGTGCCGGTCGACGTCGTGCCGGTCGACGTCGTGCCGAGCGCCGTGGTGTCGACCGCCGTGGTGCCGAGCGCCGTGGTGCCCGCCGCCTGGCGCAGCACCTCCTCGGCGTCGGCCTGCTGGTCCTGCGCGGCGAGTGCCACGAGCTCCCGCGCCGCGGGGGCGAGGCCCGACGCGGTGGTGCCCGTCCCCGCCCTCGGGGCAGCGGACGGCTGACGACCGGCCACCGGCTCGGGGGACGGGGCGGAGGGCGCGTCCGCCGGTGCGGCGGCGGGCGCCAGCACGCGCACGAGCACCGGGACGGGCTCGCTGCGCAGCCCGTCGGCGTCGACGACGGCCACGGACCCGCGCAGGGCCCCGCCCGCCCCGCCCGGCACGACGGCGGCGAGCGCGTCGCCGTCGAGCTCCAGGGCGGCGCCGGCGTCGTCGAGGAGGACGGGCGCCGCGCCCGTGCCGAGCACCTCGAGCGGGACGGCCACCCGCTCGCCCGGGGCGGCGGAGACCTCCGCGGCGCGGACGACGGGGGCCACGTCGACGGTCACGGGGGCGGGGTCGCCGACCACCCCGCCGGCCGAGGGGACCACGGCCAGCGAGAGCAGGCCGCTGGCCCCCCCGGGCTCGACGACGAGGGCGCCGCCGCGCACGTCCGCCGTCCCCCGGGCACCGGCCTGCACGGACAGCTCGTCCGCGGACCCGCCGACCACGTCGGGCAGCGCCAGCTCGACCGGGGCGTCCGCCCGCCCGCTGCCGCCGAGGGCGACGAGGGAGGGGGCGAAGGCCACCGGGACCTCGAGCGGCTCGCCGACCGGGGCGCCGTCCTCGCCGAGGGGGACCACCGACACCCGGCCTGCGCCGGCGACGCCGGGCTCGGGCTCGACGCGCAGCAGCCCCGTCGCCGGGTCCACGTCCGCGGTGACACCCGGGCCCGCCTCGACCGCGTAGGCGCCGCCCGCCGGGGGCGCCGGCAGCGGGACCTCGACCGAGGCGGTGCCGTCGGCCGACAGGGGGGCGCGCAGGCGCTCCCCGGCCGCGAGGGGGGCCTCGTCGGCCACCTCGACCACGACGCGCTCCGGCGCCCGCGCGGTGCCCGTGGTGCGGTCGACGGCCCGGCGCGCGAGCACCAGGCGCCCGCGGTAGCCGTCGGTCACCTGGACGACGAGCTCGCCCGTCGCGCCGTCCACGTCCGCGGAGCGCACGAGGGAGGCGTCGGGCTCCCCGACGAGCTCCCACTCCACGCCCTCGCGCGCCGGCGCGGCCGCCGGCAGCACCGCGCTCCCGCCCGGGGCGACGACGAGGTCCGGCCCCGCCGCCTGCGCCCGCGCCGGTGGCGCGCCGAGCACGACGGCCAGCAGGCCCACCACCAGGGCGAGCAGGACCGCCACCGGTCCGCGCACGACGGCGCCGGCGGCGCCTCGCCGCACCGCGGCGCGGACGGCGAGGGAGTCGCCGGGCGTCACGGCGGTGCGGGTCATCGGGGGCTCCTCGGGCGCGTCGGACGACGGGGAGGTCCCCGCACCCCCTCCATCGGCAGCGACGACGGCGGCTGAAGGCCGCCGGCCGCTCCGTCCGGAGGACCGCCCGTCAGGCGCCGGCGCCGCCGGCCCGGGAGGGCCCGTCCACCGGCGCGTCGGGGCGGGCGTGGCGCGGCGCCCGGCGCGCTGCGGGCACCCCGGTCGCCTCGGGTCCGGTCTCGCGCTCAGCCTCGGGCTCGTCGGCGGGACCGTCAGCG
>Ga0210040_10004898_pt1 | contig 17236 bp, 10 predicted proteins | sample CryGeyCG12114_NA_FD_185462 | JGI IMG/M metagenome (GOLD analysis project Ga0210040, IMG submission 185462) | Groundwater microbial communities from aquifer - Crystal Geyser CG19_WC_8/21/14_NA (SPAdes) (version 2) | ecosystem: Environmental > Aquatic > Deep subsurface > Groundwater | place: USA... | reverse complement strand
AATCTTAATATCTTCACATTAGGAAAAGACTAACTCAGTTTAGACGAATGATAGCATATGTTGCTTATTGGTCAATGTGGAAATAAAAATAAAAATTACATGACAAAATCGTGTATTTTACAGTAAAAAATGATAGTAAGTAAAACTATATTCTATTCGAACTAAAACATTCCTGCTGTGAAAAATATAATGCAGAATATTGAATAGCTATTCTATTGTCGCTTCATTTTTCGCAACATATCTCTTGAAGCTTTTAATCTTTTGATTTTCTTTCTTTCATTACACATTTTGTGATGTAGATAACCGAGGTTATGCTTCTTGCCTTTTTGTCTCACAAACCAGAATTCCTAGAATCGAAAGTTTCAGTTTACAATTTTGTTGACTGAGCAAAATATTATGTTCATGTAGAAAAGTAAGGCTTACGGGAGGAAAATAAGGGAAAGCTTTTGCTATGGATGCAGCCATATTTTGCTTTTTCTCTAATGGAGGGCTGGAAAATAAAAATGCACATTTATACATTAAATTATTAATAGACAAATGTTGAAGTCTATGAAATGTAATTAATTTGTCTTACAATGTCGTAGCTGCTTTGAAAAGAGCCTTGGTGCAAGCTAGTCCAATTTTTTTGACATTACTTCGAGAAATTTCCTGATCTTGTTCAATTTGAGCGATTATCAAGTCAGCTTGATCGGGTTCATAGGTGCGTAGAATTTCATGGACATCCTAACAAGTGAAAAATTGCAAATATCAAGTACAAATAAAAGTATCTATGCTAAATTACAACAAAAATAATGAATTATAAATAATAAAATAAATAAATAAAATACTAATAATTACTAGTTTAAAATAAAATAAACTTAAAACTAAAGTAACTAGTATAATAATAGTTACTCATGTTTTATATTTATTTATGAATATTATAATTTTATAAATCAGTTCAATAATTCTGATAATTTGCAATGAGCAAAAAAAGCTTACAAATTCGGGAACAACTGGAAGATTCGAATACATATCTTGTTCACTGTCGTCAGAATCTGACTCGGGTTTAGAATTTTTGTCTGTTAAGAAAATAATGAATTTCAAATAAAAAAATTACGGTAACAAGTAGACTTGAAAATATTTTTACCTTTTACCTTTATCATCCTCGTCGATTTCTATATCATGATTATTATCGGTGTCACCATTGTTCTCTGAGTTATCATCTGTACAAAAATCCAAAACATCGCACATTAGTAAAAATAATTTTTTAAAACAGAAAGAAGTCTTCACAGTGTCCAAGACCATTAAAGAGAATAAGGGATTCAGCTGAGTAGAGAACTAGAAAATTCGCTTACTTCTACCATTGCATCCATTCATTCCCTGAACAAAAAATATATTAAATGCTAGCCTACATTACTTCAGCAAAAACTACTGAAAAATACTCGCTTTCATTCGATCAATAAAGAAATAATGCAAGTTGGAGGCTTCAAATTATAATATCAAAGACAATAATCTTTATATTTAAGCCAATGTTAGAGCATACCCGGTAAAATATGGTCATTCTGTTCAGGAACGGTGACGTTGTTAGACAAAATGGGTGCTTCCACCCTCAGTTTAGGAGGTTTACTATTTGAAACATTATCTTTAGGGAGATCGCGAAAAAAAATACGCTTCCGATCTTCAGTAGATGAGTTTTGAAATGACTTTTTTGAAGATGGTGTATTCGCCGCGGTGGTGCCAACGATTTTAGGAGTTGAAGAGGCAGATATATTCTTTGACGATTCGGCAGGCAAATTAGGCAAGATTTTGACTTCATTTTGAGATGCCAGCCCTTCATCCTCCAACAATTTCAACTCTACTTGCAGTCTCAAATCAAAATCTGTGATTTAATGAAGTATAAAATTTCGTAATTCCAAGTCATTATTTTGAATAAAAGCCATTTTATTTTATTTTCAACAAAAGTTTATCTCACTAAAATTTTGCATTAGCCAATCTTCCAAAAACTTTCGCCATATAGCCTCCTTCTTCAACCTATTCCCTAAGATATATAATTTCTTTTCCAAATCCCCGATTCGGCACTCCAGTTTTCTGGCACTGTCCGTCGTTACATATGCCATTATTTATGTTACGCTACTGCTTGACTGACTACTTCCGACCGAACCTCTAAAAGATTCTGAAGATTTTGTTCGACTTCACAAGTTAATTTGCTTAATGATTCAGGGGATTCGAAATCAAAACAAAGTGACCACACAAAAACTTCTAATGCAATTAATATTGTGAAAATTACAGATTCGCGCCACTTCCCAAGCGTGCACTTAATGCCTGACACCTGCTTCAAGAAATCTGGGAAGCATGGAATGGATGACAACAACACAACTAAAGAACGATTGTGTCTGAGATTGTGTTCAACTCTGATTCGCTAAAAATTGCTGAGCGATAAAAATAATTTTAAATTCAATACGAAGAATGAAATAAATTGGACTACGCCTGTTTGTATGAATGAATTTGTGAAGAAAATCATGAGATTCATGCTGTAGCCAAACAGTCAGAGTCAGGTTTTTTGTTGCTATATTAGACGAAAATTTTTTCCGTGGGTTTATGTTAGATAATTACAAAATGTGCTTTATTGTTTCATATAGATTTTGTACAGTGCACATAGTTAGGGACCTGCAAAAACGACAAAAATATAGTTTGCCTATAGTTGAACTTTGCACATTGGGGCTATGTAATTTATTTTAAACGGAATTTTTTAAAAAATACCCCTGGGAATTAGTTTTCCTGGGTCGTCCTCTGATTTAAAAAAAATACTGGGACATTAAAAATATCCAAATTGCTCGATTAGAAACCTTAAAAATTATTATTATTACCTTTATCTTTCCAATACTTCAGGATAAAATGAGAGCCTAATTCTGCTATCATAATCGTTGGAGCATTCGTGTTTCCCACCGGCCCGATTGGCTGTCCAGTAATCAAAAGTTTAGATTATAAAGTTTATTAATCAACCATATAGTTGATAATTAATTCATAAAATTTTTTTTACCATCACAGAAGCATCAATAACTCTAAGTCCTCTAACATTGACAACCCGAAGTTGTGAATCCACGACGGTATCTTTGCCACCATCAGGACCCATGGCACAAGTGCTTGTTGGATGATACTTAAAACACATTAAATTAATAATTTGGGCGAATAAAAAAAATCAAGCGCAAAGAAATCAAAGACGGCAAAAATCTCACAAGTGTAAGTGTCAATTGTCGATGATAGCATTCCCAATATGCATCACTTTTATACTCATGTAATTCACAGCCAGGAAATGGGTTTGGATTTAGTCGTGTGTTGACCGCACGGAACACAGTGCTATTTTCGACCATGTCAACAGCAAATTTTGCTCCTTCAACACGAGGCATTGATTTGCATGTAACTTGTATTTTTTAAATAATTCATAACACTGCAGGATGCATTTATTTACCTTCAATCAGAACCTTCATATCTATGTCCTTCTCAAAATAATTCGGGTAGATCAGCGGATAATCATTTGGATCCGGACTAGACAGCTCAATCGTTCCACGGGAAGCAGATCTACTCAACAAATTGATGATGAAAAACCCATCTTTACCATAAGCTCCTTGAAAGTACTTGTCCAGTGTAGAGGTTGGAACATTAATTGCTCGCGACAATTGTTTAGAGAACGCTCCGAAAACCCCCAGTCCTATCAATGAATGTTGAATATCGGGCCAAATGGGTCCAGGTTGGGCTTTTGCATATTTTGTAGCAAAATAACCACCGGCAATAACACCCGTAGTTGTCATAGGTCCAGTGCCGCTGATCAAAAATTTGGACATTGCCAGCGGAGTCACATCCCTATTGGCCATTAAGGAAATTGGACTGTCTACTATGAAAGGACCTAAGAAGCTGGTCACGTGATCTACAATATTTCAGTATAGAGAAATCGGATGCATCGTTTTCGGTATTAATTCTCGTTTGTATAATCACCTTGTAAATTTTGCCCCACTGGTAAATTAACCAAAGTTTTTATCTGTAGTTAAGTTTCAGTATGCAAGAAAGAAATTAAAACTTCACATCACAGTAGTATACTATGGAGTTGGTGAGAGTTACATTGAATTAATATTTCCACCCACTCCGTGCACATCCAAATGCTTTTTAGGTCCAATTCCGGATAACATGAGTACTTTGGGGCTCATTACGGTTCCGGCACTTACAATGACTTCTTTTGTGGCTGTGGGTTGATAAATTTTCCCTGCAATTCCATCCAAAAGTAAGCTAAAAAGTGGTGTAAATTTTGTCATCAAATGTTAAAAATCGAACCATGTCGCTCATAAACAACCCCAGCGGCTTTATATGGTGCACTCGTTCCTTCAATTATAACCTATAAAACAAAATTATTAAATAATTGTTGAGTATGAAGAAAAAACATGATAAAGCGTTTAGCATTAAGGTATGAACCTTATGCACAAAAGCAAATTTTCGGACTTGTAAATTCTCTCTGTGCAAAATCGGCTTGATGAATGCCCTGTAAGTCGAAAATCTGCGTCCACCATCCCCTTCGGTATTGAAAATTGGCGAAAAGCCTATTTGGAGGAAATCGAATAAAACGTGAGAAATATTTTATCTAACATAGTACTCTTTGAACATTAATAACTTAAAAAATTACCTAAAAACTACAAATTAAAAAAACTAAATTAATATCTAACCTTCACTAAAGTTTCCATTTAGATCCACCCTAGGATATCCTAAAAATCTCAAAGATGGAAATCGATGTATTCCAAAAAAACTTTCAGTGCAATTCTTTAAATGTTACCTTTCTCTTCCGCAGCATCTGTATACATGTCGATAAGAGGGTTTTCATAATTTGGTCGTTTGATTCTCAACTCGCCCCCGTGACCATGAAATTTCTCTGTTGGAAAGCGAACCATTCTAAACACATGAAAAAAACGATTCCAATATTTCTAAACACAGTAACCTTGAACCACGCACCAGAATCCCATTCTCCTTCGTAATCTTCCATCTTTTTAAAAAATGGAAGTACTTGCTCATACGACCATCGTGAATCCTCTGCATAGTCAGCCCAAACGTTAAAATCCTGAGGATGTCCACGCATCCAGATCATAAAATTGAGATTACTACTTCCTCCCAATCCTTTTCCCCTTGGCCAAGCACAAGCCTTAAACAGACGCAAAAAATCTTGGAGAAATATCATTTGAATTCATAAGTTTGGGGTTCTGCGAAGATATTGCTGTTTACTTTGTTGTTCATTGCAAGACATGCTCCTCGGGTAGGTTGTGTATTGAATTGCCAATCAACATGTGGGATGTTTAAAAGACCGATTGCAAATATGGGAACATTTGAGAGCATACTTGGCTGTAAACATGATAGTGTATCCCTACATTTTAATTTGTTTTTCTCAATTTCAATCTAATAAAACTTTCCCGATTGCGTGTTCATTCTCACTTCTCCCCCAGCTTCTAATAATAGTACTTTATACTGTTCAGAGAGTCGGTTCGCTACAACTATAAATTCAAATATAAAGAGCATTTTAGATTGCACTTTTTGATTTTTTAAATTGGTTTAGAAATTAAATTTTACCTGCTCCAGCACTTCCAGCGCCAACTATCAGTGTGTCAGATAGTAGATGAATTGTTTAGAAACTTTCGATTCGGATTTAAGTTTGAGTTTAAGTTTACTTACCAACAATGAAGTCGAAAACGTCATCATGTGCATAAAAGTAAGTGAACAATCTATCATATATCACGTCGTAGTAATGATATGTGATGACAAGAAGGGATGTTCCTCCAAGGAATGTAAACAGTAACGAAGAAAGTACATCACTCCAGATCCATGATATGATGAACCTTTTGTGTCGGACACCGTTCAAGGCATTCATTTTTAAATATTGATTGAAAATTAAGCCACACCATACACAAATATTATGACACTGAAAATATTAACGATTAGGATGATAATTTTTTTGGATGACCTGTTTGTAGGACAAATGTTAAACGCCACAACTCATTGTTTGTTATGAAACAATTAAATATTGAAATGGCTAATGTCCATAGTCCATATAGTCAGTTAAGGCTTATTGTGATGCATTATGCTTTTCTTGCCCACCAAAATGTATCAACACCAATTACTTTTTATTGTATGTGTAGAACTTGTAGAAGTCAAGCACGAATTTATTCAGTTGGGTGACTACATTGCCCAAAATCACAACTCCCGATAAATGGGACACTTTGCTTGCAATGATGCCGCAGTTTTCGTTTCCGAAGTAAAAAGGAAATGGAGAGGGAAAATACTAGTTCACGTCTAATTCTGATTTTTCCGAGTGCTAATTAACATAAAATTAATTTCCTTTCCAACTTTCTTCTATTTCGAGCTATTTATATTCTGTGCTAACACTGGTGCTGACCTTAACTAGTTCAGTAATTACTGCATCCGGGAACATCATTCAGGATATACGTTAACTGCAAAAAAAAGTACAGAACTCACTCGAAAAAATATATTTTTAAAAACACATGTATTTGGTTTTTATTATTCATCCTGCATTAGCATTGCTAACTAAATAACAACTTGTATATAAAGAACCCTTGAACAAAAGGTACATAAAAACAGTCTACTAAAAGCAAAAATAGAGACTGCTCTACCACTAATATAATCCAACTATATTATACCTAAAGCAAAGAATACTCTCTTAAACTGTAATTTTTAACTAACATTAAAACGAGATGCCGACAAAAATGTGCACGCGCAAATTAAACTAAGCTTAACTAATCTATGCACAAAACAGTTACATTGCTATAAGAATGATAATATATAGCCCTATCCTGAGAAACTAAACCATATTAAGGATAAACTGTGGATATAAATAGAACTTAAAAACTAAAAAGTAGAATAGATTACAAATACCTATTTAGTAGTGACTATAACGGAGTGAAATCTGAAGTGAGAGAACATGGTCTTATCGCACACCTATGATGATGCGTATCATAAAATAATTTGTTCTATCCATGTAATGCAGAAAACAGATACTCAACAATTCTACATAGTTTATTATTAAATTAAACTACATCACATCCAAATTAATAGTTTGGTACATGATGAATTCCCGTGACTTCTTCAAGCAGGTGTAGCTCATGAGTTGTGGTTAACTTTCTTTCAGCAGGTAGACAAACTACAAGCGACCTCTTATGGATTTTTTCGCTACTCAGATGCAAGACTCGGTATTTCTAATTGGACGCATTCTGGAGATGTAATCTAAAAATAAAACCACAATCATTTAAAACCCCGTTGCTTCAATCAATATGTTATGTTTTTATTATTCAACAACTTACCTATTTCAAAGCCTCAACAGACTCCAAATGACGGTCATTCACATTCAGAGCTTCTGCTCTCTACCTGTGGAAACATAAAAATAAAAATTAGCGTCATACGTAAGCGAATTCGTAAAATAAACTCCCCAAAATCTTTTCATTTTGTTATCAGATAAGATCAATTGCTTCCCATTGAAGTTCATTCCACTTGTTAAATTAACAGTGGCAAGGAATCCTCTCGAGAAAAAAGTAGTGACAAACTAAAGCTGAACTCCTGAATCGTCGAAACAACTCTAAGGAAATCACAACCGTCGAATGCCACTGAAATTATTCTCGAGAAGAACTCGACTGTACTACTACTAGTATAACTAACGGTGGTCAGACTCGGCCTTTATCATCATTTAAGATAAATTTTAGTACTAACTAACCACAAAAATCTTAGAATTGATTTTAAAAAACTCACCATTAAGATATGATTCTTCGGTCCGTTTGCAGACTGCCAAATCACGTCATCAACCTTCACAGTTCGAGTTACTTCTTCTAACAAATTTCCTTAACCTACAAACAGAATTGCGGGTTAAAATTTCTGAAAATATCAAAATTAAACAAAATATTGATCTATTTTCTCGTGCTTTGCTTACCAAGCGTGTGTCAAACAGACGCGATCCCAACATGAATCGGCAAATGAAATACCGGTTGACAAATGGCGTCCAAACGACACATTGATAAAACTCAATGGCTCAATACATTCCAAGGTCTAGGGTCTGCATCCAAAATTCTCTCGTAAAGAAGGCATAACCAGCTACTCTTCTGCTTCATTTCGACTTCCAAAACAACTTCATATTTTTTATCACTGGCCTTTTTAGCACCTTGTAAAAATCCTTAACTTATTCACAGCATTCCATTTCCAATATTTTTTACATTCCTTAAGATTATAGATCGAGCCTAAAATGTAGTTTTTGGCTTCACAATGAAATGTGTTAAATATGATATACAATTTATGTAATAGATTTACATCCTAAGTTATAGAGTCACGAATATATTTTTACAGAGTTTAAGGTGGTGAGCCGACACGCTACAAAAATTGAGATGATGACAAGAATACCATGATAGAAGCTAAACATGTATTTATTTAGCGATTTTTTGGCAATAATTTATTAGTATATAGGAAAAAACCATGTCTTCTATATGTCCTTGTCTTCTTGAGTTCCAAATCAAATTGGTCGAGAGGTTTTCAAAAAGAATCATAACAAAGCAGTTTGCTTGATTCCTAAGCTCCTTAAAGTGCGTTCTTAATATCTAAGTAAGCTTTAACTTATAGTTTCCAAAAACGTAGTTAGTACAAATTATAATCGCAAGTGGCAAACATTGCTTTTGAAGCCCGATTAGCATTGAGACGGCATTGTATCCAAATAAAACTAAAAAATGTTGAAAAAATAATATTTCCGAATAAAAAGAAGAATATAAATATTTGATACTCGAATTACACACCAATAAACTCACTAGTGTTGTAACTACTAGACTTTAAAAGGTACACAGGTTTTCTATAGTACGGAATTAAGTAAAGTAACCAAATAAGGACTGCATGGTAGCTATAGCTAACTAACCAACTAACATTGAACTAAAAACTTATCATTCCAATAATTTCAACCCAATCGTTTGTTAGTTAGTAAGTGTATACAAATCTAGAAAATGAGAACCACAAACACAATACGATATATATCGTGAAATGATATAAAAAACGTTGGGAGCCTTGATAATCACCTTGGATTTACTTATTCCTACATCAATAATAATCCTTTGTTCTTCCTATTCAGGTATCACAAAGTTTACATCCACGAGTAAGTATACAATACAAAAAGTGTATAGTAAAATAATAGGAATCCGTATATGATAATAATAATTGGCTTCGGCATCACATTTTTGCGTGCATACAAAACTAATGCAAACAAAAACAATTGAGGACCTACTGTGAGAACTTTGTTGGTAATGTACTATAACTCCTACAAAATGTTCATCTGGACCACAAAAAATTATCTCTAATTAAAATGAATCTGTATCTTCTCTATTCTATCCACTGTGGGCGTCTCCTCATGACTTTCCAAATGATGAACCAAATGATCCAGACTTGAAAACATTTGCTCACAATCGAAACCACTACAAGGGTACAACTTCTTCCCTTTGTAGTTCATCACTGTAATCTCAGTTGCTCGTTTTCTCTTATTTCGACCTCCGCTACTACCCTGTGCTCTTTTCGAGTAGTCCACAGGTATGATGATCTCTTCATTCTCGTTCTGCTCTTCTTCGCAATCCTCAGGTGAAAATAAAACTAGTCGATCTTCAGGAGTCTCCACGATATTCCCATCCTCGTCCGCTTTTTCCTCTTCACCACTCCCAATCCTTGGCCTCTTATTGCTGGATTTGGTAGGGGTGGTACCGGCGCCCAGATGCGGACTTGTGAGTAAATATGAGATATCCGGATTCTCATTGGACGAGATAATCGGCTGTCGCCTCAGAATCTTGATAATCTCTTCATACTTGCTACTACTGCTATTCTCACTGGTACTCATAACAATGGAACTACTCTCCTTCTTGTCCATTCCATTATTAATGTTATTATTACTACTATTATTAATATTATTCTTGGGGCAGCGACAAATATTACTCCCTTCTTCTGTTTGACTATTGAGTTTCCCGTCTGAAGACAACAGGCGACTGAGTATCGTGTCTTTCTTTGTCTTCAGCGTGAGATCGAGATCACACAAGGTACATTTGTTGCTAGAATTGCGGTGCTGCTCACCTACTGGAGCCAATGGAGCCACCAGCTGTTCCAAAATCGCTGATGGTAGTGATGAGTCCATCTGGTTCGAGGAGACTACATCAGGGCTATTATGTGGTGAGGTAACACCCCTCCTGGGAACAGCATAGTGCTGGTGCGAGTTGCGACGAGAATGATAATAATGATCCTCGCTACGGGTTAAAATGCTCCGCAACTTGGTCATCGGTGGAGTCGCATTCACTCCACTGCACGAATTAATAGGTCTGCTTCGTCTCTTCATGAGCAACCGACGTCTTAGCAAATGACTGTAGTACCCTGTGCGATTCAAATTGCTTCTGCCATCATTGGTAGTCGAGCTAGGCAGGTTATCATCCTCCACTTGGCAATCATCTTCAAAGTCCGAGCGTTCCCAGAAGGACGAGCTATCTGCCTCCCGCTTACTAATGGACATATGAAAAAGCTCATCTTTGTTCCTTGGCTTGACACTTTTGGGAGCGGTGAGCAGCCGGTACAGGATAGGGAATTCTTCCGCCGGCTCTCGAATCATGTTGGGACCATCATCTTCATCCTCATCTGCACTACTACTGGCTGCGGCATGAAGATGAGCACGGCGCAAATGGTCTTTTTGAATGGGTTTCGCTGAAATGTCCATCATTTTTGGAGCAGTTTCCTTTTTTTGGGGTCTGACTGGGGCTAAATAAGGTCGGCTGATTCGCTGTCAGACCTTTCCCTTTCTAACAAACAATTTCCTTCCTTTTTAGTCAGTGGGCAGTTAGTTAGTAAGTAAGTGAGTGAAACTAGAACAAGAACGCGGTTTCTAGTCCAATAGGGATTCTCTCACACACAGGCGAGTAGGGCAAGTTAGTTTGTTGAGAGTGAGTCAAGAGCTCGAGTACAGAGATTGATTGCACACGCACCAACTATACACACACACATAGAGCACACGCATATAATAATGTGGACGAGTGACTCTCTGGGTCAACAACAAGTTGTTGGCTGCACTTTTTTTCTATACGCAATTTGTTCTCACAAAACTGCAGCACTGCCCTTATTCAATGAATTTGGACACCCACAATAATAACAGCATGTTGGTTTTGTTGCCTCCAAGGATCTTCCCTCATCGAGTCAAGAACGAATAACCAATTGGTGGATTCTAGGTCGTTTTTCTCCTTCTGCAAGAACAAAAAAGATTGCTACCATCAATATCATGCAGTGAGTTTAACTATTTGTCTTTGTGACAATTCATTTCAAAATCCCAATGTCCTACTGTCAATGCAAATCCTCATTTAAAAGTCATGACCTCATAATAGTGTCAGTGTGTATGCAAAAGAAGGGCAAGAATCTGTACATGTCTACTAACTAACCAACTTCACGTGCGGAATCATATACACAGCTTGTCAATGAAATGCAATAATGCGTGCAATGTGAAAAAGAATGGCCGTGGAATAAGTGAGAGAAACATGGATGTACTATGTGTACTGCAACAAGGAAATCATGAAAGGTTGCAACGAGCTCATGATTGAGCCATACCTGCCTGCCTGCTTCCACACACTTTATAAACTGAATGGCAATAAAAAAAGGCCACTACACAATCTCGCACAACTTTCTTGCATAGCGACACATATTTTTAGTACGAGCATTAAGCAAGTGTACTTATTCTTAGGCCTCGGCCTCTTGTCAATGAAATTATTAAGATTAGTTAGTTAGTTACCGTACTATATAGAAAGGACAGTTGCGTTGTGAGCAAGTGAGAGGAATAAATACTAGTAGAACAATTGGACAAGCGCACTATGCATGCATGCAGCCACTTGTGGATTGCAATATTGCAGCAGTTTGTAACATACTAACAAACTATCATTGTTATTATTATTGCATTGCGTATCTATACTAGAAACCTAAAAACCTAGAACCTACAAATCTTCTTTTCACAATTGCAACATGGGCCATCCTCACTACAAAAAGTTTATACAAGATACTATCTTGAAACTCTCATATACACCTACAGTTAAGTCAGAACTCAATACTGGCAGCATGGTTCACAACAAGTCTCAAAGTTATACTATATAGTAGTTAGTGAGTGATCCTCTATTTAAAAATATAAGAACCACTTTTACTCTCATTTGGGTGACTGGCACACTTCTTCCTTTTGTGTATCTACTATACTCCTCATGCAGCATACATACAATGCATGCACCCTGTAACTCATTTGTTCTTAATGATCATATCATACAGAGAATGGCATGCAGTAAGTAAGTGCCACTACTTACAAACTAACTAGTACTGGTATTTGCCTAGTTAAAATTTTTTTCTGGCTACCACACTACAACTAATAGCTGACAATATATCACTTGACAGCTGAACTCTTTCACTATGTATGTAGTAGCGCTACTACTACAAACTACTGATATGATTATGACATCGTATTGCGTACAATGTAAATAAATCTCGTGCGTGCTCCACAAAAACATGATTCTTTCCTCATTTTCTCCTTCCTACATGTGATACAGGTATTTAACTCGGAATAATTGAGGGAAACCCAGCACAAGTAGATTATCTGATACGGTAAGAACAAATATGGGGTTAACTTTTTTAGCTCACTAGTGACTTTGAAATCTTTATGAAAGTAAGTAACTAAAAGCGAATAAAGTAAAAGTGCAGTTGCACTTTAGTGCGTAAACTATATGCTACAGACAGACACACTTAGCAACAGCTGTTTTCACAATTCCTTGTTATTATTGCTTGTGCACACACATGTGTGAAAAAGATGGAGTAACTGTAAACCATATAGGCAGTAAGGCAGTTACTTCGTTTTAGTTGGTATCCATTACATATATCTCTGCATGAAATCCATGTGTTTATCTTTGTCATGCAAATCGATGAAATCACACATATGCAAATAGCCTGCACTTGCCATATATAGACAACACATGGAATTTTTTCTTCCTGGTTTGAGAACTGTCATCCCTTCACTGTGGGATATATTAGCAATCCCTGTGTAAAGTAGTACAGTAGTTCGTGAATGTTGAAACTCATCATTATTACATTAGATTCTACCTACCTCAACCAAACGCATTTTTCAATACACAACTGCTAACTTAACTAATTGATCGCAAGATTGTGAGCTAAAAGTGCAGTAGTGCTGCACATTATAGACTAGCCGCTACAATAGGAATGCAAAAAAACGCCTCTCTTCTTTTTCTAGATTAGTGAACCAATTGCAAAATCTTGGTTTACCGATAAGAAACTAACTATGTGCACTATATGAGCCACACACGCCGCACACATAAAAATTTCACTCTCGCTCTCAAAAACTCTATATAGTCTGATTGCTGTTACAACTCCCTTTTTCTGCGTACATACTAACTTAACTGTACTGCAAGTCTTCAACCCCATTTCAAAATAGTTTAGTACTTCACGTGAGCCACCTAACCGACTATGATCATCCATATATAAAATGTTTTACATACTAACTGACTAACGAATTAACTATAGTCAAAGGACACACTATCCATAGACACACGAAATGGTACAATCACACGGATGACATATATAGCCGAGCACCTCAACACCTACTTATACTAGACTAACCTACTACTCACCTACATAGCACTTTAAACACTACCTAACTAATGTGCAATGATGATGACCCCATAGACGATATTGAAATGAGGACGATGACATGTCATGACATGAAATCATTCCGTCACTCAGTCAGTTAAGAGGACATGGACACTACTGTAATAATAATAGTAAACATTTCACTTTTGTCAGAGCAAGGATCATTGGGAAGAATGCACAGGTCTGAGCACTACGGGAATAACAACAGTAGTTAGTCAGTTAGAAAGGAACCCAAAGGAGTTTACAAAACCAAAACAAAACTACCTTGAACGACTCAAGTATTATTAGGGACACTCAAGAGCAACACACTGCATTGTACAGGGAACCAACAAACTAATACGAGGACTAATCATTGATCCCCTCCACGGACCAATAATACACAAATAATAAAAATAGATGAGTAATGACAAGAGTTCAATGAGAGAGAGAGTGAACTGACCTCATTTGAGCAAAATGGCACTGCATAATCATAATCACAACAACAACCATAGTATACTTCTTTTTCTTGCCACTGTTAAGAAACTAGAACTAAATAATATAATACAAGACGACAGACAAATTTTGAATACTCTTAGTAAGTCAATCCCAGCAATTCAAAATCCATTTACTAACTAACTAACCAAACCAAAGGCAAACCAGCAATAATCATTATCATTCAGACTTTTAATTAGTGCATAACTAACTAACGATACAATATCTCCCTACCGCACACGCTGTACTAATTTGACTAAACTAACTAACAAACTTATCTCCACCACAATTTACATGCAATTTGCATCCATGTAGCCCATGGACAAACTTATTCACCTCGGATACAAAAACAAGAGAGGAATCTAATAATTAACTAACTAACTAAAAACTATCAGCTTGCTTTCAAACTTAATTTCACATCCATTTTACAGTTTAGTGAATGAAGCGGTTGGGAAAAGTTGGGTGATGACGTACAACGGCAAAAGAGAGCATAATACTAGTCAGTCAGCAGGCAAAAAAAAGTTCCTTGCTCTTCTCCATAATAATCAGCAGCAGAGAGTAGTAGCACACAGCAGCATTCTATAACTATTTATCTATGCAGAGCGTTCAGCCATAGCCAGAGGTATGCGCATTGCTAGCCAGGCTATACACACACTATAGAGGAGTCAATGACCAGCAAATGTTTCAATGACATTTTTAGGAGCAGTGCAGCTGACTGAGAGCTTGTGCTAAAATGAAAGGCACGTTGTTGCAAAAACCAACGCATACTACTATAACCAACACTACTAACTAACTAACTATACAATTTGTACGCTGTTGCTGACAAATTTAGATGTGCAATAATCTCTACTTACAAGTTAGTTAGTTAGTTAGTTAGCTACAACCGTGATTAAGAAGGCGAATTCCAAATATTGCAAGTATTCTAAACCACATGATATTTTCCTATAGTCTACAAACAAACTAACCAAACTGTATCCACTGTAACTATTGATAACAACTCACAAGTAAGCAATAGATAAAATTGGTAGCTAAAGCTAGTGTACTGAATAGGAGACATAGTTTCTTCATATCGGCCATTGAACTCCAATGGAGAGGAGTCTGAGCTGTACTCAATACTAATTTTTGAACTCTCTATACATATGGTCGGTGAGTGCTGCACAAAAAATATACAGACAAAGGAAATGAAACATATTTTTTGCCATATACAAGCGTTTTTGGTCCCAACCAACTAAATAGCATCTAGCATCTGCCACCAACAAAATGTATCATATAGTTAGTTAATAGTTAGTTAGTTAGTCACTAACTATCTAACTGTCTAAAAAGTTTTTAAAATCCATAATCCATGTGTTGTTTATGTATGTGACTGACTTGTGATATCGTGACACGAATACCAAGGCAAAAGGAAGTCTAAATTCATGTCTAAACTACCGAATAAACTCTCTCTCTCTTATAGTAAAACTAGAACTTTTTTCTCCATTCTCTTTGTTACACCAGCAAAAGCAAATGACCCAAAATAATAACGCTCCTATCTCCAATATGCTTGCTTAATAGTGTGTACATGTACACACACAGACAAACTATAACTGGGCATGTAAATATTTTCTTGGGCCGTCCAAATGACGATCTGGGGAACAAAGTGGGCCATGGGTCACGCTCCTTTATTAAAGGTTCATTTATTATTAACAACAGAGAGTAGGAGCTCATTTCCCTAGATACAAAGGCAAAACTCTTACTATATACACTACCATGTTGAACTAATTTTCATTTACACTTGTGTCATCATTATATGGTCTTTAAATCTTCAACAAGGAGTAGTTCGTTAGTTAGTTAGTGGTCATTTGGGTAAACATTTTTTCCATCATTTCCCTAAATATCATCATCATGCTCATTTCAGTTAGTCTACACACTAACCAAATAACTATATCTAAAACAGCTGACTTGCCTATGCAGTCAGTCAGTCAGTGCTCTCCATTTATAACCTCGAAACCCATTTCATCAGCTCCGTTTATAATACACTGTGTGGCAAACGCACGGTGGAATGATTGACTACCTAGATCTCAATTCATTTTCTCTACTGTGTGACTTGTGTCAAAAAATTTATGGGGTATACACTTAACCACCTAGTATGTACACATGCACGATTTTGATAATGTCCATTATATTAACATACATATATATAGTGATGAGAACATGAGCTTTGGCACAAGTAGAGCAAAAGTCTACAGACCTAGAATTTAATTATTGTATGCAAGTAGTCACATTGTAAAATACTAACTGTTTACACAGTTCTCAGGATAGAATAGAAACTGAAAAGATGAGAGACAAAAGTGAAAAACTTTTCCCAGGATCAGTACAATTAGGGCAACAATGATTGCCAGCTACTAACTAACTAACAAACATGATAACTCAATACGTCCGGCATTAATAGCCCATTATGAGTTACTCGCCAACCATCCAATAACGTGTTTCATTTATGATTCTTGTACAGATGAACATTGAACTAACTAATACCATCATCATCATAATCTCGTATATAGATTTCACTTTCAATTCAGCTGCACACATACAATCACCTGAAAATTTGGCAACAAAACAATGCTCCCTAGCATTGTGGTATTATTAGCGTCAAAATAAATAAAGCAGGTCACGCTGCAAACCAAGAAAGAGAAAAAAGAAAGTGAGAGAACTTTTTGCTATTATAGTTTATCTTTCTGACCGGCTTAAAAATTATTGCATACAAAGCCCAAATGTTTGTTTTTTTGAATTCAATTAAAGGATATTAGTGAATGAATATCTTGCATTCTAAGATACTAATTCAATTCATCATAAATTCTGAATACAAACACTAACTTATTATTTAGGTCCGTCACCTGAAAATAAAACCTTCTTCTCGCGCATGCAAATAAATTGAAGATGAGAAGGACGTTTCACCGTACACATACTTGTTGATTGGTTCAAAAAGCTATTATGACACACTTTGGACTCGATTGAACTCACACTTTCTAAGAGCTGACAGTATATGGCTTAAAACGACGCCACACAAAAAATAGCATAAGTCTAT
>Ga0210040_10004897_pt1 | contig 17237 bp, 11 predicted proteins | sample CryGeyCG12114_NA_FD_185462 | JGI IMG/M metagenome (GOLD analysis project Ga0210040, IMG submission 185462) | Groundwater microbial communities from aquifer - Crystal Geyser CG19_WC_8/21/14_NA (SPAdes) (version 2) | ecosystem: Environmental > Aquatic > Deep subsurface > Groundwater | place: USA... | reverse complement strand
GACTTGCTGGCGGATTTGATGTTCACCGGCCGGTCGACCGCGGGCCCGCCATGGAATGCGCGTGCGACCTTCACCTCGCCACCGCGCATCACCACCAGCGATCGGAGCGGCTGCATCTGCTCCGCCCGCGCCAGGGCACGGTCCATCTGCGCGACGTCGAGCCCGGTGGTCGCCGCCAAGGTTTCGCCCGACTCTCGCGCGGAGGAGCCGGCCGGGCTGCAGGCACCGGCGGCAACGGTGACGGCAAGGGCGGCTGCAAGGGCGCGGATGTTCATGCGCCCCAGCTAGTCACGCCACCGCATAATGGAAGGGTCAGCCTTGGGCCTCAGCCCTGGCCCAGCACCACGCCGAACAAATCGTGCGCGTCGGCATCCTCCACCATCACGTCGACGATGGCACCGGGCTGCAGGTCCGCCGGCACGTCGCGCAGCAACACCTGGCCGTCGATCTCCGGCGCGTCGGCCTGGCTGCGCCCGGTGGCGCCGATGCTGCCATCCTCCGGATCGGCTTCGCCCACCTCGTCGATGATGACGGGCAGCACGCGGCCGACCTTGGCGGCGAGCCGGGCCGTGCTGATGCGGCTGGTCACTTCCATCAGCCGGGCGAAGCGTTCTTCCTTCACCTCTTCGGGGACGGCGCCGGGCAGCAAATTGGCGGTCGCGCCTTCCACCGGCTCGAACCGGAAGCCGCCCACGCGGTCGAGCTGCGCCTCTTCCAGCCAGTCGAGCAGATACTGGAAATCGGCCTCGGTCTCGCCGGGGAAGCCGACCACGAAGCTGGAACGGATGGCGAGATCGGGGCAGATTTCGCGCCAGTTGCGAACGCGGTCCAGCACCTTCGCCTCGTTGGCTGGGCGGCGCATGGCCTTCAGCACGTTGGGGCTGGCATGCTGGAACGGGATGTCGAGATAGGGCGTCAGCAGCCCTTCGGCCATCAGCGGGATGATCTGGTCGACATGGGGATAGGGGTAGACATAGTGCATCCGTACCCACGGCACGGTGCCTTCCGGCGTGCGCAGCTGGCCCAGTTCGCGCGCCAGGTCGGTCATGTGGGCGCGCACCTGGCGCCCCTTCCACGTCTGTTCCTGGTGGCGGATGTCCACGCCATAGGCAGAGGTGTCCTGGCTGATCACCAGCAGCTCGCGCGTGCCGGCCGCTACCAGCTTCTCCGCCTCCCGCAGCACCGCATCCACCCGCCGGCTGGCGAGCTTCCCGCGCAGCTGAGGGATGATGCAGAAGCTGCACGAATGGTTGCAGCCTTCGGAAATCTTCAGATAGCTGTAATGGCGCGGGGTCAGCTTCACGCCGCCCTCATCATCCAGCACCTGCGGGATCAGGTCGACGAACGGCCCCTGCGACGGAGGCGCGGCATCGTGGACCGCATCCACCACCTGTTCGTATTGATGCGCGCCGGTGACGGCCAGCACGTCGGGGAAGCGGGCGCGGATCGTCGCCGCCTCCTCCCCCATGCAGCCGGTCACGATCACGCGGCCGTTCTCGGCCATCGCCTCGCCGATCGCCTCCAGGCTTTCCTCCTTCGCGCTGTCGAGGAAGCCGCAGGTGTTCACCACCACCACGTCGGCGCCGGCATAGTCGGCGGACATGCGATAGCCGTCGGCGCGCAGCCGGGTCAGGATGCGCTCGGAATCGACCAGCGCCTTGGGACAGCCCAGGCTGACCATTCCGACGCGGGGTGCGTCATTGATTCGCGTTGCCATGATTGCCGGCGCCCTTACACAAGTGCCGCCATTTCCGCTAGCATCATGGGGCAGGGCGGATATGGGGATGGTCATGGGCAATGTGAACTTCGCCGGCGTCTTCCTGGGCGCCACCGCCTTCTTCGTGCTGGGCACGCTGTGGTACACGGTGCTGTTCGGTGGCGCGTGGCGGCGGCTGACCGGCATTTCGGACGAGATGGCGACCCGGTCCGCCACCATCGGTGGGCGGCCGCTGCGGCGCAATCCGACCTGGCTGGTGATGGTGCTGTGCTTCGCCTTCGAGCTGCTGATCGCGCTGACGCTGGGCCACCAATACGCGATGACCCAGCCGAGCGATCGGGCGAAGATGATGATCGCCTTTGGCTACGGCCTGATGCTGATGACGCCTGCGGTCGGCATCAACTATCTGTTCCAGATGCGCCCCGGCCGGCTGTTCGCGATCGACGCGGCTTACCTGACGACGGGCATGGTGCTGATGGGCGCGATCTTCTGCTGGCTGGATTGATCACCCGGCGCTGTGCGTCGGCCTGATCTCCACCACCACGTCGCCGGCCTCCAACGTGTCGATCTCGTCCTCCCAAAAGCCGAGCGCCCGATCCCCTCGATAGACGCGCAGGCACCGCCCGCCCGTGGCAAGCTGGTCAATCGTGCGGCCGATCTCCTGCGGCAGCACGGGCCGTTCCACCAGCTGCACCCGGCCGCCTACGCTGGCGAGGTCCATCAGATAATCGGCGACATGCGCCCCTTGCGCGCTGCCGGCCAGCAGCAGGCCGGTGAAGCGCACCGGGTTGATGACGTTGTTGGCCCCCGCCTGACGGGCCAGCAGCTCGTTGTCGCTCGCGCGCACCACCACGCTGATCGGCACGTGCGGGGCAAGATGGCGCACGGTCAGCACGATCAGGATGTTGGAATCGTCTCGTCCGGCGGACACCAGCACGGTCTTTGCCTCCGCGATGCGCAGCGCCATCAGGTGCTCGTCGCGCGTCGCGTCCGCCTCCATCACGTTGCAGCCCAGTTCCTCCGCCTGCAGCAGTCGATCGTGATCCATGTCCATCACCACGATGCAGGCAGGATCGGTGCCACGGGCGATCAGCTCGCCCACCGCTTCCGAACCGGACACGCCGAAGCCGAGCACGACATAATGGTCGGTCAGCTGATCCTGGATGCGCGCCATGCGAAATCTCTCCCAGCTGCGTTTGATGACGAAATTGTAGGCCGCGCCCACGAAGATGAAGATCACCGCGAACCGGATCGGGGTCACGATCACCGCCTCCACCAGCCGCGATTGCGTGCTGACCGGGGCGATGTCGCCGAATCCGGTCGTGGTGATGGAGATCATGGTGAAATAGACCACATCCAGGAAGGTGATGTGGCCGTCATAATTGTCGACCAGCCCGTCGCGGTCGAACCAGTGGATCAGCACCACCAGGAACACCAGCGCCAGCGCCGCCCCCAGCCGAAGGCCGATATCGGCCCAGACCGGCACCCGCAGCGCCCGCTTCAGCGGGGTAAAGCGACGGGCGCGGATGCGTTGCCGGTGGCTGTCGGTCCGGGGCATGGCCTAGCCTTCCAGCGCCTCCGCCAGCCGGCCCATGGCCGCATGGTCGGTCATGTCGAGCTGCAACGGGGTGACGGAAACGAAGCCGCCATTCACCGCCTCCAGATCGGTGCCATGGTCCAGCGTGTGCTCCACATCGTCCAGCCCGAACCAGAAATAGGGGCGCCCGCGCGGATCGACCGATTCCACCAGCGAGCTGCGGGCATAATCGTGGAAGCCCTGCCGCGTGACCCGCACGCCGCGTACCTCGCCCGGGGGCAAGGCGGGAAAGTTGACGTTGACCAGCGTGCGCTTCGCCATGGCGAGGTGAGTCAGCGGGCCGATCACCCGCGCCGCCCAGCCCTCGGCAGCGGCGAAGCCGTGACCGCCGCCGCGCAGCGCCTGGCTCAGCGCAATGGCGGGGATGCCGGCAAGCGCGCCTTCCATGGCCGCATTGACGGTGCCGGAATAGGTGATGTCGTCGGCCAGGTTCTCGCCATGATTGATGCCGGAGATGACGAGGTCGGGCGCCCGGTCCACGAACAGCTTGCGCATGGCCAGGTTCACCGCGTCGGTCGGCGTGCCGGTGACGGCGAAGCGCCGCTCGCCATGCTCCTGCAACCTGACCGGCAGGTGCAGCGTCAGCGAATGGCCGGTGCCCGACTGCTCCAGTGCCGGGGCGCAGACCCAAACATCGTCCGACAGTTCCGCCGCGATCCGCTCCAGCAGATGCAGCCCGGCGGCATGGATGCCATCGTCATTGGTCAGCAGGATGCGCATGGATCGTCCTATGCCGGGGTCAGGATCTCGACGCCGCCCATATAGGGCACCAGGGCGGCGGGCAGGGCGACGCTGCCGTCGGCCTGCTGGCCGTTCTCCAGCACCGCCACCAGCGTGCGGCCCACAGCCAGACCCGACCCGTTCAGCGTATGGACGAAGGCGGTGCCCTTCTGGGCGCCATCGCTCTTCGTGGGCCGATAGCGCGCATTCATCCGCCGCGCCTGGTAATCGCCGCACCAGCTGATGGAGCTGATCTCGCGATAGGCGCCCTGTCCGGGCAGCCAGACCTCCAGGTCGAAGGTCTTCTTCGCCGTCGCGCCCATGTCGCCCGTGCATAGCAGCATGCGGCGATAGGGCAGCTCCAGGGCCTGCAGCACGCCCTCCGCGCTGGCAACCATATGCTCGTGCTCCGCCTGCGAGTCCTCCGCCCGGCAGATGCTGACCAGCTCCACCTTCTCGAACTGGTGCTGGCGGATATAGCCGCGCGTGTCGCGCCCCGCCGCGCCCGCTTCGGACCGGAAGCACGGGGTCAGCGCGGTCAGGCGGATGGGCTGCGACATGTCATCGATGATCTGCTCGCGCACCGAATTGGTCAGGCTGACCTCGGCGGTGGGGATCAGCCAGCGGCCGTCCGTGGTGCGGAACAGGTCCTCCGCAAACTTGGGCAGTTGCCCGGTGCCGTACACCGCCTCGTCCCGCACCAGCAGCGGCACGACACATTCGCTGTAGCCGCGGCTGCCCGTCTGGTGGTCCAGCATGAACTGCCCCAGCGCCCGGCTCAGCCGCGCCATAGCCCCGCGCAGGAAGGTGAAGCGCGCGCCCGACATGGCGGCGCCGGTCTCGAAATCGAGGCCCAGCGCCGGACCGAGATCGGCATGTTCCTTCGGCTCGAACTCGAATGGGCGCTGGGTGCCCCAGCGGGCGACCTCGACATTGCCGCTCTCGTCCTCGCCTTCAGGCACGTCTTCCGCCGGCAGGTTGGGCAGGGCGGCGAGCAGCGCATCCTGCTCGGCAGAGGCGGTGCGTTCGGCTTCCTCCAGCGTGGGCAGGCCGGCTTTGAGCGCGGCCACTTCGGCCTTCAGCGCCTCGGCCGTGTCCTTGTCGCCCCTGCTCATTGCCTGGCCGATCGCCTTGGACGCCTCGTTGCGGCGGGCGAGCGCCTCCTGCGCCTGCGTCGCCGCGGTGCGACGCTGCTCATCCAGTTGCAGGATGCGGGCGCTGGCCGGCGCGACGCCGCGGCGGGCGAGGGCGGCATCGAAGGCGGCGGGGTTTTCGCGGATGAGACGCAAATCGTGCATGATAGCTGCGCGCCTATGGGTGGGCTGCGCGCTTGTCCAGTGGCGGCGTATGCCAGCGTACGGGCACTATCCCTTGGCATTCACGTTCATCGCGGCGAACGGGTGCCGGTGTCATGAGCATCCGGAGTCACACAGGATCGACGCTTGGACCACGACAGCACCCCACCGCCCCGCCGCACGCACTTCATCGGCGGGCTGAACGCTGCCTTCACGTGGGGCCGCAAGGCAGGGCTCTCGCAGGCGCCGGAGCTGGAGGCGGGCGCGCTGATGGATGCGGCGCGCGCTCACACCGGGCTAAGCGATTTCGGCGACCCCTGGTTCGAGACCCCGCTGCAGGTGCTGCTTGAGGCGATCGCCGGACAGGCGCGGCTGAACCCGGCGGGCCAATGGGCGGCCAGGCAGCAATTCGTGAAGGTGCTCGCCGACCGGCTGTGGGCCGAACAATGGTTCGACACCCATCCCGAGATCCTGGAACGGCCGCTGCCGCGCCCGGTGATCGTGGTCGGGCCGATGCGTTCGGGCACCACCCGCATTCACCGCCTGCTGGCGGGCGACCACCGCTTCACCCACCTGCGCAGCTTCGAGACGATCAGCCCGGTGCCGCGCCCCGGGTTCGAGCACGGCGCGCCCGATTTCCGCCAGACGCTGGCCGGGCGGATCATGCGCGTCGCCCGGCTCGCCAATCCGCGCACGCTGAACATTCACCCGACCGGTCCGATGGAGCCGGAAGAGGAGCTGGGCCTGCTGGTCTCCAGCTTCTGGGGCATGAAGCACGAGGCGCAGTGGTGGGTGCCCGATTATGGCCGCTGGTGCGAAGGGCAGGACGCAACGCCGGCCTACCGCCAGCTGGCGCGGCTGCTGCGGCTGACGGGCTGGGCGCAGCAATCCTCCTCGCTGCGGCCATGGGTCCTGAAGACACCGCAGCACATGCTCGACTTGCCGGCGCTGCTGCACGTGTTCCCCGATGCCCGCCTGATCTTCACCCACCGCGACCCTCTGGCGGTGGTCGGCAGCGCCGCCTCGCTCGCCTGGAACCAGACGATCATCTATTCCGACCACGCCGACCCGGCGCGGATCGGCGCCGAATGGCTGCGCAAGACGCGGCTGCAGGTCGAGCGGATGCAGGCCGCCCGCCCGGGGATTGCCGCGGAACGGCAGATCGACGTGCATTATGACGAGATGGAGCGCGACTGGCAGGGCACCATGGCGCGCATCTATCGCTTCCTCGACCTCGACATGGCGCCTGCGCTGCCCGCGATGCGCGAATACCAGCAGCGCACCGCGACATTGAAGCGGCGGCCGCACAATTACCGGCTGGAACAGTTCGGCCTGACTCGCGCCCAGGTGGAGGAGAAGCTGGCCGACTACATCAGCGCCTTCGACATCCGGCGTGAAGACGTCTCGGCCGCGGCTGGGAGAGTTAGGTGAAGCGGGCGGGGTCCAGCCGGGCGAGCAGCTGCAGCACGGCTGAGTAATAGTCGCTCGACAGCGCGGCGGGCCCGGTGCCCCGCCCCGTCGTCAGCGCGACGATGGCCTGCACCCCTTCAGCGCCGGCATACTCCGCCTCCGCCCCGCTGGTCACGTCGACCCAGGCCGGAGCCGGCTGGTTCGCGGCGATCTTGCCCGCCCAATATTCCACTGCCGGGCGCGCCAACCCGCTGCGTCCACCCAGATGGGCATAGAGCGGCACGCGCACCGCGTCGTAGCCGAAGCGCGGATCGCGTCCGGAGGCAGGTGCCAGCCGGCCGTCCGCGGCCACATCGACCCAGTCGGGCGGCAGCTGGTGCGCGCCGAAGCGGGCATCGGTCAGCAGTTGGGTGCCGCCGGTGATGATGTCGCCCCAACCCTCCGCCGGGGCGAGCCGGGCGAAGGCGTCGAGCGCGGGCCAGACGTAATAAGCCGGGTTCAGCACCACCTTGTCGGCCATTGCGAAGCCGGTTTCCCCAGGCAGCAGCACGCGTCGATTGCCGAAGGTGACCGCGTTGACCCGCAGCATCGCCTGGCGGATGTGTGCGGCCTGCGCCGTCCATTCGGGCACGTTCCATGTCCGCCCCGCCAGGCCCAGCGCCCAGGCGATCAGGACGTCACCATCCGTTGCGTTGTTGCGGTCGGCCACCGGATCGGCTGCGGCCGGGTCGTAGCGCCAGATGTGCAGGCCATCGGGCCGGGCGAGCGTGGTGCGGGTCCAGTTCCACAGGCTTTCGAACGCGGGGCGATCGTCGGAGAAGAACGCCATCACCATGCCATAGCCCTGGCCTTCGGAGTGGCTGATGCCGCGATTGCCGGTGTCGACCACGCGCCCGGTTGCGTCCAGGAAACTGCGCTTGAACTGCGCCCACCCCGGTACCTCGCCCGTGCTGGTAGGGGTGGGCGTGGGTGTGGGAGTTGGGGTCGCAGAAGCGGCCGGCGTGGGCGCGGGGGAGCCCGCGCTGAAGCACGCGCTCACCACGCTGGCGGTGCCGCCGACAAAGAAAAGACGCCTGCTGATTGCCATGAAGGACCCTGGTGCTGCTGCCCGCATCGTCTCGCCATCTCCACTCGGAACGATCCGTTCGCCCCGCCGGGATGGTGCTGTAGCCGCGGAAGAATGGCCAAATCGTCTACGCGCAAGGATGAATAACGCTCCCCGCCTTAATCATTGCTGCCCAATTGCTGACGAATGCCGATGGTGGAGGTGAATTCCTTATAATTGCCGAACGTGTCGTAAAACATGTCGCCCACCAGCCGCGTACGCGGCGTCACCTGGTAGCCAACCGTGCCGCGGCCGGAGAAGGCGAGGCCAGTGTCGCTGATCCGGTCGTAATAGGATCGCACGTCGGTGTTGATCAGCTTCAGCGCATCCAGCTGCGCCTGTGCCACAGCGTCCGTGGGGTAGATCGGCGCCTGTTCCTGGTCGTAGCTCTGGTAACCGGGCGCCAGCTGGACCTCCGCATCGAAGCGCTGCCCGGTGACGGAGTAGCGCAGCGGGAAGCTGACCGCCAGGAAGGTCTCCGGGCTGAAATAGCCGCCATGGCCCCAGGTGAAGTAGTTCTGGTTGTTGTCGAACGCCTGATAGTTGAAGTTCGCGCCCAGCCTCAGGCTGTCGTGCTCGCCCTGGTGCAGCAGCAGGTAGCCGCCGACATTGGCCTGGATACCGTCATTGTCCGCGACATTCTGGCCGCGATACTGGCTGTAGGCAGCATCGGCGTAGAAGCCGCTGCCGTTCTGGTCCCACGAATAGGAAGCACCGCCGCCGGTGCGCATCACCTGTCCCCAGAACTCGCCGGTGACGGGATCGCGGGTGCCGGCATAGGAGACGATGGAATCGGTCACCGGCTGGCGTTCGAACCATGCCCGGGCGGAACTGCTGGCGGACAGACGCGGCCGCAATTCGACGCGGCCGGTCACTTCCTGCCGCTCGAAGCCCAGCGGGGTCACACCAATGCGCGCCTCAAGTCGGTCGCTGGTGTAGAACACCGACGGGGCGACGCCGGCCGCGTGCTGCGTTTCCGACGGCACCAGCGGCGATTCCACCTCGTCGACGATCGCCTGCGCCTCCGCCGTCGCATTGCGGCCGAAGCGGGCCAGCGCCGATCGATCGGCGATGCCGCTGTCGAACGAGACGAGCTGCGCCTGCACGCCGATACGCCCCCGCCCCAGATCGGTGGAAAGCTGCGCATCCCCGGTCAGGCCGCTGAAGCCGCTGAGGCCTTCTTCCCCCGAACGGTCGCGGAAGCGGGCGTTGATCTCCGCGCGCGGGCCGCCTTCGCTGGACAGGTCGCGAATGTCCTGGTCGATGCGGGCGAGCACCGGATCGGCGGCGATGGGCGAAATGTCGCCTGTCACCAGACTGCCGCCCTGTGCGTAACCCGGTGCATAGCCCTGTGGGTAAGCGGGGGACATTGCAGCGCCGGGCAGGCGCGTGTCGCCGCTGTCCAGGGCGAAGGGGTTGACCTGGGCCGGCGTCGGCGCGGCCGCGGCGCGTGCACGGAACGGATTGGTGCCCATGTCGCTGGAGGCGAACGGATTGCCGGCCGACAGGTTGCCGAAAGCAAGACCCTGCTCCCGCCCGTAGAACAGGCGCGCCTGTTCCAGCAGCCGCACCGCGCGCCGCTCATCGCCCCGGGCCCGGGCGATGTCGGCCGCGGCGAGATAGACCTGATAGTTCTGCGGTGCCTGCGCCATGGCGCGGTTCAGCGCATCCTCCGCCAGCCGCGTGTCGCCCGCCGCCGTCGCGGTGCGGGCCAGGCCCAGCAGCGCATCGACATTGTCGGGCTCGCGCGCCAGCAGCAGCTGGAAGGTCTGCGCCCCCTGCGCCGGCATTTCGCCCGCTTCGTACAGCAGGCCGAGCTGGAACAGGACATCGGTGCTGCCCGGAGCGGCGGCCCAGGCGGACTGGAGCACGTCGAACGCTTCGGCATAGCTGCCATCCTGCCGCAGCCGGTCGGCGCGGCTGGCGGCGAGCACCGCGTCGAGCCGCTCCAGACCCTGGCCGCCACTCTGGCGGCGGGCCTGCTCCAATGCGGCGCGGGCCTCCGCATCGGCGCCTGCGCCTGACAGGATGCGGATCACCTGCTCGTAACCGCCCGCATCGCTGATGCCGCTGGCAAGGGAAGCGCGCGCGACCGCTGCCGCGCCGTCGCGGTCGCCGATCTCCAGCAGCGCCTGTGCGATGGCCGGCCGCCGCGCGGCATAGGCCGGGTCGTTCGCCAGCGTGCGCAGCGTGTTGCTGGCCTGGGCCGTGCTGCCCTGCGCCGCCAGCGCCCGCGTCTCGTCGAGCTGCCGGTCGAGCGCAAGGCCGCTCGCCAGTGTGGTGACGAGTTGCGAGCGCTGCCCGTCAGGGATGCGGTCCAGGTAACGCTGCGCCTCTGCGCTACGGCCCAGATCCTGGCTCAGCAGCGCGGCGGCATAAAGCGCGTCGGGCGTGCCGATGCCCGAGAGGGCGGCAATCATGGACTCGCTTTCGGCCACGCGGCCGCGGCCGATCAGCCAGCGGCCGAATTCATACCGGATCCACGGGTCGCTCTGGTCCAGCATCAGGCCGGACATGAATTCGGATTCCGCCTGCGACTGATCGCTGAATTGCGAAGCCTGCAGCGCCCGGTTGCGCGCCGCGCGGCTGCGCAGCTGGCCCTGCTCGTCAGATGGGCTGGCGCTGGCCTGGGTCAGGATGTCGGCCGCATCGGCGTAGCGGCCCTGCTGCTCGTAGATTTCGGCCAGCAGCAGCATCGCGGGGGCGGGCGTGTCGAAACCCGATCGCACCAGTTCCTCGGCACTGGCCTGGGCCTGCGCGACATTGCCCGCTGCCAGGGAGGCGCGCGCCTCCTCGATCCCGCCATAATAGCGCGCGGCGCGCAGGGCATCGGCCCATTGGGCGGCGTTGCCTGCCGCGCTCGCCCGCGTCAGCAGATCGCGTGCCTCCACGAAGCGGCTCTGCCGCAGGCGCACGATACCCAGCCCGCCCAGCGCCTCGTCATCCGCGCGGTTGCGGGCCAGGGCGGCCTGGAACTGCTGCGCCGCCTGGTCGAGCTGGCCTGCTTCCAGCGAGCGGTAGCCTGCTGCACGGCTTTCCCCGCCCGTGTCGCGCGGGGTGGCGCGGGGCGCAGGGGCTGGCGCCGCCGAACGGGGAGCAGGCGTAGCGGCCGCTGGCCTTGGAGTCGGTGCCTGAACAGGGGCGGGTGCCGGCGTAGGCGCCGGGGCGCGCTGCGGCTGTCCGCCGCCGGCCAGCCCACGGCGCGCCTCGGCATTGTTGGGCTCTAGCTGCAGCACCCGGCGCCAGGCGTCGCGCGCGCGATCCTCCCGCCCCTGGCTGCGCCAGTAGCGTGCCTGGGCCAGCAGCGCCTCCACACCCGAAGCTTGCGCGTGGGCCTGTTCGGCCAGCGGCAGCGCCACCGTGCCCAGCACCAGCGTGCTGGCGCCCAGCATCAGAGCCAGGGGTCGCAATGGGCGGCGATGCATCGGATCAGTCCTCACTTGCTGCTTCCGTCGAGCCTGCGCTCCGAACGGCGGCGCAGCAGCTTCAGCAGCGGCCGGGCGACCAGGAAGGCGATCAGCAGGCCGCCTGCCGCCAGCAGCAGCGGATACTGGCTGAACCAGTAGCTGACCCGCATCCACAGCGGCAGCGATCCGCTCCAATAGCCGGAGCCGAGCGCATAGCTGCTCATGCCGTCGCCATTATAGACCGACAGGTCGCCCTGGATCTGGGCGTTGATCTGAAGGTCCGCCATGTTCTGCACCAGGATCGGCAGCAGCGCGGTGTCGTCCGCCATGATCGCCACCACCGAACGGCCGGCGCTGTAGGGGGACTCAAAGCCAACGATGCCCTGGAAGCCCTCCAGCGTGCCGACGAATTCCGCCGCCTCGTCCTGCTGGTCGTCGAATGGCGAGTGCCCTTCAAACACGCGGGTGACAGGCGACCCCTGCCGTACCGTCAGCCGGCCACCGCTGCTGGACACCGGCGCGCCGTCGAACAGTGAATTGCCCTCCGCGATGCCGGTATCGCCGATGACGATCACGTCCATGTCATCGAGCTGCCCCGCACCGCCCTCGGCCAGCACATGCACGCGCGTCGCCGGGGCGCCGGTGGAATCGCCGAAGCGACCCATCAGCATCAGGAAGGCACGGATTTGCGGCAGGGTCGGCTGCTGCCCCATGATCACCGCCGTGCGGGCGAGATCGGGATAGATGGTGAACGGGTAACCGGAATTGGCGAAGGTCGCGAGGTCGGGCATGCGCAGCGCGTGATAGGCATCCGACAGGTCGATCGTACTGGTCGGCAGCACGGACACGCGCACGTTGTTGGGCAACGTGCCGGCGCATTCCTGCTTGTCGGCGATGACCATGTTGTAATCGAACACCAGCTCGTTCTGGCCGTACAGGTCATAGCGGGGCAGGATCACCCGCGCCTGGTTGTCGACCGAACTGGCGGCCGACGCGCTGAACAGCGAGTTCCACCAATCCGTGCGGGCCAGCGGCAGGGAGCGCTGGAACTGCCCGTTCAGCGACACATCCATGCGGCTGGCGCGCTTGTCCATCCAGTCGGCCTGGGGATAGCGGTACTGCAGGTTGATGGTGCCCCCGTCACGCGGCCAGAAGAACAGGTCGGGCGCGGCGCGGAACTGCACGGACAGCGGGCCCGGCACGATGCCGGTGCCTTGCAGACTGTTGGCCGCGACCAGCTCGCCCAGCGCAACCGGGCGATCGGTGCGCAGCCACCGCGGCGCGCTGTAGGGCTGGTAGACAGGCACGCGCGCGCCGCCGAGCGCCGCGGCGGCACCGCGGAAGGCCACCCGGCCGCTGGCGACGGCCCCGGCAGCCAGCTTCAGCTCACGTTCGCTGCCGCCGCTGATCACCAGCAGCTGGCCATAGGGATCGACCGGATTGCGGATGATCCGCGCCTGCGCGCCGGTGACCGGCAGGGTGATGCCCGGCAGGCTCTCGCCCGTGCGCAGGAACACCACCGCATTGCCGGTCGGCAGGCTGCCGATCACCGGCGGGAAGTCGAACCCGCGATAGCTTGCTTCGGCCCCCATCCAGCCGGCGATGGCGGCGGCGGCCTCCAGCGTGGCGGTGCCGGGCTGGCGCGCAAATACGAAGGGCAGCTGCAGCGCGGTGTTCTGGTCGGCATCGAAGAACGGGCGCGGCAGGCGGGCAAGGTCGGGCGCGAATTGCAGCCGCTGGACATCCAGGTCGAAGAACGAGCGGATGTTGCTGACATTGGTCCACAGGCTGGAATGGAACGGGTCCTCGCAATCGCGGGTGTAATGGCCGATCAGCCGCAGGTTCAGGCGGTTGTCCCCGGGCAGGAACAGCGCCGGGTTGACCGGGATGGTGATCGCCCGTCCCGCAGCCTCGGCCTGGGTCAGGGGGATGACCTGCACCACCTCGTCATTCAGCAGCACCACCAGCTGGCTGAGATCACCCAGCAACGCCGGGCTGCTGGCGAAGTTCAGCGTCAGCGAACCGCCGGTGACCACCTCGTCCTGCCGCATGCCGAAGGGGATGCCGATCTCGCCGCGCGTTCCCTCCAGCCGGATTGGGCGCTGCACGCGCAGATCGCGCAAGGTCAGCAGCCGGCGGTTGCCGCTGGCGGCGGCAGGGGGCGCAGCGGTCTCGGATGGGCCCGCCGCCACAGGGGCTTGCGCGTGGGCGGGCTGCGCCGGCGCCAGCAGCATGGTGCCGGTCAGAGCCATGGCAAGCGCCGCCGTCGCCGCGCGACCGGCCAGCGCCGGCCGCACGGGAGTGCGGATCACGCCCTGGCGGCCGTCGAGGTCACGCTCCACCTTGCGCGCTTCCTCCGCATCCTGGCGGATGGCAGCCGCTTCGGCGCGGCGTTCCGCGCGGTTGAGGCCGAACAGGCGCCAGAGCGTGACGAGATTGATCACCACGATGTCCTTGAATGAAGTGAGCGCGGAAACTTGCTTGCGGGGCACGGACCGGGTCCAGGCATCCGCCCGGCCCATCACCGCGCGGACCAGTTGGCGTTCCTGCAGCAGGTCCAGCCGGGGGAAGCGCAGCCGCAACTGGCTGCCACGCATGTCGACCAGCTCGACCGGCAGGGTCAGTGTCTGGTCGGCCATCGGCATGGAGATATGGGTCGGCTGCCAGCTGCTCGTGTCCACCATCAGATCCTTGGGCAGCTGCGCGGCGAGACCGCCCATGGAGATCTCCTGCGTGCGGGCGTCCAGTATATGGCCGTTTCGGAAATGGATGGTGCATGGCAGGTCGGCAGGAATGCGTACGAATTGCCGCGCCTGGCGCGATTCGTAAGCGACGGAGACCGAGGCGATTAGGATCAGCAGGCTGAAGGTCGCCCAGGCCGCGTTCAGCGCGAAGGTGTCGCCCTGAATGTCGAAGAGATGCGGGAAGAAGGCCAGCTTTACCGCGCCCCAGCCGATGCCCAGCAGCACCAGCGCGATGCAGATCATGTGCGGTGTCACGGCGCGCAGGTCGAAGAAACTCTGCTGCAGCGTATCGCCCTTGTCGGTGACGTTGAACTTGCCCTTGCGCGGCTGGAAGTACGTCATGACCGTGGGGCGGACGAGATGGAACGCGATCAGCGTTTCGTAGATCTCGCTCCAGAACGGGCGTCGGTCCGGCCCGTGGGTCAGGCTGCCGGCCACCATGGAGCAGTAGAGGTGCGGGATGGCATAGGCGAAGATGATCGAGGCGGAGGCCTGGATGATGTTCGCCCCGAACAGCAGGTAGGCAAGCGGGCTGGTCAGGAACACGATCCTGGGCAGCGGGAACTGGAAGTGCAGCATCGCCGTGAGATAACAGAGCCGCTGCTGCCAGGTGAGACCAGGGCCGAGCAGCGGATTGTCGATCCGCAGGATCTGCGTCATCCCGCGCGCCCAGCGGATGCGCTGGCCGATATGCAGCACCAGCCGTTCGGTGGCGAGGCCGGCCGACAGGCGGGAGTCGAGATAGGCGGTGTTCCACCCCTTGCGTTGCAGCTTCAGCGCGGTGTGGGCATCTTCGGTCACCGTCTCGAAGGCGAAGCCCCCGGTATCTGCCAGCGCATCGCGGCGGATGATCGCGCACGAGCCGCAGAAGAACGCGGCGTTCCACATGTCATTGCCCTTCTGGATCGGGCCGTAGAACAGGTCGCCTTCGCCGGGCTGGTCCTTCACGGAGCGCAGGTTGCGCTGCACGGGATCGGGCGAATAGAAGTGGTGCGGCGTCTGCAGCATCGCCAGCTTCTGGTCCTTCTGGAACCAGCCGACGCACATCTGCAGGAAGGCGCGGGTGGGCACGTGGTCGCAATCGAAGATCGCCACCAGCTCGCCCGTGGTCTTGCGCATGGCGGTGTTGAGATTGCCTGCCTTGGCGTGGTTGTTGTCCGCCCGGGTCAGATAGCCGCAGCCGACTTCGCGCGCGAAGGTCTGGAACTCGGGGCGGCGCCCGTCATCCAGAATGTAGACCCGGAAGCGGTCCGCCGGATAATCCATATCCATCGCCGCGAACACGGTGGTGCGAACGATGGCCAGGCTTTCATTGTAGGTCGGCACGAACACGTCGACGATCGGCCAACTTTCGGGCTCGCCGTCGATCTGCACGCTCTCGCGCTCCAGCGGCCAGGCCGTCTGCAGCAGGCCCAGTACCAGGATTACCCACGCATAGAGCTCCGCTGCATAGAGCCCGAGCCCAAGCAGCGTTTCCAGCGCGGAGCCGAATTCCAGCGTCTGCGTGGTGCGCCAGAAGATGTAGCGGGTGGACACGATCAGGCTGAGCACGCCCAGCGTCAGCAGCCCGGCCCGCGTCTTGCGGCTGGCGAGCCATACCGCGCCAGCGATAGTGAGGAAGGCAAAGGCCCACTGATTCCCCATGCTGAGCGGCACGGTCACCACCAACACCGCCAGCACGGCGACGGCGGCATAGATCACCCAGTTGCGGGCGCGCCCGGCAAGACCGCTCACGACAGGGCCTGCGCGGCCTGGACGTTGAGGCCGCAGCGCTCCTCCAGCATGGACACCATCTGGGCGATGTCCGCCAGCGCCGGTGCCTGCGGGAACAGTTTGGCCAGCGGCTCGAAATTGGCGACCGCCTCGCCGATGCACTCGTCACGTCGTACGGCGCCCGCCATCAGGCTGCCGAATGCCTGGTTCAGGAACACCTGCGAGTGGCGCGACAGGGTTCGCGTGTCGTCCAGCATGTTGAGCACGACGGCGGTATTCGACAGATCCACCAGCGGCGTGCGCGGATCGACATGGACCAGCGCGGCGAGTGCGGCGGGGCGGGGCACGATCGGCACCACATGCAGCGCCGCATGGGGCATTAGCAACTGGCGCAGCTCCCGATCATGGGAGGCGATGTCTGCCACGATCACCTTGTCCGTAGGAAAGGGCTGCGCCCCCGGTTCAGCCAGCAGCGCGCGGAAGCTGGCGGAGCGGCCGAGGTCCTCGCCATCGAACAGCTCCACGCCCGAGACGATGATCTCGTCGCGGCTGGCATCTCCGGCCCTCACCAATTGCTGTTCGGGCAGCAGGCCGAAGAACAGCTTCAGCGTCGACTGGTAGGTGAAGTCGATCGCCAGGGTCTCGTGGCCGCGTGCGGCCAGCTCCATGGCGCAATGCGCAGCCAGGAAGGTGGTGCCGACGCCGCCCTTGGGCGAATGGAACAGGATCAGCGTCATGCGCGCGGCCCCTTGGATCCGATCTGGCCCAGGAACGTGCGCACCTGCGCGTCCATCGATTGCAGCGGGCCAGTGACCGGTGTTGCGGGAGTGCGGGGCGGAGGCGTCGGCGCAGCGGCGGGCACGGGTAGCTCGGCAGCCGCCTGCGCCTCCAGTTCGGCGCGAGCACGGGCGGCCCGTTCCAGGCGCATCTGCTCCAGTTGGGTTTCGCGCCGCTGATCCAGCAGCGTCTGCGCGCGGCCGACGATCCGCGGATCTTGCAGCAGCGCCTCGAAGATCGGCCACAGCTCCATGTCGCCAAGCTGGTCGGCAAATTCCCGGTAACGCAGATCCTGTCGGCCAAGCCTGCTCAGCAGGCTCTCGACATCATTCCGTACAGCCATGGTCTTAGACGCCCCCCCGGACCTCGATTGGTGCCGATTACAGACATTTGCAGGCTGGTGTCGATAGACCCGCAACAACAAGCGGCGCAGGCATCCTGATTCGGGACAGCGTGCGCAACAGGTCGAGATTAGCGGAGTCGGGTGCCGCGAATGCCAATCTGGTGGCACGCAGTTTGCCGGATATCGGCAGCCGAAAGAACAGGATAAGATTGGCTGTGTGCCAGCGCACAGTGGCGAACGTGGATCGTTGTCGGCGTCCACGGCTGATGGCTTGCGGGTGGCGCCAGTTGCAAAGGCTACACTCGTCCGCATCCTGACTTGACGATTTCGGCCAATCGGTGTGCATCACGCTCGATGAGAGGCACAATTGCTCACCTCTGGCCTCTCCTGGCGGCAGTCACTTTGACCG
>Ga0210040_10004896_pt1 | contig 17238 bp, 16 predicted proteins | sample CryGeyCG12114_NA_FD_185462 | JGI IMG/M metagenome (GOLD analysis project Ga0210040, IMG submission 185462) | Groundwater microbial communities from aquifer - Crystal Geyser CG19_WC_8/21/14_NA (SPAdes) (version 2) | ecosystem: Environmental > Aquatic > Deep subsurface > Groundwater | place: USA... | reverse complement strand
AGCGAATGGCAGTATACGATTATTTTCAACATGCAACGTTTTTGCACTTTTCGTGAGCCATTTAAATTCCTATTGTTAATATTAGCTAATGCGACTGTCTCGCTCACTTGACTTTTCTCTTTCGTTGCAAAGAAGGTAGAGCCCAAGCAATTGCTAGACCGATCATGGGGGCACCATTCAGAGTAAAAAGGAAGGATGCAACAGAGCTACGGTAACACGGGAATCCAAATGCTGAAAAATTAAATAATAAATAGGTTGTTAGTTAGTTACTATTGGAGATAAATATCTTCCAATCTTCCTTAGATAATAAAGTGTGTTTAGATTCCTACCGGTTCTTGCAACGGTATAGTAATGAAAACCCCCGAATCCTAAAATATGACCGACTTCCACAAATGTTACGAAATGTTTTAAACCCCGTGAAGATTTCATCCCAAGTCCCTGAAAGGTTTTTATTTACATTTGGATTAAAATTATCTGTGATCAGACATTGTATATTTTCATAAAGTTTAATAGCCAAATACTTGTTTTACCTTTAATATTGTATAACAATAATGAGTAAGATGGGCTATGCCATTAGCAATGCCGGCATACTTTAAAAAGTTGTCAAATCGTGCAATATATGCTGGATAGAAAACTGCGACAGTCATGTGATGGTATCTATAATGATGATATTCTTAAACCATTATATAGCTTCATTTTTAGCCCAAGATAGAGAGCTTATGTGATCACCGTGTCGATCCGTCCCGTTTTCTTGTCTTTACGATTGCCTTCAAACGCATATGAATATACATCGTCGCTAAATGCATACACGTTTGTATTTTGTGAATGTTGCCAAGCGTATTAAAATGCCACGGTGTCGGACAATGCCGAAGGGGTGCGCCGTGGCTATGGAAAATCATTGTCTATAGCGTAGAGATGATAGTCCCGGGAATTCCCTATCCCAGGGCCCAGAGATTCCCGACAAATTGAGGTTGGGAATTTTCCCGGGAATTCTTTTCGATTTCCCGAAAATCCCTCCTGCAATCTTTATGAAATTTCACAAACCCAAAGGCGTTGCATTGAAATTAACCGATTAAAATACTCTCAGGTAAACTTTTCTCAGGTTTCTATGTTATTGACTGGCGGTAACTAATGTGTTATTTACTGTTTTTACAGTTTAGTAAGTTTAGAACATTTATCATAATTATGGGTTCGGAAAGACACATAGGATATCATTATAATGTCTTTATTCTTTATCTCGGGCTCTGCTAAGTTGTACCAAAATTTTTTTAAGACAGATTCCAGTATTTGGGGAGATGTTCAAATCGCCACCACCACCAAACCGTAAAAAAATTATCAAAATTTCCGTCCTCAATACAGACAGAGTCAGTAAAACGGATCGTGGGGGGACGCTGAAGACGCACATCCCCCTCGGCCAGATTAGAAACAATCCTCCAGTATGAGCGGGGCTCCTACATATCGGGCATAGAGCCCTTTCGCGTCGCAGTTTCACATACCGTTCTTTTAGGGACGGAATTCTCACTAATTTTTTTACGGTTTGGAAGTGGCGGTGGTGGTGGTGGTGGCGATTTGAACATCTCCATCTCCCCAAATACTGCAATCCCTCCGTTTTTTAAAACTAAATACAAACTGAAGAACTTACAATAAGAATGGGTGCACTTTTTTTTTCTGCAGCAATATGAAGAATATATCTCCAAGCTCAAAGAATTTAACCCAGAGAGACAAAACTGCGTAAAACGCAACTGTGCTAGAAACAGAATCCCTGAAATGGCAGATTATATACTTGACAGCTGAACATACAAATTAAAGAATGAAATTTTTAAAATGGTTAAATTTTTGTTTTCCACTTACTTGTTACAGAGAGCCCGATGAATTGGATTTGGATTTTTCCAGATGGACAAAAATTCAGGCGTCACCCTTACTAGTGCACAAAGGTAAAACGTGGCAAAAAATATGTTCCACAAGGTAAACTGGGTTTTTAAATTGTATGGGGGACGATTTTTCATAAACTGTTTCACGCAGCAAATGACTATAAAAAACGTTAGAATCAATGCAGCGGCAAAATAGTTCATCCAGTAGTAATAAAATTCGTACCACCAGTCAACATCTACTGTTTCAAAATCGTATGGTTCAAACCCGTCAATGGTCTGAGGATACGAGCGATCCTCCATACTCACATTTTCAAAAATTTCTGTCATTTTATGGCTGTTTTATGGAATGAAAATGGAAACCGAATGACTGTCAGCTCTACTGGAAGGACTTCATAAGCCTCCGCTTTTTCATATAGTGAGTGATTTAAGAATATGGTCGCTGAGTACATCACCGCCAATCATACAAATTAATGATTAAAATGTTTGCTAGAAGATGGATTTAAAGTCCCTTTAAGGACCTTGTCGGATTCCGGTATATATCAAGTCATGAAATACGAAACTACTGTGCAGAGTAAATGACACTACTGTCCATTTCAGAATTAATGGCAGTTGCCCTGTGTTATTTGGCGACCCAGGTTAAATGGCCAAATACTCAAAATCGAACCGTAAATTCCAAAAATGCTATGCCAACTAAATTCATATTTTATACTTTTCAGTTCATTTTTTTCTCATTTAAAACTTTAATTTTTGTTAGCACCAAACAAACATTGCCATGTAACCTAGCGAGCAATTTTACTGCCTTTTTTTTGAAATGGACAGTAACTTTTTGTATTAAAGGTCTGGAATTGGTTGTTTTGTCGTCAATATCTATTACTCAATTGATTGGAATAATATCTTGCACTGGCTCATAATACAAGTTTTATGGTAATATTTTTTAGCCAGATTACATATATTTTCCAGGTTTAGTTTGTCAATTAATTCAAGTTGTTGCCGCACAAGTTCCCACCTTACCGGTTTGTTGTACCCAGTACATCCAGCCAGTAAAATTTGCTCATAACTAGACCAGATATAATCTTTGCGCCTTGTGAGTACACTGAAACCGAGACCTGAAGTGGCACATTATGCAGATCCAAATGGTAAACGTCAATTTCCCAAGGTGTATGCTTAAACTTGACTACCAGACTTATGTGAAGAAATTCAAATGGTAGAAATGATTGCTCATGCTCAGGAAAAAATGCATGGGGTTTATTCTCAATCTAGGTAAATATATCTAACTATTATATTCTACATGAAGCTGAACATTCATCAATGAAGTTTGCTTTTGGCGGACCGGAACAGTGCCCAAGAAATCGTAAGTGCAATCATTGGGTAGCTCAGATACGTGAAGAATGCTATCCCAATTTCATTCCTGTCGCATGGATGACCGATGTCTGTGTAAAGAAATTCGTTCACAGTTTTCGTCATGTCTTAAAACTCAAATAGTAAAAAACAGTTTAAAAGTTAAATACTCACGAATTAAAAACAAACTGTAGTTATGAAACAGCCCGATCAATAATACCTGAACAACTTCAACACCTATGACAAGCCTATGAACCCATGCGGGAAATTTAAATCGAAATGCCTGTAAGGAAAAACATGGTTAAATTGCCTTTTACAAGTCATATTTTTTTGTTACGAAAAATTCCGTGTACTCTTTTTAATGCAGTTTATTTACCTTTAACGATGTGAACCAGTAATGAATGAAGTGGGCAAAAATATTTATGACTGCCATTATCCTCACAAAGTTATCCCAGTTAAGCATAAATATAGCATAAGAGGCTGCCATAATCAAATGATGATATCTGCAATGCATGAATGAAATGTAAGAAATCATCAATATTGAATGAATACAAAAAAAGGTGTACCGATTGAACTTACAATAAATATATGTGAACTTTCTTCTTCATCAGAAGCAGGAACGCAGTATCAAAGAATTCCAGTTGTTTTACCCATCCCTGGACTACTGTCCAGAATGCTGAAGTCATTGTAAATGGTTGTCTATATGATCCCCAAATAAACACTGATTAAAAATTATAGCCTGTAAACCAATGCTGTAGAATTAAACTATAGTACACAAAAAATACCTGGTACATAACATGGCGCGGAGTCCATCCCTTTTTAGCAAAAACAAAAATTCTGGAAATATCCTTACGAAAGTTGCAAACGCAACAAATCCTAACACTGCACTCCATATACCAAACGCAGTGCTAAGGTTATATGGGGGCCGATTTTTCATGAATTTCTTCAGCAAGTAACATATTGTTATGTATCCAAAAATTTGCACGGGAAGTAAATTCACAAAAAGAATTTCGGTAGCATCATACCAAAAATCTACGTTTATATGTTCGAATGAATACGGCTCGGAATGAAACCCAGTGATGTTGTCGGGGTATGTTCGTTCGTAAAAGTTTTTTAAAAAGTAGTACGCCATTGTTTAAAAAGTTATGTTTTAGAAACTATATTTTTTGTGCTAAGGAAGACACAACCTTTTAGAGCGGACTGTTTCACACAAGCGGAAAACGATTCCAGATCAGAATTATTATTTCTCACGCTGTTGATCACCCATTTGACACCGTGAATTGGTTTTTATACGTACAACGTCATACTAATACTGATAGAACATAAAGATGCTTGTGTATGAAGGTTTTATATCTACGTTAATGTCTTGTGTAGGATGTTATTCCCATGCACCGTGACCGGAACACCAAATTATTGTTCTCACCATAACTTGATTGATGATGGACTTATACTCGTCTTGTTGTTTGTAACTCCAGACTTCTAAAGTCAACATGAATTATTCCTAATGTTTACGATGTGTAGTATACTAATGAAGACAATAATCCAGTATGATTAAAAAGATGATTGGGGAGAACAGCTGATATGCTCAGTTTACTTTTTATTACAAAAAAATCATCATATGAACCACTCAGTCAGTGCTTACATTTGATAAAAGGAAAAAGACAAAGATAGCTGGCACCACTACCTGTTCATTTACAGTCCAACACCGAAAAAGAAAATGGAGTTTTTTGGTCACTATGTAATATTTCTTTCGTCCCGTAAAATGTAGACCACGTTTGGATTCTAACAACTCCACATTCCTTCCATAAAGAGTATATAAAACTGGGAAAAGTACGCAGACTAGACTACCAATATAATGTCAAAATGGTCCCTTTGAAGAAGGAATTTGTGTTCACAAAGATAGCATGTTTTTGTAGGGAAAAATGAATTTCTAGTCGTAACAATAGTACATTTTTTGCATGGTGGATTTTATGTAGGTTTCAGTCAATCTATTTGGTTTTCCTTTTGTTGGTAAAGTAAGCTTTGTAGAAGAAGTTGGCGAAAAGGGCGAAATAAGAGGCGTACATGGCCATCATAATCTTGAAACCGAAGGCCGATCGAGCGCAATCATAGCCGTTCACTGAAATTTTAAGAAATTGAAAAAACTTGAGAATATACAAGTCATCTATCTAGCTATGCAATATCTTAATTGTACCTTTAGCCCAAACAGCGTAGACATTCACGATAAGTCCTACCGCCATTTGACTCAATTGCAAAGTTGTTATCACCATTGAAAGCATTCTTGGCACAGTGAATCGTAAGGCCTGTTTCAAACAATTTCATTAGTTCACATTGTTGATTTTTTTCATCAATTGTTCAACTGTTTTAGAGTCACCTTGAATCCATAGTAGGTGTACATGAGCGAATGAACGAAATAGTTCATCACGCCAACCCAACGGAATATGGGTTCCGCTTCGGGATAACACAGCCAACTAAATACTAATACGGTCATGTGATGGTACCTATATAATAGTATCAAATCCAAGGTTTTACTTTTTTTAGAAAACAAAAGGAAACAACACAATAATGATGAATCGTACTCATGTGGAGCGTACCAGTGCAGAAAAATCAATGGCGTTTTTCTTAGAATGATAAACGCCGTGTCACCCAGTTCCACCATCTTTGACAAGGTAAACAGATACGCCCAAAACGCTATTTTCCAAATAAAAATAATGCAATAAATCTTTAGTTCTTGGTCAGTTGCTAATTATTTTTTCAAAATTTTGAAAAAAATATACAAATGGTGAGTATCTGTACCTGTGGGCGGATTCAACGAGTCCCTGGAAGAAATAAAAGGCAAAAAATAGTTTCATTAGGACTTTTTATCCTAATTACGTTTACGTTAACAACGTTAACGTAAACGTTTCGGTTGGGGTGTAGCAAAAGGTGCGCTAGTTAGGACAGAACCAATTCGCATTACTTGAGTGTAAATGCTACGCTTGTGGCTCAAAAACCTAACCGAACTGGAAAGAAGCTCAGCGCACCTTTTGGTACACTCCAACCGAAAGTTATGGATAATAAAAAGTTAAAAGATTGTTTTGCGAACTTTTATTTCTATTTCGTTCGAGTATTTTAAAATGTATTTCTCCTTTTATTAGGAATCAGGCTTCACAATTTAGTTGAGTAAGTTGAGTTATCTCTGTTCGTGGGAAAACGTTCAAATTTGATTGTAGCGAGTATGAAGCAAGCTAAATCCCAAACATACTGTGAAAAATTTTAACCGGCTGAACCCAGGCAGTATTCTTATCAATGATTTTAGAATTTTGCGTTTTTCAACTTCACTTCAAGCATAATTTCGAACGTTTTCCCGTGCTGAACAAGGGTAGCTCAAAGACACAGTAAAAGTCATATGCCTTGATGCTGTTAGAGTTTGCCGCCATTTTTCATGTAGTAGGCAATTTTTCCCGTGTTAGAGAGCTTTTTGTGAGTTTCCCTACCTGACACATACGGAGCGATGAAATCCGTCTTGACCCATGAGAACGTCAAACAGATCCGGGGCAGTGCGTATGAACCCCATCACAGAGAATGTGGCAAGTGAGAAGTTCCAGCCAGCTAAAACTTTCCTCAAGTTCCAAGGCTGTTTGTTCCTCATGAATGCTTGCCCACAGAACATGAGCAGCAGGTACAAGGCAGACGCGTAAATGCTCAGAGTCCAGTTTTCCCAAAGCCATTTCCTACTGGCATTCGGATCGTACACTTCAAACCAGTAGGCTTTGTATTTGGGATTCTCCATGAAAGGCCATTCCACATAGCCTTTGGGAAGGCCCGTTGTCATCTGCTTCCAAAATAATTTCATCTCTCGTAAAATACCATCTCGCATTTAGATTTTAAACTTTACATCTACGGTAACTTCGTACTATACAGAATTTAAACTCAATCAATCAAATCCTGGAATCCTATACCATATGATGACGTCAAAATGCATGGTGAAAATTCACGTATGCAATTGAAAACTTTTTTTTGACAGACTAAGCGATATGCAAAACTTACGAAATGAAACCGAGGAAGTACAAAAAAAATTCAGACTTTGCATGGATACATAGTTACGCGAAGCACACTCAACTTATTGTTTTGTTTACTTTATTACTGAATATTATAATTACTTATATTGAAATATTACTGAATTGTATCAGAATTCAGTCGTTGTTACTAATTTATTTGCATGGGAATTTCTCCATACCTGTTTATTTTCCATAACTTTAAAATCTTGTGTGCATAATCTGCAGTCTACGATCACTTTTGAATTCCATTGTTTTACTTCCAGGAATTCGGAACAGCAGATAATAGATTTGGCTTCCTAAGGAACTAATCTAAACATACTTTTAACTTTCGAACCTGGAGTTTCCACGCATATTAAACCATCCATATTTTTTTCGAAACCCAAAAAGCTATGATATCTTAAAATTTCATTTTCCCCAGTCAATAATACACAACTATACAGAAGTCTCACTAAATGTGCGTAACACAGAAACACACATTGACCATTAGTACCGTTCTGTGTAAGTCAGGTTTTATGGCCATTCTGTACTGACTGGTATAACAAGAAGTGGCCAAGACCTGATCTGCTCACCTCAATTCATTCCACCTGACTTGAAAAGTTTCTCCGTGTAAACAACCATAGGAGACCACTAACGGCATTTTTTCAGAGTTCACTCATATACAACAACGAACCAACCCTAAAAATCCTTGTGTGCTTAGTTAGTTAGTAAAGTACTCACTCACCTTCGATTTTATCCGTGGCTACAAAATCTTCCTTTTTGAAATCCTCAAGCGTCACACTGAAACTTTTCTCACGTCCACACTAAAGACACTGATGCCCGATATACAAAGGGACTAACTATTTCTAAACTTTTAGCTTTTGGACCACTACGGGCTACAACGGAGTTCGTCAGTGGCCACAACTTGGAGGACACATTTTTGTGAACCGTTTTGAGTTTCTTGTAAACTGTAAGCGCAGAGCTGAAGAGTGCACCAAACACTGAAGGGAATGATGACTGAGACGCGAGCAAGAATGAATGAGACAGTCCTTTGCACAGAAATTCTTTGCACCCAGGTTGAAAACTTGTTTTTCAGGATCACCACATCTTCATCATGTGTGTGTGGTTCCTTTTCCCAAATGCTCAGTATCAGTCAGTTGTAGTACTCTGCATTGTTAGTTAGTTAGTTAGTATAGTTGGCTCAGAGCTGCATCTCTAGCCTTTATACATTTAAGCTCTACTGTCTGACAGAGTTCAGTTACTGTTATTCCCTATAGCTTTTCATAACCCGGGTTAGTTAGTTAGTTAGTTAGTTAGTTACAATATTAAATTTCTTATAGTTAGTCAGTTAGTTAGCTAATACAGGTAAAAAAGTTGACGGGTTAATTAATGGCAGTAGACTGTACTTAGCTAGTTAGCTGCCTACAGGCTTTTAAAAATGAATGCAAAGTTAAAAGTTGACAAACAATGTCCAGAAGGACAAAAAGAAATTAAATGTCTCATTTTGTGTTTCAAATTATGATAAAAGAAATTATTGTAGATTTTAGTCAATTTGCATGGATTACACCTATTTGTGTACCACTTTTAATTGCAAGGAGGGTATCAAAGACGCGCACTACATTCATTTTTTGCTCATTTTGCAGACAATGTAATGAAAAAGAGCGATAAAAGCAAAAACTACGTCATTTATGCAAAATATGTGGGATTCTGTACGGAAAATGTCAGTTCTTATACAATTAATACACCTACATAGCAGCAATGTCGTTTGCTTTATAATTCTCAGGGTCAAGCAGTAACAAAGTCTATCATGCAAAGGAGAATAATAATTTATTATTGTTATCTTATATCCAGACAATGGCAACTTAACTAACTAACTAACTAACTATGCATTCAATTAACGTAGTGTTTGTTTTATTTAGCTTTGAGCAGTTTTTTCGGAATTAAAATTGTACTGTTTAGCTCTGTAGTTAGTTTAGTTAAATAATTAGAGTTTATTAGAAACATGGTCGTACATCACACACTGGTATTATATCACAGTGCAACCTTGATTTCTCACAATTATAGGAGGAACTGGTAACGTGTGTAAACTTTAAATATACGTCATTATCACAATCCACTTATGGAAGGAAAAGCAAATATGGGACTAATTCACGAGCAAGGAAAAAAAGATCCGCAAATGAGAAGCGTTCAACGTCAATTAATGTTCTACGTCTTATGCAACACGGAAATTTTCATTATTGCAACTTTGTACTGAATAATTTACAGAGAACAACAATAATAACTCACTCATAGTTATTAGCTGTTTTAAATAGCGCAAATAAGTGCTAAGGTTGCATTCACAGTTGGCTAAGGTTTCGGGTTTTCCTTACAAGGATCTTGGTAAAGGTTTTCCCCTTTTCTTTTTATAAATAGCTAAATAGGTTTTTTTTGTTTTTAAGTTAACTAGTTTATTTATTTCTTTATTTTTAGTACTTTTTGGTAATAACAAAATACTCACTCACATATTCCGATTTTATGATGCTACAATCTGAATGACGTGTAAGGCAGTTTGGAAGGAAAATGTAAGGAAGAAATAAAGATTTCATCCTACTACACCTACTATATAATTGTAGGAAATTTTGTTTATAAATTAGTTTATCAATGTGGGTTAAAAAAGCGCAACAGTCTGTTTTTGTTGTCACGAGATCGCTGAAGAAAAGATTCCGAATAAATTAGTCTTTTATAATGATGGCGGATTTTTTTTTTCAAAATCGGTTTACGGTCTCATTAAATGAAGAAGTTTACACAAATTCTCACCAACAATGGAGAGAAGTATCATCATGTCCTACTTGGTTCAATTATTGGATCATTTTTTACACTTGAACGAGACATCCGCTTCACATATGCATGTTTTGAGTATCATTCCGTATCTCTATTAACTAAACGGCTTCCATTATACTTTGTATGTATTAACCAGAGTTCGGAATCTGTTGTAATTAGTTGTGGTCTGCTGCGATTCTAATACAATAAGTTTTACATGCTACCACTCACTCAGGGATATTTTTGGGATAGGATAGTTAATGTTAAAATTTGAAGCAAATAGCAAGATTACCCAACTTATTCACTACAAAAAACACTTTTTTTATGTGTCGTAGAAAATTTCTGACGCTGAGGATTCAAAGAGCTAACGAATTTGATTCAGACCCAAGGTTTTTAAAATAATTTTCTGATCCAAATCCGATCTCTGTGGCCAAAGTGCATCTTCAGTTGAGCTACAATAACAACTTGCAATGATGCTCTTTTTTTCATTCAACGCGAATTGACCACCATTCTGAATTTCATTGGCAAAACTCGTTTATAGTCCACATTATTACATGAAGCTAGGGGTTGGGGGAACTTGTTCTACGTATATATTTCTTGACGCTCAATTATTTCCTGTACTTAATCTCAGCTTATCCACACACATTTTCATGCATGAGTTTTCTTTTCTACATTTCCCAAATCATGCAAATAATCAGTGTGTTTTCAACAAACATGTACTGTGGCGCGGCGGACATGTTTTAGGTAGCACCTCATGTTGTACATCAGAGTTACAGTACATACATATGCATGATACGACCAATTATTAGCATTTTATCCTTTGTTTGCATGAGGCGATTAAAATTGAGCGTGGATTACTCCTTGAAGAGGAAAAATGGGCCACGCAAAATGAACTCTTTATGTGGCAAGAGTCAAATTGAACGCCCAGTGTAGTGTCATTTTTACGCCATCTATAGGCACGGCGCAACAGCAGTCAAAATGTGTACTAGCGTCTTTTTAACAATGCTTAGCCATTATGTCATGTGCATTTTAACATTAAGAATTTTCTTGAATATGAAATGAATGAATCTTAATACAGTTTCTACATTATGGTACTTATTACGCTATTAGTGGATCACTTGCTTTGTAAAAATAACACACATTAAAATTAAATGCAGCTGAATATTTATAGAACGAGATCGCGAAATTCTAATTGGGGAATTGGATTCTTCCAAAAATGGAATGACAAATATAACAAAAATGTATTGCATTATAGCTTCATTCTGTATTGTGTGTGAGTGTAACCCATTTAATAAATTCGTACTTTTTTGTAGCATATTGGGCAACCCCAGTTTTTAATTCCATTTAACCGGTTCAAGATAATATGTAACACCAACTGTCGAGGAACCATTTGTTAAATAGCAAGTTTTTACATGCTGCAGTAACAACGTATATAGCTGCATCTAACTAACTAGCTAACTAACGCAATGCGAAAACTGAACACATTATATTTTGCCATACTAACTAACTAACAATCTTTGAAAGTGTGTTTGAGAAACCAGATGAGAATGTATGACATGCGAAGCTAGATTTCCCCTTATTGTTTGGGTTAGATGCAATGAGTCCCAAAAACGTATCCTTGCATACTTACTTTGGACTAAAGAATGGCTATACGGCCACAGTCATATGCTAACTAACTATAAGTCAGTTAGTTTAGTTTGCTAGCTAATACTGAAAGTGTATTGAACCATTGGTAGTTCAAAAATTGTTATCAAGCTATAGAGAGATTTTTTAGCGTGTGACTTAATTAGAATTCGCACTGTTCTCAATCGGTGAGTTTGTGATAAAAATGCTGTGATTGATTTTGAAACTATTTTCGAGAAAATAGTTTTGCGTGTAAACTTTAAAATGTCAGCAGTGGAAATGAATGGGACGGTTCTTTTTGGAGCCAAAGATTGGGTTTATGTGAAACCAGCTAAATTCTCCCCATTTTTCTTCGAACTTATTGATCTCGTATGGTGGCAAGATGTGATGATCACATATTGGAAAGTTCCTTTCTACGTTTGCGTTATATATTTGTTCACAATTTTTGGAATCCGAAGATTTATGCACGATAGGAAGCCTATGGAATTGCGATCAGTGTTGTTCTTTTGGAATTTCACTATGGCTCTAATCAATGCGATGGGATTTTTCCGACAAATTCAGGAATTGATTCCCATTTTAGGGAAGCCCCATGGAATTCATAATTCTCTGTGTGTGAGGTAATGCGAGAAGAAATCTAGTGCAATAGCATTTACACAATCCTCTTTGATTCTATTTGGATTATACAATCTACTTTCATTTTTAGAGAGGAGTTAAATCTGCCTGCAGCTGCCTGGGGCTTATATTTCTGTTTGAGTAAATACATATTTTTAGGTGATACTGTATTACTCGTGCTGACCAAAAAGCCCCTACTTTTTATATATTGGTAAGTATAAATAAAATCATGCATTATGTTTGCATTGATGATGATCCTGCCACAAAAAAAGAAAAAAGTGTGATTTTTTTTCTCTTAGGTATCATCATGTGATAGCAATAATAGTCCCATGGATGATTTTTCCAGATTCCGAACCAATTTTGAGATGGATTGGGAGCTCCAACTTTTTTGTACTGTCCATTATGTACATGTATTTTGCTCTAAAGGTGAGAAAAAGTGATTGGTCAATGTTTTTACAGTTCAATAGCAAGCTATAGTGCCAAAGTGGCACAAGCAGGAACGAGAACTGGGTGAATGTGTGTTGTCTTGATTATAGTTAAATGACCACAAAAGTAATTTATTTTGTTAATACGTACATGCAATACGTTGTAATTGTATGTGAAAATTGTGTGTAAAAAAGATTGGTTTTTACAGGCGTTGAATATACGACTCCCAAAAATGGCCGGACTTACTATTGCATTTTTGCATGTAATTGAGATGCTAATGGGAGCAGTGATTCAAATCTACACAGCATGGCAAATTGGTGAGACCACATAATGATATTTTTGACAATGGATTCTGAAGCAATGAAAACTTAATTATTCTCGTTTACAGCTAAAGGGAGAGAATGTGCACGTACTGTGAATAGTATAAAGTGGTCGCTGATCCCACATGTGTCATTATTCTTCTTTTTTGCACACCTATTGTACAACTACATGCAAAAACGGGACAAGGAAAAAAGTACTTGATGATGATGCCAAGTTCATACAGCTATTTTAATATAATTTGTAAATCCTTAATCACAAAACTTTGATAAAAACTCATTCCTTCTTTTTAAATTCGCAAACTTATTGTATACAAAGCTGAATAAGATAAAAGGTGAAAAAAATCCTGACACAACTTGCTGAGCCCGATACAGGTGCTAAAATAGGTGCATAATCTTGTAACGCATTAATAGATTGACTGAACACTTGCAAAATTTTTAGTCATTGATTAACAGCTTTGTCCTTTTAAATTTGCTTTGAGATATGATGATTTTGAAATCCGCGTACAGTTTTTTTAAACGGCACGATTTTTGCATTTCACAGTTTCACCGAAAACTAGATTTGCAAAAAAACGCATAGCATGTCATAGATCTTTACTGATTTATAGTCCGAGCAGAATTGAAACGGAGGGAATGCAATGCTGTGGGACATGCATTTGTGTGTATTCGACGTCCGTTTGAGTTTTGAGAATAGAGTAGTTAGTGATATTGACCTCTCTGATTTGCCACACGGAGAAGCTAGAATACGCACTCCATGTAAAAGTTTTCTAGCGATACAAGTTTTGTGTTTAATTGCGTCAACTATTGACCATTGCCGAAAAAAAAATGTTTTTTCGGTAGGTTATCTGGCATTAGTTATTATTGTTCCCAGAACATTTTACAGATAATTTTTATAAATCCTCCATTTATCGGGGATAGCTGAATAACATGGGACATTTACTTTGCAAAGCACAGTAGTGTTTAACATTACTGTTGGCAACTGTGGCCATGGTTAGATTAGGGTTAGATTTAGGTTCTACACAGCATTTAAGTGACTGTGGGTACTCAAATATTTTTAGCAGAAGTAGCAATAAGCTGCATAGTTTAAGATAGTTTTTGTCTAGTACAATTTGCTATCAACCCGTAAGTTAGTTATTTTGAAAGAAATTGTATTTTACGCATAAAACTTATTTTTACATTGAACTAAAATCATTCATAGGATAAATCTTCTTGATTCAGTCCAATTATGAAGTCCGTATAAGGTTACCAAGTTTACGCCTTCTAGCAGTCACTGAAGATATTTATAATGATATTGGAGACTTAATTCCCGGGCATAAACATTTGCATAAAAAAATATTTCATTAACTCTGTTTGAAATAGTCATCATGATCATCGCTAAAAACAAGTTAGCCACATTCTGATGATACTGTCCAGTTACAATTCCATTACCGTACGGTAGCGTAATGTACACGCGCACAATCTTTGAAGTCCATCAGTTTATGTGCTGTAAAGTTATCGTGGATACACGAAAAAAAGTAGCACGGGAACATAAGCCATTTATCAAGCTAAAAATAAAGTTCTTTTGTAGTTTCAAGCTTAATAAAGATTGAAGGTTTGTTTATTTTTCACTAAACGTATAATCATATTCATAGTTTTTCATAATCTTTAATTTTCTGCATTGGTTGGATTAAATTATCTCGAAACTTAACCTAACAAATGTGATTAATATACAAAGATACAAGATTGCGAATTATTCGAAACGGAATACAAAAACAGGTACAAGAAATTGGGGTTATCATAAATTCCAAAGTTTTATTCAATGGGGAATTTTTCCAAAAAGGATTTTTATTTTATCCAGTCTTGAGAGCCATACCAGTATCTAAATGAAGCATTTGCTTCATTAGTTCGTATGTTGTAAAGCTAACAGCCACCATAGGTATTGCACGTAAATAGTTGATACTCATGCCTCGGTATAATCCACGGATAATTCCGTTTTCAACGTAAATGTGTCGTAGAGTTGACAGCATTCCGAACCTATTTTGCATATAGTAAAAAATTAATTAACTGTTTTTAAAATATATGCTGACAAATATTAAAAGCAGATATTTTTATGGCTTCCGAAAATAAATAAGTAAGTTACCTCCTGCAAGTAATCAACATTATGAAAATGTGAAGTCGAATCAGTCCCAAATCACCAATCATAGAAAAGAGTAAGAAGAAAACAAAATTTATGAAGGTAAATTCCCATTAAAATGAAACCAAAGCATAGTAGGTTAGGTTCCACTAAAGCAGAGCCCAAACTTCCATTTTTGCCAGCAATAGCAATGTATAATTAATTACGCAATTAGTTTTAGCTTTTCAAATAGTTCTGATAACTCTATACTCTACATATCTATTAGATTATCGGCATTTTGCTGCCTTCCGATTTTGACTTCCCTAGTTTGTGTTTTTAGTCAGCAAACAAAACCGTTGAAAAGTTCAGATAACTACACAGCGTTCAGCGTTTCAGCTAACGAAAGCAATGCACTAAAACAAAACCAACCCGAATTTTTTCGTATGTTCATTCATCATGGCTAATTGCATTCGTCTTCGGGTCACATCTAGTGGATAAGATACACTTTGTGCCATAGCACCAGCAACTCCTCCACATAAAAGTTTAAATGGAAGGGTTAAAACCAACCCACCCGTATTTGACGAAAGCTCTTTACATGTGACCACTGAAAAAAATCCATAAAAATTCATATTTTATTCTATTATTGTGACTATTAGTTAATCAATCATACTGCTTGATTGCATCCGAAATGATGCCTTACATGGAAAATGTAACATGCACAGGTATTTGAAATATTCAAAGCAGTAGAAACTTAGTCCAGCATATGGGACCATGCCACATATTGTAGGAGTGAAACCCCTATACAAGGCTCGTAGTCCACCTTCCTCTTTGAAAATAGATGTGGCACAGTTGTAGATTCCGGAATACACATGTTCTCCATGCACCTATTGGGCATACGGGTTAGTTAGTTATCTAACGATTATTGCGTGTTGCATTACAAAGTGATTCAGTTCAATTTCGTTTTTATCTGCTTACCTGAAAAGCTAATCTAGCCCTAATTGTATCTAATGGATAAGTCAAAACGACAGCTGTGACTCCAGCCGCTGATCCTGCAGCGAATTTTCCGATATGTGTATTCTCTCCGAGAACTTTTCGAAACCACTCATAAGATGTGAATTGGGCAGCAGCATAAGGAAATATTCGTACCATTTGTGCCCCATTCCCTGCAAAGAAGGACGGGACATTAAAATCCCATTTGGAACATCATGGTGTGAAAGATAAAATTTTTATATCTTCGTCCATGAAAACTAATGGGCATATTACATGCAGACAATAAAGTAACAAAATAGCTGGCTTGTGCCACAAATATAATATCACCAAATCACACATTACGCTGCAGCAGTATTACGTAGAGTAAAAAAAGGAATAATAATGAAATGAAAATTAGCATGGAAAAATTATAGTTGTACGTGAGAATCTATTTACCTTTGTACAGTGCAGAATATCGCTCTTTTTGCACAATCCCTTTTAGTCCACTAAAAACTCCAAGATGTTTGTAATGATTGGAATGTGCTTGCAATAAAATTTTAATCCGGTCCAATGGAGCGACTGTTGTTTTTGCACACATCCCTGCTACCCCTGAAAAAATCATTTATCATTTCAAAATATCGTTTTTCATCGTTACTTAAACTTTTCTTAAGCATTGGGAAAACCAGTTCATTAACGCAATCCCTATATCATCTACTAATACCTATAACACTATTTTTTACATCAATCACATAATAGTCATCATTACTATCATAATATTAGCCTTGATACTAAAAATATACACGTGCACTAGTGGCTATCAATAATAATAAATTCTTAATTGTCATTTCGCTCGTCGTAAAAAAACAAAGCTTTCAACTTTCCCATGCACACATGCTACGTCTATGTAAATCTCTGAAGGCAAAAAATAGATTCTAACTCGAACTAAACCAACTTGAGATGTGCATATGCCTGATGCATTGCATGTTCAGGCTAACCTAGTGACACCAATATCGCATTATACGTGAATCAATGGTCATGACAGATGAAAAATAAACCTCAGCAAGAGGGTATTACGACGAAGCCGGGTTAGGAATTATTTATGTTAATATTACAAAAAACCAGTAATAATAATTAGGGGTTTTTATCGTTTTTCGGTAGTCTCATCAGCTAGTCTT
>Ga0210040_10004895_pt1 | contig 17246 bp, 11 predicted proteins | sample CryGeyCG12114_NA_FD_185462 | JGI IMG/M metagenome (GOLD analysis project Ga0210040, IMG submission 185462) | Groundwater microbial communities from aquifer - Crystal Geyser CG19_WC_8/21/14_NA (SPAdes) (version 2) | ecosystem: Environmental > Aquatic > Deep subsurface > Groundwater | place: USA... | reverse complement strand
AGTATTTTTAAACAGTCACGAAGTTGAGTAACAATGGATGCTAACTAACTAATAGGCTCCCGTTCTTGACTAAGAGGATAAAAATATCGTTTTGAAATAATCCTGAAGATGAATTGCTGTACATGTAAAGTATATAAGATTATTAGTTGGTGGATCAAGGAGGAGAAATATTGGTGTGCTTGGTTAGTTAGTTGTGCGATTTGAATAAGAAACTAGTTGTTTCATGGACAGGTACAGTTTTTCATGTCAAACGATTGGGTTTCAGAACGCCACTCATATTCTTTGCAGCTATGATAGTCTGTTCAACAGGATTCTAAGCTTTACTAGTGGAGAAAAATACATTTATAGGGATAGGGTGTCTTGTAGCCCGGAAATTTTTTTATCCGGTACATACACAAATGAAAAATGTAAATGTAGTTGATTTTTAAAATAAAAGTGGTGGTCAGTTAAAGAATATAGTTTGTCCAACCAAGTTATTTAAATTTTTATATTCACTGCTTTTGGACTAGACAGCTTAATAATACCCGGACCTGTCCTTGGATTCCATCACAAAGTTTTCTCTACGAATAGACAGTTTAGTTAGTTAGTTTTAGAGATAATGCTATAACTGACTATCAAGAGTAAAAGATTGTTGTAATTATTATGATTATTTCTTTTGAGACAAGATTGGTTTCAAGTAGCAATTCATCCGTCCTTGTTTCTTGTTTCACATGTAAAAAATGAGAGCCAGCAATAATGATGAAAGGGCGAGGATGACTTTCTTTTTGTTCCGCAACAATAGCCATGATAGTTCATTATATAGTTTAGGTAGTCAACCAGTCAATAATAACAATAATAATGGCGTCAACCTTTCAAGGGAAACAAAGCAAGTGATGTAATAATTAAGTAGCGTATCATCTTGTTATTTTGATTAGATGCGCGTATTAGTTAGTTACTTTTGATTATTGATTTGATTGGGGTGTTACGTACTACTATAAATGAATACAATACATTGTAAACAATCCAGCATATTGAAAGCTTAACTACACCCGTGCTCGTAGCTAAGCTGTGCTGCTCCGAAGAATTTCCCCTCTGCTAAAAGACTATATACTCATCCCTACCCCAGTCAGTTTAAAAGGCACTTGTTTACTAACTAACTAACTAACTAACTAACTATTGTTTGCATTGTCATTGCCATTTTTATTAAGAGTTAGTTAGTTACAATGACCGAATGGTCTTAACATTGTTTCCTTTTACTTCCCTTTTGTAGTAAGTCAATCGGAACAAGAAAAGTCGTGCATTCTACTGCTCAGGCTACAACGTCGAGCCGGAGATTGGGTTTGGGTGCATTGTGTGCTCCAGGTGAAAGACAATGGTTCGGAGCCGCCGACCAATCAACAACAACAAACTCCTGCCCAGCAACAAACTCAAACGCAACAACAATCAGTCATTGTCGCCACTAATCAAGTACTCAGGTGAGAAAAGCTTTTCATGTTTTCATTTTCTATATTTTCATACAAGTTCATAGATTACAAGAAGTCCGGCAAGAGTGACCTGTTGGTGTCTCAACTTTTAACAATTTTTTAATAAAAAATATAAAAGGTGTTCAACACACGCTAATGTTGTAATTAGATTTAAAACGCCAATATCTAGTCCATTCAAAAATCTTCCAATTCAATAAAATCTGATTGTCAATACCATTACCATATACCTATTCGGAAAGGTCGGCTAAATCGTACAATGAGGCTTGTGGGTTAGAAAATTAAATTGACCAGGAAGGAAGGCTGCAGAAAATATTTTTGAAAGATTAAAACGGGAAGCTACAGTATATCGAGAGTAGTAGCTAGCTTCCTATAGCTACTCATTGAGACATGAGTAGACAGATTTATCATTTACATGCACACACAGGTTAGATGGACAGACAGGGAATGGCTTGCAGTTAAGTATGAAGATTCACCTGTTGTTAGTTGGTTAGTGAGTGAGCTATGTATACATTTTTTGATGGATGGACGGATGCACTCAACTTGATGTGATGGTGGCAACAAAAATATACATCGTTTGATGTCATCCCTTCATGCATTGCATTCATTATGAGGATCCACATAAACTGAAGTGGGAGGAAGATTTGTAGTTGTAGTTAAAAATTGTGTTATGAAATACCATTGGGGTACTTAAGAAGCGTTTAGGGCAAAAAGTGGACTTAAATTGTGATTTTTTGTAGATTGTCATTGGGTAGTTAGTGAGAAATCGGGATTTAAAGTGAATTTGTGGAAGAAAGAGACAGAAAAATAGTTTATAAGGGTTGGACAATAATTATTTACCACCTGTACAAGAGTTGAAAGCAACTTGTGTGATCCCCAGTTAGAACTGAATGAATGGACGAGGATTTAAGATTTTATGCCGTTTCATCGTTTATTCATGGCAGAAAATCCGTAGCTTGGTGAAAAAAAGCTCTTTCATATGATACTGCAGTTAGTTAGTTAAATACGACGAGTCAAGTATGTAGTAGCAAGCAGAAGCATTAGTTTGTAACTATTCTATAATATACGCGTAGTGTGTATACAAATAGTCAAAAGTTTTTGTCTCATTTCAATTGGAGTGGTTGAGGAAAAAGAAGACCCCCTGCTGGATCTTAACGAGAAGTCTATTGAATGAGACAGAAAAAACGCTGTTTGATATCAAAAATCTCTTTCCTCTCTGCATGGAAAATTTAACTCTTCCTTTCTCTCCATGCATACAACAAGAATTATTCAATCTCATCATGGATTCATACACAACATGTAACATGGTTAGTCAATTCGCTCAGTGCAGAATGCCAGTCAGGAAAGGAGTCAAAATCTTCTTCAACCCACTACTCCTACTCAACTTTGAATCCTCCATTAGATGGAAACATTATCAGATAGATATGGCTCCCAATTCCCACCGATGAATATTTACTATTCCATTCCAAAGCTCTAAATGTTCATACATATAATAACACCCAGTCAGTCAATGAATTATTGTCATTTTTTTGCAGTGAACGAGAGGCTTCCGTCATGCGCGCAAACCAATGGATCTATCACTACTACACTGTTCAAACTAAACTCCAATATGGTCTCGCCTACCCCGAAGCCGCAGCCATGGCTGCCGCTGCAGCGCAAGGTTCTTCTTCTACAGCCGCAGCAGCGGCGCGACTAGCGGCTGCCGCTTATTTCCCTTCCTCATCTCCGTCAACTCATCAACTGATGAACTACACCGCTTATTCACATTCGCCGCACCACCAAATGGGGACACCATTAACAGACAGCGGGGGCAGTAGCACCGCTGTAGTTAGCAGTACACCTAGTGCCACCTATGGCACCCATTCCCCTCATCCGATCGGTACAAATGGGGCGTCACCTCCTAGTTACTACCACGCCCATCATCATCACCCATATGAATTGGCTGCCGCCATAGGAAAAGACTCACCCATAGATTTTAGCATGAACACATCCACACCAATCCCGTTTGACTGGCAGCACCACCATCACCATTCTCATCATCACCAACATTTACATCCATATTCGTTTGTTCCCTCCGCCGCGTCTTCACCGTACCATTGGAGTCATCACGGGGCGAATAGTGTGGGAGGGCATGCGCACCACCAAACCTCATCACACAATACGTCTGCGCAACAAGGCTACACGCATGCGCAGCATCACAGTCATTCCGGGTCTTCACATGTGGGTGGACAACAAAGGCTGCAAAATGCTCAAGGGTCTCCACAATCGAATTCTTGGGGAGTCGGGGGCACCACAACTACTGCTAGCCCTGCATCTAGTAATGGCAGTAATAGTAATAGTTCTGTGCGCGCTCTGAAAAGAAAGCGTCCAAAAAAGGTGGATGTGTCCAACATTATTGAAAATGGATCCTCCTCTCCCCCCATAAATAATCCCCCTAGTATGAGGGGCTCGTCAGAACTTTGTGTAGCCAATCCATCTTCTTACCATCATCATAGTCGACATCGCAGTTACTATAAAATGTCGGTAGGAGAGGAATTGACACCGGAACATACGCCGCCCATTAAAGAAGAGGTAGTGGGACATGGGGTTATGGCTATGGTATGTCCTCTCACCCCTTCTCCTATTTGGGACAGCCAAACTCAAAGAGTGCCCGACTTATACTACAGCGCCAACTATGGGGAAACTAGTTCATCCAATGGATCAGTGATTTCTGCACTGAGTGGGAGTTCGGGGTCTACAACAGCGATTCATTGTGTCCCAACATATCAACCGTATTTGACCTCTTTTAATGGAGGTCAAACTGGGGGCTCAATGGGGGTCGGGAATTCACCGGCAGCGCCTGGATTCGGGTTTAGTATGGGATTCTATGGGTCTGGTGCCCCAACGGGATACTCCATGCATGTAGTTGACAGCGGCGGGAGTCCAAACAAAGAAAATCGGTTGCCGCCTACTCCAGAATCAGAACATGGAGGTGAGAAAATTATTTTTGTTCGTTTGCATAACTTGTTGGTTAGTTTAGACAGAGACTATTGAATTTTGTATTTCCATATGTATGGATTGGATAGCTACAGTCTGTTTTGTTAATAACAGACTGGAAGGAGAAATCACAAAAGTATACTAACGAATTAACTAACCACTATGACTATTGCTACGTTTTAATTGCTTGTTTTTCCCTGATTGCTTGTAATAATGGGTATGATGGATTTGCAGTAGACTTAAATGCTAGTTCCAGGTTGTCAGGAGTTATAAAATGGATGTGTACACTGGTTAACTCTGCAATTTAGTTGTCTTCCTAGTGAATCCGTGTAAAATGCAAGACCTGTTTTCAAATGAGAAGATGAATTGCCTAGTCAGTAGTCAAAATTCTAGTTAGTTGGTTGTAGTTTTGGAATTATATTCATGTTTCATATGCTACCAACCAGGATGTATGCATATTTTATTTACCCGGTGGAACCACTTATTAAATTCTGGTAACTAGTTCGGTATTGTGATGTGAATTGATCCTAGCATTGCACAATATAAACAATATAGGAGGAGCAATATTTATTTTCCTGTTTTTTCTACATGATTAGGCTGGTTTAGTTAACAAATGTTTAAGTTGAAATATTCACAGTCCGTCAGATTTAGATTGCATTGCAGTTTCACATGGTTTCATGTTTGCCTTTAGAGTGAATGCGTGTGATGAGATAAAATTGTAATGCGTACCAGGATGATTCGGTATAAATGTGCATTTTGGACCCATGCAGAGCATGTTCCGAAAAAGCAAAGAAAAAAGCCGTCTTGGGATTGAAAAATGAAAATGAAGTTTAAGACTGTCTAACTAACTAATGGTAAAAAATTACCACTGGTTTTCTGGAATCACTGTGTAATACTTGTGTACTTTATGAAGTTCTTGAACTAATAACTGACTGTGAGAGATGTTGTGGGAAACTAAAGTAAATCACCGTAGATGCATGTTTTAGTTCTTTAGATTTCTATCTCCCTATACTTATGAGAGTGCACTTATTTTGGCTATCTTAAATATCTGTCTAATCAATTCGAAGCACATCCGAAAATCGAAAGCTGCTAAACCTCGAATGCACAGTAGAATCCCATTTTTAGTATTTATTAACTACATCCGGTTAAGAAATCAACTTCGGTATTCTCTAAATGCATATTATTGTAAATGCAAATTGATTTATTCTCTAGAATCTGGTAACGAAAAATTGATTTCTACTCCAAAAGCTACTTTTCAACCAGAACAGTTGATTTTCACACCATGTAGAAACTGCTGGAACAATGGAAAGCCATTTAACTCATTCTATCCCAGGCTTTAATAGACGATACATTGCATGCATAACATTTGGTGAATCAATTCAATTGCATTCCATTCCAAACCTATTTTTACATGGTTTGTAACACATGTATATAGATGGGAACAAAGGAGCTTGAGGAATATTATTATTAATGTGGATCCATCTCGATCATCATTATATTATTACTGCTTAGAAAAAATGAATGAACTCGTATAAGATAGAGCCGATGATTATTTATGAGCTTGAAAGGGGGCGAAGCCCCGAGTTTTTTAGGGCGACTAGAAAAAAAATGAGTGTGTACGATGATGATGATCCTTTCATACTCTAACTAAAAAGAGAGATATGCGTCTTTTGTTTCCCACGGTCCACATTCTTACGATATTGCTCCCACTAACTCATCATGGGATGTTGTATTCTATATGTTTGAGTGTTGTTTCTTTCTCCTCCCAACAAATTTACATATAGCGTAATGCTCGCCGTCCATTTCAGTATTGTTCAAGTCCCGTTCTTTTTATAAGCACTTTAAATACGACAATTAATTTCTATCGTGGTGTAACCAACCAAAGTGTAGACAAAATTCAGCATGTTCAGTTAGCTATAGTTTTTAAAACTGTGCGTTTTATAGTAGTAAACAAGAATGTTTTCACTGCATAATACACCACACTTATATATGCGCATAATTACAAGAATTTCATGGTTTAAAACTCCTGTAAAAAATGTACAAGATTCCAGTTCCTGCCTTCAAATTACAGTTTTCTTTTACCATCACACCAAGGGTACTTTACGTATACTTACTAAATCTCACTGACAACAAGTTTTTCCTCTCGTCATAAATTACACGTGAATCGGATCAAACTTGTTTTTGGGCTGAAACATTACCTCGTACGCAAAATGTGCTTTATTGGGATCACAGTCCGCCCCTCATCTTAATACACTAGATAGTAACTAACTTTATAGTCTGATTGTAATATGTGATATGCGTTGATCCCTTTGTTACAATGTTAAGTATCGAACAATGGATTGGGTAACTTAAACTATTGGAGAGAATCATTATAATGACAAATTATTGTTGCACCATAGGTCAAAAGGTGACGGGCTCTAATGATGGCATTTTCCAATTGGCATATTTGGCAAATCTGCACTGTTATTGTTATCGAAAGTCTGAATTTTGTTTGTAACAACTATATGGATGTAGAAATTGGCTGTTTGTCATTTTCTGTAAATTTTGATAAGCTATAGCAAACTAACTAGATAGACAACTAACTAACTAAGCCATTCATTGACTCTAATTTGAGTGGATTGGATATCCCATGTAATAATAATAATGAACCAAGTAATTTAATCTTCCTTTTGTTTCGTTTTGTTGCAGAAAAGGAAGAAGGACGACCAGGAATAAAATGGGAGAATTTATGAGACAGCCGTGAGTCGCCCTGCTGGTACTGCCAACCAACGTCATTTGAAAACTACATTTTTTATCCATAGTTAGCTAGTTAGAGCTATCTGAGTTGATGGCTAGAAAAATTCACTACACTTGATTAAAACGTAAGGTATTCATATCCCTCATCAATATTATTAACTAACTAACTATAGCTAGCTATCTATGGTGGTGCAAAAAGGCTCAAGTACTTTAGTAGTTAGTTAGTAGTATGTGAATACGTGTCTTATATTTGAAGGTAGGATGTGAATAATTTTTGGTTAGTATAAATTAGTTGGTTAGTTATTGGCATGTATTTTTATACCGCAGAGGTGCTATATTGGGCACAATTGGACTTTACGTACGTTCTACTTATACAGAAAAGAACTTTTACGGTACGCATTTTTACACAGGGTATATCATATGCAGACAAGAGGAAATTTCAATTTCATTTCTCGTTCGTGCTTTTGGGAACAATGGCATTAATTAGTGAGTTGGTTAGTTAGTGAGTGTAAGTAGCGAAAATAATGTAATTATTTTTCGTGGCAATGAAAAATTGTACTTATTTTGGAAACGGAATTAGATTTGTACGAGGTTTTTTGTTGGCTGGCAAGCTTTCTATATAGCTAACTGGCTTGCACTATGTACCTTCAGTATTAAGACAAATTGCGCTCATTAGTTCTATAATCATACGTGTTGTTGCATCATTTGTCTGCTTTCATCAGCCCATGGGCGGCGTTTCAAACTTTTTGTTATAGTTAGTTAGTTTGCTAGATAGTTACAAAAAATACGTTTTTCAGTTTCCAGCCAGGTTTGTCTAATTTTTCGCAATTTGTACCCAAAAACACTCGCCGATTTCGCAGGAATTAACTAGCTGCCTAACTAAAAGTTGCTTAGTTAACTATAGTAAGTTAGTTAGTAACTAACTAACTTACTATAACTAGACACTTTTGTAATGAACTCATTTGTACAATATTATTTTTTGCTGTCAGATTCCGGCTGTTCAAAGGACGGTGAACACAAAAAAATCACTTCATTTTGTGATACAGAGCAATAAATATGGCAATAACAATGAAAAGGGATAACTCAAGGCTCCTCTTTTCATAATGCTCATCATTTTAATTAGTTTGAATGCTTTAAATAGATGTTAGCTAGTTAGCGGTACCAAAAAATATTATGCTCACTATAATGAATACATACTGTATGCAATAAACGGTGCCTCCTTGTCCAATAGTAGGTTTTTATGAATTGTAACAAAGTTGTATGTTGTACATGTCAAATATCATTCCTATACACAAAGTGCAATTGAATGAATCTAGCAATAAATTAATGTTCAAGTGAGTTAATATTTATAGTATATTAAGTATGCATAAAAGACAATGTAATTGTAGATAAAATCTCTCATCATTTTATTTATTCATTTGTATAAAGTAATCAGCGCCAGCATAACTATTTGCATACAATGGAGAAAATAGAAAGTCAGAATTCAAAGTAAAGATGAAGAATCTTCGTATAGATATTTATATTCTTGGGTACATTTGGAATAATTTGTATTATAAACTATGCTTTAACATGTGTGTGCATTCCTTAATTTATACACTCTGAAAAATAAATTACACAATGTGAAAAATTTACTTTCGTGAAAAACTTTATTTTCGTCCATCCATATCAAAAAGAAAACTAAAATCTTACAGTGATCTAGTTAGTTAGCACAAACACTAGTGTCTATAGAGGATGAGAAAGTTAAATTCCCATTAGGACACGGATTGGGCAAATAAGTGGCAAAAGTGATATAGCCTGTGTGGCCAGGCACTTGAGAAGGTGGCAGCAGTGTTCGAAACTTTGTATAGTCTTTCTTAATAGGTCCTAATTTGTTCCCCTTGGGGATCTCGCAATTCTCAGCACCACCAGAGTCCACAGGGGATGAGAAATCCAATGAGACCAGTGTTCTGGATTGAACAGACAATGGGGTCTGAAGGACCTCCTGGGTTCGCACCATTCTCCAATACCCTTTGGCTCTGCCAAGTTCTTCACATGTTTTCTGCACTTGCTCTATGCATGGTGAGAAAGTACAGAGTCGACCACCTATGTAAAACAAATATGGAATTCGGGGTTAGTTAGTTATGGTTTGCTTAAGTAATGAGAACATTTTTGAGACAGATTTGGTGAGTCTTTCGGATGTATGAAAATATTATATACTGTGAGTGAGAGATGGAACATCAAAAAGAGCAAAAATGGAAAAATTTCTAACTGAATTTATGATTCTAAGCACCGGAAACTTTTCAAGTTTAGAAACAACGCACTAAAAACTTTATTGTTTTCAGATTTCAAATTCCAAGCGTTGAAAAATTTCATAGTTGAGAACCTTAAATACTTCCTTATTGCTTGTTCCAAAGCAAGGTGCCTGACTAAAACAAAGTGCCTTTTTAAAGGTATGATTCAGAAGGATTGAATGTAATTGTATATATTAAGCTATAACTTTTCAAACTAATATGATGAAAAAGCAAAACATGCAGTGCGAAAAATACACAACTACTTATAGCGAAAAAAATTACAATACAATAAGTAACCTTTTGAGTCAAAAAATTCAACACTGCAACAAGGTTTGAAAGCTCTTTTCGCAACTAACAGCTAGCTTATGCAAGGAAAAATATTTTCTTAGTAACAACAAAAGACATTGACTAACAAAGTTTAGCAATGCAGTGTAAAAGATGAAGACATTGTTTTAATAATAATGATGAAGCCAAGACGAGCGAGGACTGAATATCAAGTCAAATCCATAAAGCACATCATTTCGCCTATCTAACAAATACAATAATGAGCAGTATACACTATACACAACTAACTAACTAAGGAAGAAAATGAACGTGCAAGTAATTAAGTTAGCAGCTTGCATAAAGATTGAGTGTATAGGGAGCCAATTAATAGATGCACAGCAGGTTATAGCACCACACATTATTCATTAGCCAGTAAGTAGAGATGAGTTGCCACCTTTTTGAGAGCTTTTGGACAGAAAAGAAAATGAGAAACATCATGAAGTTGATTGGAATATAAATTCACCAATTTTCTCTCATATGGTAAACAAGGACCGCAAATTTTTCTATTAAAGTTTGCATGCAAGCAAGACACATGTTTCATCATGATTAGCGTAGCTAACTGCTTATGCAAGTTTGTAGCTTTACGGTTTATTTAGAAAAGTAACTAAGAAACTAAATCAGCGCTGCTGATCTGGTGGTTAAGTTATTATTCACATGTAAGGCACGTTCTAAACTTCAATTGGAACCATATGGGCAAAAAAAATGAAATAGAAATAAAGGAATGCTTTGCCTTGGTACTGTATCCGACATGTGTAAATTGGTTGATCTTCAATAGACCTCATTTGAATAGTCTTCACGGCAAAGCTTTCCCAACCACTAGCTAACAAACTACATCTTTAGTAATAGTAACATGTACAAACCAAAGCAAGTGAGCGAAAATTCATGTAACGACAATATTTCACCCCAAATGTGTATGTTGCACCTTTTTGCTGCCTAAGAAGCTCATTATGAATTCAAAATATTGGATTTCTGATCCATTTGACCTACTCTGCAGTTAGTTAGCACATAGTTAGCCGAGATTTTATTTCGTTTACAACGAAAAATTAAGTATCTAGTTTTATAAACCCCAAAACAACTGCGTATTTACTTAGCATGCACGTTTTAAGTTGGTAAAAAATTAGCCAAATCTTGATTCTTTGAGAAAATATGAAATTAAGGTGTGCCACGTCACCTGTCATTCAGGCCATTTACAAGTTGTATCCAATCTGTACATCATTGTTTCATTAAAGAAGCTAAAAACTACTAATATCACCTTACTAGCCAATTAATGTCAAATTTCCATTTCATTTCTACATTTCAGCAAAAAACATTGGGCAATCAAATCATAATACTTCATTTCGTAAACTTTACGACGCTCCTCAAACCTATAACATTGATCCATCCATGTAAATGTGATCCTACCAGAAAGTCAACTGTAGAACCCAAATTTTCCTTATACTTTAAGACAACAAACTATTGCAGTTTCAGCCACGACTCATATAATAACGCTAGCTACTGATGAGCACGATCAAATGGACGCCCACTGTAAATATATGACTCTCACATTCAAATTTATTGGCAACCAACTAAATGATCACATTAAGATACAACATTCACACATAAAAATACTTTCTCAAGAAGCTAGCTTAAACTTCAAAAATTATATTTTCCCCTAAAAAACCCAAAATTGTGACATCTAACCAAGATTTATGGAGCTTGCGTTCATTCAACACGTGCGATACATGACACAGTCCATGATTATGATTACAGGTAAATAAAGACGCATTAAAAGCACTACATACTAACTTAACTAACCAAACCACAAATCGTGAACCCTATTTGAACTTTGTGGATTATGTGCACAATTTTGGAGCCACACAGAGTTAGTGTGAAGCTAGAACACCCACCATGGATCATTTATTTGAAACATGTCATGTATTTCCCCCTGATAGTTAAACGCTCATCAATAATAATAGTAATAATGTGTCTGTTGAGCACACAAAAAGTGGAACAATCCATGATACTCAAGAAAGATGCAACATTATTTGGTGCTTTTTGTTTCCTTTAATCCGAAATTGAGTAGGAACCACAAATGCGTTTACTATATTACTTACTGCATGTGTGAAAAGGGTGCCGACTTGTGAAAACATTCTTTTACGTAACCCAAATGAAAAGCACTCTTAATTTATCAATTAACATATACAGCTATAGCACTAGTACAAATGATTAAAGTGATAAACGCGGTTTAATCCAATTAGGAATACAATAGTTTTGTGTTTTCACGCTTTTTTTATCGCTGAAGAAAATCAACCCCTTTTGGCACTTGTGGAAGCCAAAGTGCCGCTTTTCGGCTCCAACAGACAATCGTTTGTTAGCAACTCAACTTTTGCGGTAAAACATTGCGTCAGATCTAACTAACCATGTTGCGTTATGTTATGTTCAGAGAGAAGAATGGAAACTAAAAGTAGCAAATTGTGCGCAAAAGTTGAATGACTTGAATACAGTGATTTGATTTTCCTACAGCATAATGAGAAAATAAGAGCAAGATAAAATCAAGTCGAATTTCTCCCAAAATTTCATTGTGAACCATATAGTACATAACTTAATGTTGAAGTCATAAGGATCGGCTCTTTGATCCATGTTTACAAGCAATATTAGCTTATCTAACTATACATCAGGGAGGAAGGCACGCACACATAGTTGTTAGAAACGAGTCAAAAAATCATATGATGATAACATCATCTCATGTCTCATTCTCAATCTGGACCGTTCGTTTCCCATCTAAAGCCCATGGGATAGTATCACACATCAAAATGGGCGAATACTATAAAATAAAAATTAGGGAATGCACCTTTAACACTAAAACCATATTGTATAGTTGCAATGAATGAAAAATGCAAAAAGTTAGTTAGTTAAGGTCGTATGGATAAACTCAAGATTTGGATTGTGGTCTCAATATTTCCAATTACGGCAAGTTTACTCCTTTCCCTTTAAAAATGAGAGAACTGCTCTACATTCCACTACCAACTTATTTTATCTCATTGACTGATTGCTCAAACAATAATAACAATGCTAAAATGCATGATGATGAAAGATTTGAAAGCACACAAGAGCACTTAAAATGTTCATGCGCAAAAAAAAACTTAGACATAGACAAATTATGTGTTTTGAGATAGTTGGTTACCATTGCAGATGGTTTGGTAAGCCAGCCAGGGAAGCTAGTGAGTTAGAAATGATAGGTTTATATTCCGAGCAAATTAGAGCCATGTATGCAAATGACTTCAGGTAAACTAATGACCCCCAAATTATTTCAAGAAATGGCCATCACAGGCCAATCATATCCAATAGGGCACAAAACTACATATATGAATTTACATTTCAAGTCTGTTGTGTACGATTTTATATGGTTTCTTGATTTAAGCAATTAACTAAAGTAATAAGTATTGACTTTGCTGTACACTTGGTATAGTTAGTTAAAACTGGCAATAGCAGTGCAATATGGGCATTATTAAGTAAACTCAGAAAAGAACCTAGAATTTTGATCAGGCAATTCGTATGCTGCTGAGAGAGCAACTTTTTATAACGATTCACAATTTTTCCACCCAAAATGCGGACTTGCTGTTTTTTCTCACAGAACAAGAATTTCATAACAACTGACTCCTGAAACATTTTTCTTGTTTTTAATTTTTTTTTGTGTACCAAAAAGTAAGTTGTTGTCTGCTATTTGATTTATATGCAAGTTGATGCATTTGATTGTAATCTGGAAAATCATATGGGTGTGTTTCTTGTTCTTTTTAAATTGTATAGAAAGTATCAATAAACCGCAAACTTTACAATAACTTCTTAAATAGTATGATCTTTTTAATTACAAACCTAGCCACTTAACGACAGTAACGACACACACATCCGAATTTCTCTTACTGATGGACAACAATCTATAAACAAACCGGATTTTTAAAGCCTACATTTCACGTTTTAACAATAATTTTAAGCAAGACATAAAAAATCATTCACGGGGGCTCAACATGTACTTTTAATACTAATAATCATAAGGAACAAGTCTGCTTAATGGTCTGTAGTCACTTAATAATAGTAGTGGCAATCCCTTTAAATCATCATTGCAATGTGAAAAAACATGCTCCCTTCATTTGATAGTTTATGTTTCAGTTGCTCAAGTTATGAGAACTGCATTCAAATGTGCTTTACTGGTTTTACCTAAAAGTTTCATACCCAGATGAATGAAATGATAGCAACTAACCATCTAATTCAGTCGCACATAGGCGCCTACATTAACTTTTTTTTGTGAATTCACCACCATATGAAAATTTTCATGACGTTGGTTACGCACGCATAGGTTTCACTTACTTGCAGTTAGACGCATTTCCACATTCCAAGATAAAAGTTAGAGAATAATCATCATATCAGTCTTTTGAAACTCACATTGCTGCACTTATTTTCTCTACTCCAACTGCATTATGAAGGACTGGGTGGTTTCATGATAAATTAGTAGCTAATAATAAGCAAGCATTATTTCCAAGAAAGCAGTTAGTTACGGAATTAAGCAATTGAGAACAAATAATTGCATTTGATGACCAAGGGGCATTCCGAGAAATGTATCTACTTCACACAATCTAACTAACTATTTATGCGTACCTCGTTTTAAAACACGCTCTACATGTTTGATTGTATCCCACGGATTGGGTAAATCTAAAAATACGGCATCAGCTTTAGTATCCGGGGGAAGAAGGAATCCGTCAGAAATGACATCCCGATGGGCTGCCGTCACCCATTCGCTCAATCCATGTTTCTAAATAATGTAGATTTTTAAAATTTGCAAGAAAAATTAATTAGAATATGTGGATTATTAAAATTGTACCTCAAATTCCTGCCGAGCCAATTCAGATCGCTGCTCATGAAAATCGAATGTATACAAACGGCCAGTGGGATACACAGTTCGAATTAAGGCGTGAGACAAAGATCCACTTCCTGTGCCTAATAAAAGTATGCGAAGCCAAATGATTGGAATATTTAGATACCATGAATCCAATTTAGATAAATCGACCTAAAAAAGTTACCTGCTTCCACAACAATGGATCCGGGAAGAATGTCCAATCCCAAAACAATGAAACTGATATCCGGTGTGTATATAATTTGAGTTCTATGTGGCAAAGTTTTAGTCCAGAGTTCGCAAGTCGGATGAAGTACATGTGCCCAACCTTTGGGCAAAGTGATTTTGCTACCATACTTCTTCCCAATTAAGTCTACTATATTCAAAACGCCATAGACAGTTTGGAATTTGTTTTCTATAAGGACCCCATGTTTGTTTTTGATGAACTTGACCACTTCTACAGGATATTGGGAGCTCATAGACAAAAAGAGGATCACTGTGTCTCCTTCCTCAATTATCTCTTTTTGTTTTATGAAACTCATTGTTCGATAGTTCTTTGGTTAGCTAGTTATAATAGTAAACAGTTTTTGTTGAAAGATGCTAGAAACAATACGCAGAATTAACCATAGACAGGATGCGGCATCTATAGGAATTTGATGGTCACTAACTCCTTTCTTCAACTTTCACCAACCAAAGTTTACACAATTTAAATATTCAATAGGAAGTGGTGTTACTGTTTATGTTGTTATTGTTTTTCACCACTGTTTGAACAAAAAGTTGTGGAATAATTAAAACGTGTATGTATTGTTAAAGGGTTACCAATTTTTTAGCGCAAAAAATTAATTCCTGGAGAACTGGAGCCGGCAGTTAAGTTGCTGTTTATCGCTCGGAAGCTCGTTGAGTGAGAATGGTAAGAGCGCTATGTACAATTTTTGAAAACTTTCACCGCAAAGGGAGGCTGATTTTGTATTCCTGATATGCTGACATGAATATTTCATTCGTTCATTTAGCTAACATAATTGAGAATCCTGATTCCTGACTAATTTATGGAAAAATTTAGTGAAAAATGGAAGAAAAATTTGAGGAGAAGGTGTTTAATGCGTCTTTAGTGCTCAGAGGGGCTAAAGTCAATTTGGAAATACCCGTAAAATTTCCATTCGAAAATTCTAAGGTCTCTGAATTTGTACAGCTCATTTTAACTTCGTTTGACTTGCCAATCATTGTTGAAAATGGTAAGTATAAGATAGACAACTCATTAAAATTTTAAATGCCTACTTAATTACGATATCCGAATAGATAGAAAATCAGATGTAAAATGTTAGTGTCTGTGTTCTAGAACTTCGTCAGCAATTACAGGACTTTTTGGACAATGAGAATAGAGAATGTCTTTCTAATGAAAGAGAGCTGACTGCTGAGGAAATCGAGGCGAATTTGCTGTTATGCGAAAAACTTTACATCGAGGTAATGCTAATGCACCGACTTTTAATGACGAGGTGAAATGCAAGAAAATGAAAATCATTTGCGGTACTTAATGTATTTAGGAAACTTTAGAACACAGTAAACCTGAAGTAGTGGGAGATGACGAAGTATTTGCCGAAGCATATCATGCATTGGTCCATTCTCCAATGCTGGGGACGCTATTAAGGAAAGAGAGCGCTTTAAATTCATCAATTCGGGAAATGTACCGATTAAATAATCAAGAATTACTATCCTTGAACGAAAAGTATGTTCATTACTTATCTACAACTAAATCAAAAACTAATTATATAGACCTAGAAAATATTTTTCTAATGTAGCTTATTATTTTTGCAGTCAGAACATGGAAATGGATAAAGCGCTGTCAATGCTCAATCAACAAAGTCAGCAGAGAACCGAAGCCGATGTGAATAATTTAGCAACAGTACATATAGACGAATCTCACATGATTCAAACACGCTGGGAAAGTTTGATTGAAAGTGAGAAAGAAGAGCAGAAGCGAGAACTTCGGGACTGGGTCATGAAAACCTACCAAGAGTATTATATCCAATCGGAAGAACAAATTCAGAATAAAGAGAAGAAGAAGAAACATACTGTCAGATTTGACGAGTCCCTTATGATTAGTTATGGGGATGAAGAAAGTTCAAATGGACCAGCAACAGATGATCATATTTTGCAAGAAAGTTTTACCATTCATTTAGGATCGCAAATGAAACAAACATACAATATTAGACTCATGTCTTGTCATCCAATGGAATTTTTAAAGTTCAAGAATGAAAGGTACAGGAAAAATTTTGGTAATAATAGGAATTCAGCTGGAATATTTAAGATTTTTAACAATTGTTTTTAGCTCTCGTGAAACTAGTCCGCAAAGGTTACAGATGGCTATTTCTTTGTATTCGACGGATTTATCTGCCATTGTTTTGCTCACAGATGCGAAATGTAGTATCAGCAGTGGAGTAACTAGAGGTCAGTAGTATTTTATTGCCAAAAATTAAAATTCCGGCAATCTAAGGATGAATGAATAATGCGCTATTATATTTTCTTTAATTGAAGGTCTTTACGAGCTAACTCAGCAAAGTACTGAGTTCCATTTCGACAATCTTGAAACTCAACTACGAGCGAAACCAGAAAATT
>Ga0210040_10004894_pt1 | contig 17248 bp, 19 predicted proteins | sample CryGeyCG12114_NA_FD_185462 | JGI IMG/M metagenome (GOLD analysis project Ga0210040, IMG submission 185462) | Groundwater microbial communities from aquifer - Crystal Geyser CG19_WC_8/21/14_NA (SPAdes) (version 2) | ecosystem: Environmental > Aquatic > Deep subsurface > Groundwater | place: USA... | reverse complement strand
GCACCAGGCCTACCACCGGCAGGCAGACCCCCGGCACCTCTACCGCCAGCGCGGCCTGGCGCTGCAGCACCTCGTGGGCTGGACCCGCGAGGCGCTGAGCGCTCTCGCCTAGGTGCGGTCCCGGGCTCGGTGGAGGTCAGAGCCGGGGCGAGCCGACCGGTGCAGCGGCCGCCGCAGGGCGCGCCCGCGCACGAGCCGACCGGAGGGCAGGGCCACCACCCCGGCCTGCTCGGAGGACCACGAGGAGCCCACGCCGGGGACGCTACCGAGGCGGACGGCGCGCGACCCGAGCGCACGGCGACCTCGGCCGAGGCAGACGCCCTACGGGACGTCGTCTACCGCGGTCCGCACCCGGAGCTCGCACGCCCGGACGTGGCGACCGGTCGTGAGGCGTGACGGGCGTCCGCGGCGACGTCGTCGACGTGCCCCACGTCTTCATCACCGGGATGTCCGGACGGGCAGGACCACGCCGGCGCTGGTCGGCTCTCACGCACGGCCCCAGTGCTCGTACGGCGAGGACCGGGGACGGAAGCCGTGGGCGGCCACCATCGCGGCCGTCTCGGCGAAGTCGCGCGCCACGTCCTCGGGCCGGTGGGCGTCGCTGCCGAAGACGACCGACTCCCCGCCGGACTCGTACCACCAGTCCACGACCCGTGCCGCCAGCGGCAGTCGGGTGTTGACCTCCAGGGCGCGCCCGGAGGCGGCCGTGGCTTCCAGGGCGGCGCGGAAGTCCTCCTCCAGCACCGCCCACGGCACGCCGCCGGCCGAGGTCGGCCAGGAACGCAGCGGGTAGTCGATGTGCCCGAGCACCTCGAAGGGCGCGTCGCTGAGGCTCATCGCGCGCACCTCGGCCAGGTAGGCGCGCACCACCTCGACCGGCTCGCGCTGGTCGTAGCCGTCGCCGACCTCGACGTGGTCCCCGGCGGCCGCGTCCGGGTGCCGGTCCACCAGGGCGTGCACCGACCCGACCACGCGCTGGGGCTGGACGGCGGCCATCAGGTCGGCGACGGCGGCAGGGTGCCAGTGGCCCTCGCTGAGCTCGATGCCGGACCAGACGCGCAGCTCGGGGAAGGCGTGGCGGCACCGCTCGACCTCCTCCAGGTAGGCGCCCACCTCCAGGGGGCTGCCCAGGAAGCGGCCGTGCTCGTCGACGGATCCGCGGTAGGAGGGGGGCAGCGATCGGTCGTGCAGGGTCCAGGCGGTCAGGTCGACGTGCTCGGTGAAGGCCAGGGCGGGCAGCCCGACGGCGGCGGCGCGGGCGCACGTGGCGTGCATGTCCCCCGCGAGCGCGTCCCAGGAGAACTGGCTGTGCACGTGACCGTCGGCCGGCAGCATCGGCAGACGCTAGCCGGGGTGCCCTGGGGCGGCGCGGGCCCGGCGACGTCGTGGTCGTCGACCGGGAGCAGCCGGCGCCCGGGCACGAAGGGCTCCTACGGTCACCCGCCCTGCGCGGCGATGTCGGCGATCTCTGCGCGCAGGATGTCGACGGCCCAGCTGCTACCCTCGGAGGAGGTGAGCAGGTGGATCGCCAGGCCGTCGACGAGCGCGTGCACCCGCCGCCCCTGCCGGACGACGTGCTCGTCGCGGGGTCGACCGACCAGCATCTCCACCAGCTGGGTGCAGAGCTCCTCGAGCCGACGATGGGCGTCGTCCCTGATGGGGACGAGCTCGGGGAGCGCCGGGGCCTCGGCGATCAGGGCGATGTTGACCTCCAGCTCCGTGCGGCTGTCCGGCTCCAGGGGCAGCAGCTGCACCAGCACGTCCAGGGCGAGCTGGCGGGGGTCGGCCGGCCGGGGGACGGCCCGGATGCGGTCCGTCGCCCGCTGGACCATCAGCTCCGCGGAGAACTGCAGGAGCTCCGACCGGGTCGGGAAGACGTGGCGCAGCGAGCCCACCACGACGCCGGCCTCCTCGGCCACCGAGCGCACCGACACGGCACCGATGCCCCGCTCCTGGGCGATGCGCCAGACAGCCTCCGCCAGCTGCGCCTTGCGCTCGTTCCGGTCGATCCTCCGCGGCACGACGGCAATCTAGCACGACCGTGCTAGCGTTGGTGGCTCGATCGTGCTTGATAAGGGGGCATCGACGTGATCCCGCTCGTCATCGTCGCGTGCGAGGTCAGCTTCTGGGTCCTCGTCGGCCTCGGGCTGCTGGCCCGCTACGTCGTCCGGCGACGCCGCACCGGGACTGCGCTGCTGGCGATGACCCCGGTGGTCGACCTGGTCCTCCTCGCCGTCGTCGTCGTCGACCTCCGGGACGGGGGCACCGCCACGACCTTCCACGGCCTCGCAGCCGTGTACCTCGGCGTCTCGCTCGCCTACGGCCACCGGATGATCACCTGGGCCGACGGTCGCTTCGCGCACCGCTTCGCCGGTGGCCCCGCTGCGCCGACGCCGTACGGGCGCGAGCACACCAGGGCCTGCTGGCAGGACGTGGCCCGGACCGCCGTCGCCGTCGGGATCGCCGCGGCGACCCTCTGGGGGCTCATCACCCTGGTCGGGGACCCCACCCGGACGGACCCGCTGCTCGGCGTCGTCGGCATGCTCGGCCTCTGGTTCGCCGTGGACCTGGTGTGGGCTGTCGCGCACACGATCTCGCCGAGGAGGCCGCCGGCCGTGCGGGTGTGAGCGACAGCAGACGGACCGAGGTGCCAGTCTCCGGACGTGGCCACCCCGGGGGACGACGGCGGTGCGCGCCGGCTGCTGCTGCTGACGGCCGGCACCCGCGGCGACGTCGAGCCCTTCGTCGCCCTGGCGCGGGAGGCCGCGCGTCGCGGGCACTCCGTGGTGCTGGCGGCGACAGCCAGCATGACGGCCGGCCTGGAGCACCAGCCGTTCGAGGTCGTCGTCCTCGACGGCGACCTCGGCGCTCTCGTCGCGGCCCAGGGCGTCTCGCCGTCCCGGGCGCTGCGGTCGTGGCGCTCGACCGTCCACCCGGCCCTGCGCGCGCTGCTCGCCTCGGCGGTCCGCGCGGCCCTGGACGTCCGGCCGGACGTCGTCGTGGCCCACCCGAAGGTGCTCTCCGCCCCGCTGGCGGCGTCGCTGCTGGACGTGCCCCACGTCGTCGTGGAGACCGTGCCCACGCTGACGCCGACCGGCGACTTCCCCGCTGCCGGCGTGGCGGCGGGCGACCTGGGACGACGCCTGAACCGGCTCACCTACCGCGCCACCGCGGGCGCCGCGGCGGCGCTGGGCCCGGACCTGCGACGGCTGGCCGCCGCGCACGGCGTGCCGGGTCGGGCGCCCCTGCCGCCACCGGCGGCCGTGCTCTGCCCGGTCAGCCCCGTCCTCGTCCCGCCCCCGTCGGACTGGCCGAGCACCGCCCGCGTCACGGGCGCCTGGCACGAGACCGCGGGCGCTCCCCCGGACGCCGACGTCGAGGACTTCCTCGCGCGCGCCGAGGACGAGGGCGCCGCGGTCGTGGTGGCCGGCTTCGGCTCCATGGCGACGGGGGTCGCCGCGGCGCGGGCTCGGAGCCTGGCGGTCGTGACCGCCGCCCGCGCCGTCGACGCGCGCCTCCTGCTCGTGACGGGGTGGGGCGGCCTGGACGCGGACGCCGCGCGCGGGGCGGCCGGAACCGGGGACGACGTGCTGGTCGTCCCGTCCGTCCCCCACGCGTCGGTGCTCCCTCGCGCGGACGTCGTCGTCCACCACGGGGGCGCCGGCACCGTCCACGCCGTCGCCCGAGCCGGCGCCGTCTCGGTCGTCGTGCCCTTCGTCGCCGACCAGCCGTGGTGGGCCGCCCGGCTGCACCGCCGAGGCCTGTCCCCCGCTCCTCTGCCCGCGCGCCGGCTCACCGCGGACGGGCTCGCGCACCGCCTCGAGACCGCGCCCGAGCATCGGCGGGCTGCCCGCGCGGCGGCCGGGGCGATGTCCGGCGAGGACGGGACAGCAGTCGCGGTGGACGTGCTCGAGGGACTCGCCTGACACGCGCTCGGCCCGGAACGGTCGGCCACGCCGCTGGTGGGGCCGACACCGGCCCTCCGGTACTCGGTGGACGGGCAGCGGTGGCGCCCTGCACGCTGGGAGGGTGCCGTCCCCCTCCCCGACCGGCGCGGCGCAGCCCGACGCCGGGGGGCGCCTCGTCCTGCTGTGCGGGCGGTCCTTCTCCGGCAAGAGCACCGCCGCGGGATGGCTGCAGCAGTCCCTGCCGGCGCGGGTGATCAGCCTGGACGCCCTCAACGCCGAACGCGGTCTCGCGGGGGGCCAGGGCATCCCCCTGCGGGAGTGGGCGCGCACCAACGACGAGGCGGTGCGGCGCGCTGGGGCAGCGCTGCGCGAGGGCGCCACGGTGGTCGTCGACGACACGGCCTCCCCCCGCTTCCTGCGCGACGGGTGGAGGGGCGTCGCCGAGCAGACCGGATCGGCCTTCGTCCTGGTCTTCCTCGACACCTCGCCCGCGACGGTCCGTGCTCGCCTGCTGCGCAACCGCGACGCCGCCGAGCGGCCGGACGTCGTCGACGCCGTCATGGCGGACCACCTGGCGTCCTTCGAGGCGCCGGAGGCGGACGAGGCCGCGGTGACCCTCGACGGCGAGGACCTGACCCGCGAGGTCCTGCTCACCTCGGTGCGGCGTGCGCTCGACGGGCAGCGCCCCGGCTGACCGTCCACCGCGGGGCGCCCGACGCAGAAGCTCGCACCAGCGTTCCCGGACGAGCGCACCGACGCGCCCCCCAGGGGCGAAGCCGGTGCGAGCATGCGCCGGTGGACGAGCAGGTGGGGCGCGAGGCCCAGTACGACGTCTTCGCCGCGGCGTTCGCCGACCACGCGGAGCGCGGGTTCTACAACGCCCACGTCGACCGCCCGGCGTGCCTGGAGCTGCTCGGTGACGTCGGGGGCCAGCACGTCCTCGACGCCGCCTGCGGACCGGGCTTCTACGGCGAGGAGCTGGTGCGGCGAGGCGCGCGGGTCAGCGCCTTCGACCAGAGCGCCGAGATGGTGGCGCTCACCCGCGACCGCGTCCCCCACGCCGACGTCCGCGTCCACGACGTCGGCGACCCGCTCCACTGGCTGCCCGACGGCTCCGTGGACGTCGTCCTCCTCGCGCTGGCGCTGGAGTACGTCGACGACCGCGTGGCCGCGCTGCGCGAGCTGCACCGGGTGCTGCGGCCCTGGGGGGCCCTGGTCCTCTCGCGCCTGCACCCCACCGGCGACTGGCTCCGGCACGGCGGCAGCTACTTCGACGTCCGGGTGGTCGAGGAGACGTGGTCCAAGGGCTGGCGGCTGCGCTACTGGCTCGCCCCGCTCGAGCAGACCTGCGAGGAGCTGCGCGAGGCGGGCTTCCTGGTCGAACGGCTCCTCGAACCGCGCCCCGTCCCCGAGGCCGAGGCGCTCCGCCCGGAGGAGTACGCCCGGCTGCACCGCGAGCCCGCCGGCTTCCTCGCCATCCGGGCGCTGGCCCGCCCGGGCCCCACCCCGCCTGCCGCCTGACGCGCGTGCGGGACTGCCGTCCGCGCCTCGGTCGGCTCGTGCGCCCGGGGTCGCGAGCGGTTCGTGGAGACGGCCGGCGGAGCCGTGCCCACCGCTACGGTCCGCCCCGTGGGGCGGCGGAACTACCTGGTCGAGGGCGTCTCCGCGACGGGCAAGACCTCGGTCTGCGAGGAGCTCCGGCGGCGCGGGCACCACGCCGTCCACGGTGACCGCGAGCTGGCGTACCAGGGGGACCCGGTGACGGGCGCAGCGCTGGAGGGTCACCGGCACGAGCACCACCTGTGGGACGTGGAGGCGGTCAGGACCCTGGTCTCCGACCAGGAGCACGCGGAGACGTTCTTCTGCGGGGGTCCCGGAACGTCCGGGACTTCATCAGCCTGTTCGACGGCGTCTTCGTCCTCGACGTCGACCTCGCCACGCTGGAGCGTCGGCTCGACCAGCGACCGGAGGGAGAGTGGGGCGCGAGGCCCTCGGAGCGCGAGCTCGTCGTGCGGCTGCACCGGTCGGGAGAGGGCGTCCCGGACGGGATCCACGTCGACGCCACGGTTCCGGTCGCGCGCGTCGTCGACGAGATCCTCAGCGCGACAGCCCCAGCACGCCGAGGCGGTGCTCGAGGCGTGGTGCGCCACCGGGGCCGACGGTGACGTGCAGACCGAGGGGGCCGGGACGGGAGCGGAGCACGTGGAGCACGTCCGCGACGAGCACTCGACCTCCACCTGGCTCCGGGAGCCGATGCTCCAGCGGGCCGGCTCCACCGTCAGCGGTGGGCCCTCAGGCCGGGTCGACGGCGTAGAGCTCGTCGGGACCGTCCTCGCCCCGGGTGTCGAGCTCCGGGGCGCGGCGCAGGCCGGCGGCGAGGGCGACACGGGCGCTGGCGCGGTTGGCCGGGCGGACCCGGGCGACCACCGGCAGCGCGAGCCGGTGGCGGCGCGCACGGCCGACGACGGCGGTGGCCGCCTCGGTCGCGACGCCCCGGCCCCAGACCGACGGGTCCAGGCGGTAGAGCAGGTTCAGCACGGGGGTCCCGTGCAGCGTCATGAGCTTGGCGCCGCAGACCCCGAGGACCGTCCGGTCGCCGTGCCAGGAGAGCAGGGAGTAGCCGGTCCCGTGCTGGTGCCAGTGCTGCACCCACCGCTCGACCAGCGCGTGCGCCGCCGGCAGGTCCTCGAGGCGGTCGCCGGGGTTGTGCGCGACGGCCCGCGGGTCGTGGTGCAGGGCCAGGACCGCGGGGGCGTCGTCGGGTGCGGGCGGGCGTCCCGCGAGGCGGGCCGTTCCCCAGGTGCCCTCCGCCGGGCGGTGCCCGGACCACTGGTCCACGAGACGCCTCAGCCGTCGGTGTCGAGGTAGAGGCAGAAGGGGTGCCCGGCGGGGTCGAGCAGCACGCGCACGTCGTCCTGCGGCTGGTGCTCGGCGAGAACGGCACCCGCCCCCCGCGCGTGGGCGACGGACGTCTCGAGGTCGTCGACGGCGAGGTCGAGGTGCATCGACATCTGCGGGCGTCCCTCGGCCGCGGGCCAGACCGGTCGGACGTACCTCGGCTCGCTCTGGCAGGCGATGTAGTGGCCGGCGTCCTCCGAGGGCGCCACCGCCGCGCCGTCGGGCGACTCGCCGAAGACCTGCCAGCCCAGGAGCCGGGCGTAGAAGCGGGCGAGCTCCCGGCCGTCCGGGGCGTCGAGGACGACGCCCCACCACTGCGTGGACCGCCTCAGCGCCATGGCGACAGCCTGGCGGTCGCGGGTGGACGAGCGCCAGGGGGTCCCGGACGCGATGGCGGCGCCCGGGCGATCGTCCCCTCGTCGCGCACCGCCCGGCCCCGGTCGGTGCGGCCCGCGCGGGCCGCACCGCCGTCGGCGCCGCCCCTAGCCTCGCGTCCGTGCCGTCGCCCACGCCGCCCCGGTCCAGCGCACCCGTCGTGCCGCGCCTGCGCGAGGGAGACCGGGTGCGCCTGGTGTCCCCCTCCAGCTTCCCCACCCGGGAGGGGCTGCGGCACACCGAGGCCGTCCTGGCCGGCTGGGGCCTGCGCGTGGAGGTGGGGGAGCACGCCGCCGACCGGTGGGGCTACATGGCCGGTCGCGACGAGGACCGGCTGGCCGACCTGGCCTCGGCCTACGCCGACCCCGGGGTGCGGGCGGTGGTCGCCACGGGGGGCGGCGCCGGCGCCTACCGCATCGCGGGCCTGCTGGACGCGGCGGTCGTCGCCGCTGATCCCAAGCCGCTGGTCGGCTACAGCGACATCACCCACCTGCACCTGGCCCTGTGGCGCGCCTGCGGGGCGACCGGGATCCACGGCGGCCTGGGTGGTCCCCGCGCCGAGGCCGCCCTGCGCCGCCTGCTGATGGACCCGGCCCCCACCGTCCTGCACCGCCGGCCCGACCAGCTGACCGCGGCCGTGCACGCCCCCGGTGCGGCCGACGGCGTCCTGGTGGGCGGCAACCTCACCGCCCTGGCCACCAGCGTCGGGGTCGACCTGCCCTCCCTCGACGGGGTGGTCCTCCTGCTCGAGGCCCCGCGCACGATCGGGCTGGGCCTCGTCGACCGCCAGCTCACCCAGCTGCGCCGCAGCGGGGCCCTGGACGGGGTCGCGGGCGTCGCGCTGGGGCGCTTCCCCGGCTTCGAGGACTACGAGGACCGCGGCTGGACGGTGCTGGACGTCCTGGTCGACCGGCTCACCACCCTCGGCGTCCCGGTGCTGGGAGGTCTGGACGTCGGCCACGGGGAAGACCCCCTGCCCGTCCCCCTGGGGACCCGCGCGGTCCTGGACACCGCTGCCGGCACCCTCACCGTCAGCCCCCCGGTGGCCTGACCGCCCTCCGCGCGCTCAGATGCCGGGGGCACCGGCAGCATGGGGCCGTGGACGACGCAGGAGACCCCCAGGACGGCGCCGGGGAGGGCACCCGGAACGGCACCCGCCGCGGTGTCACCGAGCCGGCGCACCACGGGGACGAGGTGACCGCGCTGCTGGGATTCCTCCGGCGCCAGCGCGAGCTCGTCGCCTGGAAGGTCAGCGGCGCCCCTGAGCAGGCGCTGCGGGCGGTGGCGACCCCCACGGGCCTGACCGCGCACGGGGTGGTGCGCCACCTGACCAACGTCGAGCGCTCCTGGGTGCGCGACGTCTTCGCCGGCCAGGACGGGCTGGTCTTCGACTGGACCGACGACGACCCCGACGGCGAGCTGCACGTGCCCGAGGCCGTCACCATGGACCAGCTCGTGGCGGACTACGCCGCGGAGACCGCGCGCTGCGACGCGGTCGTGGCAGCGCACCGCCTCGAGGACGTCTCGGCCCGACGAGACGTCTCCCTCCGCTGGGTGCTGCTCCACCTCCTCGAGGAGACCGCGCGGCACCTGGGCCACCTCGACCTGCTGCGCGAGGACGCCGACGGCAGCACCGGCGAGGAGCCGCCCGCCTGACGACCGGACCGGCGCCGGGGTCGCGGACCGGGCCACGGCGCCTCGACGTCGTCCTGGTGGTGCTCCGGTGGGGCGCGGTGGTGTCGTGCGCGCGGGCTCCCCCGCGAGTCAGGAGCCCGGGACGACGACCCCGCGCTCGTAGGCCCACACGACGAGCTGCACCCGGTCGCGGACGCCGAGCTTGTCGAGGACGCGCGACACGTGGGTCTTGACCGTCGCCTCGCCCACGTGGAGCGCCGCGGCGATCTCGGAGTTGGAGCGGCCCCGGACCAGGTGCCCCATCACCTGCTGCTCGCGCTCCGTCAGTGCGTGCAGCGCCTCGAGGTCGGGCCTCGGCGTCCCCGGCGGCCGGTGGGCGAAGCGGTCGACGACGCGGCGCACCACCTCAGGCGCCAGCATTGCCTCGCCGCGGGCGAGGACGTGCACCGCCTCGACGAGCCGCTCCGGAGGGGCGTTCTTGAGCAGGAAGCCGCTGGCGCCCGAGGCCAGCGCCTCGAACAGGTAGTCGTCGCGGTCGAAGGTCGTCAGGACCAGCACGCGCGCTCCCAGCCCCTGCTGGACGATCTCCCGCGTGGCCCCCAGGCCGTCGAGGCCCGGCATCTGCACGTCCATGCAGACGACGTCGGGATCCGAGGCCACCGTGCGGGCCACCCCCTCGCGCCCGTCGGCGGCCTCGGCGACGACCTCGATGCTCGGGTCGGACTCCAGGATCATCGCCAGCCCGCTGCGGACCAGCTCCTGGTCGTCGACGACGACGACCCGCACCACCGCTCCGGGCTCAGGGCGCACGTCGCACCTCCTCCTCGGCCGGGGCGACGGGCAGCGGCAGGGTGGCGTGCACCCGGAAACCGGTGGCCGCCGGCCCGGTCTCGATGCTGCCCCCCACGGCGGCCACGCGCTCGCGCATGCCCACGAGCCCGAGCCCGGCCCGCTGCACCACCGCAGGTCCCGCCGGCCCGCCGTGGTCGACGACCTCGAGCTCGACGAAGGCCCGGTGGTAGCGCAGGCGCACCTCCGCGCGCACGCCCGCACCGGCGTGCTTGCGCACGTTGGTGAGCGCCTCCTGCAGCACGCGGTAGAGCGTGAGCCCGGTGGTCGCGGGGACCGCCCGCTCGACGCCGAGCGTGGTCAGCTCCACCGGCGTGCCCCCGTCCCGCGCCTCGGCCGCCAGGGCCTGCAGCTGGCGGACGCCGACCGCCGAGGGGGCCTGCGAGGTCGCGGGGCCCCCTGTCGGCGCCTCGTCACCGCGCAGCGTCACCAGCATCCGGTGCATCTCCTCCACGGCCGTCCTCGCGCTGTCCTCGATGCTCGACAGGGCGGTGGCTGCTCGGTCCGGCGCCGTGACGACCACGCGACGAGCAGCGCCGGCCTGCAGGCCCATGACGCTCACGTGGTGGCCCACGACGTCGTGCAGCTCCCGCGCGATCCGCACCCGCTCGTCCGACACGGCCTGCGCCGCAGCCTGGGCCGCTGTCCGCTCGCGCTCGGCAGCCAGCTGCGCCGTGCGCACCCGCAGGGCGGCCAGGCGTCGGGCCGACAGCCGCGCCGTCTCCCCCAGCGCCACCGAGCCCGCCAGGAAGGCGAGGTTCTGCAGCACGTTGAGGCCCAGGGCAGCCGCGCCGGGCACCCGCTCGCCGCTGTCGAGACCGCGCACCTCCGGGACGAGCTGGACCACCAGGGCGACCAGCACCGCCGCGACGACGACCGCTCGCACCACGACGGTGGCACGTCGTCCCGAGGTCCACGCACCCGCCGTGTAGAGGACCAGGAAGAGGCAGACCTGGTCCACCACGTGCTCCCGGATCCCCGCTGCCTCGCCGACCTCGAACGCCGCGGCGACGACGCAGGCGACGGCCAGGGGGAACCGGCGGCGCAGGACGAGGGGCGCCGTGAGGGCGGTCACCCACGCACCGGCGAGCCACAGGGGCGGCTGGGCGCCGGCGTCCTGGCCCAGGGAGGAGCTGGCCAGGCTCACGCACGCCGTGACGAGCAGTCCGAGGCCCAGCGCCGCGTCCACCCACCGGTCGCGCGTGGAGACCGGCCGCGCCCACCCCGCACCGAACGGGTCGGGCGCGACCGAGTCCTCGTCAGCCACGGCCGGGCACGCTAGCGGCCAGCGCCCTGCGCGCCGCGCGCTCCAGCGCCCGGGTGGGTGGACGCCCACCGGAAGCCGCCGAGCAGCGCGAGGACCGCGATGGCCGCGGCGAGCACGACCCAGCCGTACCACCCGAGGAGGCTGGCCGACAGGCTGGACGGGTCGGACGTGAACACCAGCACCACGGCCGCGACCGAGGCGTTGGTCGCCCCGTGCGCGACCGCGCACGGCCAGAGCGACCCCGAGCGCATGCGCACCCAGCCGATCAGCACGCCCACGAGGACGCTGAAGCCGGTCATCAGCAGCACGCCGCCGAGTTCGGGACGGCCGAAGTTGTAGCCGAGGAGGATCAGCGGCGCGTGCCAGGCGCCCCACACGGCGCCGGAGATCACCAGGGCCGGCCACGTGCCCAGGGGCCGCAGGGCCGGGAGCAGGTAGCCCCGCCAGCCGAGCTCCTCGCCCATCGCGGCCACGGCCACGAGCAGGGACTGGAGCGGCAGGAGCAGCAGCAGCGTCGTCGCGCCGTCGGCGATCGTGAGGTCCGTGGCGCCCGCCGCCGCCGCGAGGAGCGCGGCCGCGAGGCAGAGCAGCGGTGGGGCCACCATGCCGAGCGCGAGGAAGCCGACGAGGCGCCGCACGGGGCGCAGCGGCGCCAACCCCAGGAACCGGGCCGGGTGGGCGGGCCGGACGACGACGAACGTGACGACGAGCGCGGCGACGGCTGGTGTCGCCATCATCGCGAGCCCGATCGGCGCGAACAGCGGGTTGGTGAGCCCGCCGTCGCGCCACAGGGGCGCGGCGACGAGCCACGCGAGGCCGTAGGCCAGCGCGACGAAGAGGGCCACGGCCGGCCAGCGGACCCATCGCTCGGCGGCACCGTCGGCGGCGGCGGGGGCGACCGCTCTGGTGGGTGTCTGGTCGGTGGTGGGCATGCCTCGACGCTAGGGACGGCGCCGCTGCGGCACATCCACCGCCGAGGGGACCGACCGGCTCACCCGAGCGACGGACCCGTGGCGACGACGGCTGTCCGGCCCCTAGTCTGATGGGGCGCGGGCGAGGGGGTGCACCAGGTGGAGATCGTCGTGGTCGGCGCTGGGCCCGGAGGACTGGCGGCCGCCGTCGCCCTCCTGCGGGACGGGCACCAGGTGGAGGTCCACGAGCGGGCGCCGTCGCTGCGCCTGAGCGGGTCCGCCGTGACGCTCTGGCCGAACGGCACCGCCGTCCTGCAGGCCCTGGGGGTGCCGCTGGACGACCTCGGACCGAGGATCGACGTCCTCGACGGGCTCGACCACCGCGGCCGGCCCCTGCTGCAGATGCACACCGCGGCGCTGGCCGCCCGCTTCGGCGCCCCGACGCTGAGCGTGCGGCGCAGCCGCCTGGTGGAGCAGCTGGCCGCCCTCCTGCCCGCGGGGACCATCCGCGTCGACGCCGCCTGCGTGGGCGTGGACCCCACCGGCGGCCTCGTGACCTCCGCCGACGGCAGCACCACCCGGGCGGACGTCGTCGTCGGCGCCGACGGGAAGGACTCCGTCGTGCGCGCCGCCGTGCGGCCCGACGCCCGGGCGCGTCCGACGGGGTGGACCACCTGGCAGGGGCTGAGCGCCCTGGACCTCGACGTCACGAGGTCGTCGCGGATCACGACTCTCCTCGGACCCGGCGGCTTCGTGGGCCTGCAGCCGGCCGGCGACGGGCTCCTGCAGTGGTACTTCAGCGTCCCCCCGTCCGCCGGGGCACTCCCCGGTGCGCACGCCGGCGCCGTCGCCGACGTGCTCCGCGAGCGCTTCGCGGGCTGGGCCGCGCCGGTCCCCCAGGTGCTGGACGCCGTCGCCGGGACGACGCTCTCCCCCTGGCCCCACCACACGCTGCGCATGGGGGGGCCGTGGGGCGCCGGCCGCACGACGCTGCTCGGGGACGCCGCCCACGCCATGCCGCCGAGCCTCGCCCAGGGCGTCAACCAGACCCTCGAGGACGTCCACGCGCTGACCACCGCCCTCGCCACCGCGGACGGCGAGCAGGACCCGGTGACCGCTCTCCGGCGCTACGAGACCACCCGAGCCCGGCAGGTCCGGCGCATCGGGGCGATGACCGCCAGCGAGTCCTCCACCACCTACCGCCGCTCGACGACCCTCCTGATGCGCGCCATGCCGCCGCGCCTGGCCACCGCCACCTACGCCGGGCTGGTCAGCCGCAGCAGCTCGGTGCTGGCGCAGCGCTCCCGGAGGACCTGAGCCCGGCTCGGACGTCGGTGGGGTGCGGCGCGTCCGCGGCGCGGCCCCGGACCGGCGGCCGGCCTGCCATGGTGCGGTGGTGTCCGACCTCCTGGTCCTCAGCGGTCCGCCCGGGGCGGGCAAGAGCACCGTGGCGGCCGCGCTGGTGCCCTCCTTCGACCGCGCCGCCCTCGTGCCCGGCGACGACTTCTTCGCGTTCTGGACCCGCGGGGCCGTCGCGCCGTGGCTGCCGGAGGCCTCCGAGCAGAACACCCTCGTCCTGCGCGCCGCGGCCGCCGCGGCGGCCACCCTGGCCGCCGGCGGCTGCCCGGTGGTCTACGACGGGGTCCTCGGCCCGTGGTCACTGCCCGCCGTCGCCCGCGAGGCCGCACACCAGGGGCTGCGCGTGCCCGGTGAGCTGCACTACGCGCTGCTGGTGCCCCCGCTGGAGCGCTGCCAGCGACAGGTCGCGCAGCGCACGGGGCACGGCTTCACCGACGCGGCCGCCACGGCGCACATGCACGCCGACCTCAGCGCCGCGCTGGCCGACGTCGAGGCCCGCCACGTGCTCCTCGACCCGCCGGGAGCGCCCGGCGACGTCGCCGCGCTCCTCCTGGAGCGCTACCGGGCGGGGGACCTGCGCTACGACCCGCCGGCTGAGCCCGGGGCGGCGCAGCACGCGCGGCCCCGACCAGCGCGGCGCGGGCCCTCATGGTCACCCCGGTGAGCAGCGGTCGCGGTCGGCTGGTGTCGGTCAACGTCGGTCGGGAGCGCCCGATCGCCGCCAAGGGCGGCACCAGCGGCATCGACAAGCGCCCGGCGGCAGGGCCCGTGGCGGTCGCCGCGCCCGGTCCGAAGGGCGTCGGCGGCAGCGGTCTGCGCGGTGACCACGTGAGCGACACCGCCGACCACGGCGGCGACGACCAGGCGGTGCACGCCTACGCCCGCGAGGACCTCGACGCCTGGCAGGCCGAGCTGGGCCGGGGCCTGCCGTGCGGGGTCTTCGAGGAGAACCTGACCACCGCCGGCGTGGACGTCACCGGCGCGGTGCTCGGCGAGACCTGGAGGTCGGCAGCGCGCTGCTGCAGGTGAGCTGCCCGCGGATCCCGTGCGCGACCTTCTCGGTGCACCTGGGCGAGCAGCGCTGGCTGCCGCGCTTCACCGCTGCCCGAGTCCCCGGGGCCTACCTGCGCGTGCTGAGGTCCGGGCAGGTGCGCGCCGGGGACGCCGTGCACGTGCGCGACGTCCCCGAGCACGGGGTCGACATCGGCACCGCGTTCGCGGCCCTCACCACGAGCCCGGAGCTCCTGCCGCTGCTGCGCGGGGTGCCGCAGCTGCCGGCCGAGGACCAGGACGCGGTCCGGCGACGGCTGGACCGCTCGTCGGCCCGGTGACCGCGAGGCCCCGCAGGCCTCCCGGCGACGAGCGGGTCCGCCTCACGGCACGACCGCTCGGCGGAACCGCTCGGACCAGTCCTGCAGCACCGCCACCAGCTCGGGCGGCTGCACCTCGCCGATCTCGCAGCCCGCGCGACCGAGCGCGAAGGCCGCCCAGTCCAGGTCGTCGGTGCGCAGGGCCAGCCGGCAGCGGCCGCCGGAGATGTCCTCGACCCTCCCCCAGCCGCCCATCCGGCTCCGGGCGCGGTCGGCGGGGCAGTGGAGGACGGCGCGCACGTCGACGCCGAAGGCAGCGGTGTCGAGGCGGTGCCGGACCCAGGCGGCGACGTCGGCGGCGGGCGGCTCGCGGTGGCGGAAGCGTTCGCCGCTCCCCTGGGCCGAGGAGATGCGGTCGACGCGGAAGATGCGCCAGGCCGTCCGGCCGAGGTCGTGCGCCACCAGGTACCAGTTCCGCCACAGCGGGACGAGGGCGTGCGGCTCGACGGTGCGCGTGCTCGGCGTGCCGTCGGCGGCGGTGTACGTCATGACCAGTCGCTCCCCGCCCTGCGCGGCCTGGGCGACGGCGAGCAGGACGACCGGATCGGGACCGGACGCACCGACCGCGGCCGGTCCGGGAGCGGTCGTCGCGCGCAGCGCCTCCACCTGGCGGCGCAGCCGCGGCGGCATCACGCGGACCGCCTTCGCCAGCGCCCGCAGCGCCGGCTCGGCGAAGGCTGGCGCGGCCCCCACGACCGACTGCAGCCCGACCACGAGGGCGACGGCCTCGTCGTCCTGCAGCGCCAGCGGCGGCAGCGCCGCCCCGGCCGCCAGCTGGTACCCGCCGTGGACGCCCCGGGCGGCGCTCACGGGGTAGCCGAGGTCGCGCAGCCGCTCGACGTCGCGGCGCAGGGTGCGCGCGGAGACCCCGAGCCGGTCCGCGAGCTCGGGCCCGGCCCAGTAGCGCTGCGACTGCAGCAAGGACAGCAGGCGGAGGGTGCGAGCACTCGTGGCGGCCACGCCCGCAGCCTGGTGGATCCGGGGGCGATTGCGGACGGGAAGTGACCGCTGGGCTCCCTACGGTCGCCGTCGTCAGCAGCACCCACACCGATGGAGGTCCAGATGTTCATTCCCGGGACGTGGTCCGAGAGCGAGGTCCTGGTGGGCTTCCTCGACCAGCAGCTGTCCGCGATCCGCGCGGCGGCGCACGGGCTGACCGAGGAGCAGGCGCGGCGGACGCCGTGCCGCAGCGCCCTGTCGGTCGGCGGGATCGTCAAGCACGTCACCCACGTGCTGCAGGGACGGCTGACGACGACCGCGGAGCCGGACCCCGCCGACCTCGCGCTCTTCGCGGCGAGCTTCGCCCTCACCGGGGAGGAGACCCTGGCGGGGACGCTGGAGGTCTTCGACCGGACCCGCGCGGACTACCTGGCCCGCGTCCGCGCCAGCGACCCCGGCGCCGAGGTGGTCGAGCCGCCGGCGCCGTGGTTCGGGCAGCTGGAGCCCCGCACCTCGGTGCAGCGCTTCCGGCTCGTCCACCACGTGGAGGAGCTGGCCCGCCACGCCGGGCACGCGGACATCCTCCGCGAGCAGATCGACGGCGCGAGCGCACCGTCGCTGCTCGCGGCGGTGGAGGGCTGGCCGCCCAACGACTTCGTCCAGCCCTGGACGCCGGCGGAGGCCGGCGCCGACCGCTGACGTCGCGGGCGGGCACCTCACCGCGGCTCGCGATCAGGTGCCCGCCCCGCACCGCCCCGCCGCGCGGACGGCGCGCGGCAACTGCGTCGACAGCCGCCCACCCCGGTCGACATGCTCGGCGGGTGCCCTCCTCGACGGACCCCGGTGCCGAGCCCGTGGACGGACCGCGGTCGGGCGCACCCGCAGAGGTGGAGCTGACCGGCGGGGGCTCGACGACCGTCGCGCGCCGCGGGGACGCCGTCCACCGCACCGCCGGGCCGTGGACGCCGACCGTCCACCAGCTCCTGCAGCACCTGCACGCCTCGGGGGTCACCTTCGTGCCCCGCCCCCTCGGGAGGGACGAGCAGGGCCGGGAGGTGCTGACCCACCTGCCGGGGACCGTCCCGACCTACCCGATGCCCCCTCACGTGTGGACGCCGGCCGTGCTCGCGACCGCGGGGCGCCAGCTCGCCGAGGTCCACGCCGCCACGCGCACGTTCCGGCCCACCGGGCCCGACGGCACCGCGGGGGACGACGAGCCGGGCGGCACGGCGGTGTGGCAGCTGCCCGTCCGCGAGCCGGCCGAGGTGGTCTGCCTCAACGACGTCGCCCCGTACAACATGGTCTTCGACGGGGACGGCGCCCTCACGGGCTGGATCGACGTCGACACCGCCTCCCCGGGACCCCGGGCGTGGGACCTGGCCCACCTCGCCTACCGCCTGGTCCCGCTGACCGGCGCCGAGGACTCCGGGGCCGGGGCACCCGACCTGCTCCGCTACCGGCGGCGGCTGGACGCGCTGTGCCGGGCCTACGGCGCCGCCGGCGACCAGGTGGACATCCCGCCCGCGGAGCTGCTCCCGGTGCTCGCCGAGCGCCTGCTCGCGCTGGCGAAGGACGCCGACGCCCGCCTCGCCGCCGGCGCGCAGCACCTGGCCGGGCACGGCGACCTCTACCGCCGCGAGGTCGCCTGGCTGGACCAGCACGCCGACCAGCTCACCGAGCCCCTCCTGCCCCGGCTCGTCGTCGTCACCGGACCGATCGCCTCCGGCAAGACCACCA
>Ga0210040_10004893_pt1 | contig 17251 bp, 10 predicted proteins | sample CryGeyCG12114_NA_FD_185462 | JGI IMG/M metagenome (GOLD analysis project Ga0210040, IMG submission 185462) | Groundwater microbial communities from aquifer - Crystal Geyser CG19_WC_8/21/14_NA (SPAdes) (version 2) | ecosystem: Environmental > Aquatic > Deep subsurface > Groundwater | place: USA... | reverse complement strand
CCGCTGGATTCGCTGCAGAAGTGGAACGGCAACACCCTGCAGATTGGGCAGACCCTGTACCTGGCGCGGCAAACAAAGCCAGCTGAAAGGGGTACCGCTGCCGTGGGCAAACCCGCTGCCAGGCCTGTTGTAACAGCAGCTAAAAGCGTGCCGGCAGGAAAGGCTGCTGCTACCGGCACAACGGCGGCACAGGTGGCTGAAAGTAACTCTGCCTCGCCGGCCCCTGCCCCGTCCCCAGCAGAAAGCAAGACCAAGAGCCGCATCCTGGTTATTCCCTTCGACCCGTACCTGTACTTTTCCGATGCCGACTATGAGATTGCGCGCCAGTCCCATATCCCGCGCCAGAACGTGCGCCACGTGTTCCGGGGCAGGCTGAACGCGATGCTGGCGCCCAAAGGTTACGAAACCATTCACTTGCTGGGCGGCGTGTACCGCGACAGCGTGAGTGAGCTGAGCCGGGTATATAAATCGTTGAACTACAGCTACCAGGACAACAAGCAGTCGAGGTACAACCATCAGCCGGTGGTGAAAGAAGAGGAAAAAGGGGCTGTGGCCTGGGTGCAGCGCCAGAAAGAGAAGATGGGTCTGAAAGGAGAACCCGAAAGCCTGCCGATTGCCCAGGACCCGAACAAGCACTTCGGCGTGAAAGTGAAGGACCCCAACTTCTTCAGCTACTTCAACGGCCAGTACGGCATCGATTACTACGTCTTCATTAACCAGTTTGAGGTAAAAACGGTGTATGAAAACTGTTTAGACAGAGCGGCAGAGAACTATGAGCGCGATTTCTTGGTTCATTATTCGATCTATGACAGTAATGGCGAGCTGGTGTCTGGCAATAAAGTGCGGGTTCCGTACGAATCCAATGTTAACGACGTGCAGCGCATTGTGAGCGACAATATGCCCAATATGGCAAAGCGCGTACTGGCAGACCTGCCCGCCGGCAAATAATGACGTATGCTATATAAACTTCTTTCCGGGATGCTGCTTTTCATGGCCCTGCTTGCCAGCCAGCCAGCCAGCGCCCATGATTACCATGCCAGCATCACCGATGTAAAGTACAACCCGCGGACCCAGAACCTGGAGGTAGCCGTAAAGGTTTTTATGGATGACCTGGAGGACGCGCTATCGCGGCAGGCCAAGTCTAAAATAACGTACAGCAGCAAATCTGAGGCAATAAAAAAGCACCTGGCCGACTACCTGAACGCTACCCTTGCTTTTGAGTTGGAGAAAGGCAAGCCGCTGAACTCGAAACTGATTGGCTCTGAGGAGGATGCCGATGTGGTGTGGATGTACGTGGAAGTGCCGGTGCAACAGGCAACCCTGGCGCAGCTATATGTCAAAAACGCCATCCTGACCGACCTCTTCACTGACCAGATGAACATTGTGAACGTGAACTACAAAGGCGAAACAGAAAGTGTGATGATGCAGCGCGGAGACGTGAACAAGAAACTGACCTTCTAGATTACCTGTTCTTCATATAGCAAAAGAGGCTGAACCACACGGTGTGGTTCAGCCTCTTTTGCTTCTTATAGCCGTTGTTCAGCTGAAACACAGGTACCTGCCAGGAGCAGGTCAGCACGCGCAACAAAACAGTTATATGCTACCGGTTCGGCTTGCTTGGCTTGATGATGGTGAACTCCACGCGGCGGTTCAGGCGCCTGTCTTCCTCAGTTTTCTCCTCCCGCAGCGGTTTTTGGTTGCCGTAGCCAATGGCGTCAATGCGGTCGCGCGGAATATTTACCTTGCGGGTTATATACTCCTTGATGGCATCTGCCCTGTCCTGCGATAGGGAGCGGTTAAAGTCGGCGTCACCGTAGCTGTCGGTGTGGCCGGCAATCTCCAGCCGGAAAGTCGGATGGTCGATCAGGAACAGCGCCACCTCATCCAGCACGGGCTCCATCTCTGCCTTTATCGTTGACATGTTCTGTTCGAACTCGATGTTCTGGAAAACCATCGGAATGCTGTAGTCGATGACCGTGGTCATAAGCTGGAACGAGGTGTCCTGTTGCAGCGACAGTTCACGCTCGATGGTGAAGAAGTCAGGGCTCTGGATCAACATCATATAGCGGGCCTTGTCAATCAGGTCGAACTCAAAGGAGCCGTCCGGGCGGATGTGCTTCGAGGAAACCTCCACGCCATTGTCCAGGTCGATGATGGAGATAATGCCCGACAGGGGTTTCCGGGTGATGGAATCGGTAAGGATGCCTTCTACCTTGGTCACTGCCAGCGGGTGTGCCTCCATGGGCAGCGGGAACGAGTACAGGTCCAGGTTATCGATGTCGTCAGCTTCGGAGCGGGCGTAGTAGAGGTTTTTGGAACCGGCATCAATGGTAAAGTAATACTCGCTGCCCCGCCCGTTCACCAGCGGACCGATGTTGCGCGGCTCCTGCCAGTGCCCCTGCACTTTGTAAGTCTTGTATATATCGAAGTCGCCGAAGTTGTAGAGTTGTCCTCGCGAGGAGAAGTACAGCACCTGGTACAGCGGGTGGAAGAAAGGGCTTACCTCGCTCTCGCGCGTATTCACCACCGGACCGATGTTTTGGGCTGGCGCCCAGTCGCCGCCCTTCATTTTATGGGTAAAGTAGATATCGGAAAGGCCGAAGCCGCCGAGCCGGTCAGAGGCAAAGTACAGCGTATCCTCGTTGGTGGAAAGCGTCGGCTGCGAGTCCCAGGCTTTAGAATTTACTTTTGCGCCCAAATTGCTGATCTCGCCCCACGAGCCGTCCGCCTGTAGCTTCGCCACATACAGGTCGCAGTTGCCGAGGCCGTCCGGGGCTTCGCATCGGGCAAAGTACAGGGTTTTCCTGTCGCTGCTCAGGCAGGCAGAGCCTTCGTTGTAAATGCTGTTAATGGGCTTCCCGAACGACTGGGCCTCCTCCCAATAACCGTTGTTCTGTTTGCTGTAGAATAAGTCCTCGTTCACTTTGGTCTCCATGCCCTGGTAATTCACGTTGCGCTTGGAGGTAAATATAAACAGTTCGCTCTCATCGCTCAGCGTAGGGCCATAGTCGGCATAGTCGGAGTTAATTGCGTTGCCCATGTTTACGTACACCCCTTTTGGCGGCTTAAAGGTGGCGATGGACTTGCGGTACTCCACCATCTCGTAATAGTAGTCGAGCGGCACGTAATAGTCTTTCGTGCTCTGGTCCAGCGAGTCGTAATGGGAGGTGACTTCGCGGATGTCGGAGCGGTGGTGCTTGAGCACGAGGCGGTAGAGCTCTTTGGCCTTTTCCTCCTGGCCCACCTTCTCGTACAGCTGGCCCAGGCGCCAGAGCAGGTGCGTGTCTTTGTAGAAGTTCTGAATGCCGAAGCTCCGCACGTACTGCTCTAACACCGGAAGCGCCTGCTTGTACTTCCGGCGCTTCTCTAATTTTTGTATTGTCGCCAGCTTGCGGGGCTCGTGATAGTAAGAGATTTTGTTTAAATTGGGGAATTCAAGGTGATACGTTGGATTTGGCGCTTTTTTGTGCACCTTAACACCCGGGGCCGAATCAAGCGGGGTATGCTGGTACTGTTGCCCCTGCCCAGGAAAAGGAGCGCAGCATAGCAGCAACACGTAAATAACCAACAAGATAGGTCGTTTCATCAGTCTATAGTGTTTACCCCGGACTCAAAGATATCAAATCTTCGATATTTTTTACGGAGCAGGCATAACTAAGAATAATTAATTAGGTTTGGCATTGCAGGTTTTTGCCGGGCCGAAAAAACTTCTGCCAGAATTGCCTTGGCACAAGACTTGACATTACATTGCAGAACAGAAAAACGGGGGACGCATAGTGTTTTTCTGTCATAATGGCACTAATCTATATATGAACCATACATTCAAGCATTTTCTACACAATCTTTTACTAAGCGGAATTTCTGAAGAAGATGAGACCGAACTGATCCCGGTGATCACGGCTGACATCGAGGATGACGTGAAGACAGAGGACCTGCCGGACGAGCTGCCCATTCTGGCGGTGCGCAACACGGTGCTTTTCCCGGGCGTGGTGCTGCCGATAACAGTGAGCCGCAAAAAGTCGGTGAAGCTTGTGCGCAAGGCGCATACCGGGGATAAAATTGTGGGTGTGGTGGCCCAGAAGAATACCACCAGCGATGACCCGGTTGGCGAGGATTTATATGAAGTCGGCACCATCGCCAAGATCCTGAAGATGCTGGTGCTGCCCGACGGCAATACCACCATCATCATTCAGGGCCAGAGCCGCTTCAAAATTGAGGAGATAAAGCAGGAAGACCCTTACCTGACGGCGAAAGTAAGCCTGTGCGAGGAAACAATGCTTGACAAAAAGAGCAAGGAGGTGAAGGCGCTGGTGCAGTCGCTGAAAGATGCGGCCGGCAAGATGCTGAAACTAAACCCCGAGATTCCGCAGGAGGCGCAGGTGGCCCTGGACAACATTGACAGCCCCAGCTTCCTGACGCACTTCCTGTCGAGCAACCTGAATGTGGAAGTGGCCCAGAAGCAGGTGCTGCTGGAGGTGAACGACAGCACCGAGCGCGGCACGCAGCTGCTGGAGCTGATGCTGCACGAGATCCAGATGCTGGAGCTGAAGCAGGAAATCCACTCCAAAGTGCACACCGATATAGACCAGCAGCAGCGCGACTATTTCCTGCGGCAGCAGATAAAGGTGCTGCAGGACGAGCTGGGACAGGAGGGGCCGGACCAGGAGATCGAGCGTTTCCGGGAGCGCGCGAAGAAGAAGAAGTGGGCGGAGCCGGTGGCCAAGCATTTCCAGAAGGAGATCGAGAAGCTGGCCCGCCTGAACTCGCAGTCGGCCGAATACCCGGTGGCGGTGAACTACCTCGAGTTCCTGCTCGACCTGCCCTGGAACGAGTTTACCAAAGACAACTTCAACCTGAAGCGCACCAAAAAAATACTGGATGCCGACCATTATGGCCTGGAGAAGGTAAAGGAGCGCATATTGGAATACCTGGCGGTGCTGAAGCTGAAGAACGATATGAAGGCGCCGATCCTGTGCCTGTTCGGCCCTCCGGGGGTTGGGAAAACCTCTTTGGGCCGTTCTGTGGCCAAGGCGCTGGGCCGCAATTACGTGCGCATGTCGCTGGGCGGCGTGCGCGACGAGGCTGAGATTCGCGGCCACCGCCGCACCTATGTCGGCGCCATGCCGGGCAAGATCATCAGCCAGATCAAGAAAACAGGGTCATCTAACCCGGTCATCATCCTCGACGAGATAGACAAGCTGGCCTCTGATTTCCGCGGCGACCCGGCCTCAGCCTTGCTGGAGGTGCTGGACCCGGAGCAGAACCACACCTTCATGGACAACTACCTAGACGTGGAATATGATCTGTCTAAGGTGCTGTTCATCGCTACAGCCAACTCCCTGGACACCATCCAGCCCGCCCTGCGCGACCGCATGGAGATTATCGAGATCACGGGCTATACCATGGAGGAGAAGACTGAGATCGCCAAGCGCCACCTCGTGCCGAAGCAGTTGCAGGAGCACGGCCTGGAGCCGGAGGACGTGAAGGTGCCGAAGCAGACCATTCAGAAGGTGATCGATGATTATACCCGTGAGTCGGGGGTGCGGAGCCTGGAGCGGAAGATCGGGCAGCTGGTGCGCAACACGGCCAAGCTAAAGGCGATGGAGGAGGCATTTGCCAGTTCGATCAAACCGGAGGATGTAACGAAAATACTCGGCTCTGAGATCTTCGATAAAGAGATTTACCAGGACATTGACACCGCCGGCGTGGTTACAGGCCTGGCCTGGACCTCAGTAGGCGGCGATATCCTGTTCATCGAGTCCATCCTGAGCAGGGGCAAAGGCAAACTGACGCTTTCGGGGCAGTTAGGCGATGTGATGAAAGAGTCAGCGATGACGGCTATATCTTACCTGAAAGCGCACGCCGATCTGCTCGATATCGATTACCGCCTGTTCGACCAGTACGACCTGCACATCCACTTTCCGGAAGGCGCCGTGCCGAAAGACGGTCCGTCGGCCGGTATTGCCATCTTTACAAGCATTGCCTCGGTGTTCACGCAGCGCAAGGTGAAGTCGCGGCTGGCCATGACCGGGGAGATTACCTTGCGCGGCAAAGTGCTGCCGGTGGGCGGCATCAAGGAAAAGATACTGGCCGCCAAGCGTGCCGGCATCACCGATATCATCCTCTGCCAGAAGAACAAAAAGGATATAAACGATATACCCGCGCAGTATATAAAAGGCCTTTCTATTCATTATGTCGACCGGGTGGATGAGGTCGTGAAAATAGCGCTGCTGAAAGAGCAAGTGAAGCACCCGCTGAAGCTGACGGTGCGGGAAGAGAAAGCAGAAACGGAAAGCTAAGTTTAAATTCTGAAGAACCGTATCCTAAGTATTGGAGGGATGTAACCCTTTCAGCCATATAAGGTTAGGTTCTTCAGAATTCCCCCACAAGCCGCTGAAGGATGAGTTTACACAAGCCATTGCTAAGTTTGCTGCTACTAATAAGCCTGTCGCTTGCGGCACAGGCGCAGGTGGGCGGGCAACGGGCTTTCACGTTCCTGGAGCTGCCAAACAATGCAAAGCTGGCCGCACTGGGTGGCGTAAACGTGTCGGCGGGGGCGCATGACGTGAACATGGTGGCTGCCAACCCGGCCCTCCTGAACGCGGAGATGGACAACCAGCTTTCGCTGAGCTATATAGGCTACCTGGCTGATATAAAGCAGAGCAGCGCGGCCTATGCCTTTCACTCAGCTAAATACGGGCGCTGGGCCGCCAGCATCAACTACCTCAACTACGGCGACTTTGTGCAGCGCGACGCCACCGGGCTGGAGTTAGGCACCTTTCACGTCAACGACTACACCCTTAGCCTGAGCCATGCGCGGCAGGTAGAGGCGTTTACCATGGGGGCCACCGCCAAAGTAGCGGTATCCAGTATGGCGGGTAACCAGGCTGTGGGCGTTTTGGCAGATGCGGGCGTGGCGTTTAAGCATCCGGAGAAGGACCTGACAGTGGGGCTGGCGTTTAAAAATATCGGCTATCAGGTAAAGGCATATAACGGTGGGGAGCGGCAGCCAACGCCCTTCGATGCCCAGCTTGGGATCAGTTACAAGCCGGAGCATATGCCGGTCAGGTTGTCGCTCACGGCGCACCGCCTTTACCAGTTCGATGTGGTGTACCTCGACCCAAACACACCGGGGCAGCTGGACGAGAACGGGAACGAGATAAAGGAAGAGAAGAAGCTGGGAGATAAGATTGCCCGGCACTTTGTGGCCGGCGCTGAATTCGTGTTCAGCAAGAACTTTCAGCTGCGGGCAGGGTATAACCACCTGCGCCGCCGGGAGCTTCGCCTCGATACCGCCTCAGGCGGGGCAGGCTTCTCGCTGGGGGCGATGCTGCGGGTGCGGGCGTTTGAGCTGAACTATGGCAGCGCCTTCTTTCATCCTTCCGGGGCGACGCATTACGTTACCGTCAGCACAAGCACTCAAACGTTCCTGAAAAAGAAAAGTATTTAATAACCCGGTGGCCTGTAGCGTTGTTCAGGTATAGGGCAGCGACAACATTTAAACAAGAAAGAGCATGTTAGATAATATAGAACACTTAACCCCGGCCCAGATTGTAGCGGAGCTGGATAAATATATCATCGGGCAACACGATGCCAAACGTAACGTGGCCATTGCGCTGCGCAACCGCTGGCGCCGCATGAATGCCGCAGAGAGCATCAGAGGCGAAATAGTGCCGAACAATATCCTGATGATCGGGGCGACGGGCGTGGGTAAAACAGAGATTGCCCGCCGCCTGGCGAAGATCGCCGATGCGCCTTTTACCAAAGTGGAGGCCTCTAAATTTACCGAAGTGGGCTACGTGGGCCGCGACGTGGAGAGCATGGTGCGCGACCTGGTGGAGCAGTCGGTGAACATGGTGAAACAGAAGAAGAAGGAGGAAGTAAAAGCGCGTGCTGCGGAGTTGGTGGAGGACGTGATACTGGATGCGCTGATACCGCCGATCCAGGGCAGAAACAACGCGCCAGTGTCCTATTCCTCTGACCCCAGCGTGATGCCGGACACGGATTACGAACTGAATGAGCGTACCCGTGAGAAGTTCAGAGAGAAGATCCGCAACGGGGAGTTGGAAGACCGCAAGATTGAGATAAGGGTGCAGCAGAGCAGCATGCCGGGCGTAGGCGCTCTTGCCCCGGGCATGGACGAAGCCTCTATGATGAACATCCAGGAGATGATCAGCGGCATGATGCCCAAAAAAACGAAGAAGCGCAAGGTAACGATTGCCGAGGCGCGCAAAATCCTGCTGGAGGAAGAGGCAGCCAAGCTGATTGATATGGATGAGGTGAAGGAGGAGGCAATCTTCAAAGCTGAGAACTCCGGCGTGATCTTTATCGATGAGATTGACAAAGTGGCCAGCTCCAGCAAAAAAGGCGGCGGTGGCGGCCCGGATGTGAGCCGCGAAGGCGTGCAGCGCGACCTGCTGCCGATTGTGGAAGGCTCTTCGGTGAATACCAAGTACGGCATCATCAACACCGACCATATCCTGTTTATCGCGGCCGGGGCGTTCCACGTGGCCAAGCCCTCCGACCTGATCCCGGAGTTGCAGGGGCGTTTCCCGATCCGGGTGGAACTGAACAGCCTGACGAAGGACGATTTCTACCAGATCCTGAAGTTCCCGAAAAACGCGCTGACGAAGCAGTACGAGGCCTTGTTATCGGCAGAAGATGTAGAACTTACATTCAATGATGAGGCACTGGATGAGATTGCCTCTATTGCCTTTGAGGTAAACGCAGAGGTGGAGAACATCGGTGCCCGTCGCCTGCACACGGTCATGAGCCGCCTGCTGAACGATATCCTGTTCGACGTGCCCGACAAGATCAGCGCCAACGCGCATATCGTGATTACGCGCGAAACCGTGCAGGAAAAGCTGTCAGGCATGGTGAAGAACCGTGACCTGAGCCAATACATTTTATAACAACGGATGAGGTAAAACAGGTGCGGGTATATAGCCTGACTCCAGGCTATATACCCGCACCAGCCCATATTCGGTTACACTGAACGTTACAGTTAAAGCTGGCGCTTCTGTTTTGGCAGAGGCGCCAGCTTTTTTGTTAATGGGGCAGGTAATGAACAGCCAATAAGCGAGAGAGTAACTTTAAGCCACACTTATACGCGCTGTCTCAGATTTCCCTATCGCAGTAAACAGCGCGCTTCTGTTTGTGTATTGCGTTTTGCACCGCAACCGACTGATTAGTCACTCTGTGGCAACAATTCTTATACATAGTTATCTGCATTCTTGTCTATTACCATATAAATCACAATATTAAGTGTTAGTAGAACACAGGAAGGCCATTTATCACTTTAGTAATAGCCTTCAGGCCCCTGTTGCAAAGCTTATAATACAAATCAGCCGGCTCTCCAGCAACAGAACAGAGGGAAGGCAAGGCTGCTTTCTTTTGAAGAAAATTTAAATTATTTCTGGCTTGAACGCTTTCACCTTGCATCTTAACCATTAGCTCCATGAAAAGGAATATACTTTCAGTGGCTTTTCTGATGGGTGTGCTGACCTTGTCCTCGTGTAACAAGATGCAGCCAACCGCCGCAAAAGAACCGACGCAAACCGAAGCAGACCGGGACGAACTATATAGCAAGCTGACGGAGGAGGAGAAAAGGCTTCCCAAAAATGCAGTATTAGGCCTGGAGCCCGCCGAAGGGCTGCAGGTAAAGCTGTTTGCCTCTGAGCCTATGATAGGCAACCCCACGAACATCGACGTGGACGCCAAGGGCCGTGTTTGGGTGTGCGAAGCTTATAACTACCGGCCGGAGCTAAACCCAACCAACCCCCAGCGGGAGGAGGGAGATCGCATCCTCATCCTGGAGGACCTGAACGCGGATGGCCGTGCCGATACGGCCAAGGTGTTTTACCAGGGCAAGGATATAGATGCCGCTCTTGGTGTGGCTGTGTTCGGCAACAGGGTAATCGTGTCCAGCAGCCCGAACGTGTTCATGTTCACGGACACGAACGGGGATGATGTGGCGGATAAGAAGGAGGTGCTTTACTCCGGCTTAGGCGGGGTGCAGCACGACCATGCCATACACTCCTTTACTTTCGGGCCCGACGGGAAACTGTATTTCAACTTCGGCAACGAGGGGCAGCAGATTATGGACCGCAATGGCAAGCCCGTCAAGGACAAAGACGGCAAGGTAGTGAACAACAGCGGCAAGCCCTACCGCCAGGGAATGGTGTTCAGGGTGAACCCGGACGGAACAGAATTTGAAGTGCTGGCCCATAACTTCCGGAACAACTACGAGGCAGCCGTGGACTCTTACGGTACGCTCTGGCAGTCTGACAACGATGATGACGGCAACGAGGGCGTGCGCATCAACTACGTCATGGAGTTTGGCAACTACGGCTATACTGATGAAATGACCGGGGCCGGGTGGCGGTCGCGCCGAACAAACATGGAAACCGAGATCCCGAAGCAGCACTGGCACCTGAACGACCCAGGCGCCATCCCGAACCTCCTCCAGACAGGGGCTGGTTCGCCCACAGGCATGGTGATATATGAAGGCGATCTGCTGCCGGAGGTATACCGCAACCAGATGATCCACACGGATGCCGGGCCGAACACGGTAAGATCTTACCCTGTTAAAAAAGACGGCGCAGGCTATAAAGCTGAGATTGTGCCACTGGTGGAGGGCGTGCGCGATCAGTGGTTCCGCCCGTCTGACCTGAGCGTGGCCCCGGATGGGTCTATCTACGTGGCGGACTGGTACGATCCGGGCGTAGGCGGGCACCAGATGGCAGATATGAACAGAGGACGCATTTACAGGATCGCGCCGCCTGCTACGCCTTATAAAACACCGAAGCTGGACCTGCGTTCGCCCGAAGGTGCCGTGCAGGCGCTGCAAAACCCAAACCTCGCGACGCGTTACCTGGCTTGGGAAAAGCTCCACAAGTGGGGAACAAAGGCAGAGCCGGCGCTGCAGAAGCTTTGGAAATCAGGCAACGAGCGGATGCGGGCAAGGGCGCTGTGGCTGCTGGCTAAGATCGACGGCAAAAGCGACGTGTATATACGGCAGGCGCTGAAAGACAAAAACCCGGACATCCGTATAACCGGGCTGTGCATCGCGCGCCAGGAAGCAGAGAATATCATTCCGTACGTGAAGCCGGTGGTAAAAGACGAGAGCCCACAGGTACGGCGCGAAGCCGCTATTGCGCTTCGGCACAACAAGTCAGCAGAGGCACCGGCGCTTTGGGTGAGCCTGGCCCAGCAGTACGACGGAAAAGACCGCTGGTACCTGGAAGCACTGGGCATCGGGGCCGATGCGCAGTGGGACAAGTTCTTCACAGCCTATACAGAGACAGCCGGTGGTGAACTCACAGACAAGGCGAGCCAGGATATTATCTGGCGTTCCAGAACCGGGCTTGCGCTCCCTTACCTTGCCAAAGGCATCACCGCTGACAGCACCTCGTCAGCAGACCGCGCGAAGTATTTCAGGGCTTTTGACTTTATCGAAGATCCTGCCAAAGAAAGCATCCTGCTGGCCCTTTTAGATAACCAGGGAACGCAGCGGGCGGAGGTGTCGCAGCTGGCTCTGAACCATATCAGCCCGTCGAGCCTGGCAAAGTCGCCGAAGGCCAGAGCTACCCTAAACCGGACCCTGGAAGAACTGAAAGGAACCCAGGAGTTCGTAGACCTGGTTAGCCGCTACAAACTCAAAAATCAGAATCAGGCCCTGCTACAACTGGCCGTGGCGCACCCCGACAGCAGCCTGGGTGTGGAGTCGGCGCGCCTGCTGCTCAACTCGGGAGGTGCCAGCCTGCTGAAAAAAACGATCAGAGGCAAGGATGAAACCGATGCATCGGCAGTGCTGCGGGCACTGAGCCGCGTGGGCAGTAATGAGTCTATGGATCTGATCCAGTCTGTTGTCATGGATAAGTCAGGGGATATGGCTGTCCGGAAGGTGGCCGTTAAGTCGCTGGGCACAGGCTGGAGCGGAGAAGAGCGGTTGATGAAGGTGGTGAAAGAGGGAAAACTGCCGGAGGAACTGGAGCCGGCAGCGTCCATCACGCTGGCCGGTGCCATGCGCACGGGCATACGCGACGAGGCGCTGAAATACCTGAAGGTGGCCAACGCCAACGAAGGCAAGCCGCTGCCTCCGATCAGCGAACTGGCGATGCAGCCGGGTTCTGCGGTAAAAGGCAAGCAGGTGTTCCTGCAGACCTGCAGCGTTTGCCACCAGGTTGGGAAGGAAGGCGCTAACTTCGGCCCGGCGCTGACCCAGATTGGCAGCAAGCTCACCAAAGATGCGTTGTATGTGTCCATCCTTCACCCAGACGCTGGTATTAGTTTTGGGTATGAAGGCTACCTGGTGAAGCTGAAAGATGGCAGCGAGGTAGCGGGCATCATCGCCAGCGAGACAGAAGACGAAATAGAGTTGGTTAGCCCGGGCGGCATGAAGAACCGCTACGAAAAGTCTAAGATCGCCTCCAGAACGCAGATGGAAAACTCAATCATGCCTTCGAACCTGCAGCAAAGCATGTCGGAGCAGGAACTCGTGGACCTGGTGGAGTATTTGTACTCACTCAAAAAGCCAGTTGCTAAAACTGTGGCAAGTAAATAGGGAGCTGGCTGGTTGATCGCCCATCATTGAAAAGCTGCATGGTTAAATGATTGAAAAAAATACATGCTGCTGAATTATGACAACCATTTAACAATTAAACCACCCACCTATATAGCCATCGCGCGGCCGGGTTTGTGCAAGTGCTGATCAAAAACATGTTTTAAACGAATCACCCATATGAAAAACCACACTAGCCGGCGCACCGCGCTGAAGAATATGGCTGGCGGTGCCGCCGTTCTCACCTCTGCCATGTTTTTGCCGGGGCAGCTGCAGGCGGCCGGACCGCAAGAAGTAAAGCTGAAGGGCAGGATCAGCCATTCTGTCTGCAAGTGGTGCTATAACGACATTCCGCTGGATACCCTGGCCAAGGCGGCCAAAGGCATGGGCCTTTCCTCTATCGAACTGCTGGGCCCCGACGACTGGCCTACCCTGAAGAAGTACGGCCTGACCTGCGCCATGGCCTGGGGAGCGGAGAAAAGCCTGACAGAGGGTTTTAACGATCCGAAGTACCACGACGAGCTGGTGGCCAGTTATGAGGCCATGATCCCGAAAGTAGCCAATGCCGGGCTTAACAACCTGATCTGCTTTTCGGGCAACCGCAATGGCATGAGTGATGAGCAAGGCATGGAGAACTGCGCCAAGGGACTTAAACGCCTGATGAAGACAGCAGAGAAGCACAAAGTAACGCTTTCGATGGAGCTGCTCAACAGCAAGGTTAACCATAAAGATTATATGTGCGACCACACCAAGTGGGGCGTCGAGCTGGCAAAAATGATAGGGTCAGACCAGTTTAAGCTGCTCTACGACATATACCACATGCAGATTATGGAAGGCGACGTGATCCGCACCATTCAGGAGTACCATCCCTATATCTCCCACTACCACACAGGCGGCGTGCCCGGCCGCAACGAGATCGACAACACGCAGGAGCTCTACTACCCGGCCATTATGCGGGCCATTGTGGACACAGGCTTTAAAGGGTATGTGGCGCAGGAGTTCATCCCGAAAGCAAAGGACCCGCTTGCCTCGCTGAAGGAAAGCGTGGTGATCTGCGATGTGTAGGCGGCAGAAGTTGATAGCAGGCAAAGCCGTGCAGGCATAAAGAAGCAATAAGCGTCGCTGCGGCACGGGCGAGCCAGGGAGGTAGTGCTGCCGCGTTTTCAGCCATAATATATACAAGCATCCAATGAGAAGAAGTGAGTTTATAAAGAGCAGCTTGCTGGCCGGGGTGGCCCTGGCAAGCGGCACCTCCGCCTTTGCCGCAGGTGGCCCTGCCGCGGAGAAAGAAGGCAAGGCCTTTCACCTGAACTATGCGCCTCACTTCGGTATGTTCAAAGCGTCTGCCGGCGAAGATATAATAAAGCAGCTTCAGTTTATGCGGGAGCAGGGGTTCACGGCGCTGGAGGACAACGGCATGATGGGGCGCCCGGTAAGTGAGCAGGAGAAGATAGGGAAGGAACTCGGGCGCTTGGACATGACCATGGGCGTGTTTGTGCTTGACAAGGGAGGCAACTCCCAGAACTCCCTGGCGGCAGGCAAGCAGGAGTACGTGGATATATTCCTGAACGGGTGCAAACGGGCCGTGGAGGTAGCCAAGCGGGTGCAGGCGAAGTGGGTGACCGTGGTGCCGGGCGACTTTGAGCGGAATCTGCCTGTGGGTATACAGAGCGGGCATGTGATTGAGGCCCTGCGAAAGGGAGCGGCGCTATTGGAGCCGCACGGCATCGTGATGGTGCTGGAGCCCCTCAGCGATACGCCCAACCTCTTCCTGCGCACCTCCGACCAGACTTATATGCTCTGCAAAGCCGTGAACAGCCCTTCCTGCAAGCTGCTGTTCGACTTCTACCACATGCAGAAGAACGAGGGCCACATCATCCACAACCTGAACCAGACCTGGGACGAGATTGCCTATATACAGGTAGGCGACAACCCCGGCCGCAACGAACCCACCACCGGCGAGATCAACTACAAAAACGTGTTCAGGCACATCTACGAGAAAGGCTACAAAGGCGTGGTGGGCATGGAACACGGCAACTCCATCAAAGGCAAAGCAGGCGAGATCGCCGTGATCAAAGCCTACCGCGAGGTAGACAGCTTCGTCTGAAAGGAAGGCATCTCCTCCTGCTTTGCATCCGTACCTCCTAGTTCACCATTCAGCAACAGGAACGTGACGATATATATTATTACCGGAGCCAGTAAAGGCATAGGCAAAGCCATTGCAGAAGAGCTGCTGCAGGACGAAAACAACCTTGTGGTGGGCGTGCAGCGGACAAACGCTATCGAGCACCCCAACTTCCGCTACCAGCCCATGGACTTTTCGGACATGGAAGCCGTGAAGCATAACCTGCAGAAAGTATTCCTGCCTTATGAAAAAGCAGAGAAACTGGTGCTGATCAACAATGCAGGGGTGCTGGGCGACATCGGCTATATAGGCGAGGACATGCCGAACGAGCGCTTTGAGTTTGTGTTTGATGTAAACGTGGTGGTGCCGGCCATGCTGATGAACACTTTTCTGCAAGTGTACCGGCAGCATCCGGCGCAGAAAGTTATTGTGAACGTGAGTTCGGGTGCGGGCAAGTACCCTGTAGACGGCTGGGCCAGCTACTGCGCCTCCAAAGCCGCCATCGACATGCTTTCGCTGTCGGTGCAGAAGGAGCAGGACGCGCGCGGAACTGGTGTGAAAGTGTTTGCCCTGTCGCCGGGTGTGGTAGATACCGCCATGCAGCAGCATATACGGGAGGCAGACGCTGATCGCTTCAGCAACGTGCAGAAGTTCCGCGACTACAAAGCCAAGGGAGAACTGGCCTCACCAGCCGAAGCCGGCCATAAGATTGTGAAGTTCCTCTACAACACCGGACAGTACAGGGAAGTGCTCGTGTCGGTGCGTGACATGTAAAAAACCAAATGCCTGCTAAAGCCACAGGTTTATATAGGGCTGGTTCAGTTAAAAGCGCTCTGCCCCCAAAGGCAGAGCGCCTTTGGGTATATACTTAGCTGCACCGGAAATCTTCAGAGCGATGGAAGGCTATTTTGCAGGAGCTTTTGCAAATGCTTGCTTAACTGCGCTCAAAAAAGTAATTTATTCCGGCAAATCATCAGATGAACCATTTATGGAGCACAAAGAAAGAATGCAACAGTACTGGAGGCGCAACGTGCGCATTCTGCTTATCCTGCTGGCAATTTGGTTTGTCGTTTCATACGTATGCGGCATTCTGCTGGTAGACGAGCTGAACCAGTTCAGGCTGGGTGGCTTTAAACTCGGCTTTTGGTTTGCGCAGCAGGGTGCCATCTACTTCTTCGTGCTCATCATTTTCGCCTACGTATGGCTGATGAACAGGCTCGACAAGGAGTTTGATGTAAATGAAGAATAATCCCCGTCTCACCTAAACAACCTTCTCAATGGGTATTTTAACCTGGACATATATTTTGGTGGGGCTGAGTTTCGCCCTTTACATCGGTATTGCCATCTGGTCCCGGGCCGGTTCCACCAAAGAGTTCTACGTGGCGGGCGGCGGCGTGTCGCCGCTGGCAAACGGCATGGCCACGGCGGCCGACTGGATGTCGGCCGCCTCCTTCATCTCCATGGCGGGCCTCATCTCCTTTATGGGCTACGACGGCTCCGTTTACCTGATGGGCTGGACCGGGGGCTATGTGCTGCTGGCCCTGCTGCTGGCGCCCTACCTGCGCAAGTTCGGCAAGTTTACCGTTCCTGATTTCGTAGGCGACCGCTACTATTCCCGGACCGCGCGGCTGGTGGCCGTGGTCTGCGCCATCTTCGTTTCGTTTACCTATGTGGCCGGGCAGATGCGCGGCGTGGGCATTGTTTTCTCCCGTTTCCTGGAGGTGCAGATAGAGACAGGCGTGGTGATCGGGATGATCATCGTGCTGTTTTACGCGGTGCTGGGCGGTATGAAGGGCATCACCTACACGCAGGTGGCACAGTACTGCGTGCTGATTTTCGCCTATATGGTGCCGGCTATTTTCATCTCCCTCATGCTGACCGGCAACCCTGTTCCGCAGCTTGGCCTGGGCAGCGAACTGAAAGGCGGCGGCTACCTGCTCGACAAACTCGACGGCCTCCTGACGGAGCTCGGCTTTGCGGCTTTCACGAGTGGGAGCAAGGCCACCATCGACGTTTTCTTTATCACGGCGGCGCTGATGGTAGGCACGGCCGGTTTGCCGCACGTGATCGTGCGCTTCTTCACGGTGCCGCGTGTGCGCGACGCCCGTAAATCTGCAGGCTATGCGCTGATCTTTATTGCGATACTATATACCACGGCACCGGCCATTGGCGCCTTCGGGATGTACAACATGCTGCAGACCACCAGCAACCAACCCATCGCCAATATGCCGCAATGGGTGAGTAACTGGCAGAAAACCGGCCTGATTGCCGTGGACGACAAGAACGGCGACGGGCGCATCCAGTATGTGAAAGGGCCGGAGCAGAACGAGCTCATCATCGACAAAGACATCATGGTGCTGGCCAACCCGGAGATCGCCCAGCTGCCCAACTGGGTAATTGCCCTGGTGGCGGCGGGTGGCCTGGCGGCAGCGCTCTCCACAGCGGCGGGGCTGCTGCTGGTCATCTCCACCTCCATCTCCCACGACCTGCTGAAGAAATCGTTTTTGCCGGACATATCAGAGAAAAGCGAGTTGTTGGCCGCCCGTGTGGCTGCGGCCGTGGCG
>Ga0210040_10004892_pt1 | contig 17255 bp, 11 predicted proteins | sample CryGeyCG12114_NA_FD_185462 | JGI IMG/M metagenome (GOLD analysis project Ga0210040, IMG submission 185462) | Groundwater microbial communities from aquifer - Crystal Geyser CG19_WC_8/21/14_NA (SPAdes) (version 2) | ecosystem: Environmental > Aquatic > Deep subsurface > Groundwater | place: USA... | reverse complement strand
AGTAAATTTTTATGGCACAAATGAGAATTGGTGTAAGAGTTTTCACTTCCTCTAAGGCCCTGGCAAGTTGCTCTCGATGTGTAGTGATTGTCAATTCTCCGCTCCGTGCTTCCACACTGTGAGAAACCTAGGGAGAAAAAAATCAGAAATTCGTTAGAGACAATTATAAATGTCCTAAACATTAATAGACTACATTTTAAGTAGATAATAACTTTTGTGAGCACAGGACTCAATCCCTTAACAAACACAACCAGTTCCTCCAGTGAATAAATTACTTCTGCCACGCTCAAAAATTCTAATACTCGAGAGCATTCCCGCACAATTTTTCGAACTTCACTTTCATCAAAACATAGGAGCAAAGATGACGTCCCTTGTAAAATCCCTCTAGATCCATCAATTAGTTTGGCTCGAGCTTGAGTCAAACTTTGTGAATCTAAAAAACACAGAAGAGGAAACTGAATATGACTTCTTTCATACAGGTAAAAATAAACTGCAAACTACAGAAAGCTTCGTTACCTCCATTTTGCATCAACTGTGCAGCACTTTCCAATAATCCAGAAGCATTTTCTACTCGTTTCAAGGCAACTGGCATATCTTGCACAAATATGGCATCTTCAGAACTTTGGATTGTCTCTTTGCCTACCCGGATCAGATTTTGTACAGCGGCTGAAACAGCAGATACTGGACGAGCCAAGTCCAAATCTATGTCACTGCTCCAGTCTTCATGTAGCACAATCAATCTGGAGACCTAGTTCCACAAATATTTACAAACATGCTAGCTAACAATAATTGCTTTTCTATTATATATTTCTATATCTTTTCTTCTATTCGTACATATCAAGCCAGTTTCGCAACTAAGGAATTCAAAGGACAAGCAATTAAATCATGCAACTATTCAAAACATTTTCTTACTGTCCCATAACTTCATTATGAGCTGCTGCAAAATAAGCTATGGCTAATATTTAATTACCCTACATTCATCAAATTAACACAATGTTGTTGCTGCCAACAATTTCTCAAAAAACCCTTTGTGTAATCGCATATTGTGTGGCACACGCATTACAAGATCAAAATGTTAATGCCAACAGTTGAATCTGCTACGTAAAATAGGTTTTAAACCACAAGGAAACCCATTTCAACTATACTCAAGTTTCTACTGTCAAGATAATACAGATATGCATAAACTACATATAGTCAGTGGCAAAAAAAGTGTACAGCCACACCCCCACATTTTGTCTAAAAATAGCGTACGGCTCAAAAACTCTGCTCCTTTTAAATGACGAGGCAAAAAATTGCCAGGCCTTTGTGCCAATTTGAAACAATTAGCACAACAATGATTTTATCTCAAATTATAGCACAAATCTCCATTATGGACAATTCCAATTAAATAACCTGACAATTAAAACAATCATCAATATAATCGCAATTTCAAAGCGAAGAGGTTGAAAACTAATGATTAAACTTCTCCTAATACGCAACAGATACATTTGGTATGCTACCCAACAGAATGCTAACTAATGATTACATTCATAACGATAAGAACACTTTTTTTTTTGGAAATCTTGTCAACAATGTCGAGCAAAATAAAGAGCATTTATAATTTTACTGTACCTGTTGGGCAACGGGTTCCAAAATGCTCTCTATAGTCCGTGTATGAAACACAGGCATTTTTCAACGGTGGTAAGGAAATCGCCGTTTTAGAAATACAACCCAAGCACCACTTAAGATAAAATTTTAATCGCAGGACCAGCAGAACTGTCAATAAATATTGCTAAAAATATTAAAGGATAAACTGGAACTCTTGAATTCACCGCCTATATAGTTCTCAATGGAAAAAAATGTCGTCACTTTCCCACGCATGCCAGCCAGCTAGGAATAGGTTGGGAATTTTTTGTTGTCTCATTTCTGCTTCCAAGAATTTAGAACCTATAAAATCCAAGAATGGCGCTATGTGTCATGTTACAATCATTATAATATGATGACCGAATCATATTATGAGCGTAGTTAGTTAGTTCCAAAATGACCATGTAGTAAAGCATACTAATTTTTTACAACACTTGTGTTTCACAAGTAATGTGAATGTGAATTAAAAGGGTTGTGAAACTAAAAGACAAAATATGCTTGCATGAAATTTTAGACGTGAGAATATTTGTCTGGAGAATTTTATATGCTTTGTTTAGATTACGAAGGAATTAGCAAGAATAATTAAATTTGACTTTCATAAGAAGGTTGCCTATTACGGAAATGCAGTAGATAATGACCCGCAATTGCATCATATGGAAGTTTTTTCCCACTTATTTGAACGATATTACAGGGGAAACGATATGTATTTATTCAAAACCAGAAAAGTATCATGCGATCTGTAAACCAAGAAGATTAACCTGACAAACCTTGCCGTAATAATTAACCTCACATCACTTACTGTTGTATTTGAAGCGTAAAATGGTGCATACATAATTACAGGCTTAAAACCATTCAAGTTTGTGGGATGAATGTGAATGGAGATGGGTTTTGCTATGAATTTTATAGTGGCAAATGAATGAAAGTGAATTGACCGTGTGGTTCTTTTTTGTTCTTAGTCAAACGCTTCCACTCCACAAGATCGGTTTTGTCTCAAAAGAGCGAATATAGTGAAAACTTTTTAAGACTGTTTATTCTATACACTTTAGTTTTTAATGATTTCAAATCCGAGTTTAACTCCAAGATGTGATCATCAAAAAAATCTTGCCTCCGCCAACTACCTTAGTAAAATCCTAAATGCCTCAAGCATTGACGCAATGTGTCCTATGTGCATAATTAATTCACACATTTAACTACTAATGAATTCACAAAACTTCTCTACAAATGATTTGCTTTTTTCCTCGGATACAATCCTACCTTCTCAGGATTGATCCCTTGCTTCAGTAAGGTTAGCGTTGATTTTAACCGGTCTAATGTGCGCATAATATGAGTGTGTATACACGCCGTCAATCAAAGTTTCGACAGTTTTTCTGAAAATTGCGTCGTGGATTGACTTTCGCCAATGCCAAAGCAGAGAGATAATCTGGCAGTCGGCAATTTCCTCAAACATTTTTACACCATTGAATCCAAAACTTCCATCGGCACACATCTCTAACGTAATTAATTAGCTCGCTTGAATTAAAAAAAAATGCTGATCAACCCGATCAACCCTACAAAATCCGACCTCTTTGCTGTAGAGGAATAACATTGTACACTAGTACACAAACTACATACCCAACAGCGTGAGCCGAGCAGCATCTCTCTCAAGTCTCCGTGAAATAATGAACTCAATGCACTCATGAGCCAGTCACAATCCTACACTCGTGGAGTTGAGTTTGTATAACTAGAACGTCTCTTCTTTTACCCCAAAAAAGTGAATCTCCAAATCTAGAAGCAAAATTATTCTATCCAATCCGTACCTGTCATCCGTGCAAAACCGCAAACACACATTATGTGCAAGTAGCATGGAAAAATTATTGTAAAAGTTCCCCAAAAAACAATACTACTTAAAAACTGTCTAAAGTGTTGCCACAGATCAATCCAGTGACATAATGAGGAATCACCGGAACTGCCCCGTGTTTTCCATAATCTTTATTCTCTCTACTTCATGCATTTATTTGTGCAAAACGTCTGCAATCGGTAAGTAAAAAAAGTGTGCGCATATTTTAAAATAACAATAATTTCCGGTCATACTATCTACATGAGATAACATTTGCTCCACATTCGGCGATAGCACTCCCTGCATTGATGATGCAATTAATTGCAATTTTGCGTAATTTATTTATTTGCTAAAACTATGTAGTGCGATGGTCATAATCACAACAAAAAATGCATCGTCATCAAAATCACGCTATCATCTACGCACATATTTACATGAATGTAACAGTCCAACAACATTTTCGTAACAAACAAAATGATTAAGTTTGCACAATCTATTTTCCAGGCGCTTGCTCCACTAGTCAATTTGAGTGTGAAAACCACTCATGTATTCCCAAAAGCTGGTCATGCGATGGGGAAATTGACTGCACTGATGGCTCTGATGAGGACTCTCCAATCTGTCCAGGTCAGTTTCTAACTAACTAACTAACCACCATATGAATAAATAGCTTTTTTTCCCATCCGCTCACGTATCAAACTTGACTTATTAGAGGAAAAAACCAGCCAACGAACTAACTAACTAACTACATTCACTTGACATTAATTGGCGTCAACTAATTTAGAGCGAACAGACTGGAACATGATGGTAACATGAAAAGAAGACGCACTTGCTTGGTTAGTTAGTATTATTAGCTATATAGGGGTGAAAAGAAAACGCAGTTAGTTAGTTCGCATTTGACCGACCCAAGGAATAAATACGAACTAACCATATGATCTTTGCACCATGGACTGACAACTGCGGCTAATTTTGCAGCACCATTTATTCCAGTCCATACATAAAGCCTGGGTCAAGGGGTCGTGCTGCAATTTTGCGAACATGTTTTATCTCCTTTTTTCCATGATAATATTTATGCTCTTTGGGTAAATGACACGATGGAAATGAGGAAATTGGATCCATAATTATATTATTCATTCTAACTTGAGGGAACTAACTAAAAGGTGGTCCATACTAAATCAAATCTATAAATCTATAGTGCTAACCCAGCAACTTATTTTGTTGACTCGTCTCATTAATGAATGTCTGCATTGCGTACCCAAAAGGTATAAAACGTGTCTCTCCTAATCCAATTTATTCCAGCCGGAATTAACTTACCTATGTACATATCATTAGTATACATGTTCCGTACCGTAGATAGAATGCTGGGAAATTCATTTCTCAAGGTGACTGACTAGCATTACTATTAGCATTCCCTATTTCTTTCCTTATGCAATCTATTGCTCATCATTATGAATGAAAATGCAGCATGTTATAACTAACTAACTAACTATAACATAAGATTTCCACATTGGAATACAGCCTCATTGACGACGGGTTAAGTGCATTCCGGTGACGTCGTTGCATTTCAATAGCTCCATCTGATCCAACCATCATTATCCGGTAGTCAATAAAAAACGGCAATGAATTTCTACATAGTAAAACCAGGGTAGCTAAAAATGCCATCAGAGATAGCTAGCTATATCAGCACTAACTAACTAACTAGCCAACTATGCCTTACTCAATTTCAAAAGCAAATCAAACTTGAAGTTACTACATACACATCATTATAATAAATGCACTACTCAAAATTTATCAATCAAAAGTGTATATTTCACTGCACAGATTACGAAACTCATTTTTCACTCTGTCTAGAGCAACGACACTAAATTTAGTCCACTTTACTCGCAAGCCGGGTCTTAAACGCATGTTCTCAACGAAACTAGAGGGAATTTGCGTGTGCAAAAAAAACGTACAACAATACTCTCTGGCCGGTGATTGGCTAGGCATATGGGCTCGTCTTATCGTACGATACTCATCATACGTAGTCAGTCACTATCTAACTAAACTACTCATCACATTGTTATTTATGTACGACGGCATGGCTACACATAGCCCTACGGGAAATACTAACGTAGAGAGACTGAGTTCATCCCATGCTTTTACATTATGCCAGTGAATTTATCTGTACATCATACCGGCTTGTGTGTGTCTATTATATTCTCCCATAGTTAGGTTGCTCACTCAAACTGACTGACTAACTGACTGAGTGAGTACAGTAACTAACTACACCAACCAAGCTGTATACCTGTACATTTATGATTGCGTGTCCATTTAGCTTTTCCTTTACAGAAATTGGCCACTTCTTTGCTGACTTGCTTGCTTGCTTACTACTACTACTTGTTGTTGTTATTATTATTATTGTGGGAAAAAGTGACCATCTATTGCTATTGATAATAGACAGTGAATGGCGAGGTTTTCCCCAGTATAAAATGAATCCCAGGTGTAAGTTTCTATCAGATTCGATAACATTGGTCACATTCATTCACTTTGCATTGGTAAAGGACGCACAAAAAGAAATATTGTACAATACAGTGAAAAATGAGACGAGCAAGATGCTTGAAGCTATACTAGTCAGAAAGTAACAAAATATTGGCTTTGGTAGAGTTAGGAACATCTTCATCTTTTGGAGCCCACACAGACTTTACTATTTGTGGCTCATGTTAGAATGTTATTTGGTGAAAAAAAAACTTTTGTATTTTAATGCGCCCACCAACCGCAGAGAACAATAGATAATCCTGTATTTGGTTGTGGACTGGAAAAGAGCATCATCATGTTACCTATGGCCCGTTCCTAATAATCAATGTTGTACCCTTAGGTGGGAAGGAACTCTGGGCTCAAATTTATTGGGTAAACACGGTCTTGTCAAGGGTCTGCTGCATTGTTGGCATCCCCCTTTCAATAAACATGATGATGATGATTGTTTCAATTTTGTGTCGGCATCCGTGTACTTATGTAGGATTGAATTGAATAGGCACTCGTATGTTTCTTTCACTGACTCGCACTTCTGACTAGAGGCAGCTGCACCCATTTCGTTTTTCATTGAATTCAATGCTATGCACTCTGTTCTTGTGGAGGTACAAACATTTTTTCTCTCTGCATTCACCATTAGATGGAAGAAAGGGAGAAAGAGAAGGGCGACGTGACGACATAATATAATGTTTTCTTCCAGTTAGTTTTCCACAGCAAAATAAAAGGAGAGCGAGTTTGGATCACCAATAGGTCGGTCTTGTCTCAATTATGTCTGTGTATCTTGTTTAAAACACTATGGGGGTTTACAGAACTCGAATATTTTGATAACATATTCCTGATAAACTGACTAACTCTCTGTGCTGTGAAAACATATTCACAGTGCAATATGCATGCATGCTTTTTATCTGATTGTATGGCTGTGTGGACATTCGCATTGCAAATTGCAACGTATTGCCAACTTGTATCTACCTTTTGCTTACAGTAGTTTTTTGCCCCTCTTTGTTGAAAAACTTGTACCTCTGCTTCTGAATCTGACCTCTGATCACCACATTGAGAATACATGGACCAGCCAGAGATGCTGAGAATAAAGATGTGTGTGTGTGTTCTGTGAGGAAGAAGTGGAGAATATCGATCTCCTATGAATATAACGTTATGTGTGTGTTGGTTTTGTGCTACTGCTGCTGCTGCTGACTCTGACTGACTAGGGCCACGATGGTACACGGAAATGAACGAATTGTAGGCTCCTTTGGCACAAAAGTGAAACCATTGTTGGAAATTTTCTGTGCTCCCTTTGTGCCACATTTGTGTGGTTGTTTGTTCAAAGAGCCACAAAAAGCAATGGTCTCTGCCATTTTTTACTGCACCCTGTGGTCCTTAAATTCATGCCACTTGAGCAAACTGGATCATCATATCTGATTTAAATGCTTGTCCACGCCATTATAAGAATAGTTAGTTAGTTAGTTACAGGTTACAGTATATCATCGCTTACTTCCCTCATGTACACTAGACATGCTATCCGAATTCACAACGAAAGTTTATAGCTATTCAACATATCTGTCTTTTCCTTACCAAAAATACAAGTTTCCCATGATACTGTAATTATATTGGATTTACTTACTAACTAACTAACTAGAAAGTAAAGGACTGAGTGAGTGAGTGCAATCCGTGAGTTTGAGCTTTCTGTAACAACACAGAGCTTATAGCTCGCATATATTAGTTGAATCTTGACAGCATTGTTCAAGTATACTAAGGAGCAAAATTAATGACTCCAGGGCGGCTTGGAGCCTACCAAGATATAGTAAATGCATGCAATATATTAAATGCCTAATTTAGGTCATGTTGGAGCAGATGATTTTATTCAAATGAGTCTACACTCTGATGCTATCCTTATCCATCAGTGTTTCCCAGAAAGATAATTACATTTATTCACTTGGATGAATAGTCATGATGGGAAATTGGGATGGGACAACCGACAGTTACACAATTTCCTTTCATCATCAATTGACATTATAGTGTATGTCACTTGGATACATGTTAGAACAAAGCAGCTGGTGAAAGCAAAGTAGGCTTATTAGTTAGTTAGTAAGTTAGTTCCGTATAGGAAGAAATGGAAAGATACTTAGTTTGCAAAATTTTGGGCTGAAAACATTTTCGAGTTGACACATCTTAATTGTGATAGTTATAGTTAGGATATAGTTCAAAAAACAAACTTGTTGTGTTTGTAACACTTTGCAGATAGTTAGTTAGGGACTGATGATAAATGTGACTTGTTTTTGACAAGTTGACACCTGTCTTGAAAAACTGTGGAGTATGACAAAATCATTTAGGAAGATGTGAAACCTTTGTTTTTTTGGTTAGGGCATTATATATAGGTAAGATTTTCGGTTTTAGATTTCAGCCTGTGCTGATAGAATTTTGAAGCTATAGCATGTAATCATACAATATTCAGTTTTCTATCAAATTGAAACGAAAGTTCGTAACTATGGGCTATTATTATTTGTGATATAAAAAGTGTACATCAAAGCTATATAGGAAAATTTTCTCACTCCGGAACTAACAAAAATGGGCTCATCCGCTTTTGCTTTATGAACTAGGAGGTATAATTTTCTTCAGAGCAGCTCCCCAGTCAATAATACAGAGTCTTTGCATGGCTTCTGCAAGTAATGGATGCAGCACACGCTCTAAACTTTAGGACACAGGGGGAAGGCAAAAAAAAAGGACATTGTTATCAGTGTTCCACTTGACTGCCCCAGCCACTTTCTTTCACAAAATCCTCGCTTTCTCCTTAACTGAGATGTAACTAACTAGAGGCGTAAAATTTTGCTCAAGCTATATAGGGAAGTCATCGGGATTTTAGATCATACGAACTAACTCACTGTAAGCATATGGTAAGGAATTCTATAGGGACATAGGTTTCCGTATAAGGGCAAACCAATATTATGCATTCATATTTTTTTAGTCTACCCAAATTGTGTGACAGTTTCAAACCGGAATGTCATATATCATTGTTGATGGCAGATTAAATTCCACGTCTATAGCATCGTTTTTACCAAGGAAAAATCTTTTCATTACATTTCCAATCTTCTCCAATAATTAGTTCCTGAAAATGCTGTACACATTTCACATATATGAAAAATTTTATCGGACGTTCATGCCCAACATTGTAGTTAATTATTTGCTCACCGGATTTTAGTTCAAGTTGCGTGAATCCCCATAGATTCTAACTAGCTAAGATTTTCATAACAAATTTAGTGCACACATATTATTGATTGGTTGAGAAAACGGAAAGTCATGTGCCGTATAGATGTAATGTAATTGGGAATTGCATTATTTAGAACCATAGTCCGTATATTACTGTCAAACAAATGGAATCTATCCATTATAACTACATAGGGTGGAAAAAGTCTTTGCTCTGCATGTGACACCATGAGGCAGGCAAAAAAAAAGTGCGTGCTTTTGGGCAAAAAATTGAAAATTTCTCCACGTAGTGTAACAAACCCTTGTGTGTTTTCTTTGCACAGGTTCACTGAAATGCGCGACAGAGTCAGATTTTCAATGTGTCGATGGAAAACATTGGTAAGCTTTCTTTTATATACGACCGTAATGCCTCTCTTCTTCTCGTGAAGTTCTGAAAAGTAAAAGCGAATGCAATTTATTTTCTTGTAGCGTGCCAAGTCGATGGAAATGTGATGGTGAGTTTTATTTATTCGATGCATTTATACTGCTCCTAGTTGAGAAGATTTTTCGCCCTGGAAGCTGGTAGTTATAGTTAGTAGCTAAACTATAGCCTACATACGTACATACGTAGTTTGTGTGGAAATAAATGATTCCATGAGCTCGTTATATACACAAGGAAAGTTATTTTCTCCGTAATTCACAGTGGTATACTTACCGTCTAGCTAGCAATACAAAATCCTCCCAACTATAGTCTCTGTTTAATGTAATTTATATAAACTTGAGGTTTGAACGAAAACTTGACAAAAAGTAGAGCAAACAGGATTTTTTTTTACCCAGACAATTTCTAAAACGCCATCTGCTAATCCCGATTTATTCCAAAAGGATTTAGCCCGTTGAGAAAAGAGAAAGTTTAGCTACTCAACATTTTCTTTGTATATAAGCCATCTGAAATGTCCGCAACGTGATCCTAATGCTTTCACTGAGCACAAATGACATTATCTTAATACATATTTGATGAGAAATTTGTCAACTCCATTTCAAAAGAATTCGTTTAGACAAAACTCTGTTTTAAAGGCCATGAGTATGTGATCTTTTGTCTAGAATTACATTAATTTTCCAAAAAATGTGTATATACAATTCCCACCAGTAGAATTACAAAGGAAGCACAGCTCTTGTCAAGTGCTAAATGGGCGGACGTGTCTCTCATTTCATAACGAGCTGTGCAAATAGTGTCACTTATGCTTCTAAAGCTCTTTTCATTATTCATTAGAGTGAAAGTCCTTTTATATAGTGTTACAAATTGCAATATGATCCAATTAACTTGTTCAAAAGTCAGTTTGCTCATTTCTGACTGACTGACTTGTATCTCTGCAGGCGAACTTGACTGTGAGGATGGGAGTGATGAAAATGCTGTCATGTGCCGTAAGTACTTTCCTATCACTAATTCAAATGTCAAGTACACTTACACTGTATATAGACTTGCAGACGTACCGTAGGGACGACTTTGCTATGCAGTTTTAATCAGCTCATCTTCCGTTGGTAGCAAATCCCAAGAATTTGTAACTAAAACCAACTACTACAGCTTTTACAGATAGATATGCAAGCAAAATATTGGAAATACTATAGTGATAGGCGATAGGACCTCCATTTTGAGATTGTGTAACAAATACTGGGCAGGACTTGGGACTCTTAAGTCATTATATGTGATCCCAAAAGTTTATGAATTGACTATACTGTATATGGGTTTACTTTCACTTGTTTAATTTGCAGCAATCGTATAGTTTGAAATGTCTGTGTGAATTTATTTGAAGTAAGTAAGTGAGTTGGCAAGTCCAACTTGATGGGATGAAAGGTTTTAAATGTATAGAAAATGATATATTGTTTTGAAATTTTTCTATGAAAAATGTTTGTCTGTTTAGTCATGCGAAATGTATGTGGTTAGAACAATCTTTCAAGCAAGAACATTCATAAGTGTGGAAATTCGCTCTTGACTAAAATGAAAATATCATACATTATTCAAACGAAATGCATTCAATGGTGATAAAAAACAACACAGGGGCTTTGGAACCCAAATGCGTAAGCACGGGTTTTGAGTGCGCCCCAGGCCTTTGTATTCCAGAAAAGTGGCGCTGTGATGGCGCTACAGATTGCCCCAATCAGCAAGATGAAATGGATTGTCGACTTTGTAAGTTTTGTAATGGAAACAGAGTAGGAAGGAATGCGCCTACGATTTTTCAATTGAAATAGCACTTTTGCTTATTTCGCATGCCACGGGTACAAAAAGGAGGATCTGGGATTTTGGGGTTAAAAAAATTATATTCGTACTAACTAACAGCATCGTGTGTCTAGTCTTGGTCGCATGTATATTATGCTAGGTAGATGAATGTGAGGAGGTTTTTAATAAATGAAGAGTTGTCGACTGGGACTGCATAATTTATAAACTTTGAGTCTCTCGTGAAAAGGAAAGATTTTTTTTACACTCACAGGATTAGAACGCTAACTTTTACTAGGTGTTTGGTAATGTCTATTGCAATTGAGCAAAATCCTCATTTTCGTAGCTAGTTAGTTAGTTAGTTAGTTAGTTACAAACATTGCTTCAAAATTCTGCGTTTTTTTCCTATTTACAATATAATGATATGAATTAATTCTCTTTAATCTCTATTATCATTGATGATAACTAACTAACTAACTAACTACAGTAAAAGTTTCCACTCACGAGATTAGTTCAAAGCTAAGTGGTTGGTTAGTGAGTCCTATTTGAAAAACAATGTTTTGCAATCCTATCTCATTCATTATGAAAAAGTAGTGACAAAAAGTTTGTCACATCTCTATTCTGGCAATTCTCATCCCATGTGAATGCCTCACCTTTTGATGATCTCAAAAACACTCTATGTATTATGAAGGAATCCTTTTAATCCTCAAAAACTCAATTAACGGAATCCCTATGTAAGCAGAAAGACACATAAGTAAACAAATGAGAACGCAAGTGGCTTGTTTTACTAACCAACTAGGAAGCTGCAGTGAAATTTTTGGAGCCACATTGTATTTACGTTGTACACGCGACAACCAGGGTCAGCGATGTGTGTTAAGTCTGGACAAACAGTAGGGGTACACCCGATGCCGTGTAAACTCGTACATTTCTACGTGCGTAAAACTCCCATCCAATCAGATCAGTAAGTAGAAGTTGGAAGTCTGCTCTGATTGGCTGGGAGTTTTACGCACGTAGAAATGTACGAGTTTACATGGCATCGGGTGTACCCTTAGTGTATAGTTTTAGACTGAATGTGATGAATGCAAATAAGCTGGGAGCCAACCAGGTGTACACAGTACTACTATATTATGTTTGTGTATTTGTTTTGTGTAGAAAACTACACTTGCAGCATGGAGCAGTTCACGTGTATTGAAGGCACTCTCAACAAGTGTCTCCCACTCACCTGGGTAAAACTAACTAACTCACTTTGGCACACATTATTATTATAAGCTTGGCTGGCTTTCCTTATATGCGTAATTTTAAGGGGCAATAAGTTTGTTTGGGAAAGTTTTTTCACTTTCTATATGCAGGAGCAGTCAGCATATAATAGTTAGTAGTAGTAATGAGTAACTGAGAAAACTGTTGAAACATTTTCCAGTATGAAGCACTCAACTAGTTCGTAACGTTGAACTTTCTACTTGTATAAGCTTTTATGCAATTTTTTTGCATGCTTGTCTTGCAAAGATTTATATTTGAGAAACTTTTCGAGTAAGTATGATCGCTTGCTTATATTTGAATGCTTTCATTCACAAGCATGAACTAATGTCTGGAAAAATTAACAACAGGTTTGCGACGGTACGCCGGATTGTAGAGACGGTTCTGATGAGAAAAATTGCAGTAAGGGACTTAATACTAACTAACCATGGTGCATTTTTGCATGTCATGGGTGTTTTTTTTGCTTTTACAATATCTTGCCATCTTACATCAGACACTAAAAATTGAATCCTATGTTCTTCTTAAGATGCCACTTGTACCTCCTCCGAATTTTCTTGTCACAATGGCAGATGCATTGTGGCCCACTGGGTAAGTTAGTTTTCACCTGATCCGATGAGTTTATAAGTTTTAAATGAGTTTAGTTTATAAGGAATCCCTATTTTTGTCCTAGAAATGCGATGGGAACAACGATTGCTTGGATAACTCAGATGAGGAGGGTTGTCCTCCACCAACTTGCAATCCAAATAAGGATTTCATGTGCAAAAATGATAGTTCTTGGTAAGTGACTAAAAAAGTGAAAACTAATACTAGAAACTAGCAATGTTTGAACATCTCCTATCCCCATGCTTTCTCATTAAAAATGATCCTACAAAGTGTAATTACTCCCAGGCTGTTTCATCATAATCCATATGAGAGCTTATTAAAATTTCCCGTATTCAGTTAATTAAAATAAAGGGATCACAATTTTTCATAGCATTCTCAGCTCCTGGCGCTGTGATGGTGAATATGATTGTCCCGATGGGTCGGATGAGAAGGTACGTGAGTTCCTATATCCATGCAATTAGTAGTCCTCTGCACTATTTGTATATGCTTGTCGCATACTAGTTAGTTACTAATTAAGGGAAGCTCTAGGAGTTGATTAAAAATTTACGTGAGGCTGACCTGTTGACACTTTATTACGATTGCAGAACTGCGTGGAACATAAGAACATCACGAGTAGATGTGGAAAACAGGAATTTGAATGTGATGATAGAATCACATGCTTTCATTCTACATGGTGAGTATTTTTTCCGTTGACATTATAATTAGTTTTATCTCAGAGTGGCTACACGGCCAAATTGTGTTCCTTTTACTGGAAAGCAAAGTCAATAAAATCAAAGTCCATGTATGTTTGAAATACAAATTACATTTTCCAACCAAACTATATATGAACGCAAAGTTTATAAAAGTACAGAGAGTGCCAAAAAGCATATTTACTACTGGTTTTAATGTTAGAGTCTCCAAATGTCATTAGCAACTTTAACCTCGATGAGCTCCCTGTGTATAAATTCTATAGTGTGCTCTCTAACTAACGAACTAACAAAATTGTGTGCAAAAAGCAACATGACTACTTTTGACTCGAGCTCCATAAAAGGGAGACGTGCTCTGTTTTCATGCCCAACTTGATCTCTTTTTGTAGTCCACTGGTCTGAAACAAATAATGGAGAAAGCAATAGTTTTCAGTGCAATTGCCAATCGATTTCCTTTTATTGACCATCACTGTCCAAATGGGGCAATTAGCTACACCCGCTATTGGATTTGTTGGAAATTTCCCCAAACGCCACTAACAAAGTATATAGGCACCCGAAAAAATTCAGACGCAAAAGTATTTGCCGTATCATATGCTCCGCTGTGGTCAATATGCCAAAGCTATTTAGCGAGATTGTGTTTTATAATACAGTCGATTATATTTCAAACGTTTTTCAAAAAAGCAATTTCCCTTTCTCCTATGTCCGTAGATTTTACACACAAGACATCATTTGTAAATGGACATGGATTTGTTGAGCTTTGTGAGAGCTGTTCCGTCAATTGAATTAAACATGACTAAATGTATTTGTGTTGATAGGCGATGCGATGGTGAGCGAGATTGTCCAAATGGGAGTGACGAGTTGAACTGTGCAGAGAGAGTGACATGCCCTCTGACCTCATTCACATGTCAGTCGGGAGAATGTATCCCTAGACATTTGCAATGTGATGGGTCTCAGGAGTGTGTGGATGGATCCGATGAAATCGGCTGTGGTGAGTATATCTAGATTTATGCTTTTCAAATCCCTCTGTTTATCCGCATCCGATCGCAGTTTGTGTAGCCCTAGTTGTTGCAAATAAATTGGGAGCTATAGCCAACAAACGTTTATTCCCACGAATCGATCGATCGCTTACATAACAAGAATAATAGGATGGTTGGCTGTAAGTCTGTAAAAAATAAATACAATATATTGTAGTATGTGTGTTTATCTTGAGCGTGTGCTCTCAAGTGAACCATTTTGCTGAATTTTCCTTTTCGCCATGTGTCAGATCAAATTGCATAGTTTAGTTAGTTGCCATTATTAATTTTTAGGTTTTAGTATGTCATGTTCAACCTACTTGTGGGTACTAAACTCAGACCATTGTGGTGGAAAAGGATGGGAGCTAAAAGCTAGAAAAGTGTATCAAAGGATATTTTAGTTGCACTAACTAACACACACATCAAAGGCGATAGTCTAGGTTCTTATATAATTTCATTGGCTATCAAAGCAACTCAATTGGGTTTGGGCGTATCATTATGATAGGCATTGATCAAAGGATTTACGTAACCAAAGCTGCACTTTGATAATCTATAACCCATTATTGTTACAATAAAAATTACATGAAGACTTTGCTCCCGCATGAAACGCATGCAGACTTAAAAATACTTGATTTTTTGTACAGCTTTGACAAACGGAACAATACTTCCACCCACGAAATGTCTGGACTCTGAATTCGATTGTGGGGCTGGCGGTTGTATACAATTGGACAAAGTTTGTGACCAAATCAATGATTGTGGGAACTGGCAGGACGAACCTAAAGATAAATGTGGCGTCAATGAATGTCTTTTTAACAATGGAGGATGCACGGAAATCTGTCGAGATGAGAAATATGGCTTCAAATGTACGTGCAAAGATGGATACCATTTAGTTGGAGAATTTAATTGTGAAGGTAAGTGGATTTAATGAATTCAAAATTGATCCTATCTCTAGGATTGTATTATGTTTTCGTGGAAAAGCTGTGTGTTAGGATTAGCGACTGACTATTGTGTTGTTGTACTGCATAAAAGAGAATGGTATTCAAATTCATTTAAATAAGTATACATAGGTGCAGTTGGTTCTTCCAGTGTCACTGTAATACATACAAAGTTAGTTCAGAGTCAGAATTGGAATGTATGAGAGAAATGCATGCTTGTTTATTATAGAACGTGTGTCTCCGCTTTATCGGAATAGTTAGTTGCGCTATGAAGCTGTAATATGGAAAGATTCCCAAAGTTTTTCACTCTATTCACCGTTTGAAGAAGATGGTCCATTTTACTAGTGGAGATAGTAAGATTGTTTGTAGCCCAAGTTTTTGCATTTAAGGGGTTTCTCAAAATTCTCATCGTAAAGTATTAAAACTGTGTGAGAGCAAAGTTTCCTTCCTCTGAATGAAAGCCAACAAAGCCTCATAAAAACTTTATGTACTTTTAGTTAGTAAGTTTGCATAGGAGGATAAGGTTCTTTTGTGATTGTGTAAATATTAATTGGTTGCTGGTGAAAACCACAGAAAGTTTGGAAACTTGCATTTATTTATACGTATACCCCCGTCTCGTTTACAAACCTCCTATACGGTTATTGTGTGGATTGGGGATCCCGAAACTCTGGTAATTTCACTCACAGTCAAAGTTTACGAATGAAAGAGGCTTCATCTCAACGATATGCATGGCAAACATCAATCACAAAGGTTATACAAATGGAATCTTCTATAGTGCTGCAGCAAACTAAACTATGTAGAATTTCACGCATAAATGCAAAGTTTTTTGACAGCTCCCTAAACTTTATAACCAACCGATTGTAAAAGTTTCCTTTTTACAATCAAACCAAGTAGAAATAAAATTTAACAGTTTGGGGATTCAAATTTTTCGCAAGTGCTCCACCAATTTAAAGTTACACTTATATATTTGCTGGACTTTCTTCACCTTTTTATGACTTTTGCAAACTTTAGAATTATTAATCTCTGGAAAGGTTTGCACCTGATGCTACTTTAAGTTGCATTGAGAAAAAACTTTTTCACGAAAATACTATAATGTGCTTATGTGAACCATAGCTATCTTTTAGCGTCGATAAGCAGATTATGGAACTCAATTTATGCGTTTTATAGAGTCAAGTCAGTGCGAAGGTGTTGAGGAAGTTTTTTCGATTTTGGCAACAGTTTTTTCTATTTTCTGTAGAAAACATGCATCAAATAATCAAATCCAAATTACGACAAAATACACTATAGTTGCACAGCTCTAGATTCTAATAATCCAATCTGTCTGTTTGAAGACGTAAATCATTGGAAACTTATAAGTGGAGTTTGACCAACTTTCATTTCTTATATAGACATCGATGAATGCCAAATCCCTGGAGCGTGCTCCCAAAAGTG